>ERZ827150.126-NODE-126-length-118752-cov-24.108082_pt1 | contig 118752 bp, 99 predicted proteins | sample MGYA00519779_ERZ827150 | MGnify/ENA primary metagenome ERZ827150 (study PRJEB31778, sample SAMEA3449267) | human gut metagenome | biome: human gut; feature: human-associated habitat; material: faeces | place: United Kingdom | collected 2010/2012 ...
GCAACGTGAACAACAACAATAAGAACAACAGAAATAGTTACGTGCGTCCGGTCTTGGCTTTTTCAATAAAAACTTTACGATAAACAAAATGGTATAGCGATATGGAGTTGCAACAAAGTCTTTTTACAGATGAGGAACTCGGAGGCATTCCGTTGGAGGATGTCTTCGAGGCGTATTTCGAGTGCCGTAAAAAGAAACGCAATACCTGCAATGCCCTTGCCTTCGAGAGCGATTACGAACGAGGTGTGTGGAACTGTGGCGGGAAATCAATGCCGGCACATACCGCCCTTCGCGTTCCATCGCTTTCATTATCAACAAACCCGTGAAACGGGAGATTTTCGCCGCCGACTTCCGCGACCGTGTTGTACACCACCTCATAGCCCACAGGCTCGTTCCGCTTTTGGAAGAGAAGTTCATCGATGACAGTTACAGTACCCGCAAGGGAAAGGGTACGCTCTACGGCATAGAACGGGTGGAAGAACATATCCGGCTCTGCTCCGAGAACTACACGCGGGATTGCTATATCCTGAAAATAGACATCCGTTCGTTCTTCATGAAAATATCGAAGAGGCGGCTGTATGACCTGACCGAAGAACTCTTGCACGAACGCTACGGGGGAAACGACCTGGCGATACTGCTCTATCTGCTCCGTGAGACGATATTCAACCGTCCGGAAAAGAACTGCATCCGCAAGACGCCTCCCCAAAGCTGGCGCGGATTGCCCAAAGACAAGAGCCTGTTCCATTCCGACGGCTCGTGCGGACTGCCTATCGGCAACCTGACAAGCCAGTTGCTCGCCCTTAACTTCCTGGACGGACTGGACCATCTCATCAGCGAAGAATGGGGCGTGAAGCACTACGGCAGGTATGTGGACGACATGGTGCTTGTCCATCCCTCGAAAGAGCACCTGATAGAGGTGAAAGCGAAAATTGCCGGCTGGCTCTCCGAACACGGGCTGTCGCTGCACCCGCGCAAGATCTATCTGCAACATTACACGAAAGGTGTCCTGTTTATCGGAGGGATGATACTTCCGGGGCGGAAATACCTGAGCAACCGCACAGTCGGCTTCTGCTACGATGCCATCGACCGCCTGAACCGCTTGGCGGCAGGCTCGCCCGATTACGTGAAAACCCACGGGGAGGAGTTTGTCAGTACGATAAACTCCTATTTGGGAATGATGCGGCATTTTTCCTCCTACAACCTGCGGTGCAAGGTCATGAGCCGTATCGGTAAGGAATGGTGGCAGGTCATCTATTTTGCCGGACACTTGGAGAAAGTCGTGTTGAAAAAACGGTACAGACAGATTGAATGCAAAAAAGAGGAGATTTGTAATGAAATCAAAGAACTGAGGAGGACTGTATGACAGAACGCGAATTGATACAACAACAGCAGGAACTCGGCGACAGCCGTTTCCTCGTGACCCGGTCGGGCAAGTTTTTCTCCGCCTACGGTTGCGGGGCTTTCGCCTTGGCACGCGCCACAGGCTACCGTGTCATGCACCGGCAGCGTAAAGGCGGAAATTTTGTGCTGACCACAGGATTCCCGGAAAGCCATGTAGGGAAAGTGATGGAACAGATAATAGCCGCCGGAGGGAAAATCGACCGGCAGGACGACGGTTCTTTCGTCTTTTCCGGCATAGACGGCAGCGAAGCGGAGGCGTTGGTCTCCATCCCCGAAAAAACGGAGGGCGGGCAAGACCGCAAGGGCAGCAAAAGTTCGTATGACAACAGCCTGCAGGCTATGATACTCTCGTTCGACCTCTCTCGCTCCACCCCTATGGATGCCATGAACTTTATAGACCTGCTGCAAAAGAGGATTTACGATACAGATGTTTAATATGACCTTGTTATATATGAACAGAAACATACCCCTGCAAGCTAAAATCCTCTTCGGCTATATGATGTTAATGGCGGTCATCATCAGCATGGCCGCTATTCTTTTCCATGAACACGCACGCCTTCGGAAAATCGAGGCCGACACCTACGAAATCAGACAGGCACGCCGTGACATATCCGAGATACACCGCAACATCACGGTACTCGCCTCATTGGGCGAGAGCGTCATCGCTTGGGAGGATGAGGACTACCATGCCTACCAAACGAGACGGCTGAGGGTGGACAGCCTGCTGCAAATGCTGCAAACGAACCATAGCTACATATTCGGTCTGTCGCAGATAGATACCCTGCAACAGTTGTTGGCGGACAAGGAGACACACCTGCACCAAATCATGCAGGTGTTCCACCGGCAGGACAAAGCCGACAGCCTGCTGGTGAACCATCTGCCAGAAGCTGCAAGGCAAGCGACACAGACCCGTACCGTCGTGCAGAAGAAGAAAGGCATAGCCGGATGGTTCGGCGGCAAGGAAACGGTGCAAGTGCCCGCCTCGTCCGACAAGCTCCGCTCGCTGAACGAACAGCTTATCGCCCTGCAAGCGGAGCGGATACGCAACATGGAGAATTACACCGACAGCCTGCGCATCCGCAACAGGGAACTGAACCGCAAACTGTTCGCCCTGCTCGGTAACATCAGCGACCATGCACAAGCCGCCTTCCGGGACAGGGAAGAGCAGATAGCCCAAGCGCACCAACGCTCCACCTCCATCATCACCGGGCTGATCATCGCCGCCATCCTCCTGCTGGTGTTCTCGTACCTGATTATCCAGAAACATCTGAAACGGGATTCGCTGCTCAGGAAAAAGATGGAGGGTGTCATTGACCGGAATAATGAACTGCTGGAAACGCGTAAAAACGTCATACTTACTATCTCGCATGACATACGCGGCCCCCTGAACATCATTTACGGATATGTCGAACTGGCAAAAGATACCCGGGACAGGAAACGCAGGAATCACCATTTGGAAAATATCGAAACGGAGTGCAAACATATCCTGCACCTGCTGAACAATCTGCTGGACGTGTACCGCCTGAACGAGTCCAAGGAAACCTGCAACAATGTACCGTTCAACCTTAATGATCTGTTGGAACGTATTGTGACCGGATTTTCACATATTGCCAATAATAAGGGAATCATATTCCACCATGATTCCCAAAATACGGATGTCGTACTGTGCGGTGACATGGATCGTATCTCTCAAATTATAGACAATCTACTGACGAATGCTGTGAAGTTTACAAACGCCGGTATGATACAGTTCAATGTCCGATATGAAAATGGAATGCTTTATATAGAAATAAAGGATACGGGAATCGGTATGGATCAAGACACCGTTTCGCGTATCTTCCGTCCGTTTGAACGCCTGTCGTCTGAGGCGAATGCCGAAGGTTTCGGGTTGGGCTTGCCCATCACAAAAGGATTGGTCAAACTTTTAGGAGGCAGCATTGATGTGGAAAGTAAAATCGGGCATGGCAGCACATTTCGTGTATCCCTGCCGTTAGCGGTTTCCAATGAGAAAATCAATAGTGAAGCGTCGGCAGTTCCGCAAGACCGTCTGCCATTGCCACAGCGCGTACTTGTTATAGACAATGACACATTACAACTGGAAATAGCCAAGGAAATGCTTGAACGCAACGGAGTATCGTGTACCACCTGTTCCAATGCCAAAGAACTGGTCAATGAGATGCGCAGGCAGGATTACGACTTGCTGCTAAGCGACATACAGATGCCGGAAACCAACGGTTTTGAAATTCTGGCATTGCTTCGCAAATCCAGCATCGGAAATTCACACACAATTCCGATAGTAGCCATGACTGCACGAGGAGAAGGAGAAAAAGAGGCATTCATAAAGGGCGGATTCACGGACTCCATCCACAAGCCGTTTTCCATGAGAGAACTGTTGGATATGGTCTCTTCTGTGGTGTCACGCGATGTGGAAGAGTCACATACACCGGATTTTGCCACGTTCACGGCAGATGTGCTTGATAAAAGAGAACTGCTAAGAACTTTCATTATCCAGTCCGAACAAAATATGGCAGACTTGCAATCGGCAATAAAGACAGGGGACATTGAAAAGCTCCATGACATAGCCCACGAGATAAAGCCCTCGTTGGAGTTGTTACGGGCCGATGCTCCACTGGTAAAACTCCGCACCACGTTAAACGATTCTGCATGCGATATGAATACCGTCAATGAACAGGTGAAGCTGCTGATAGGACACATCTCCGGACTTATAACAGAAGCTGAAAAGGAAATAAAGAAAATGAGCGATGAAACAGAAGGTACTGATAGTTGAAGACAATATAAGTTTGTCACAACGCCAGAAAGACTGGCTTGAACAGGCGGGGTACGATGTAATGACCGCCATGCGTGAACCGGCCGCACGTGCATTGATACGCAAGCATCGGTTCGACTTCATATTGTCCGATGTGCGCTTGCCTGAAGGTGACGGAATATCGCTTTTAGAGTGGCTCACAAAAGAGAAGAAAGACATTCCATTCATAGTGACAACGGAATACGGGTCTATACCGGATGCGGTACGCGCCATCAAGTTGGGGGCAAAAGACTATCTGCCCAAGCCGGTACACCGGGAACACCTGCTTGAACTGGCGGAAGAGATATTCCGTCCGCTCGCGACTGTCCGCACGAAACCGAAAGACCTGTTCAGACGTACCTGCCCTAAAATACTTGAGGTGGAGAGATACGCGAGGATAGTAGCCCCGTCGGATATGTCGGTGCTGATACTCGGTGCCAACGGTACCGGCAAGGAGTCCGTGGCACAGGGCATTCACGCGAACAGCGGACGTGACGGCAAGTTTGTAGCGGTCAATTGCGGAGCGTTGCCACGCGAACTTGCGGCATCCCTCCTGTTCGGACACGAGAAAGGCGCCTTCACCGGTGCGGATACGGCAAAGAACGGATATTTCGACATGGCAAAAGGCGGTACGCTCTTCCTGGATGAAATCGGCACGATGCCTATTGACATACAGTCCATGCTCCTTAGAGTGTTGCAGGAGAATACCTATACCCCTATCGGCAGCGACAGGGAGCGGATGGCAGACGTGCGGATTGTGGCGGCAACGAATGAAAATCTGGAACGGGCCATCAAGGAAGGACGATTCCGGGAAGACCTGTACCACCGTCTGGCAGAGATGGAAATCAGGATGCCATCTTTGGCCGAGTGTGCTGATGACATTTTGCCTTTGGCGGAATTTTTCCGTGAACGGTTTTCCAAAGAACTTAAGAAAGAGACAAAAGGCTTTTCAAAAGATGCCATATACCGACTTCGTTCTTATCGTTGGCCGGGCAATGTCAGGGAATTGCAGAACCGGATCAAACGGGCGGTGTTGCTTACGGAAACCCCTGTATTGGAGTTGCCGGACTTGAACGCAGACAGTCAGACTGATATTCGGATTACGGAGAAAACTCCGGACATATTGCCTTTGAAAGACGAAAACAGCGAGAGGGAAGCCATTGCAAATGCCCTTCAAGCGTGCAACGGGCATCGTGAACAGACCGCACGATTGTTGAATGTAAACTCTTCAACACTGTACCGGAAGATGAAGAAATACGGGATAAGATAATCCCCGATATTCTATCTATTTCCGGCAACAGTGTTGACACAGAATATATTGAAATGATTTTTCAATCCGACTGAAATTTTGTAAATTTGCAAAAGATTTGGCAGGGTATAGCCTTGCCGGTCTGAAACATAGAAGAAAACCGGTGGAGGGAAAACCCCTCTGCTGATTATATAACATAAGAGCGCAAGCTTCTCGGACAGAAATCTGGTAAATTGACGTTAAAGGAGAATGATTGCGTAATGCTTATGCTATGCTCTGTCATAGCGTGGTGTTGCGTGTTCTCCTTTAGGCTTTACCAGAGCCTCTGTCTGAGTGCGTGGCTACCACGCTTCTTTTTTTAGACGGACAGGTATGGCAAGAATACAAATCATAACGGCAGTGACATTGGACGGTTATCTTCCCGACCCGAATGAAGAGTTGTTGCAATGGGTGAAGACGGACAGCCAAGGTTTCCCGTTCTGGCACGAGAGGAGTACCTTCACGCTGTTTCCCGGCTATCCCATGCTGGACTTGATTTGTGAAAAGGACGAGAAACCGGACTCCTTTACCTTTACCTCAGAAATATCCGACCCAAAGAGCCTTGACTTGCTACACGGGCTTTCCATCTACCACCTCATTGACGAAATCATCATCTACATTCTTCCTCTGACAACAGGCAACGGTACGGACTGCCTGCATCGACTTCCGGTCAATCGTTGGAAACTTTACAGGACAGTTGCTTTCAAAAACGGGATTGTCCGTCTCATTTATCGCAAATCCTCGCGATAGTCCATTGCATCCTGCAAGGAAATCTTGCAATTTGCAAGATTCGCCATTTATTCATTTTTACAGCCTCAGATTTTTATTTCACTGATATACAATGTTATATCAGTTCCTCTTGGTGTCTATCGGTGTCATTGGTACGCTGTTGGCCTTATAATATGATATAACCTGTTGCGCAACAAGGTGTAAGCAAACGATAAGTTACACTTAAAACAGATTACTCATGTTACAGATAAACAGCGAGATGTTCGCCCAAATCATGGAACGGTTCGACAGGATAGAGCGGGCATTGGAGCGTATGAACAAGCTGAAGGAATGCCTGGACGGCGACACGCTCTTGGACAACTACGACCTGTGCCGGCTGCTCGGCATCACCAAACGCACGCTGGCGCGTTACCGCCAGAAGAAGCTCGTGACCTATTACATGATTGACGGGAGAACCTACTACAAGGCATCCGAAGTGGAGGCGTTCCTCAACCAAAAGGGCAAGTCATTGCCGGCGAGGTTCAGACATCAGCCAAATGTTTAATTAAAATGAAGCAAGGATTATGGAAATAATATGTGTTGACAAACAGACTTTTGAAGAATTGCGTGTCCGGTTCTGTGATTTTGAGGAACGGATGACGCGGGTATGCCGTCCGGCCGAGGACCTCGGCTTGAAAAACTGGCTGGATAATCAGGAGGTGTGCGATGTGCTTCGCATCAACAAGAAGACACTACAGGTATATCGCAACAAAGGGATATTGCCTTTCAGCCGTATCAAGAACAAGCTGTTCTACAAGCCTGAAGACGTACAGAGATTGTTGGATTTGAATTATCACCCTTTAATAAAAAGCAGATTATGAGCTATCATTTCTTGGACGACAAAGACCCTCGGATCGACGTGATGTTTCAAGGGCTGGAAAAAATGGAGAAGATGCTCTCCGTGATTGAGAAGATGCCGAAATCCCTCTTTAACGGTGAGCGCTTCCTCACTGACGAGGAACTCTCCAAAGTCCTGCGGGTAAGCAGGCGCACATTGCAGGAGTACCGGACATTCGGGGTGGTTCCTTATTACATGGTGCAGGGCAAGACTCTGTATAAGGAATCGGATATTCTGAAGATACTGGAGGATTCCTACAAGCGTTGCCGGGAAGAACAACGATGGGTATAGCATCGTTCACTAAAAGAGACGGAGAAATGATTTCCTTTTTACAAAGGGCATTTCTCCGTTTTTATTTTATGCCATTTCAGACTTTCTTCCCCGTTTTTTCTTGACGATGAAATCTTCTTCGCAAAGCTGTATCTGTTTTCCGAAACCTGTGGACTTTAGCCGTTTCATATCCTCGTCCACTTTGGTGTCCGTTACTTGGGCATACAGCTGGGTGGTGGAAATGGAGTTGTGTCCCATCATGCGGCTGACCGTCTCTATCGGCACACCGAGCGAGAGGGTGATGTGGGTCCCGAAATTATGCCTGGCCTGATGGTAGGTCAAATCAAAGCCATATACCTGTCCCAGCTCTCGTGTCAATGTTATAAAATATCCACGATTGTAAACATTGAATACCTTGTCCCCGGTTCTTTGGCTACGATATTTCTCGATGATTTGAAGGGGAATATCCAACAGGCGGACAGACGAAAGCGTATCCGTCTTTTGCCTGTGGATGTGAATCCACCATGTGCCGTCCTCAGCCTGCGTGACATCATTGACCGACAGTTTTTTCAAGTCCGCATACGCCAATCCGGTAAATGTCGAGAAAATGAACATATCCCTTACGAATTGCAGTTGAGGCTTCTCCACCGGGGTGGTCATCAGTGTCTTCAAGTCCTCCAATTTCATGTGCCGGCTTTTTCTTTTTGGCAGTTCGGGATGCAGGCGGCAGTAAGGGTCACGGCGCAATGTCCCCTGGCTGACCGCCCGCATTGTCAGCTTCTTCAGGCGGTACAGGTGTTCATGTACGGTCTTGGGTTTTTGGTTGCGGTTCGTGCGCAGGAACAACTCGAAGTCGTCATAAAACGCACGGTCAAGGCTTCTCAATGTCACGTCCTCCACGCCTTTCTTCTCCTGAACAAAAGCGGAAAGGTGCTTGTAGGAACGCTTGTAGGAGTCGTATGTTTCCTGTATGCGGTCTATCCCGATACGCTTCTTGAACTCCTCGTTATGCTCCCTGAACAAGGCAAGCAGGGTAAGTGGTTTCTGCCCGATGCCTTTGACTGCATTCTTGACAAGTTCCGCTGTAATGAACCCCAGACTGTTCTTTATCCTGTCGTAATGTCCGGTTATCTCGTCTGTCAGGTCATCTATGGCGCGGTTCACCGTAACTGCATTTTCACTCCGTCCGTCGGCGCGTCCTTTGTCGGGATTCCAAATAGAGGGATTGACGGATACTTTGGTTCCTATCTGTGCCCATTCGGCATCGATGCTTACCTTGCACAATAACTGGCACATTCCGTCCTTGCGGACTTTCGTGCGGTTTATATAGAACAATACGGCAAATGTACTACGCCGCTTGATATTCTGGTTTTCTATATTCTTTTCCATGTTCTTGTTTTTTTAAGAGGTAATCAAATCACGACGGAAAAACGTTCCGATATTTTCCGGTTCAAAGTCCTTGTGTCGGAATCAATCTTGTCATCGGTCACTTTCGCGTAAATACGTGTGGTTTCAATCCGGCTATGTCCGAGCATTTTGCTGACGGTTTCAAGAGGAACCCCATGCGAAAGGGTGATTTCCGTGGCGTAGGTGTGCCTGGCCACGTGAAATACCAGCGGACGGTTGATGTTGCAAATCCGGGCAATCTCTTTCAGGTAGAGATTCATGTTGGAATTACAATACATCGGTAGCAGCCTGTTATCAGAAACGGCATCACTGTACTTTTTCAGAATCTGTAACGGCAAGTCCAACAAGGGGATTTCAAATTCTATCTTGGTCTTCTGGCGGGCACTTTTAATCCACCATGTGCCGTCTTCCGCAAGCGACAGGTTTTCTTTTGTCAGCGAGCGCATATCCCTGTATGAAATGCCGGTGAAGCAGGAAAACAGGAACATGTCACGGACAAGGTAAAGTGTCTGCCTATGGAGCGGAGTGGTCATAAGCCGTTGCAGCTCTTCATCGGTAAGATACTTCTGCACCGCTTTCGGACGAACCGGCTCGTAACCCATGAACGGATAAACGGTAATGATACCGTCAGCGATAGCCTCACCCACGATGGTTTTCAGTTGGACGGTCAGGTTGATGACGGTTCCGGGAGCGAGATTGCGTTCGGTACGAAGGTACAGGTCGTATTTGTCGATGAAGGAGCGGTCCAATGCCGAGAAAGGAATATCCGTTAGCCTGTATTTTTCTTGCAGAAACTTCTCAATGTGCCTATAGGCATTGCGGTATGCCTGCAAACTTTTGGCTGTGCGGTTGACTCCAACTCGCTTTTCAAAGTTGTTGATGAATTGCCTGAAATAGCTCAACAGTGTTTCCTGCCCGCTTGCCATTCCAAGCAAAATGCTTTTCACTTCCTCAGCGGTCACACCGTCACGGACGGCAGACTGCTCGTTATAGATACTCAACGCCACCGCACGGATCTCATCCAGCCGGTTGTTGATTTCCTTTGCCGTCACACTCTTGCCAGACGCACGCCCCGAAGTCCATCGGGATTGCGGCACTTTCATCTTCACGCTGAATGCCGCTTCAGAGTATTTTCCGATGTTCAACTTAGCCATTACCGGACATTCGCCATTGGCATCCGCCTCGCTCTTTTTCAGGTAGAACGACACCTTTACATTTGCCTGATTCATAACCTATTCCTTTGTTTGCAAAATTATTATATAGCGAGCAAATGAATGGCATGAAAAATATAGCGGAATATAGAAAAAGCCCCCTTGACTTCCAATCTGAGACTGTATTTTTTCCTGATACGGAAAATTTTGACTAACTTTGCATTAGCAAAAAACAGACAGAACAGCGTTCTTGCGGTGGTGAACAGGGGTAGAAAAACAGTTTTGGAAGTAAATTTCATACCTATTTTCAATCCCGAAAAGGCAACGGATAAGTAGCGATTTGTTTGCCTAACTCCCCAAAAACAGGTCAAAAACCTCAAATGGAAGAATGTGGAACAAAACGACTTATCCCTTTCTCGTCCAAGCACTTTGCATTATTCCTCTGAAATCCATCCGTATGTGAGCGAGTTTAAGTATCTTTGACTTCGTCTTAGATAGGATGCGCCTCGGCATAGCCAAATCCTGAAAAACATTGTTTTTCTATTTGTCTCTGCGCTCGGCTTTCACTATCTTTGCCACTGGTTTTGAATGTAAATTGAAATTTTAGATATTCATGGCTTTACAATGCGGTATAGTCGGTCTGCCCAATGTCGGCAAATCGACTCTTTTCAACTGCCTGTCGAACGCTAAGGCGCAGGCGGCCAATTTCCCTTTCTGTACGATCGAACCCAACGTAGGTGTCATCACCGTACCCGATGAGCGTCTTGTGCGTCTGGCCGAGATCGACAAACCCAAACGCGTCATTCCAACCACTATTGAGATTGTCGACATTGCGGGCCTTGTAAAGGGCGCCTCGAAGGGCGAGGGTCTGGGCAACAAGTTTCTGGGCAACATACGTAATACGAATGCCATCATACACGTACTGCGCTGCTTCGACAACGGCAACATAACCCATGTCGACGGTTCGATCGACCCTGTGCGTGACAAGGAGATCATCGACACGGAGCTTCAGCTGAAGGATCTTGAGACGGTGGAGAACCGCATAGGCAAGTGCCAGAAGCAGGCTACGGCGGGAGACAAGACGGCCAAACGTCAGTTCGAGATACTGTCGCTCTACAAGGCGGCGCTGGAGCAGGGCCGCAGTGCGCGTACGGTGCCTCTGGAGAAGGAGGATCGCAAGCTGGTGGCCGATCTGAATCTTCTGACCGACAAGCCGGTGCTGTACGTGTGCAACGTCGACGACAAGAGTGCCGTTACGGGCAATGCCTATACCGAGGCGGTGCGTGCGGCCATTGCCGACGAGAATGCCGAGATGCTGATCGTGGCGGCGGCGACCGAGGCCGACATCGCCGAGCTGGAGGATTACGAGGAGCGGCGCATGTTCCTTCAGGACATGGGGCTTGAGGAGTCGGGCGTGAACCGTCTGATAAAGGCGGCCTACCGTCTGCTCAACCTTGAGACATTCTTCACGACGGGTGCCGACGAGAGCCGTGCATGGACTTTCGTGCGCGGTATGAAGGCTCCGCAGACGGCAGGTATCATCCATACGGATTTCGAGCGCGGCTTCATCCGTGCCGAGGTTATCAAGTATGACGATTACGTTGCGCTCGGCTCGGAGAAGGCATGCCGCGACGTGGGCAAGATCGGCATCGAGGGCAAGGACTATGTGGTGCAGGACGGCGACATAATGCACTTCCTGTTCAACGTGTGATGAAGAGAACCATAATTTGACGGCAAAATAAGGTAACGGTATAACGTAGACAATCAAACAATATCATAAAGACATGTCACAGCAAGTAAGGGTGCGCTTTGCGCCGAGTCCTACGGGACCCCTTCACATGGGAGGCGTACGTACGGCACTTTACAACTATCTGTTTGCCCGCAACCACGGGGGCAAGATGATCCTGCGTATAGAGGATACCGACTCTCAGCGTTTCGTGCCGGGAGCCGAGGAGTATATAATCGAGTCGTTGCGCTGGTGCGGTATCGAGATCGACGAGGGTGTCGGTGTCGGGGGCCCGCACGCTCCCTATCGTCAGAGCGAACGCCGCGAGATATATCTCAAATATGCCTTGCAGCTTGTCAAGGCGGGGTGGGCATACTACGCCTTCGACACGGCGGCCGAGCTGGACGCCCTGCGCAAGGAGTGCGAGTCGCGCGGCGAGACTTTCGCCTATAACTATACGGTACGTGAGAAGTTGCCGACGTCGCTGTCTCTGTCGGCGGAGGCGGTGCGTGAGCGCATCGACCGCGGCGACCAGTGGGTTATACGCTTCAAGATGCCTGTCGACGAGACGGTCGAGATGGACGACCTGATCCGCGGCCACGTCAAGGTGAACACCTCGACGCTCGATGACAAGGTATTGTATAAGAGTGTCGATGCCCTGCCGACATATCACTTGGCAAATATCGTGGATGACCACCTTATGGAGATCTCGCACGTGATTCGCGGCGAGGAGTGGCTGCCGTCGCTGCCGCTGCACTATCTGCTTTACCGTGCCTTCGGGTGGGAGTCGAGCCGTCCGCAGTTTGCGCACCTTCCGCTGTTGCTGAAGCCTACGGGCGGCGGCAAGCTCTCGAAGCGTGACGGCGACAAGATGGGATTCCCGGTCTTCCCGCTCTTCTGGCGGTCGCCATCGACGGGTGAGACGGCACGCGGATACCGTGAGGACGGATATTTCCCCGAGGCATTCGTGAATATGCTTGCATTGCTTGGATGGAATCCCGGAACCGAGCAGGAGATCTTCTCTATGCAGGAGCTTATAGATGCCTTCTCGCTGGATCGCGTCTCGAAGTCGGGCGCGCGTTTCCAGCCCGACAAGGCCAAGTGGTTCAACGCCCAGTATATGCACCGCAAGAGCGATGCCGAGCTGGCTGCGTTGTTCCAGCCCATACTGCGTGAACATGGCGTCGAGGTCCCGGACGAGATCGCCGGTCGCGCCGCGGGTATCATGAAGGAGCGCGCGACGTTCATAACCGATCTTTGGGATCTGACCTCATATTTCTTCATCGCCCCGCACGAGTATGACGAGAAGCAGGTGAAGAAGTATTGGAAGGGCGACAATCCGGCACATCTGGCCGAGGTGCGCGAGGTGTTGGCCTCGATCGACGACTTCTCGCTGGAGAATACCGAGCGTGTGGTCAATGCATGGATCGCCGAGAAGGGTTACGGCATGGGGCAGGTGATGAATACGCTGCGTCTGGCGTTGGTCGGTGCCGGCAAGGGTCCGGGCATGTATGACGTGACGTCGTTCCTCGGCAAGGAGGAGACCCTGCGCCGCATAGACTATCTTTTGGCCAATCTAAAACCTGTAGAATAATGGAGATATTACAGCAAGTGTGGGGTTCGACCCCCGAAGGCGAGGCTATCGTGCTCTACACGATACGCAACTCGAAGGGCTGCGAGGTGCAACTGTGCAACATAGGAGCATCGATCGTGTCGGTGAAGGTTCCCGACCGCGACGGCAAGATCGACGACGTGGTGCTGGGATACAAGGATCCGATGAGCTACTTCGGTGACGGCGCCGCCAGCGGCAAGAGCGTGGGCCGTGTTGCCAACCGCATAGCGCGCGGCCGTATGACGATCGAGGGGGTGGAGTACCGCCTCGAGATCAATAATGGAGTCAACCACCTGCACGGCGGTTCGAAAGGCTTTGCCAACCGCGTGTGGGAGAGCCGTGTGGAGACCAACCGTGTGGTCTTCTCGCTGGTGTCTGCCGACGGTGACCAGAACTACCCGGGCGAGGTATATGTCGAGGCGGGCTTCTACTTCGACGACGATGACGCTCTGGAGATCACCTACATGGCACGTACCGACAAGACTACGGTCGTAAACCTTACGAACCACGTATATTGGAACCTTGCGGGCGAGGGCAGCGGACGCACGATCCTCGACCACGAGTTGCAGCTCGACTGCTCGCGTGTGCTGGAGATGGATCCGACACAGATACCTACGGGCCGTTATCTTGACGTGAAGGGTACGCCGCAGGATTTCACTACGGGCCGTATTCTGGGTAAGGATATCGACTCGGAGTTCAACCACATGAAGGATTTCCGCGGTTACGACCACTACTTCGTGCTGGATGGCTGGCGTCCCAATATCCTAAGCCGCATGGGTGAGCTGCGCTGCGAGGCTACGGGTCGCAAGGTCGAGATACTCTCGTCACAGGCCGGTGCGATGGTATATACGGGCAACTGGCTTGCGGGCGGATGCCCCGTTACCAAGTCGGGCGGCCGATATGAGGATTATGCAGGTGTGGCCATCGAGTGTCAGAACTATCCCGACGCGGTGAACCACGCCGACTTCCCCTCTATTCTGCTGCGCCCCGGCGAGACTTATTGCCAGAAGATCGTCTTCCGTCTCGGAACGTTCTGACAGTGGATGCTGAAACAGGGGTCGGGGCTGCGGCTGCCGACCCTTTTTTTCGATATGTGTGCCGCGTGGAGGGTAGTATGGATGCTTGGCCGGAGAGGGGCGCACGGAATTTATGTTATGACAAGTTGTAAGCAAAATGGAGACTAAGGATCGTGAATATCTCGATGCCTTCGAGCAACGGGTGTCGCAGGCACTTGTCGAGTCGTGTACGGCGGACGGGTTGTTGGACGGGCAGATGATCGATGTTGAGGAGCTGGACGGCAAGTGGCGTACGTCGGCACCGGAATATATGGCTGCGGCCGTGCCTCAGATCGTCGATTATCCCGCGGCCGCGGTGGCGTGGGCTTGTTATCTGGGCATGGGCGCCGCCGTATTGTGGGACAAGTCGTGGGGCGAGTACAAGGATGTGGATGACTGGTATGCGCTGATGGCCTCGCCGCGCGGTTTCGACTGCATGGACGAGTATGTTACCGAGTGCCTTCTGGGCTGCAAGTCAGGCAGCGAGGAGGCCGTGAAGATAGAGGATGCCGTTCGGCATGCGGCCCATACGGCGCTGTCGATGATACGCAAGGAGCAGATCGAGCCTCAGAGCGTAATGGCCTTCCATGTCTTTGCCCGCACGACGAAGGTGTTTTACCGGCTCGGTGTCTCGATAGCGTTGCGGCGTCTGGGATACCATTATGTAAAGGTGCGCATAGACTCTTCGGCACCCGAGTCGTGACCGTGCCTGTATTATGAATGCGGGGAGGTACTTTTCAGTATCTCCCCGCATCCGTTCTATATAATATATTGTCTCTATTCCACAGATGTCAGTTCCATCGTGACCGTGACCATACCGTTCATCGAGTCGGTAGTCTGCTTGACCACGCCCACGCCGCGCGATATCCATGATGTGGTTTTGGTTTTGACAGGCTGTCCCATCAATTCGACCTCGACGGTCTCCTCGAACTTCAGACAATCGAATTTGCCTGCAGGCACCTCTACGGTTTCTGCGGCAGTCACGGCACGGTCCTTGACCTGCGCCTCGATGTTGATATCCGTACCCATCATGCTGGCCGCAAACTTCATCGTGGCTGTTCCGTAGTTTTTGCCGTTTTCGGGATTCTTGGGGTAGATCATCTCTCCCGACGATTCGGTCATGTCGACATCCTGCATAGATCCCATTATCGACGAGAGTGCATCCTTGAAATCTATGACATAGGCATCATCCGTGATGTTGTATTTTACGGACGAAGTCTGCGCTGGGGCAGCAGCATCGGCCGATGTGAATACCTCGCTTGTGACCGTGATGGCGTTGTTGCCGGCGGCGCTCCTTATCTTGGAGTACATGGTTTGGCTGCCCGACATGGATTTTACGGTGGTGGTGTAGCAGTTGACCTTTCCCTGTGCGGGGAAGAACCAGTTGTCCTGTGCCATGGCTGCGGCCGAGACCAGCATCAGGGCCATGAGAATAAGTGTTCGTTTCATTGTCTTGTGCGGTTGTTTTGGTTTACCTTGTTTTTATATGGGATGCACGTGCGTTCGCGTTAGTCGAACCGAACGCGCGTGCATCGGTTATTCAATCGGTTATTCAAATATAGGCAATATATTCGGATCGTCACCATGCTTTGACCCGAAATTTCGGTTTATGGCATTTTTATGCGTGTTTGTCGGGCCGGAGCAATAATTTTCGGATGCGCGTTGCGCCGTTTGGGAATAAAACGCTATATTTGCATTGACATCGGACGAAAATTATTCCGTCGCGTCAAATAGAAGTATATTGAAAAGAGTAAAGTAAACAATGATACGTTTCAACCATATCCATCACCACCATATCTTGCGAAAGGTACGGTAGGTCGTGGAGTGGCGTGACGATTCCAAAAGAGGCTTACCGCTGTCGGTAGGCCTCTTTTCGTATGTAGGGATATAAATGTTGCAGCGGTGCCCGCCGTGGGTGCCGAACGAAAAAATATATGTTATGTTGAGAATTGCTATTCAGAACAAGGGCCGGCTCAATGAGCAGAGCGTCGCTTTGCTGCGCGAGATCGGCATAAATGTCGACGAGGCCAAGCGCAAGTTCCTGTCGAAGGCGTCTAATTTCCCCATCGAGGTGCTCTACCTGCGCGATGACGATATCCCGCAGGTCGTAGCCAACGGCACGGCCTCGCTCGGTATCGTCGGATTGAACGAGGTGGCCGAGCGCGGCTTTGATGTCGAGGTCGTCGCGCGTCTGGGCTTCGGCGGCTGCCGTATATCGCTCGCAATACCCAAGGGTGACGAATATGCGGGCGTGGAGTATTTCCGTGGCAAGCGTATTGCTACGTCGTACCCCTCGATCTTGCGCCGCTATCTCGAGCAGCAGGGTGTCGATGCCGAGTTGGAGGTTATAACCGGTTCGGTCGAGATAGCTCCTGCGGCGGGTATTGCCGACGCGATATTCGATATCGTTTCGTCGGGCGGAACGCTCGTATCGAACGGCCTGAAGGAGGTGGAGCGGGTATTCGAATCGGAGGCCGTGCTCATAGCGGGGCACAATCTCTCGGAGGAGGACCGTGCGCTGCTCGACGAACTGCTCTTCCGCATCGAGTCGGAGAAGGTGAGCCGCGGGAAGAAGTATGTGCTCATGAACATACCGACATCGGCTCTGGACGAGGCGGTGAAGATACTTCCGGCCATGCGCAGCCCGACGGTGATGCCTCTGGCAGCCGAGGGTTGGTGTTCGCTGCACTCGGTTGTGGATGCGGCCGACCTGTGGGAGAAGGTGCGGCAGCTGAAGGCTATCGGCGCCGAGGGAATATTGGTGCTTACGTTGGACAAGATAATACCTTAGACTATGGATATGTTCATCAATCCGCCTCGGGAGCGGTGGGTGGAGCTGTGTCGCCGTGCCGGCAGCGGCGATACGCAGGTTGCGGCGCGTGTCGAGGCTATCGTCGAGCGTGTCGCACGCGAGGGCGACAAGGCTCTCTACGCTTTGGCCGAGGAGATCGACGGCGTGCGCCTCGCTGCGCTTCGTGTCTCGGAGGATGAGTTCGCGGAGGCGGAGCAGGCCGTAGGCGAGGAGTTGAAGTGCGCCATCGACGTGGCCATTGCCAATATCTCGGCCTTTCACCGTGCGCAGATGCCGCATGAGGTGCGTGTCGAGACTACGGCGGGTGTCACCTGCATACAACGCCCTGTGCCGATAGGGTGTGTGGGGCTGTATATACCCGGCGGTACGGCGCCGCTCTTCTCGACGGTGCTGATGCTTGCACTGCCGGCTTCGATTGCCGGCTGCGGCCGTATCGTGATGTGTACGCCTACCGACCGTAACGGACGCGTGGCCGCCGAGGTTCTCTATGCGGCGCGTCGGTGCGGTGTCGGTGCGGTATATAAGGCAGGCGGGGCGCAGGCCGTGGCTGCCATGGCATACGGTACGGAGAGCATCCCCAAGGTGGACAAGATATTCGGCCCGGGCAACCGTTACGTCACAGCTGCCAAACAGATGGTCAGCGGCCGCAACACCTCGATCGACATGCCCGCAGGACCGTCGGAGGTGATGGTTATGGCCGATAGATCGGCATCGCCGTCGTTCGTTGCGGCCGACATGCTCTCGCAGGCCGAGCACGGCCGTGACAGTCAGGCTATGGTCGTATGCGACGACCGCGCGTTTGCCGAGGCTGTGGCGGCGGAGGTGCAGCGGCAGGCGGCGATGCTGTCGCGTGAGGATTTTGTGACCGATTCATTGTCACACAGCCGTATTATCGTATTCGACGGCAGGGAGCAGATGGTCGACTTTGCCAATATGTATGCCGCCGAGCACCTGATCGTGATGATGCGCGACGCGTGGTCGGTTGTGGACCGTATAACGGCCGCAGGATCGGTGTTCGTCGGGGCATACTCGCCCGAGAGTGCCGGGGACTACGCCTCGGGTACCAACCATACGCTTCCGACATCGGGGTGGGCACACTCGTGCAGCGGTGTCAATATCGACAGCTTCATGCGCAAGATGACCATACAGGAGCTCTCGCGCGAGGGGTTGGCGGCGCTTGCCCCGACCATTATCGCCATGGCCGATGCCGAAGGTTTGCAGGCCCATGCCGAGGCCGTGAAGGTGAGGATGAACGAAACGGTAAAATGACGTGTAAGATGGAAAGAAGTGAAATAGACAGGCTCGTGCGTCACAACATCGCCAACCTGACGCCCTATTCGACGGCGCGGGACGAGTATCAGGGTGAACTGGGGACATTCCTCGATGCCAACGAGAGCCCCTACGAGAACGGATACAACCGTTATCCCGATCCGCACCAGCGGCGCCTGAAGGCGCGGCTGTCGGCCATCAAGGGTGTGTCGGCCGAGAATATCTTTATCGGCAATGGCAGCGACGAGGCCATAGACCTCATATTCCGTATATTCTGTGAGCCGCGCGAGGATAATGTCGTGGCCATAGCCCCGAGTTACGGCATGTATAAGGTCGCTGCGGCCATAAATGACATCGAGGTGCGAGAGGTGCAGCTCGGGGAGGATTTCTCGCTTCCGGTGGATGCGATGCTGGCGCGTGCCGACGCCCATACGAAAGCCATGTTCCTCTGCTCGCCAAACAACCCGACGGGAAATGCCTTCCCGCGCGAGGAGATGCTGCGTTTGGCCGATTCGTTCGACGGCATAACTGTCGTCGATGAGGCGTATATCGACTTCGCCGAGACGGAGGGGCTCAAGGACGAGATATTCACTCGTCCGCGTATCGTGGTGCTTCAGACCATGTCGAAGGCGTGGGCGATGGCCGGTCTGCGTATCGGATTGGCCTTGGCCGACAAACGTATCATAGAGCTTATGTCGATGGTCAAGTATCCGTACAACATCAGCGAGGCGACGATGCGTATCGTAAAGGCTCTGCTGGATCGTCCCGTTGACGATCAGGTTACGCAGATCAAGGCCCAGCGCGCAGTGGTGGCGCAGACGTTGTCGCAGATGTCGATCGTTCGACACGTATATCCGAGTGACGCCAATTTCCTGTTGGTGCGCTTCGACGATGCCGATGCCGTGTATGACCACCTTATAAGCGACGGCATAATTGTCCGCAACCGCAGTCGCGTGAAGGGGTGCGAAGGGTGTCTGCGCATAACGATAGGATTGGAGGAAGAGAACGAAAAACTGTTGGAATCGCTTGAGGAGTATGAAACGGAAAGCTCTGTTCATTGATCGTGACGGCACGATCATCGTCGAGCCTGTGGAGGATATGCAGGTCGACTCGCTCGAGAAACTGGAGTTTGTGCCGGGGGCGATCTCGGCGCTGCGCTCGCTTGCGGCGCTGGACTACGACATGGTTCTGGCATCGAATCAGGACGGTCTGGGTACGGCATCCTTTCCCGAGGAGACCTTCTGGCCGGCGCACCGCAAGATGTTGAAGACATTGGCGGGCGAGGGGGTGATATTCTCGGACGAACTTATCGACCGTTCGATGCCCGAGGATAATGCCCCGACGCGCAAGCCCCGTACGGGAATGTTCTGTCGCTATATGGACGGCAGTTACGATCTCTCGTCAAGTTACGTTATAGGCGACCGCGCTACGGATGTCGAGCTGGCGTATAATCTCGGAGCGCGGGCTGTGCTGTTGCAGCGTCCCGAAGATGGTGAGCGTATGTTGGCAGGAAAACCTTGCGCGTTGAGCTGTGTGCTGATGACCGATTCGTGGGCCGATGTGGCCGAGTTCCTGCGCCGCACGGAGCGCCGTGCCGTGGTTGCACGCCGCACGTCGGAGACGGATATTCGTGTCGAGGTCGATCTCGACGGCAAGGGTGAGAGCCGTATCGATACGGGGCTTAAATTCTTCGATCACATGCTGGATCAGATACCGCACCATTCGGGTATGTCGCTGTCGGTTGCGTGCCGAGGCGATTTGGAGGTGGATGAACACCACACTGTCGAGGATGTGGCCATAGCTCTCGGTGAGGCGATATATGATGCTCTGGGATCGAAGCGAGGCATTGACCGTTACGGGTTCGTGCTGCCGATGGACGAGAGCCGTGCCATGGTGTTGATAGACTTCGGCGGGCGTATCGACTTTTCGTGGGACGTACCCTTCACGCGTGAGTATGTGGGCGACGTGCCGACCGAGATGTTCAGCCACTTCTTCAAGTCGTTGTGTGCGGCCATGCATTGTAATCTCCATGTGCAGGCCCGCGGCGAGAACAACCACCACATGATCGAAGGGGTGTTCAAGGCCTTCGCCCGCGCCCTGAAGATGGCTGTGCGGCGCGATGTCTTCAGCAGCGAGCTGCCTTCGAGCAAGGGGGTGCTGTAAGAGCTTATGCATGGATTGATATGAGATAGCATAAGTGCGTGACGCGTATATGTATGCATTGTCTCATGTAAGGTAAGAATAAAACTTTGAAAAAGATAAAACAATGATAGCGATAGTGGATTACCGGATGGGCAACCTGCGCTCCGTGGAGAACGCCTTGCGGCGTCTGGGGGCGGAGTTCTGTGTCACGGCCGATGCCGATACGATACGTTCGGCGGATCGTGTGCTGCTGCCCGGTGTGGGCAATGCGGCCGAGGCGATGGAGAATCTGCGCAGTGCGGGCCTTGTGGATGTCATACGTCGTCTGCGCCGTCCGGTGTTGGGTATATGTGTGGGCATGCAGGTGATGTGCCGCCATACGGAGGAGGGCGATGCCGACTGTATCGGACTCTTCGATACGCATGTAAGGCGTTTTGTCGCCTCGGAGGATGTCAAGGTGCCGCACATGGGGTGGAACCGCATAGGAAACCTCGAATCCAAACTCTTCAAGGGTATGCAGGGCGGCGAGTATGTATATTTCGTACATTCGTACTATCCCGAATTGTGCCCCGATACGATTGCCACGGCCGTGCATGGGGTGATGTTCAGTGCGGCGCTCAAATACGAGAACTTCTACGGCACGCAGTTCCACCCCGAGAAGAGCGGGGATGCGGGTGAGAATATCATCGAAAATTTTCTGAAGCTATGATTGAGATAATTCCTGCAATAGATATAATAGAAGGACGTTGCGTGCGTCTGTCTCAGGGCGACTATTCACGTCGCCGCATCTATGACGCAAGTCCCGTGGATATGGCCAAGCGTTATGCCGACTGCGGCGTAAAACGCATACACGTTGTTGATCTCGACGGCGCCAAATCATCCTCGCCGAAGAACCTCAAGACACTCGAGCGCATGGCAACGGGGGCCGGTGTGGCAATCGAGTGGGGCGGCGGCATCAAGAGCGAGGATGCGTTGCGGGCGCTGTTCGATTACGGGGCCGACTACGCTATCGTGGGAAGTGTCGCGGCACGCGAGCCGCAGCTGTTTGTCGAGTGGTTGTTGCGTTTCGGCGGCGGGAGGATGATTCTCGGGGCGGACGTGCGTGACGGCAAGGTCTCGGTGAACGGCTGGCAGGAGGATCTTACAATAGGCATCGAGGATATGGTCGATGAGTTTCTGCCGCACGGGCTGTGTCAGGCCATCTGTACCGACATCTCGCGTGACGGCATGTTGCAGGGGCCAGCGTTCGATCTCTACACCTCGCTGCAGCAACGTTACGACAAGGTCGACTTCACGGTCTCGGGAGGTATCAGTTCGATGGCCGACATCGAGCGTCTGAACGAGCTGTCACTGCGGCGCGTGATCGTGGGCAAGGCTATATATGAGGATCGCATAACATTGAAAGATATAGAGGGATGGTCGCAAAACGCATAATACCGTGCCTTGACGTCAAGGGCGGCCGCACGGTCAAGGGTATAAACTTCGAGGGGCTGCGCGACGTGGGCGATGCCGTCGAGCTGGGCAGTTACTATGCCCGCAGCGGTGCCGACGAGTTGGTTTACCTCGACATCAGTGCCACGCGCGAGGAGCGCGGAACCTTCACGCGCCTTGTGGAGCGTATTGCCGACGAGATAAACATCCCGTTCACCGTAGGCGGTGGCATAGGATCGGTGGAGGATGCCTCGCGTCTGCTCGATGCTGGTGCCGATAAGATATCGGTAAACAGCGCGGCCATAGCTTCGCCGTCGCTTATCGACAGCATAGCGTCGCGCTACGGCAACCAGTTTGTGGTTGTGGCTATCGACGCGCGTATGATGGAGGACGGGACGTGGCGTGCCACCACGCACGGCGGCACCCGCCCGACCGACAAGGAGCTCTTCTCGTGGGCGCACGAGGCGCAGGAGCGCGGTGCGGGCGAGATATTGTTTACATCGATGAACCACGACGGCACGCGTTCGGGATATCCGTGTGAGACGTTCGCGCGTTTGGCCGATATGCTCTCCATTCCCGTCATCGCCTCGGGCGGCGCGGGATCGGTGGCCGACATAGCCGACGTGCTGACGAAGGGGCGTGCCGATGCGGCTCTGGCGGCCAGCATATTCCATTACGGAGAGATCACGATAGGCGATCTGAAGAGACAGTTGAAGCAAATGAATATAAATGTAAGGATATGACATTCGATCAATTCAATTTGGGCAAGTGCCCCGACGGGCTGCTGCCCGTAATCGTACAGGATGCCGTGACGCTTAAGGTGCTCATGTTGGGATATATGAACCGCGAGGCCTTCGAGCGCAGCGTGGCCGAGGGGCGTGTGACATTCTTCTCGCGCACGAGACAATGCCTCTGGACAAAGGGCGAGACGAGCGGCCACTACCTTTATATCGAGTCGATGTATGCCGATTGCGACGGCGATACGTTGCTGATAAAGGCGCGTCCCGTGGGGCCGACGTGTCACCGCGGCACAACGAGCTGTTTCGATACTCCCGACGAGGAGGGGTTCATACGCCGTTTGCAGAGCGTAGTGCAGCAGCGGCACCGCGACATGCCCGAAGGGTCATATACGACCAAGCTCTTCATCAAGGGTGTGAAGAAGATCTCGCAGAAGGTGGGCGAGGAGGCCGTTGAGAGCATTGTCGAGGCTGTGGACGGCAACCGTGACCGTTTCATATACGAGGCGTCGGATCTCATATACCATCTTCTGGTGCTGATGGAGCAGATGGGATGCTCGATCGAGGATATGGAGCGCGAGCTGGCGCTGCGTCACAAGTGACGCGACTGATGGTGCGGCAGACGCTGCGCAGGTAAATCAAGGTGTGTCAAAATAGAGGAGTTTGACACGCCTTTTTTTGGCCTCACCTGTTGGCAGTTATACGGGATCGGGCTGTAAACGTGCTTATAAGGGTATAAAACAGTAAAATTGGTATGAGAAACGGAAATCGGGTTGTTGAGAAAAAATAAAATATTTATATTTTTGTGCTGTCGAAAGCCGCGCCGTCGTGTCGTCGGTGCTGGTGACGGGAATAGCGAGGCAACCATTCATAAAACAAGATAAATATGTCGGTATTGAAAAGAGTGCGGTTGGTATTGGCCATTCTGGTGATATTGGCCGCAACGCTGTTGTTCGTTGACGTGAGCGGCGTGGCGCACCTCTGGCTGGGGTGGGTCGCCAAGATACAGCTGCTGCCCGCGATTCTGGCGTTGAATCTGGGCGTGGTGGTCGTGCTGGTAATCCTCACGCTTCTTTTGGGGCGTGTGTATTGCTCGGTGATATGTCCGTTGGGCATATTTCAGGATGTCATTGCCCGTTTTGGCAAGATGAGCCGCAAGAACCGTTACAGCTACTCGCCCGAGCGCAAGGTGCTGCGATATGCGGTATTCGTTGTCTTCATCGCCGCACTGGTCGGCGGTGTGAGCAGCGTGGCCGGTATTCTGGCCCCGTACAGCTCTTTCGGCCGTATTGCATCGAACCTCTTCGCTCCCGTGTATGCTTGGGGCAACAACCTGCTCGCATATCTGTCGGAGCGTGTCGGCAGCTACGCCTTCTATCCGCGTGAGGTGTGGATCAAGAGTATCGGCACGTTCGTCGTAGCCGTAGTTACGGTTGTGGTGCTGGCGGTGCTGGCATGGTGCAACGGCCGTACGTACTGCAATACGATCTGCCCCGTCGGGACGCTTCTGGGCCTGTTGTCGCGCTGGTCGGTGTTCGCTCCGGTGATCGATACCGACAAGTGCATATCGTGCAACAAATGCGCGCGCAATTGCAAGTCGGCATGTATCGACATCCCCAACCACAAGATAGACTACAGCCGCTGTGTCGTATGTATGGACTGCATCGACGTATGTCCCAAGGATGCCGTGAGCTTCCGCCGCCGCACGGCTGCCAAGTCTGCAGCTGCTTCGGAGGCCATGAGTGTAGCCGTCAAGGGCTCGACTCAGACGAGTGCCGTCAATGGCAGCGAGGCTCTGAGCCGCAAGGGTTTCATCACGGGTGCTGGTCTTTTGGCCGTGTCGGCCGTAAGGGCTCAGGAGATGAAGGTGGACGGCGGCTTTGCCGAGATCATAGCCAAGAAGGTGCCCAAGCGTGAGACTCGTATCGTACCGGCCGGAGCGCAGTCGCTGCACAATATGGCTGCACATTGCACGGGATGCCAGCTCTGCGTAGCCTCATGCCCCAATGGCGTGCTGCGTCCGTCGGGAGGCCTTATGACACTGTTGCAGCCCGAGATGAGCTTCGAGCGCGGCTATTGCCGCCCCGAGTGTGTTGCCTGCTCGGAGGTATGTCCGACGGGGGCTATTGTCAAGATAACCGTTCCCGAGAAATCATCCATACAGGTAGGACATGCCGTATGGATCCGTGAGAATTGTATCGTGCTGCGTGACGACGAGGATTGCGACAACTGCGCCCGTCATTGCCCATCGAGTGCCATCACTATGGTGCCGCTGGAGCCGGGCAACCGCCGCTCGCGCAAGATCCCTACGGTTAATGTCGAGCGCTGCATAGGTTGCGGAGCGTGCGAGAATCTGTGTCCCTCGCGTCCCTTCAGCGCAATGTATGTGGAAGGACACGAGAATCATCGAACGATTTAACGAGGCTGAGAGATGGAGAAGAAAAACAATATCAAGATCAAGGCAAACTATCTTATGGGCCGCGGCGAGTTCCTCAAGCGTTTGGGTGGCGGTGCGGCCGTGACGGCAGCGGTATTGGCTGGGTGCGACAAGAGCACCGTATCGACGTCGGAGACGTTGGGCGAGGTGCCGACCGACAAGATGACCTATCGCGTCAACAAGGAGAAGGGTGACCGTGTCTCGATTCTGGGATATGGATGTATGCGCTGGCCTACGCGCAAGCGCGATGACGGCGAGGGCGAGGAGATCGATCAGGAGACCGTGAACGGTCTGGTGGATTATGCCATAAGCCACGGTGTCAATTACTTCGATACGTCACCCGTATATGTCCGCGGCTGGTCGGAGAAGGCTACGGGCATAGCCTTGAGCCGCCATCCGCGCAATTCGTATTTCTTGGCGACGAAACTGTCAAACTTCTCGAACCATACGCGCGAAAATTCGATGCTGATGTACCGCCGTTCGTTCGAGGAGCTGCAGACCGACTACATAGACTACTATCTGCTGCACTCGATCGGCGGCAGCATGGGTGAGTTCAACTCGCGTTATATCGACAACGGCATGTTGGATTTCCTCATCGGGGAGCGTGAGGCGGGCCGCATACGCAATCTCGGCTGGTCGTTCCACGGCCGCAAGGAGGTCTTCGACGAGATTCTGGCTCTGCACGAAAAGGTGCATTGGGATTTCGTTCAGATACAGTTGAACTATTCGGACTGGCGCAACGCCCGCGGCAACAACGTCAATGCCGAGTATCTCTATGCCGAACTGGAGAAGCGTTCGATTCCTGCTGTCATCATGGAGCCTCTGCTCGGAGGCCGTCTGTCGAACGTGCCCGACCATATTGCGGCGCGCCTCAAGACGGCGAGTCCCGACAGCAGTGTCGCTTCGTGGGCGTTCCGTTTCGCCGGAAGCAAGGAGAATGTGCTTACGGTGCTGAGCGGCATGACCTATATGGAACACTTGCAGGACAATATCCGTACATATTCGCCGCTGGTGCCGCTGACCGAGGAGGAGAACGAGTTCCTTTACGAGACGGCGGAGCTGATGTTGCGATATCCGACCATACCGTGCAACGACTGTCAGTATTGCATGCCGTGCCCCTACGGTCTGGACATACCGGGCATATTGCTCCACTATAACAAGTGTGTCAACGAGGGTAATCTTCCCGCCTCGTCGGGCGACGAGAACTATCGCAAGGCGCGCCGAGCCTATCTTGTAGGTTACTTGCGCAGTGTCGAGAAGGAGCGTCAGGCGGACCGTTGTACCGGTTGCAAGCAGTGTAATCCTCACTGCCCGCAGAGTATCGATATCCCGCGCGAGATGCGCCGCATAGATGAGTTTACGGAGAAGCTCAAACAGAAACTTGAGTTTTAGGCGATGGAGGAGTTGATCCGTACGTTGCGCGAGGGCGGTTATTCATGCGTCATACGCAACGGCAGCGTGCAGCGTGTATTCACACGTCGCGGTGTGGCTGACCTGTACGACCTGTTGATGAACGATACGTCGTTCCTGCACGGGGCGTGGATAGCTGACAAGGTAGTGGGAAAGGCGGCTGTGTCGCTTATGATCTTGGGCGGCGTCGAACGGCTCCATACAGGGGTGATAAGCACTCCGGCGCTGGAACTTGCGGCAGGCTCGGGCCTGAAGATCGACTTCGACGAACAGGTGCCGCACATTATCAACCGCGCGCATGACGGCTGGTGCCCTTTGGAGCGGTTGTGTTACGATGTCGCGACGGCCGAAGAGTGTCTCGAACGCATAAAGGGTTTTATGGCCCGTATGCGTGAGAGTGCCATGAAATCTTGAGGGTCGGATATATCGGCTGCTGCCGATGAATGATTGATGTAAAACATGAAAACAAAACGATAGAGATTATGCAGACTACAAGCGTTAAACTTTATTCTTTGAATTATCGTCAGGCTGTCACCTACGGTGCGGCGCTGCTATTCGTGGCGGGGAATATCGCCATGCCCCAGTTGTGCCACCTTGTGCCGCAGGGAGGTTTGATCCTGCTGCCCATATATTTCTTCACGCTTATCGGAGCCTATAAGTACGGATGGCGTGTGGGTCTTCTGACGGCCGTGCTGTCGCCGCTGGCCAACAATCTGCTCTTCGGCATGCCGCCTGCACCCATGTTGGCTCCCATATTGGTGAAGTCGGTGCTGCTGGCTGTGGCTGCAGGATATGCCGCTGCGCATTTCCGCCGTGTGTCGCTCTCGATCATGGCCGGTGTGGTGCTCTTCTACCAGATCGTCGGCTCGATGGTCGAGTGGGGTATGACGGGCAGCGTGATGGCCGCATTGCAGGATTTCCGTCTCGGTATCCCGGGTATGGCATTGCAGATCGTGGGCGGATATCTCTTTATAAAATATCTGCTGCGCAAGTAACGGTAATACCTTCAATACAAAAATCGGCGGTCAATAACGACCGCCGATTTTGTTTTATGGTTGTAATGTCGTGGTGACTTAGAGAATGCGTATTGGCGAATTTACGGTCGAGGCATATCCCGTACCGTCGAGCACGTAGACATAGACGCGGTAGTTGCCCGGCTCGGTGATGGTGAACTCGGCCTGCGGGGTGTCGGTCGTGATTACTTCGCCGTAACGCTCGGGACGCGGCTCATACGAGCCTCCGAATCCGAGTACGGTGGCCTCGTGCAGAATCTCCCACACATATTGCATGGTATCGCCGTCGCGGTCCTGTGCCGATATCTGTACCTTGAACGGCGTGCCGCTCGTTGTCTCGGGACTCTCTACAGGCATCTTGCCGTCAATGACTATACCCGTAACTACGGGAGCATGCTGCTGCGGCTCCTTTCCGGTCCATACGCGCTGCATGGCCTCCACCGAGGGCGTCTTCTCGCCCTTGAGCGGCAGTCCCTCGACGTTATCCTCGACAAACATGCTGAACCATGTGGGTGTACGCTCCTCCTTCTGTCCCCAGAGGAATACGAATGAACCCAGACAACGTGGATCGTCGAGTACGGCCTCATTGTAGCGGGCTTCATATATCTTGCGTTTCTCCTCTCCCGTCTGTTCTATCGGCGCGTCCCACGATGTCTTGTGTGTCTCCCACCATCCTGTGGGGCCCCATTCGGTGATGATGTAGGGACCGTCGTAGTCCGAGGCAAGTACCATCGGGCGCACCTCGTTTATGGGCCCGTAGCTGTTTATGCCGACCAAGTCGAGCGAAGGGGCATATCGGGCAATCGAGTCGAGTGCTTCGCGGTTGTGTGATATTACGGTAGCCGTGAGGTGGCGTTTGTCTACTGATTTTATGATCTTCGACAGCTCGTTTATGAAGCGCCATACCTCGCGGTTGTTGTTGCCGCTGAGTTCCACTTCGTTGCCAATGCCCCAGATGAGAAGGTTGGGATCGTCCTTGAATCGTTCGGCAGCCTCGCGGCAGAAGGTGCGCATCTGCTGCTTGAACTCCTCGTCGGAATACTTCTCGGCCTCCTTCGGAAGCCATATACCCTGCATTACGTAGAGACCGTGTTGTGCTGCCATGGCCGTTGTGGCGGCAATCTCGTCGATGCTGCCGCCCCACGTACGGCAGGCATTGGCTCCGTTTGCAACGGCTATGTCGGGGCGGTTTGTGCCGCCTATACCCTTGATAAATACCGGATTGCCGTCAACCGTAAGTTGATATCCTTCCTTCGTTGAGGAGATATGCGCACCTTGGTTCGGGGCGCACGCCGCCAGCGTTGAACAGATGACGGCGAAGATAATTGTGCGAACAGTTATTTTCATCTGTGTTAGAGTTTTTGCGTAGCGCAAAGATAAGAAAAGGAGCCAGCAATGGCAAATGAAAGTCTGCGGTTCGCAAATTTTAACGTGCCGCGTGCCGTCGGAACGGAGCTGTCTGGGCTTTCTTCCTAAAAACTTACGCCATACGTGAATAATATTTTGTGAACTGTTGGATTTTGGTTACTTTTGTTCGCTTGATAGGGTGATCGTAATTACAATCTGAAATAAAAACTTCCTACTAATGAAAAAACTGTTAACCTGTGCAACCCCCATTCGGCGCATTGCGGCGATGTTGTCATGTATGGTCTGCATGATGGCGTTGCAGCCTTCGCATGCCCAGACGTCGGAGGTCTCGGCCGTGAAGATCAACCCTACGACGGTAGAGGTGGCCTTCGGTGACGAGCGTATGACTCTTGATTTCTACGGTGACAACATATTCCGTCTGTTTCAGGACAATACGGGCGGCGTAATCCGCGATCCCGAGGCTCGGCCCGAGGCCCGCATCCTTGTGGAGAATCCGCGCCGCAAGGTGTCGGCTCTCGATGTTGAGGATAAGGCCGATGCCGTTGTTGTCTCTACGCCCCGCATCGAGGTGGCGGTGGACAAGGCGACACGTCTGATGCGTGTGACCGACCGCGAGAGCGGCCGCACGGTGGTCGAGCAGGTGGCACCCGTAGAGTTCGGTGACGGCCGTGTGACGGTGGTATTGGGCGAGGAGCCGCAGGAGTATTTCTACGGCGGCGGCGTGCAGAACGGCCGTTTTTCGCACAAGGGCAAGATTATCGCCATCGAGAACCAGAACAGTTGGACTGACGGCGGTGTGGCTTCGCCGGCGCCGTTCTATTGGTCGACGAGGGGTTATGGTGTCATGTGGTACACTTTTCGCAAGGGGGCCTATGATTTCGGGGCCACGGAGACGGGACGTGTGTCGTTGTCGCACGATACGGATTATCTCGATCTCTTCATTATGGTGGATCCGACGCCCGTGGCGCTTTTGAACGACTATTACCAGCTTACGGGCAATCCCGTGCTGTTGCCCAAGTTCGGTTTCTATCAGGGACATCTGAACGCGTATAACCGGGACTATTGGACCGAGGATGAGAAGGGTATACTCTTCGAGGACGGCAAGCGTTACAAGGAGAGCCAGCGCGACAACGGCGGTGTGAAGGAGTCGCTCAATGGCGAGAAGGACAACTATCAGTTCTCGGCGCGTGCGGTGATCGACCGTTATGCGGCTTACGACATGCCTCTCGGATGGTTGCTTCCCAACGACGGTTACGGTGCGGGATACGGACAGGAGGAGACCCTCGACGGCAATATCCGCAACTTGAAGTCTCTGGGCGACTATGCCCGCGGGAAGGGTGTCGAGATCGGTCTCTGGACGCAGTCGGACCTGCATCCGAAACCCGAGGTGAGCGCCCTGTTGCAGCGCGACATCGTCAAGGAGGTACGTGATGCGGGCGTGCGTGTGCTTAAGACCGACGTGGCATGGGTCGGTGCCGGATATTCGTTCGGGTTGAACGGCATAGCCGACGTTGCGCAGATCATGCCGTACTATGGCGGCGATGCCCGTCCATTTATCATCTCGCTCGACGGGTGGGCCGGCACGCAGCGTTATGCCGGTGTGTGGACCGGAGACCAGACGGGCGGCGAGTGGGAGTACATACGTTTCCACATTCCGACATATATAGGTTCGGGTCTTTCCGGCCAGCCCAACATCACTTCCGACATGGATGGCATCTTCGGAGGCCGTAACCTTGCGGTCAATACGCGAGACTTCCAGTGGAAGACCTTCTCGCCGATGGAACTCAACATGGACGGGTGGGGTTCGAACGAAAAGTATCCCCATGCTCTGGGCGAACCTGCCACCTCGATCAATCGCTGGTATCTGAAACTCAAGTCTGAGATCATGCCCTATGCCTATTCGATAGCCCATGAGGCTGTGGACGGCATGCCGATGATCCGTGCCATGATGCTCGAGTGGCCCAACGCCTATACGCTCGGTACGGCTACGCGTTACCAATACATGTATGGCCCGTGGTTCCTCGTGGCGCCCGTATATCAACAGACGGCGGCCGACAACGAGGGTAATGATATCCGCGACGGCATCTACCTGCCCGAAGGCGAGTGGATCGACTACTTCTCGGGTGAAATGTACGAGGGCGGCCGCGTAATAAACAACTACGAGGCTCCATTGTGGAAACTGCCCCTGTTTGTGCGCAACGGTGCGGTGATACCAATGACCAATCCCAACAACAACGTCTCGCAGATCGACCGCACGCTGCGCATATACGAGATATATCCTTCGGGGCACACCTCGTTTACGGAGTATGACGATGACGGCACTACGGAGGCATACCGCCGCGGCGAGTTTGCTACGACGTACATCGAGTCCGAGGCTGTGGGTGATCGTGTTACGGTGACGATACATCCTTCGGATGGCGGCTTCGCCGGTTTCGAGCGCATGAAGCGCACCGAGCTGCGCATAAACGTCACGGCCGAACCCGACGGCGTGAAGGCATACGTTGACGGCCGCCGCGTGAAACTGCAGGAGGCAGCCTCTGTTGAGGAGTTTGCCGCTGCAGATAATGCGTGGTATTACGAGCCTGCTCCGGATATGAACCGCTTCGCTACGGCGGGCAGCGAGTTTGCCGATGTGAAGGTGGTGAAGAACCCCGTGCTGCATGTCAGGCTGGCGGCTGCGGATGTGACGTCATCCGAGCAGCGGGTTGTGGTTGACGGTTTCGTGTTCGCGCCGGAGGATCGCATGCTTACGCGGCACGGAGCACTCCAGACGCCTGCCCTTACGACTCCCGACGATAATGTCGAGGCTTATGCCGTAACGCCCGTATGGACGGCCGTCGACAATGCCGACTATTACGAGATCGAGTTTGACAGCATGCTTTATTCTACGGTGCGCTCTACCGAGCTGCTCTTTGCCGACCTTGAGGCCGAGACCGATTATACGTTCCGCGTGCGCGCCGTGAATGCCGACGGTGTCTCGGATTGGGGCGAGCAGACGCTTCGCACGAAGGCCAACCCTCTGGAGTTTGCCATCACGGGCATTACCGGAACCTCATCGGCTGCGGCGCAGGGCGGTGCAGGTATAAACCGGCTCTTCGATTTCGTAGAGGCGGGCGACGTATGGCATACGCTCTACAATACCAAGGCCGTGCCCTTCGAGTTGACGATCGACCTGCATACGGTCAACACGCTCGATCGCTTCGATTACCTGCCGCGTCTGGATTCGGGCAACGGTACCATTCTGGAGGGAAGCGTAGCATACAGTATGGACCGCAACACGTGGACCGAGGACGGCGGCTTCTCGTGGAAGCGCGATGCCGAGACCAAATCCTTCACATTTGACGGACATCCTGCGGCACGTTACGTCCGTATCCGTGTAACGAAGGCCGTAGGTGATTACGGCTCGGGCCGTGAGATATATGTGTTCCGTGTTCCGGGCTCGGAGAGCTATATTCAAGGCGACGTGAACAACGACGGCAAGGTGGATGGCAACGACCTTACGTCGTATATGAACTATACGGGTCTGCGTATGGGTGATTCGGACTTCGAGGGTTACATAAGTCGCGGCGATATCGACGGCAATAATATGATTGACGCCTACGACATATCGGTTGCGGCGACGCAGCTCGATGGCGGTGTGCAGCCTTCGGACGAGGAGCACGTTGTGGGAGAGGTTACACTTTCGGCCAACGGCAGGAGTTTCAAGGCCGGAGACGAGGTCAAGATCCGCGTGAGCGGCCGTGGCATGAAGGCGGTCAATGCGTTGAGCTTCGCTCTGCCTTACGACCAGCAGTCGTACGACTTCGTGGGTATCGAGGCCGTAGCGGTTAAGGGCATGGAGAACCTTACAAACGACCGTCTGCATACGGACGGGGAAAAGGTCCTGTATCCCACCTTCGTGAACGTGGGCGACAAGCCTGCTGTCGAGGGTGATGTCGAATTGTTCGTAATACGCCTCAAGGCCAAGGGTGACGTGCAGTTCGATCTGAAGGCACGAAACGGTGTGCTGGTTGACAAGAGCCTGAATAGGGCTACATTCTGATAGCTGATCCGAGATTATGGAATCTCCCGACGACTTGACTCGTCGGGAGGTTTTTTGTTACCTTATGCCGAATATGATGTCCGTCATGCGGCCCGCATGAAATAAAGGCGGCGGAACAAGTCATGTCCCGCCGCCGCAGTATGCAGTTTCTAATATGTACGGTCAGTCGTTGGGGTACGCCGCGATGAAGACATTGCGGCGGCGCAACTGCTCCTGCACGTCATGCAGGGCGTCGAGCGATGCGCGTCCCACAACATATTTGTAACTATCTGACGAATATTTCTCGCTTATCGATTCGAACGGGATGAGGGCCAGATCACTATCGTTCGCATATCGGTAGTAGACACGGAAGTAGTGGTCGTTTGTGAACTCCGGCAGCTGCGAGTCGTTGCGTTTCTTGTATTCGTACTTGTAGTCATAGAGGCATGCGGTGATGTCGCTCAGCACGGCCGAACCTGTGGGATAGCCGCCGGCGCCGCGGCCGAACATGAACTGCTTGTCGTAGAAGAGGCCCTTGATAACCACACCGTTGAACTCGTCCTCGACACTGTATATGTATTTGTTGCGCGAGATGAGCTGCGGCATTACGCACATGATGAGGCGGTTGCCGGCGATCTTCTCGACGTGAGCCACCAGCTTGAAACGTCGCTCCTTCTCGTTGGCGAAGCGTATGTCGTCGTCGTTCATGTTCGAGATGCCGTATGTGAAGATCTTCTCGGGTGCAACGTATAGTCCGAAGGCGTGTACGGTGATGATGATGAGCTTGAAAAGCGAGTCCCAGCCGTCGATGTCGAGTGTGGGGTTGCTCTCGGCAAAGCCGAGATCCTGTGCCAGCTTGAGGGCATCGGCATAGGACATCTTCTCGTTGAAGATCTTCGAGAGGATGAAGTTCGACGAACCGTTCAGGATACCCTTCACCGAGGTGAGCAGGTCGTTGTCGTAATACTCCTCGAGGTTGCGTATGACGGGGATGCTGCCGCAGGCCGAAGCGTCGTATAACAGCGCCACGTTGTATTGCGACTGCAGTGCTATGAGTTCCTCGATGTGGTATGCGAGCATCTTCTTGTTGCCCGAGACGACGGGCAGACGCGATTGCAGGGCGCGCTTGACGATGGTGTAGGCGGCCTCGGCGTCGTCGATGAGTTCGACGATGAAGTTTATATCCGGGTCGTTGAATATGTCGTCGGCCTTGTCCGTGAAGTCGGCCTCGACGGCGCGGGGCTTGTTGATGTCGCGTACGCAGATGCGTTTTATCTCGACGTTCTTGGTGCCTATGCGCTGCAAAACGTCATAGAGACCGCGGCCCACGGTGCCGAAACCGAAGAGTCCGATGTTGAGTTTTTTACCGTTCATGGTGTAGTCTGTTTTCCTATTTGCGGTTCATGAATTTCGTTATGATGTCGTTGAGCTTCTGGTGCTCGACAAGAAATCCGTCGTGCCCGAAGTCCGAGTCTATTATGTGGTATTCGACATCGGGTATGTTCTGCACGAGAATATCGTGGTCCGACGGCGGGAAGAGTATGTCGGAACTGATGGCCACTACGAGCGAGCTGGCGCGTATGCCCTTCAGCACATCCTCCGTATGGCCTCGTCCGCGTCCCAGATTGTGTGAGTCGACCGCCTGCGAGAGACGGTAGTAGGAGTAGGCGTTGAATCTGCGGCGGAGCTTCTCACCCTGATATCGCTGATAGGTGAGTACGCGGCGGTCGAACGACGCCTCGTCCGGGTTGGCATCCTCCTGAGTCTTGTCGTAGGCCTTGCCGCCGCGGTAGCTTATGAGGGCTATGCTGCGTGCTACGGCCATGCCGTCAAGTCCCGCTTCCGGCGACCTCTGTCCGAATGTCGGGTCGCACTCGATGGCCATGCGCTGCGACTCGTTGAAGGCCGAGGCCCACGGTTTGGTTCGCGGCGTAGTGGCTATGAAGGCGGCACGGCGGGCAAAGTCGGGCTGCATGACGCACCACTCGAGACATTGGAAGCCGCCGATCGAACTGCCGATGAGCAACTCGACGTGTTCTAAGCCGAGGTGCTCGGCCAACAGCATGTGGCAGCGCACCATGTCGCGCACGGTTATCTTCGGAAAATCGCCGTACCACGGTTCGCCAGTAGCCGGATTTATGCTCAGCGGGCCAGTGGTGCCGTAGTGCGAGCCGAGGAAATTGGCGCAGACGGTAAAGTAACGGTCCGGATCAAGGAACTTGCCGCGCTCGACCGTATGCGGCCACCAGTCGGCCACGTCGGAGTTGGCCGTCAGGGCGTGGCATACCCATATCACATTGCTGCGCGTAGAGTTCATCTCTCCGTAGGTGTCGTATGCAATGGTCACCGACGGCAGCGTCTCTCCGCTCTCGAGCGTGAATGGGCGGTCGTATGTATAATAACGCGTCATGGCTATCGAGCCTTAGCGAATGCCTGTTCGAAATCGTCGATTATGTCGTCGACATTCTCCAGCCCGAGCGATATGCGCAGCAGCGTCGGGGTGATGCCTGCAGCCTTGAGGTCTGCCTCGCTCAGCTGTTTGTGGGTTGTCGAGGCGGGGTGTGTCACTACCGTGATCGAATCGCCGATCATGGTCATGTTGGCTGCCAGTTTGAGCGCCTCGACAAAACGTACGGTCGAGTCGAGCGAACCCTTGAGTTCGATTGTGAAGATGCTCGAGGCTCCGTAACGGTAGTATTTCCGAGCGTTGGCGTAGCTCGGGTGCGACTCGAATCCGATGTAGCTTACGCGCTCGACCTGCGGGTGGCGGCTGCAGTATTCGGCCAGTTTGCGGGCCGACTCGACCTGATGTTTCACACGCAGCGAGAGTGTCTCCAGACCTATGAGCATGAGGTAGGCATCGAATGGCGAGGGGCAGCAGCCGAAGTCGCGCAGACCGTCCACGCGGCACTTGACGATAAAGGCCGCATTGCCGAAGGTCTTGTACATGTTCAGGCCGTGATAACCTTCCGAGGGACCGTCTATCTGGGGGAACTTGCCGTTGCCCCAGTTGTAGTTGCCGCCGTCGACTATGATGCCGCCCATGGCGGTGCCGTGGCCGTTGATCCACTTGGTGGCCGAGTCGACGACTATGTTGGCGCCCCAGTCGAAGGGGTTGCAGAGGAAGCCTGCGGCCCCGAATGTGTTGTCGATGACCAAAGGCACGTCACGGCGTTTGGCCAGAGCGCCGAGAGCCTCAAGGTCGGGCACGTCACACGTGGGGTTGCCCATGCTCTCGGCATATATCATTTTGGTGCGGTCGTCTATCAGGGCTTCGAACGCTTCGGGTGACTCGTTCGGGGCGATGCGGCAGTCGATGCCCAGCTTGCGCAGCGATATGCGGAACTGGTTGTAGGTGCCGCCGTAGAGGAAAGGCGAGGCGACGATGTTGTCACCCTCCTCGGCCAGAGCCGTTACGGTGATGAGTATGGCCGACATTCCCGACGATACACCGAGTGCCCCGACGGCACCGTATAGTGCCGCCACACGCTCCTCGTATGCCGAGGTTGTGGGGTTCTGGAGTCGGGTGTAGATATTGCCGCCCTCGCTCAGCTCGAAAAGGCGTGCCGCGTGGTCGCAGCTCTTGAAGTGATATGCGGCCGTGGGGTAGATGGCTATGCCGCGCGAACCGGTCTGGTCGACATGATAGCCTCCGTGTATCTGGAGGGTCTCGAAACGAAGTTTGTTATCGGACATAATATATCGATATGAAATTTGACGTGAAAAATATGTTTTGCTGATTTGTTGCATGTCACCGACATGCGGCGGTGCGTAGCCGCCCGTACGGGATAGAGTGCCTAACGGCACATTCGCATTGAACGCCGTGACATGCGGCGCATACCGAATATGAAAGACGAGATATTTTCGAGGTGTTCGGTCATGTGCAATGCTTTATCGTTTCGCAAATATAACTATTTTTTTTAATAAAGCGAAACTTCACGTCGGAATTTCCACTCCGCGCACTTCGAAGGCGTCTCTATGGAGATATCCACGGAGACATCCTCACAGCCTTGGAATTATTCCCTCAGGCGTACAGGTATGCACATTATTAATGTCCTGCAGCTTCTCTGTGGCATAGATCGTCGCAGCAAGTCTCACCCTCGGTCTCGATCTCGATGGTGGTGTGGTCGATGCCTACCTCCGACAGGGCGTGTTTTATGCCGTACTTGACGCGTGCCGCATCGGCTTGTGCGCTTATGACGACGTGTACGGTTACGGCATTTTCCGTTGTGCTGAGCGCCCACACGTGCAGGTGGTGCATGGCCTTGACGCCGTCGACCGTGGTGATGGCCTTTCGCACCTGCCCGATATCTATGTCATCGGGTACGCCGTCGAGAGTCAGGCGCACGCTTGCGCGCAGCAGCCCCCATGTCGAGACAAATATAACGGCAGCAACCGTAATGGCTATCAGCGGGTCTATGACGTACCATCCCGTACGGGATATTATTACGCCCGATATCAGTACGCCTACCGACACGAGCGTATCGGCAACCATGTGCAGGTATGCGCCCTTTATGTTGAGATCCTCCTTGCTGTCCTTCATGAAGAGCCATGCGGTGAAGGCGTTGACTATGATCCCGATGCCTGCGACCCATGCCACGACGCCGCCGTCGACGGGCTGCGGGTGGAGCAGACGCTGGATGCTCTCCCAGACGATAGCCCCTATGGCGGCTATGAGTATGCAGGCATTGACGAGTGATACGAGAATAGTGCTCTTGCGGTATCCATACGTGTATTTGTCATTCATGGCCGCTTGCGAGAGCTTCACGGCCAGCAATGCCAGCAACAGCGACACTACGTCGCTCAGGTTGTGTCCGGCGTCGGAGATCAGACCCATCGATCTCTGCCACAGCCCCGCTCCGAGCTCTATGGCGACGAATATGAGGTTTAGTGCTATGCCCCAAAGCAATGCTCTCGTCACGTGCGTCGGGTCGACGTGGTGATGGTGGTGTGCTGGTGTCGAATTGTGAAAGTGTGCCATAATATCGTGCGCGTGCGGCCTTGCGGTGTCGGCGCTTCTGTTCTGTCGAGTGCAAATATAGCGCATGCCGTTTGCAACTCTGTTGCAAACTTGCGAGGCACGATATCCGACCGTCACGTCAGAGTGTCATGTCGTTCTGGTCGACGAGATTGTTCAGCAGCGCGTAGACCGTTAGTCCCGCCACGGACTTTATGCCCGTCTTGTGGGTTATGTTCTTTCGGTGGGACATGACCGTGTGTATCGATATGTTCAGCCGGTCGGCGATCTCCTTGTTCGAGAGCCCTTTGGCTACGAGTATCAATACGTCGCGCTCACGCTCCGACAGGTCGTGGCTGTCGGAGTAGGGATTGGCCTGATTCTGTTCAATAGCGGCGTGCAGCTTGCGCACGATCTGCATCTGCGAGTCGAATATGTTGATTATGGCGTCGAACTGACGCATCAGCTCATCGTCACATACGGTTGTGGCTATCGCCGCTATTGCCGTATGCTGCATTTCGGGATATGCCGACCGTATGTTTTGCTGCAGGGCGCCTGCAATTTGTGAATTTATGATCACAATGTCGGGTTCCACGACACCGAAGCGTTCGGCGAGCCTGCGCAGATCTGTGTCGCTGAAGACAACCTCGAAATCGTTGTCGCCGCGCAGCAGCGCACGCAGCCCTTCGGTGATTACGGCCGACTGTTCGATTATGGCAAGACGGTGCCGTTTCATGACTCGGCCGCCTCCTCGGCATTGGTTGCGACGGGTGCCAGAAGTGTCGACTCGAGCCGCGTGTGCTTGCCCAGATCCTCCTTCATGCGGAAGATGTCGAACAGCAGTTCGCACCGCTGCTGCGTGGGGCAGCTCTCGGGCAGGTATTTTATCACGACGCTCTTCATGTCGTCGATCTTGTCGCAGATGTCGGTGTGGTTGGCCATGAAACTGCGCATGTGCATCGTGCCGTCGGCACGGCCCGCGGCCAAAGCTTCGACGTAGGGGAATATAGTCGTCTCCTCGTAGGCAAGATGGGCCTCCACCTCGGCGACGTAGTCTTCGTAGAAGCGGCGCAGAATGTCGCTCTGGCGCCTTTCGCACGCGGCGAGCACACGCTGCATGCCTTGCGTTATGCGCGGGATCATGTGGTCGAGATAGTAGCGGTGCGACGCCCGCAGAAACCGTATCAGATGGAGCATGTCGCCGATATTGAGACCCTCGATATCGGGTGTATAATCCTCGTCGGAATATACGCGGCATATCATCAGGAACAGCGTCGGCGACATGTCGTATCGGCGGCACATCTGCTCGACCGAGATGTCGCCGAACGGGAGTGTGATGTCGAGCCGCATAATGATCGACAGCAGGCGGTAGTCGGCGTCTATAAGCTCGATGATCTTCATCTGCTCGGAGAGTATCGCCTTGTTGTTATTGTCTGTGATGTAGCTTTTCATCTTCCTTATTTGTGTGTATTACTGCCGCCGAACATTCGGCGTTCCCCGTTTTGCCGTATTGCGGATTATAGCCCGATCAGCATGCCTATGTGGTATGCGATCCATGCTATGATCCATGCCACGACGGTGTTGTAGACTATCGAGAATGCGGCCCACTTCCATCCTCCGGCCTCCTGTGCTATGGCCGCGACGGTGGCTATGCAGGGGAAGTAGAGCAATATGAATACCATCATTGCAAGAGCCGCGGCGCGGCTGTAGTTGCCCGAGGCGAGAAGTCTCTGTGAGAGTGACGATGTGTCCTCGCCCTCGTCATCCGCAGCATAGAGAACGCCGAGTGTCGAGACGACGATCTCCTTGGCGGCGGCACCCGAGAGCATGGCTACGCTGGCGCGCCAGTCGAGTCCGAGCGGCTGCATGGCCGGCTCGCAGAATTTGCCTATGCGTCCGAGATATGATTGCTCGGATTGTGTCGAAGTCTCGTTGGCCGTGGGTTGTCCGATGACGGCTGTCGATACGGCCGTGTCGGGCGTCTGCTGAGTCGTGGCGCTGTCGACACGCGGATAATAGCTCAGGAACCAGATGATGACCGTAGCTACGAGGATCAGTCCTCCCATCTTCTTGAGGTACTGCTCGCTGCGCTCCCACATGTGACGCATCGTTGCGTTTAGCGTCGGGACGCGGTATGGCGGCAGCTCCATGACGAATGGCGTCTCGTCTGGCCCGAACATGAAGCGGCGCAACAGACGGGCCGTGATGACGGCGACGATACATCCGAGCATGTATATCATAAAGAGCATTGCTCCGGCATGCTCGGGGAAGAATGTACCCGTTAGAAGTATGAACACCGGAAGTCGTGCGCTGCATGACATGAACGGGTTTATCAGTATGGTTATCAGTCGGCTGCTGCGGCTCTCTATCGTGCGTGAAGCCATGATTGCCGGGACGTTGCAGCCGAAGCCCATAACGAGCGGAATAAACGATTTCCCGTGCAGACCAACCAGATGCATCAACTTGTCCATGATGAAGGCCGCGCGGGCCATATATCCCGAGTCCTCCATCAGTGATATGAACATGTAGAGTATAAGTATGTTTGGCAGGAATACGGCTACGGCGCCCACGCCGCCGATGATGCCGTCGACGATAAGGTCACGCAGCGCCCCGTCACCGAGGATGCTGCCCACGCTCTGGCCGAGCCATGCGAAGCCTACCTCAAGCCATGCTTGAGGATATGCACCTAAAGTGAATGTACACCAGAACATAAGGAATATCACAAACAGGAAGAGCGGGAACCCTGCGTATTTGTTGGTGACGATGCGGTCGATGAACGACGTACGGCGGTTGGGGTCTTTGTCGCTCGGGGTGAAGGTCTCGGCCAGAGCGCCCTCGATGAATCCGTATTTCTCGTTTGTGATTGCACTCTCGACATCTTCGTTAAGGGCCGAGACGATACGTTCGGCTCCGCGCGCGGCCTGTGCCTTCCAGTCGGGATAGTGCTCCGAGTGGGAGAGCATGTCGGTGATTTCGCTGTCGCCCTCGAGCATCTTTATGGCGAGGTAGCGCGGCGGAAAATATTTGGGAAGCTCGTCGGCGTGCAGTTTCATCATCTTCGACAAGGCCGTGATCTCGGCCTCGACCGAGGGCGAGTAGTTGATATGCACGTGGCGCACCTTGGGATTCTGATTCTCGAATGTAAGTATAACCTCGTCGAGCAGATGGTCCAGACCCTTGTGCTCACGCGCCACAACGGGGACCATCGGTATGCCGATCATGCGGCCCAGACAGTCGTAGTCGAGCCGTGCCCCCTCCTGCTCCAGCTCGTCGTACATGTTCAGCGCTATGACGACGCGCGGGTTTACATCCATTAGTTCGGTAGTGAGGTAGAGGTTGCGTTCGAGATTCGACGCCGCCACAACGTTTATGACCACGTCGGGGAGCTTCTCCACCAGATGGCGCCGTACGTAGATCTCCTCGGGCGTATATGCCGACAGGGCGTATGTGCCCGGCAGGTCGGTAATGTTGATGTGGTAGTCCTTGTATTTGAACGATCCGCTCTTGGCGTCTACCGTCACACCGCTGTAGTTGCCCACGTGCTCGCGGCGTCCCGACAGGGCGTTGAAGAGCGATGTCTTGCCGCTGTTTGGGTTCCCGACCAGCGCAATGTTTATCTCGCGGATCTTGGCGTCGATGACCTTCTCATAGTCGAAATCGTTGTCCGATGTCGAGTGTTTGCCCCACTCGGCCGAGAGTTTCTGCGCCTCCTGCTGTGTGATGACCTCGACCATGGCAGCCTCGCTGCGCCGCAGCGACACCTCGTAACCCATGATGCTGTATTTGATGGGGTCGCGCAGCGGGGCGTTGAGTATCGCCGTCACCTTCTGACCGCGGACGAATCCCATCTCGAGAATCCTGCGTCGGAATCCGCCGTGCCCCAATACTCGGATGACTACGGCCGACTCGTCGGTCTTCAAATCTGATAGAAACATATTTCGTTACATTTATCTTTTTCCGTCTTTGTTGCACACCGCAATGCCCGCGGCGACGTGCTTCGCATACGTCACCATTGCTGGCGGTGTACAACCTTGCCGGCCGTCGTTACCGTCACCTCGCACCCCTGAAGATCGACCGCCGTGTCGGTATCGATACGGACGGTGGCCTTCCCGTATGGTTCGATAGGTGGAATCGAAGCCGTAAAGTGCCGTCCGTCGGTTGTAGTGATGGTGAGCGTCGACTCTTTCGATGCCGAGAGCCCGAAGTTCTCCATGTCGGTAGTGATACAGCCCTCTTCGGCATTGTACGTCGGGCGGAGGCTCGACAGTATGGCCGGGCGGTAATCGACGTATGGCAGTGAGGCGTATCCGAAGATGATCTCTCCCTTGCGGTTGCATCCCAAAAGTTTGGGTGCGAACTCCGTCGAGTCGATACCGCTGTCGCGGGCGTCGAATGTCACCACGATGTCGTTGTCTTGCTTTCTCATTCCTGTTGCCTTGGCGCCGCCGCCGAAATTGACCTCGGTGTAAGAGCCGAGTCTCAGTGACCCGATATCGAGGTCTCGTGCCGGTTTGAATCCCTTCTCGCCCTTGATGAGCAGCTCGATCGTTTCGGTATGCTGATCTATCGGCTCGCGGTTCAACACCTCGATGAGCAGCCCCTTGTTCATGGGCAGGCATATATTCTTCGAGCTGTGACGGTCGTTGGGTAGGTCGTTCCATTTGATGGTGTCGATGACCGCGAAGTTTATCTGCTCGACACGCCCCTTGCTATCCTGAAATACCTTCGGGCGCTCATACTTGAACCATTGCTCGATATAACCGTCCTTGTGTACTGAAACTCCGGGCACATACGCTTCTCCCTGCTCGGTGACCCAATGCACTCCGTCTATCGAACGCTGATAGTAGGCTATGCGTCCGAGCCAGTCGTTCACGATGAGGTGGTATTGCAGCGAGTCACGCCACACGACGGGGTCTTCAAACTCTCCGTCGACGGGCGGATATATTCTCTTTTCGGTGATCTGACGGTAGGGCCTCAGGCCGTCGCGGCTGATCCATACGCCTCCGCCTCGGCATACCATAAGACGCGAACCGTCGTCGCGGCGTGCGAATGTGAGGTTACTCAGACCCTCGATCACGGGGCGGTCGCGCCGGTCGAATTCGAACTGCGCGTATTGCCACGGGCCGTCGAAGGAGTCGGCTATGTAGTACCCGCCGATGACATATATGACGATACGTCCGTCGTCGAGGCGGTATGCTTCGGGGTTATGCCCCTTGCCTATGGTCTGGCGTATGGTGTAGGGGCCGTGCAGACGCTTCGCGACGGCGTGATATACCGTCGAGTTGGGCCAGAACATGTGTCCCTGCGGAGAGTCCTCCGGCCAGCCGCATACGTACATGTGGTAGAGCCCGTCGTCGCCCTTAAGGATGTTTCCGCCCCAGAATGACGTGTCGGGCTTCTCTATGCCGTTGTCGACAAAGCGTTGGGCCACCTCGGCGGTGCCCCACGTGTGCTTGGCCTTGCGGCCGTCGGGCATGGGCAGGATGCGATCCATGAAACGACCTCCCTTTACGAGCCGTTCCCACTGCTGCGGACGCGGTCGGTCGACGGCCTGCGCCGAGGCGTTGTCTGTGGCAAGGATAGTTGAAATAAGGGTTATTATGACGGCTGCCGTGACAAGATGTGTCCGCAAGCGGCGCGGCACCGCGTTGTGTCGGGCGGCAGCCCCTTTCGTGTTTATGGCACGCGGGGTGCCTGCAACGGATGTCGAAAGTCTCTTTTCCATCGAGTCGGGTCGTATTTTGGGTGCGGTTTCGTCCTCATCCCACATTGCAGAACAAGCGGACAGTCGAAATGACAGTCTATTGTGCTGCGTACAGGCACTTTGACGGGTGTCATGAGACAAAGTCGGGCCGTACGTTCGAATTTTTTGCAAAAATACTAATTTTTCGTTACATGGGACAATCATTACTAATAGTGAACGGTATCGGTGCGAATCCCTGCAATTGGCGATTGCGCGGCCGGGCTCAAAACGGGATCTTTGCAATGTGAAAACGAGAGATATTCGAAAGAAGACTCGTTGAGACATGTAAGAGAGTTTATTTTGTTTGTTTTATGAATAGTTTGTGAGCCGTCACCGCCGTGAGGCGTAGACGCGTGCCGCTGCCGCAGGGATGCGCCGGCGGCATTGTTCAAGTGAAGGCCCAAAGCTTGAAAACGGCCGCAGCGCTCGGGATGTGTGATAGTTCCCCATGCACGGAAAAGTACGTCGGGCGAGGGCTTGAGCGGACAGCAGAAGCGAAATGCAGACGATTTTCGGCTGCCAGCCATAGAGTCAGAGAGTCGAGAGACGCTTTCTGCTGTACGATTGCAAAATGGAGAGTCGCAAGCTCTCCATTTTTATTGTGTCTTAGTCGCGGCGGAAAAGATCCGCAGAGTGGAATAGTGACAGGCTGTGGCGGTAGAAATAGTGGATTATTAGCGTTTTCGGTCTGTTTGGGTACCGTGTGCCGGAGATGTGGGCGCGGATGGCTGTCAAGTGGATAATTTGTTGATATTTTTGTATGACGTTTCGTTCCTTTTATCGAAAAAATGGCGTACATTTGCATTCATGAATGCGAAGGGGAGACATACCGTTCTCGGGAACTGTTTTTCGTCGTGGGCCATTCATGCGGGCAACCGCCTGCGGCAGACGATAAATCTCGGGTGCGAAGTGTGTCGACGGATGCAGCTATCGGCGGCGGTAAGGTCACATGGCGAATGTGTAACGTCGTGTTGTGCGGCCTTCGGTGCGGGTTGTTGCACGCAAAATGACCACCAGTGGAACATTTTAGGATAAATGTAGCCGTTGCATACTATGCAGCGGCTGCGTTTTTAACATTATTATACTGATAATATGAAGGTTGGAGTGATTATGGGGTCGACCAGCGACTGGGAAGTGATGTCGGCGGCGGCGGATATGCTCGACGAACTGGGTATCGAGTACGAAAAACGTGTGGTCAGTGCGCATCGCACGCCGCAGCTCATGTATGACTACGCCACCACGGCGCGTGAGCGCGGCATCGGCGTCATCATAGCGGGCGCGGGAGGTGCCGCACACCTGCCCGGCATGACAGCTGCCATGACCTCGCTGCCCGTAATCGGCGTGCCGGTCAAGTCGCGCGCACTGAACGGACTGGACTCTCTGCTCTCGATCGTGCAGATGCCGGCAGGCGTGCCCGTGGCTACGGTGGCCATAAACGGCGCCAAGAATGCCGCCCTTATCGCCGCCTCCATTCTGGCATTGCAGGACAGCGCTCTGGCCGAGCGGCTCGACTCGTTCCGCCGCCGTCAGACCGAGCAGGTTATGAAAGCCGAGTTGTAATGCGTACGATAGGAATCATAGGCGGAGGCCAGCTCGGGCTGATGATTGCCGAGCAGGCGCGTATTCTCGGGGCGCGGACCGTGTGCCTCGATCCTTCGCACGATGCTCCGGCATTTGCCGTGTGTGACGACCACATAACGGCCAAGTTCGACGACTGTGAGGCTCTGGAGGAGTTGTGCCGCCGCAGCGACGTGGTGACTTACGAGTTTGAGAATGTCCCGGGATACCTTCTCGTGGACCTCGAGAGAAAATATAACATCAGGCAGGGTTTCCGCCCGCTGTTCGATTCGCAGGACCGTCTGCGCGAGAAGGACAATGCCCGCAGCCACGGACTCTCTTGCCCGCACTATCGCGACATCACGTCGGCGGATGATCTGCATAAGGCTGTTGAAGAGTTCGGCTATCCGTGCGTGCTGAAGACCCGCACGCTGGGATATGACGGATATGGACAGTGCCTGCTGCGTTCGGCCGAGGATCTGCCGTCGGCGGAGAAGATGCTCTCGGTGCCGTGTATTCTCGAGGAGTTCGTGCGGTTCGACTACGAGGCAAGCATTATAATGGTGGGCGAGGGTGACAACATAGTGTCATTCCCCATAGGACGGAACATCCACAGCAAGGGTATTCTCGACTTGAGCATCGTGCCGGCTCCGGAGATGGGGGACGATGTACGACGCCGCATGGAGGAGCAGAGCGTGCGGTTTATGCGCGATTGCGGGTACCGCGGCATTCTGGCCATCGAATACTTCGTGCGCGGAGACGAGATCCTCTTCAACGAGATGGCTCCACGTCCCCACAACAGCGGCCACTATACGATCGAGGGCTGCACGACAAACCAGTTCCGCGAGTTGTGCCGCTATCTTCTGGACATGCCGTTGGAGCGTCCCGAGCTGAAGGCCCCGACGGTGATGAAAAACATCCTCGGACGGGATCTGGAGGAGGCTGAGAAGATCGTCGCGGAGGGACACCCGAACGTCTATGTCCACATCTACGGCAAGAGCGAATCGCGTCCGCGCCGCAAGATGGGGCATATAACCTACGTCGGAATGACACTCGAAGAGTTCGAGCGCGACTGGAGCGACCGCTTCGCCCGTGATTAAATATGTCAAAGATATATAACAACAGATAGAACAACAGACCATTCGAATATGAAGAACTATCGTATTTTCGTCGAAAAGTATCCTCGGTTTCAGGTTGAGGCCGAGACTCTCCGCAAGGAGCTGAACAACAATCTGGGACTGCACATCGGGGCGTTGCGTCTGCTTAACGTCTACGATCTGTTCGGTTTCTCGGAGGAGCTGCTCGAACGGAGCCGTTATGCCGTCTTCGGCGAGATCGTCACCGACTGCGTGAGTGACGAATGCGATCTTGAGGGCAAACGTTATCTGGCCGTGGAGTATCTTCCCGGGCAGTTCGACCAGCGAGCAAGTTCGGCCGTTGCGTGCGTGCGCCTTATAGAGCCTACGGCCGACATACGCATCAAGAGCTCGAAGCTGCTGATATTCGACGACACGGTCTCGGACGAGGATATGGCCCGTATCGAGCACTACTATATCAACGCCGTGGAGTCGCGCCGCAAGGATCTGAGCGTGCTGACCGATATGGAGCATGCCGAGGTGAAGCCCGTGCCGGTGCTTACGGGACTTACGGCACTCAAGGACGAGGAGCTCGATGAATATTGCAAGCGATATGGTCTGGCAATGAATGCCGACGATCTGCGTGAGGTTGTCAAATACTACAAGGCCGAGGGGCGCGACCCGTCGGAGACCGAGTTGCGTATTCTTGATACCTATTGGAGCGATCACTGCCGCCATACGACCTTTACGACGGAGATAACCAATATCACGATCGACGAGTCGTTCCTGAGCGAGGAACTCGGTGAGTCGGTCGAGACATTGCACCGTATCCGCAAGGAGCTGGGCCGCGAAGAAAAGAGCCTGTGCCTGATGGAGCTGGCGACAATAGGCGCACGTTATCTGAAGAAGACGGGCGTGCTGGACAATATGGAGCAGAGCGAGGAGAACAACGCCTGCAGCATATTTGTCGATGTGGATGTGGACGGACACATGGAGAAGTGGCTGTTGCAGTTTAAGAACGAGACCCACAACCATCCCACCGAGATCGAGCCCTTCGGCGGCGCGTCGACATGTCTTGGCGGAGCTATACGCGACCCGCTGTCTGGACGCAGCTATGTCTATCAGGCCATGCGTGTGACCGGTGCGGGCGATATATACAAGAGTGTGGCGGAGACGCTCAAGGGCAAGCTGCCGCAGCGTATCATCAGCACCAAGGCCGCAGCCGGATATTCGAGCTACGGCAACCAGATAGGTCTTGCCACGACGCACGTACGCGAAATATACCATCCCGACTATGTTGCCAAGCGTCTGGAGGTGGGTGCCGTGGTCGGTGCCGTCAAGGCCGAGAACGTACGGCGCGAGTCTCCCGCTGCGGGTGATGTCATACTGCTGTTGGGCGGACGTACGGGCCGTGACGGTATAGGCGGCGCGACGGGATCGTCGAAGGAGCACAATGTCAAGTCGATCGAGGAGTGCAGTTCGGAGGTGCAGAAGGGAAATGCCCCCGAGGAGCGCAAACTGGAGCGTCTGTTCCGCCGTCCGGAGGTTACGCGCCTGATCAAGAAGTCGAACGACTTCGGTGCCGGCGGCGTAAGTGTTGCAATTGGCGAGTTGGCCCCCGGTCTGGACATATACCTCGACCGCGTGCCGGTGAAGTACAGCGGACTGAACGCCACGGAGCTGGCCATAAGCGAGTCGCAGGAGCGTATGGCGGTGGTCGTCGAGCGCGGCGACATGGAGCGTTTCATGGAGTACTGCCATTCGGAGAATGTCGAGGTTACGCATGTGGCCGACGTTACGGATACCAACCGCATGAAGATGTTCTACGGGGGTGAGAAGATCGTAGATCTCTCGCGCGAGTTTATCGACAGCGCCGGCGCCAAGCACTATACGACGGTGCGCGTGGCGGCCGTAGAGGATCGCGATCCGTTCCGCCGCGAGGTAGCGGGTGCGACGCTGCGCGAGCGCGTGGAGAACGACTTGCAGGATGACAACGTGGTATCACAGCGCGGACTTATCGAGATGTTCGACTCGACGATCGGCGCTTCGACAGTGCTTATGCCCTTCGGCGGTGTGACGCAGAACACCGAGACTCAGGTGTCGGTGCAGAAGTTGCCCGTGGGTAACGCCGTGACCAATACGGCCAGCATCATGGCATTCGGATATAATCCATATATCACCTCATGGAGCCCTTATCACGGTGCGGCGTATGCCGTTGTGGAGGCTGCGAGCAAGGTTGTTGCGGCAGGTGCGCGATATGACAGGATGCGATATTCGTATCAGGAGTATTTCGAGCGTATGCACACCGAGACGTCATGGGGTAAGCCTCTGGCGGCGTTGCTCGGTGCCCTGAGGATGCAGATCGAGTTGGGGCTGCCGTCGATCGGAGGCAAGGATTCGATGAGCGGAACATTCCAGAACATCAACGTGCCGCCGATGCTTATGGCCTTCGGAATAACGACTGTCGATGCCCGCACGGTTATCAGCCCCGAGTTCAAGGCTTCGGGACACAATATATATATCATACGTCACACGCCGCGTGCAAACCACATGCCCGACAGCGAGGCGCTGAAGCGTAACTTCGATTTCGTCAGCACGGCCATCGAGCGTGGTGACATCATTGCGGCGTACGCCGTAGGTTTCGGCGGCGTCGTTGAGGCCGTCTCGAAGATGTCGTTCGGAAACCGTGTCGGCGCAGATGTGCAGATGGAAGAGCACAAGCTCTTCGACTATGCCTACGGTTCGATCGTTGTGGAGGCTGTCGGCGAACTCGATTACCCCGCGGCGGAGAAGATCGGTACGACGACGGCTGCAGCCGAGGTCGTGTTCAACGGCGAGCGTTTTGCGGTGGACGAGTTGCAGAAGGTCAACTCGCGCAAGTTCTGCTCGGTATATCCCGACCGCGGTATCGAGGGCGGAACGACGCGTGCAAGCATGCCCGAGCGCCGCGAGGTGAAATATGAGGGCAAACCCGTGGATGAGGTCAAGGTATATATACCCGTATTCTCGGGGACGAACTGCGACTACGACACGGCCAAGGCCTTTGAACGGGCCGGTGCGCACGTGGCGACGAGTGTATTCTGCGACCTTACGGCCGACGACATATTCGCTTCGATCGAGACGATGAAGCGTATGATCGACGGGTGCCATATATTCGTTCTGAGCGGCGGTTTCTCGGCGGGCGATGAGCCCGACGGCAGCGGTAAGTTCATTGCCAACGTGCTGAACAACCGTAAGATTACGGACGCGATACATGCACTGCTGGATCGCGGCGGACTTATCCTCGGTATATGCAACGGATTTCAGGCTCTGGTCAAGTCGGGTCTGCTGCCATACGGACGTCTGGGATGTGTCGGCAAGGAGTCTCCCACGCTGTTCCGCAACGACATTAATCGTCACGTGTCACAGATCGTCACGACGCGTGTGGCTACGGTCAACTCTCCGTGGCTCTCGTCGTTCGAGGTGGGCGAGCTGCACTCGATAGCCGTCAGCCACGGCGAAGGCAAGTTCGTCGTAAGCGCCGAGATGGCCGAGGAGCTCTTCCGCAACGGGCAGGTTGCATTCCAGTATGTCGATCCCGACGGCAATGCGACGCTGCGTGCGCCGTACAACCCCAACGGCTCGAGCTTCGGCATCGAGGGTATCATCAGCCGCGACGGCCATATCCTCGGAAAGATGGGCCACACGGAGCGTTATGAAGATGGCCTGTTCAAGAATATCGCCGGCAACAAGGTGCAGGAGATATTCGCCAATGCGGTAAACTATTTCAAGGGCAAGTGATATGAAACGCGGAGTCTTGATCGGAATATTTCGTCGGATGTTGTTTGTGGCGGCCGCGGCTGTCATGACGGCAGTCGTCGTGTTGTGCGGCGGCTGCAGCAAGGAGACGCCTCTGCGTGTATTGTATTGGAATATACAGAACGGCATGTGGGCCGATCAGGGCAACAACTACGATAACTTTGTGGAGTGGGTCAAGCGTTACGATCCCGATGTGTGTGTATGGTGTGAGGCTCAGACCATATACGAGGACGGCACGAACAAGGCCCGCGCTGCGGAGGATCGTTATCTGCCGGATAATTGGGGAGAGTTGGCAGCCCGGTACGGACACCCGTACTGGACAAAGAGCGGACACCGGGACAACTATCCGCAGGTGATCACGTCGAAGTATCCTATCGAGAAGGTGCTCGACATCATCGGTGAGGAGCCCGACAGCGTGGTGTCGCACGGTGCGTGTCATGCGCGTATCGAGTGCGGCGGCCGCAAGATAAATATCGTCACGCTGCACACGTGGCCGCAGGCCTATGCCTACCGTGCCGCGGATCGTGATGCGAGCAAGGCCGAACACGGCGGCGACCGTTACCGTCTCATGGAGATGAAGTATGTGTGCGGTCACACGATACTTGCGGCGCCGGAGTCGGAGCGCGGTTATTGGATGATGATGGGTGACTTCAACTCGCGTTCGCCTAAGGACAACTGGTTCTACGGATACGATGATAACGACACGCGTCTTATGGTGCATGACTACATCCTGCACAATACGCCATATATTGATATTATAGGCGACCGTTATGAGGGAGAGTTCCACACCACGACATACGGCAAGTCACGTATCGACTTCGTATACTGTACGCAGGATCTGTACGATGACATCATTGACGCGCGTGTCGTCGAGGATGACTACACGCGTCACCCCGTACGCGACGAGGCGACGCGGTTCCACCGCCCGTCGGACCATTTGCCGATATTGGTGGATTTTATGATAAGGTAAATTACGTATCGAATAAATAAACTGACAAATGAAGCAGCTTGAGATGTTTCACGATGGCAAAGTCAAGCAACTCTACCTGACGGATGACGAGGATAAGATCATCATCCGATATAAGGATGCTGCAACGGCTTTCAACAATGTCAAGAAGGCAACTATCGTAAACAAAGGTGTACTGAACAATAAAATATCGGGCATCATATTCAAATATCTGCGAGAGGCTGGTATCGAGAGCCACTACATCGAGACGTTGAACGACCGCGACCAGCTGTGTCGGCGTGTCGAAGTGATACCTCTGGAGGTTATCGTGCGCAACGTTGTTGCGGGATCGATGGCCAAGCGTCTCGGATTGAAGGAGGGGACAAAGCCCTCGAACGTCATATATGATATATGCTACAAGCAGGACGAGTTGGGGGACCCGCTTATCAACGACCACCACGCCGTGGCGTTGGGTCTTGCCACGTATGACGAGTTGCATGTGATGTATGACCTTGCGGCCAAAATCAACACGGCGCTGCAGGAGCTCTTTGACAAGGTCGGCATTACGTTGGTGGATTTCAAGATCGAGTTCGGCCGTACGAAGGACGGACGTATCATCCTTGCCGACGAGATCTCACCCGACACATGCCGTCTGTGGGATACCCGTACGGGGGAGAGACTCGACAAGGATCGTTTCCGTCGCGATATGGGCCATGTGATCGAGGCATACGAGGAGATATATTCACGTCTTAAGAGTCTCGATGAAGCAAAGGGCTGATTAAGAGGCTCACGTGACTCACGTGACGCATGTGTGATGGACGATGATATGCGGCAGAGAAAGGGCTGTTTATGTGATCGGCACTAAACACTAAAAGAGAGCGCGGCGCATAAGATGGTTCAAATGCGATTGCGCAATAGAAGTCGGTGTACTGGCGCAAAAGAATAACGGCGGGCGGCGTCGGCATCCCGTGCGTAATGATGCGGGTGTCGAATGCAGATGCGGAACGTGGTACGTCGGCCTTATATGTATTGGATATAGTTTGTTATGGTTTCGACAATGATGGACAGACAACAAATATTCGACTCGTTACATGAGGAGTGCGGTGTTTTCGGCGCCTTCAATGTGCCCGACGCCGCTTCCATAACCTATTATGCGCTGCACAGTCTTCAGCACCGCGGTCAAGAGGGGTGCGGTATAGTCACTTTCGACGGTGAGACGATGCACCGCGAGAAGGGTCTGGGTCTGGTGACGGAGGTCTTCTCGAAGGAGAAGCTCGAACATCTGCCCGGAACGGTGGCCATAGGCCACGTCCGTTACTCGACGGCCGGAGGCGGGGGGCTGGACAACGTACAGCCCTTTACGTTCCGACACTATACGGGTAACTTCGCTCTGGCACACAATGGCAACATAGTCAATTCGGAGCAGCTGAGACGCTATCTCGAGGCCAACGGAAGTCTCTTCCATTCGACCTCCGACAGCGAGATATTGGCCCACCTGATAAAGAAAAACAACCACGAGGCACAGCGTATCGATGCCATAATCGAGGCGTTGAACATGATCGAGGGCGCATTTGCGTTCCTTATCATGACACCGCGCCGCATATATGCCTGCCGCGACAAATATGGATTGCGTCCGCTCTCGCTAGGGCGTCTGAATGGCGGTTGGGTCGTTAGCAGCGAAACGTGTGCCTTCGATACGATAGGCGCCGAGTTCGTGCGCGACGTCGAGCCGGGCGAGATCGTTTCGCTGGATCACCACGGCCTGCGCAGCAACGACTATTCGCAGTACAAGCGTCGCAAGATGTGCGCCATGGAGTATATCTACTTCTCACGTCCCGACAGTGACATCGAGGGGTGTAACGTACATGCCTTCCGCAAGGAGACGGGACGGCTGTTGTGGCGCGAGGCACCGGCCAATGCCGATATCGTTGTCGGTGTTCCCGACTCGAGCCTGAGCGCGGCGATGGGATACAGCGAGGAGGGCGGCCTGCCGTACGAGATGGGCCTCATAAAGAACAAATATGTCGGGCGCACGTTCATACAGCCCTCGCAGGCGCTGCGTGAAAAGGGTGTCAAGATGAAGTTGTCGGCCGTAAAGAGCATCGTGCGGGGCAAACGTGTGGCGCTGATCGACGACTCGATCGTGCGCGGTACAACGTCGAAACGCATAGTCGACATGTTGCACGAGGCCGGAGCTACGGAGGTGCATGTGCGTATAGCGAGCCCTCCGATCACACATCCGTGTTTCTACGGTGTCGACATATCGACCTACGACGAGTTGCTGTGTGCCCACAAGAGCGTCGAGGAGGTTCGCCGTGTGATCGGTGCCGATTCGCTGGCCTTCATCTCGGAGGGGGCATTGTTCGAGGCGGCGCGTTCGCGTAACGACATGTGTCTTGCCTGCTTCAACGGCAAATACCCCACGGCGTTGTATTCGACGCTGGAGGAGGCCAACAAGGATGGAAAATTTTAATGCAAAAACAAGATAAGATTATGGCTGAAAGTTATGAAAAGGCCGGCGTGAATCTCGAAGCCGGATACGAAGTGGTGCGCAGAATAAAGTCGCATGTCGCTTCTACCTCGCGCCCGGGTGTCATGGGCAACATAGGCGCCTTCGGCGGCATGTTCGATCTGGCGTCGCTCAATATCAAGGAGCCGATTCTGGTAAGCGGTACCGACGGTGTCGGCACCAAACTCAAGATTGCCTTTGCGATGGACAAGCACGATACGATCGGTATCGATGCCGTGGCCATGTGCGTGAACGACGTATTGGCACAGGGTGCCGAGCCTCTGTTGTTCCTCGACTATGTGGCCGTCGGCCATAACGAACCGGCCAAGATCGAGGCCATTGTCGCGGGTGTTGCCGACGGATGCCGTCAGGCAGGTTGTGCGTTGGTCGGCGGCGAGACGGCCGAGATGCCGGGTATGTACGGCGACGGCGAGTACGATATCGCGGGCTTTACGTGTGGCGTGGTCGAGCGCGAGCGTCTGATCGATGGCTCGAAGGTCAAGGTCGGAGACGTGCTTGTCGGCATAGCCTCGACGGGTGTACACTCGAACGGTTTCAGCCTCGTGCGCAAGATCGTCGAGGATAACGGTTTCGACCTGCACGCTCCGCATGCCGACCTCGGCGACAAGCCTCTGGGCGAGGTGCTGCTTACGCCTACACGTATATATGTGAAGCAGGTGCTGGACGTGATCCGCAACTGCGACGTGCACGGTATCAGCCATATCACGGGCGGCGGATTCGATGAGAACATCCCGCGCATCGTGAACGATGGTCAGGGTATCGAGATCGACGAGGGAACGTGGGAGATCCTGCCCGTATTCCGTTTCTTGGAGAAGTACGGCAAGATCGCGCATCGCGAGATGTTCAACATATTCAACATGGGTATCGGCATGGTGATCGCTCTGGACGCTGCCGAGGCTCAGAAGGCAATCGATATCCTCGCCTCACACGGAGAGCGAGCATCGGTTATCGGCCGCATCGTTGCCGGTGAGGGTGTAACCGTAAAGTAACGGCCGATGGCAGGGAAACACAAGATAGCGGTCTTTGCGAGCGGTTACGGATCCAATTTCGAGGCCATAGCAAATGCTGCGGCCGCGGGGCGTATCAACGCCGAGGTTGCACTTATGGTTTGCGACAAGCCGGGTGCACGCGTGTGCGAGGTCGCCCGGCAGATGGGTGTCGATAGTTTCGTATTCTCGCCCAAGGATTATGCCTCGAAGGCCGGGTTTGAGAGTGAGATCGTCGCGCGCTGCCGCGTTGCTGGTGTCGAGTTGATATGCCTTGCGGGGTATATGCGCATTGTGGGGCCGACGCTTCTGGAGGCTTATCGCGGCCGTATCATCAACCTTCATCCGTCGCTGCTGCCATCGTTCAAGGGCGCGCACGCCATAGAACAGGCTCTGGAGTTCGGTGTCAAGGTTTTCGGTGCCACGATACATTATGTCGACGAGACTCTCGATGGCGGCCGCATCATAGCGCAGCGTGCCGTGCCGTACGAGGGGAACGACATCGACGAGCTTACGGCGGCGATACATGCCGTGGAGCATGACCTGTATATAGATACGATAAATAAATTGCTGAAATAATATAAAACATTTTGATATGAGAGCTTTGATCAGTGTCAGCGACAAGAGCGGTGTTGTGGAGTTCGCACAACGTCTGCGCTCTGCCGGCTGGGAGATTATCGCCACGGGCGGTACGATGAAACTTTTGCGCGAGAAGGGCGTGGAGGTGATAAACATAAGCGACGTCACGGGATTCCCCGAGATATGTGACGGCCGTGTGAAGACGCTCCACCCGAAGGTGCATGGCGGTCTGTTGGCGCGCCGTGACAACCCGAGCCACCTTCAGGCGTTGAAGGAGAACGGCATCGAATTCATAGATATGGTCTGCGTCAACCTCTATCCCTTCCGTCAGACCATAGCCAAGCCCGACGTGACGATGGAGGATGCCATCGAGAATATAGATATCGGCGGCCCGTCGATGCTGCGCAGCGCGGCCAAGAACTACAGGGATGTGACGGTCGTATGCGATCCTGCCGATTATGATACGGTGATCGGCCAGATCGAGGCTTCGGGCAATACTGACGTCGAGACGCGTTTGAAACTCTCGGCCAAGGCGTTTACCCATACGGCTCTCTATGATTCGTGCATTGCGTCGTATCTGCGCGAGAAGGCCGGTTTGAACGAGAAGTTGTTCCTCGATTTCGATCTGGTGCAGTCGCTGCGCTACGGTGAGAACCCCCACCAGCAGGCCAAATTCTACCGCAGTTCGGATGCCGGGGCCTATTCGCTGGCTACGGCCAAGCAGCTTAACGGCAAGGAGCTATCGTACAACAATATTCAGGATGCCAACGCGGCGCTCTGCATCGTACGCGAGTTTGACGAACCGTTCTGCGTGGGCCTGAAGCACATGAACCCGTGCGGCGCAGCCGTCGGTACGGATGTCAAGGATGCATGGACTAAAGCATACGAGGCCGACAAGGTGAGCATCTTCGGCGGTATCGTTGCCGTGAACCGTGAGCTTACGCGCGAGGCTGCCGAGTTGATGAAGCCCATATTCTTGGAGATAATCATGGCTCCGTCGTTCTCGGAGGGCGCTCTGGAGGTGCTGACCACGAAGAAGAACCTGCGTCTGCTGCAGGTGGACATGAACCGCGACGATCGCAAGCTCAAGCAGTATGTGAGCGTTACGGGCGGCCTGTTGGTGCAGGAGCTGGATCGACAGACGGCAGAGGTTGTGGCCGACAAGTGTGTCACCGACGTGAAGCCTACGGCCGGACAGTTGGCCGATATGAATTTCGGATGGAGAATCGTCAAGCATGTAAAGTCGAATGCCATCGTAGTGGTTAAGGACGGCCGCACGCTGGGCGTAGGTGCCGGACAGATGAACCGTGTGGGTTCGGCCGAGATCGCACTCAAGGAGGCCAAGGCGGCAGGTTTCGACAAGGATCTGGTACTGGCATCGGACGGTTTCTTCCCCTTCGATGATACGGTTGCCATGGCTGCCGAGTATGGCGTTACGGCTATCGTACAGCCCGGCGGCAGCATCCGTGACGAGGATTCGATCAAGAAGGCCAACGAGAGTGGCATAACGATGGTATTTACGGGCGAGCGCCACTTCAAACATTAATGGTGATGAAGGTTCTGGTCATAGGAGGCGGCGGCCGCGAGCATGCCATCGTGGATGCCCTGTCTCGTTCGCCGCAGGTAGAGAAGATATATTGTGCGCCCGGGAACGCCGGTATTGCCCTTCAGGCGGAGTGTGTCGCCATAAAGGATACCGATGTCGAGCGTCTGCGCGACTTTGCCGTGGAGAAGGGTATAGATCTTACGGTCGTGGGCCCCGAGGCGGCATTGGCTGCGGGTGTGACGGATGTGTTCCGCGCGGCGGGATTATCCGTATTCGGGCCGACGAAGAGCGCTACGCGTATCGAGAGCAGCAAGGACTTTGCCAAGGAGCTTATGCGCAAGTACAACATCCCGACGGCGGCGTTCCATACGTTTGACAACTATGCCGAGGCTTCGGCATACGTCAAGGCGGGGTCGCTGCCTACGGTGCTCAAATATGACGGTCTGGCTGCCGGTAAGGGTGTGGTCATAGCCGAGACGCAGGAGCAGGCCGATGAGGCTTTGCGCGACATGCTGCTCGACAACAAGTTCGGGCGCGGCAGGGTCGTCGTGGAGGAGTTCCTCTCGGGTCCCGAGTTTTCGTTCATGTGTTTCGTCTCGGGAAAGAAGGTATGGCCTATGGTGCTGGCGCAGGATCACAAACGTGCATACGACGGCGACAAGGGTCCCAATACGGGAGGTATGGGCGCATATTCGCCTCTGCCGTTCATCACGGCCGAGGATGAGGCATACGCTCTGGAGCATATAATGAAACCGACGGCTGCGGCTATGGTTGCCGAGGGCTGTCCTTTCGAGGGTGTGCTCTACGGCGGACTCATGAAGACCGAGCAGGGCATCAAGGTCATAGAGTTCAACGCACGCTTCGGCGACCCCGAGACGGAGGTCGTGCTGCCGCGTCTGAAGAGTGATATCGTCGAGATATTCCGTGCCGTGGCCGAGGACGGCGATGCCGAGTTGGAGTGGCACGATTTTGCAGCTCTGGGCATAGTGCTCGCCTCGAAGGGCTACCCCGCATCGTATGAGAAGGGTTACGAGATAAAAGGTCTTGACAAGGTCGAAGGCAAGGTATATCACATGGGAACGAAGGCCGAGGGCGGCAAGATCGTGACGGCAGGCGGACGTGTGCTGTTTGTCGTAGGCCGTGGGGCCACAATCCCCGAGGCTCGTGAGGCGGCGTTGCGTGACGTCGAGCGCATAGAGTGCGATAACCTCTTCCACCGCAGCGATATAGGCCATTGGGCCCTTACGGGGAAGTAAATGCCGACACTCAGATGGTGTTTTGCTTGGCGGTTGCGGCCGCTGGTGTGAATCGTGCAGATGATGTATAACTGAAAAAACAAGAATTTATGATTATAAGCGGAAAAGAGTTGTCGGCCAAGCTCAAGGCCGAGATGGCGGAGCGCGTGGCGACGTTCCCCGCCGAGTATGGACGTTTGCCGCACCTCGTGGTCATCCTCGTGGGTGAGGATCCGGGCAGTGTCTCTTATGTCAAGGGCAAGGCGAAGGCTTCGGCCGAGGTGGGTATTCGCAATACCACTATACGCCGCCCCGATACCATTACGGAAGATGAGTTGCTGGGTATGATCGCCGAGCTGAATGCCGATGATGGGGTAGACGGAATACTTGTGCAGCTGCCCCTGCCCAAACATATCGACGAGGACAAGATTATCGCCGCAATCGACAAGTCGAAGGATGTGGACGGATTCCACCCTCTGAATGTGGCGGCCTTGTGGCAGAAGCAGCCTTGTACGCTGCCGTGTACGCCGAAGGGTATCATCAAGATGTTGAAGAGCGCCGGTGTCGAGATCTCGGGCCGCGAGGCCGTTGTCATCGGACGCAGCAATATCGTCGGCCTGCCTGTGTCGAAGTTGCTGCTCGACGAGAATGCTACCGTTACTATCGCCCACAGCCGTACGAAGAACCTCGGTGAGGTGACGCGCCGGGCAGATATTCTGGTTGTGGCCATCGGACGTCCCAAGTTCGTCAAGGCGGATATGGTGAAGGAGGGTGCCGTCGTCATAGACGTCGGTGTCAACCGTGATCCCGAGACTGGAAAACTGTGCGGCGATGTCGACTTTGCGGCCATCGAACCCAAGGCTTCGGTCATAACGCCCGTTCCCGGAGGTGTCGGCCCGATGACGATATGCTGCCTGATGGAGAACACTATCGAGTGTTTCCTGCGCCGCATAAAGCATCAGTAGTATATTGCGGTCGTATAGACAAAGTAAAGACGGATGGCGATAGTCATCCGTCTTTTTTCGTTTAGAGGTATTGATGCGGTTATTTGGCCGCAGGGTAGCCGACCGTCTGTACCAATGTTATCATGCTGTCGTCGGGCAACGCCATCGCTGCGGCGAGTTTGTCGCGGTCGACCATGGCCCTTACGACTGTCGCGAGCGATTCGGAGGCACAGAAGAGATAGACGTTCTGTGCAATGAATCCCGTATTGGCATACGTGGCGGCTATGAGTTCGTCGGGTGTCTTGCCCGTGATGAGCTGCTTGCGGCATACGTATATTATGTTTATCGGGGCGTCGGCTACGAAGGGTTGCGTGCCCGTAAGCGGTCGCAGATCCTTTTCCGTGACAAGGCACAGACGATGCCCGGCGGCATCGTAGCGGTAGAGGCCGCCTTTCATGGCCACATATAACTCTATCTCCTGCTTGTCGCGCGACGAGGGGGCGGTGCGTTTGTCCGCACGGTTGTATCCCCATGCCGCCCATAGCAGGTTGGATAGTGTCTGCTTCGGCAGCTCGCGGCTGTCGAAGTCGCGTGACGAGTGTCGGTTGGCGAGTGCCTCCATCAGAGGCATTCCTCCCGTGCGGTGCGGCGCCGGAAGATCTATATCCTGTGCTGCAAGTGCCGTTGCGAATAGTACGGCAAGCAGTGTTGTGACGGTCTTCTTCATATATCGATTTATTACGCGGGTTGTTTATGTGTTGTCATTTCGTCGATTATCTTACGTATGCCATCTACGTAAGTCGTGACGCGGAAGTCGGGAAAACGCTGTTTGAACTTCGAAGAATCAAATATACAGTCGGTGCCGTATCGAGGCAAAAGTTCCTCGATCTCCCGCACGCGCGGGTTGACCTCCATCATCCGTTCCAACTCCAGCATAGAAAGTATGCGGTAGGGTATCGAAGTGTCGGCCGCCTGCTCCGCCGCCACGATAAACTCTCGGTATGTCGGGCGGTTGTCGTCGCAAGGCAGATGCCATGTTGTGCCGTATGCGTCATCCGCCGTGGCGAGCGTCACGACGGCGCGGCCCGCATCGGGTGTCCACATAAGCGTACGCAGTGTCGAGTCGCTGAGATATACCGAGGCCTCGCGGTGTTGCTCCATGCGGCGGAAAATGAGAGAGTTGGTTATGCTCTGCGTATTCTCGGGCCCGTAAAATTCGGCCGAGCGGCATATCATCGCCTCGATGCGGCCGTGAGCGATCTCTTCCAAGAGCATCTCCGCCATACGTGCGCGTACGGCGCCTTTGGGTCCGACGGGACGGAAGGGGGTCGTCTCTATCAGGTGCGTACCGTCCTGCGGATACATGTATGTGTTGTCGAAGAATACCAGACGGGCGTCATGCCGTTCGCATGCCGCAATTACGTTGCGCATCATCACGGGAAATGACGCTTCCCACAATGTGGTGTCAAGCGGCAGCCCTGCCGCAAAATATACCGTATGGCTGCCCTTGACGGCTTTGTCGGTCATGCCGGCATGTGTGAGGTCGGCCGCCACGACGGTGTCTGTGGGGGCGACGCGGCGCGGTGTGCGGCTCACGAGGCGTATGTCGCTGATGTCGCGGCGGTGCAGCTCGCGTGCTATTTCGGTGGCTATCTGTCCGTTTGCTCCGAGTATCGTATGCATCGTATAGAGTGTTTGTTGTATCGTGTCGTGCAAATGCTTTGCCCAATATGCGTAAAGATAACAATTATTTTCATGTCGGCCGCAGATGAAGCTGCGACATGTAGCAAAACAAAACGGAAGACCATATATTTCATAAGATCTTCCGTTTATCGGTTTAGTTTGTTGAGACCGTATTACTCGGGCCTTATGCACTGCATGTGGTGCATCTTGTGGCCTAAGAATGAGACTTCGCCTACGCGGCGGAATCCCAACCGTTCATAGAGCCGTTCAGCCTTGGGGTTGATAAGGTCCACGAGCAGACCGACACGTCGGTATCCCGCATCGAAGGCTTCGTCACGCATGCGCTCCAGAAGCCGTGCGCCGATGCCGTGGCCGCGCATCTCGGGCATGACACCGATAGAGTCGAGATAGAACTCTCCCGGGCCCGTCTCGTCCGTAACTTGGATAACGGTGCCGCACTCCTCGCGCAGGATGTCGAGTGCCGGTTGCCGCAACTCGTGCAGGCGCGCACCGTCATAACCGCATATTGCACCCGCAACCACTCCGTTCACAGTACATACGATTGTGTTGCGGTAGCTGTATTGCGTGTTGTCCAAGCGTACTATGCGCTCGAAGATCTCCACGCCGCGGTCGCCGCACAGACGTCGTGTCATATCCTCGCCAAAGGCCATCGTTACGGCACGGGCTATGGCCTCGGAGTCGTCAATGGTGGCGCGGCGAAGGATTATTTCGGGCTTTGCTGTCATTTGCGTCGCGGCTTTACCTCTATTTCGAGTTTCGAATAGGCTCTCTCGGCCTTGGCCAATGCCGCCTCCACACTCTCCGCACGGGCGAGTATTACGCCCATACGTCGGTGACCCTTTACTTCTGGCTTGCCGAAGAGGCGTATCTGTACGTCCGGCTCGGAGAGTACGGCGTCGAGGTTGCCCATGACCACCTCGTCGCTGTCACCCTCGACGACGATGGCTTTCGAGGCACTCGGGCCGTAGAAGCGTATCGACGGTATTGGCAGGCCGAGGATGGCGCGGGCGTGGAGCGCAAACTCCGACAGATCCTGCGATATCATCGTCACCATACCCGTATCGTGCGGACGCGGCGATACCTCGCTGAAGAGAACCTTGTCTCCTGCCACGAACAACTCCACGCCGAATATACCGTAGCCGCCCAGAGCGTCGGTTATCTTGCGGGCGATGTCGCGGGCCTGAGCCAAGGTGGTCTCGCTCATGGGCTGAGGCTGCCACGACTCGCGGTAGTCGCCGTCGACCTGATGGTGTCCTATGGGTTCGAGGAACGAGGTGCCGCCGCTGTGGCGTACCGTGAGCAGCGTTATTTCATAGTCGAACTTGACGAAGCCTTCGACTATGACGCTTCCGCCGCCTGCACGGCCTCCCTCCTGAGCATATTGCCAAGCCTTGTCGGCCTCATCCATCGAGCGCACGACACTCTGTCCGTGTCCCGACGAACTCATGATGGGTTTGACAACGCACGGAACGCCTATCTGACGCAGCGCCTCGTCGAACTCTTCGCGTGTTGCAGCGAAACGGTAGGGTGATGTTGGCAGCCCCAACTGCTCGGCAGCAAGCGTACGTATGCCCTGACGGTTCATCGTAAGCAGTGCGGCGCGTGCCGTGGGTATGACATTATAGCCCTCCTTCTCCAGCTCGACGAGCGTGGGGGTGGCTATGGCCTCGATCTCGGGGATGATGTAGTCGGGCTTCTCCGCCTCGATAACCTGACGCAGTCGCTCTCCATCGGTCATGGGCAGAACGTACGAGCGGTGTGCCACCTGCATGGCGGGGGCATTGGGATATTTGTCGAGTGCGACGACCTCAACGCCGTAGCGTTGCAGTTCTATGGCTACCTCTTTGCCCAACTCTCCCGACCCGCATAACAGGGCCTTTTTACCCGAAGGCGTAAACGGGGTTCCTATCTTTACCATACGGCTTGGGGTTTACTTTACACGAGCCTCACAATATACGCAGCGCAGATCGCCGTCCTCGGTTTTGCGGAAGAGGTGATCCACATCCTCGCTGTTCGAAATGCACTGACGGTTCGAGCAGCGCAGGTCGTTGTTTACGAGCGAGGCGTTCAGACGCGGCGTGGGCGTGGTGGGACGCTCCTCTTCGGCCCACTTGAGCAACGTATATATGAGTGCCATACGTACGAACTTGCCGTTCTCCACCTGACGGAAGTAGGCGGCACGGGGATCGTTGTCGACGGCACGCGTGATCTCGTTCACACGCGGCAGCGGGTGGAGGATTATCATATCCTTCTTGGCGGTGCGCAGACGTTCGGGGTTGAGTATGAAGCTGTCCTTCAGTCGCTCGAACTCCTCCTCGTCGAGGAAACGCTCCTTCTGTACACGTGTCATGTAGAGTATGTCGAGTTCGCTCATGACCTCCTCCATTGTCTCGACCTCGCGTGTCGGTACGTGGTTCTTGTCGCACACCTCGCGGCGGATGTATGACGGCAGGCGGAGCTCTTCGGGGGCGATCAGTATGACGTTGATGCCGGTATAGCGTGACAGGGCCTTGATCAACGAGTGTACCGTACGGCCGAACTTCAGGTCACCGCAGAAACCTATCGTAAGGTTATTCAGACGTCCCTTCTCGCGGCGTATCGTGAGCAGGTCGGTGAGCGTCTGCGTGGGGTGGGCGTGGCTGCCGTCGCCGGCGTTGATGATGGGCACATTGGCGTAGTGCGACGCTACGAGCGGCGCACCCTCCTTGCTGTGGCGCATGGCGATGATATCGGCGAAGCATCCGATGACACGCACCGTGTCGGCAACGGTCTCTCCCTTGCTTACCGACGACGAGGCCGCATCCGAGAATCCGAGTACGTTGCCGCCCAACTCCATCATGGCCGACGTGAAACTAAGGCGCGTACGCGTACTCGGCTCGTAGAATAACGTGGCGAGCTTCTTGCCCTTGCATGCCTCGCTGTATTTCTTGCGGTTGGCGATGATGTCGAGTGCCGTTTCGAGTATCTGGTCGACTTCGGCGACCGATATGTCCGTAGTATCTATCAGGTGTCTCATGATATGGCGATATTATTTGTTGATCCAACTTTCATCCGACGGATTATCACGGAATGCGAGTATACGCTTGCACGCCTCGGGCTTGATGTAACCCTCCTCGGCCGCAACCTCGACCAGAGCGTCGAGATTCGATAGCGAGTGGTTCTCGACGTGAGCCTCGGCCAGACGGTCGAGCCCCTTCTTCATGCCGTAGGTGAATATGCTGACTATGCCCAACACCTCGGCTCCGGCCTCACGCAATACGTTGACTACCTCTACACAGCTGCCGGCCGTCGAGATAAGATCCTCGACAACGACTACCTTCTCGCCCTTCTCGAGGCGACCCTCGATCTGGTTGGCGCGACCATGATCCTTCGCTCCGCTGCGTACGTATCCCATGGGCAGGTCGAGTATCGTGGCGGTGATGGCGGCATGGGCTATGCCTGCGGTGCTCGTACCCATCAGCACCTCACATTGCGGATAGTAGCGCTTTACCAACTCGGCAAGCCCCTTCTCGACGGCATCGCGTACGCGCGGCGCCGTGAGCGTCAGACGGTTGTCGCAATATATGGGGCTTTTGATACCGCTGGCCCACGTGAACGGCTGCTCGGGACGCAGAAATACGGCCCCTATCGAGAGCAGGTCTTTGGCAATGGTCTTTTCCATAAAATAAGTATTCGTTTTGTGTATCAGTATTCGTTTCGTTTTGTACGCTGTATTCCCGTTACAGAGTGATTCTGCCGGTTTCCGGCTACTCGAGCGCCTTGCGCAGTACGGCCTCGACCTCTTCGGGGTAGATGCCGCCCTCGTGTACCTTCTCGTCGCCGACATAGAAGGTAGGCACATAGTAATAGTCGAACTTGTCGGCCAGAGCTGGCTGCTCCGACTCCTCGATAATCTCGATCGGTATGGCCGCAAACTCGGGATGCTCGGCCTTGAGAGAGTCGATATATGAGAGCGCCTTCTTGCAGAAGGGGCAGCTTTTCAAATAGAACAACTTAATCGGTTTCATACCGGCGTGTGTATTTTAAGTTACGTGTTTTTATTCGCCGATGAACTCCCTGACGCAACGCTCGTATGCGGCAACGGGATCTGCGGCTTGGGTTATGGGGCGTCCGACCACGATGTAGTCCGTTCCGATCTCACGGGCGCGTGCCGGTGTGGTCACACGTACCTGATCTCCTACTTCGCCGTCGGCAAAACGTACGCCCGGCGTTACGGTGATGAAATCCTTGCCGCATGCATCCTTTACCATGCCTGCCTCCAGCGGAGAGCATACCACACCGTCGAGACCTGCCTGTTTGGCATTCTGGGCATAGTGGATGATGGTATCGTTGATCGATGCGTCGATGAGCAGCTCGCGGCGCATGCGCTCCTCGCTTGTCGAGGTGAGCTGCGTAACGGCTATGAGCAGCGGACGGGTGCCGTCGGGACGCGTAAGACCCTCCAGTGCAGCACGCATCATGTCGATGGTGCCCGCAGCGTGCAGGTTGCACATGTCAACATCCAGACGTGAGAGTACCGCCATCGCCTTCTTGACCGTATTGGGTATGTCGTGGAGTTTCAGGTCGAGGAAGATCTTGTGGCCGCGCGCCTTGATCTCGCGCACGATAGAGGGCCCCTCGGCATAATATAACTCCATTCCGATCTTGACGAAAGGTTTGCGGCCGGTGAAGCGGTCGAGGAAATCGAACGTCGCGGCGGCACTGCTGAAGTCGCAGGCGATAATTACATCTCTCTGATTCATCGTATGATAAGGTTTGATTGTTACAACGTTTGTTCAGTGGGCTAAATTAGCTATTTTTTGCGAGACGCGCAACAGCGCCGAACGCAAAAAAGGCCGGCTTCATGCCGACCTTTTCCGTGTGTTTGTTATGCAAGCCGATGCCTTTAGCAGTTCATGGCTCCGCAGCAGTGGATCACCTGACCGCTCACATACGACGAGAGGTCGCTGGCGAGGAAGAGGGCCACGTTGGCCACATCCTCGGGCGTACCGCCGCGGCGCAACGGAATCTGTGCGATCCATGCGTCACGCACCTCCTGCGAGAGCTGGTTGGTCATATCGGTGATGATGAATCCCGGGGCGATGCAGTTGGCACGGATGCCGCGCGGACCCATCTCCTTGGCTATCGACTTTGCGAGACCGATCATACCGGCCTTCGAAGCCGAGTAGTTGCACTGTCCGGCATTTCCCGATACACCGACCACCGACGACATGTTGATGATCGAACCGCCGCGCTGACGTGCCATGATGGGCACGACGGCGTGTATGAAGTTGAATGCCGACTTGAGGTTGACGTTGATGACGGCATCCCACTGAGCCTCCGACATGCGCATCATGAGGCCATCCTTGGTGATACCTGCATTGTTTACCAGAATGTCTATGCGGCCGAAGTCCTCCATGATCTGCTTCACTACCGCGTGCGACTCCTCGAACGATGCCGCATTCGATGCATAACCCTTAGCCTTGACGCCATAGGCCTGCAACTCGGCTACCGTCTGCTCGGCAGCCTCGTTGATCACCAGATCGGTGAACGCTACGTCGGCACCCTGCTCGGCGAAACGCAGAGCGATGGCCTTGCCGATGCCGCGTGCGGCTCCCGTTACCAGAGCCACCTTTCCTTCCAGAAGTTTCATTGTCTTATCTGTTTTTGTGTTTTTACGTCAGTATTGCGCGATTACCACTTGCGCAGGGCAACGGTAGCGTTGTGGCCGCCGAAGCCGAGCGTGTTCGACATGGCGATCGTAAGATCGGCCTTGCGTGCGGTGTTGGGCGTGTAGTCCAGATCGCACTCGGGGTCGGGATCCGTAAGACCGATGGTCGGGGGAACGATGCCGTTCACCAGAGCCAGCGTCGAGGCGATAAGCTCAACGGCACCCGTAGCTCCGAGCATGTGTCCCGTCATCGACTTGGTCGAGCTGATGATGGCCTTGTGTGCCGTCTCGTCGCCCAGCGCGAGCTTGATGGCAGCCGTCTCGGTCTTGTCGTTAAGCGGCGTGCTGGTACCGTGTGCATTGATGTAGAGCGTATCCTTCTCGGGGTCGAATCCGGCCTCCGAGAGAGCCTGCTTCATGGCACGCGATGCGGGGATGCCCTCCGGATGGGGAGCCGTGTAGTGGTAGGCGTCGCACGTATTGCCGTAGCCGCATACCTCGGCATAGATCTTGGCACCGCGCTTCTGGGCGTTCTCCAGCGACTCGAACACCAGAACACCTGCACCCTCGGCCATTACGAAGCCGTTGCGGTGGATGTTGAAGGGAATCGAAGCCTTCTTCGGATCCTCCGAACGCGACAGGGCCTTGCTGTTTGCGAAGCCGCCGATGGCCAGCGGGTGTACCGAAGCCTCCGATCCGCCGGTGATGATGGCGTCGGCATAGCCGTACTTGATGGCACGATAGGCCTCGCCGGCAGAGTGGGTACCCGTCGAGCAGGCTGTAACAACGGGAAGACATACGCCCTGAGCCTTGAACTTGATGGCCACGTTACCTGCGGCGATGTTCGAGATCATCATGGGGATGAACAGGGGAGAGATGCGGTGTACGCCCTCCTCGAGGAGTTTCTTGGTCTCGTTGACGAAAGTCTGGAGACCGCCGATACCCGAACCGATATATGTACCCAGACGCTCCGGTGCGATATTCTCGCCGCTGACCAGACCGCTGTCCATCATGGCCTGATAGGCTGCTGCCATGGCATACTGGCAATAGATGTCGCTGCGGCGTACATTGGCCGCATCCAGACCGTTGGCTGCGGGGTCGAAGTCCTTGACCTGACCTGCGACCTTGACGGGCAGATCATACTCGTCGAAACCCTTGATGAAATCTATACCGCAGTATCCTGCCGTCAGATTGTTCCAGAAGTCGGCTATGTTGTTGCCGACGGGCGAGATTACGCCCAAACCGGTGATGACTACTCTTCTGTTATTGTTTTCCATGCCTGTTGGTTTTATTTTGTCCATTCGATAATACATGCGCCCGTAGTGAATCCTGCGCCGAAGGCGCTGAGCAGCAGCTTGTCGCCCTTGTGGAGCTTGCCGTCGCGGTTGAGTTCGTCGAGCAGTATCGCGACACTTGCCGACGAGGTGTTGCCGTAGTGTGCCACGTTGGTGGGGAAGTGCGACATGTCGAGCTTGAGCTGTCCGCAGATAGACTCGATGATGCGCATATTGGCCTGATGGAGTATGTAATACTTGATATCCCCGGGCTGGAGACCCGCCTTGTCGAGCAGCGTGCGGATGTCGCGCGACGACGAGAGTACGGCCGTCTTGAAGACCTCACGGCCGTTCATGAACATGGGCTTCGACTCCTCCTGCTTGGTAATATAAGGTGTGGGCTCGAGCGTGCGTACGTAGTGCAGACACTCGGTCTTGCTTACGGTAGTAAGACGCGAGCAGATCAGTGCGTCGCCCTCGGTTACAACGGCAGCGCCGGCACCGTCGCCGAACAGCACGCAGATGCTGCGGTCCTTCCAGTCGACCATGCGCGTGGGCTCCTCCGCAGCGACTACCAGTATGGTCTTGGCCTTTCCGCTCTTGATGCGGTCGTCGGCCATGTCGAGGGCGTAGATGAATCCCGAGCAGGCGGCATTCACGTCGACACATGCACACTTGGCTCCGATGGCGCCCTGAATGATGCAGCTCAGACCGGGAGTGATGTATTCGTTGACGACATTCGAGCAGATTATGTAATCTATGTCTTCAGGGGTGATTCCGGCGTCCTCGATGGCTTTGCGTGCGGCCTCGGCTGCCAGATCTTCGAGTTTTTCATTTGAGATGACGTGGCGCTCGGTCATACCCGTGCGCTCTCTGATCCATTCGTCGCTCGTGTCGAGAAATTCTTCGAGCATTGCGTTGGTAACGATCTTGGCAGGGTTGGCCCTGCCCGTTCCGATAATTTTCATTTACTCAAACTTTATTTTATAATAAATACTTCGTTCGGCGTCAGGCGACGGCAAATCATACCGTAAATCACGCCGATGCAAAAATATTCAAAACCTTATAAATTACCACCTGCGGGCCGCCAAAAACGATATTTTGTGACGAACGAGGCATTATCTGTGGTAAAAGTTATGCACTTTGAGGATATTTTACGATCTTTGCTCAATCCAAACTGTGAAAAATTCATGGCAAAAATAGATAAAAGCAGGGAAATTCCAAAGTTCCTACTCGACAAACAATACCTGTTCGGGTCGGTGGTATTCGTGCTTACTTTCTCGTTCGTGTTCATGGCCGTATACACGCCTTTCTCGTATACCGTCTGGTTCAGTCTCACCGACATGCGGCATCTGCTCCTGACGACTGTATTCTATGCCGGGGCGCTGTTGATAATGTCGGCAAGCAAACGTCTGCTCTATCGTGTGCAGAACCGCGTGCGGTTCACATTCGCCAAATATATTGCGTGGCTGCTGGCCGAGGTTGTCGCCATATCGCTCTTTTACACGCTCTTTACTTCGGTCTTCATCGCCCCCTTCGAGCAGCCCGTATGGATGATCCTGCTCAAGGCCGTGTGGTGCGTGCTGATGATCATGGCCATACCTTATACAATACAGACGCTCTACGCGGCATACCGGGCCAAGACCGAGGAGCTGCAGATGCTGCAGTACGAGATGTCGCTCGGCGGGGAGCCGACGACGGTGACATACCCCTCGTTGATAAACCTCTACGACTATAACGGCACGTTGAAACTCACCATCAGTGCCGATTCGCTCTATTACATGGAGTCGCAGGACAACTACGTCAAGATCTTCTACATGAACCACGGCAAACTTATGTCCTACATGCTGCGCTGCCGTACCAAGGCCATAGAGGAGAATCTGGCCGAGACGAGTATGGTGCGGTGCCATCGCTCCTATATGGTCAACGTGATGAAGATAAACAACATCCGCAAGAAGGGTAAGGCACGGTATGTCGTTCTGGACAACAGCGACATAAAGCCGATCCCCGTCTCGAAAAGCTATTTCAAGAACCTCATCGGCAAGATCGAGCGTTTCAACGCCTCGGGGCGCAGTGTCGCCGAGACAACGGATACGTCTGAGACTGTCGCGGCAGAGCAGTGTGATGTAGCAGCCGAATGATTGTGACAATACAATGATTGTCAATACGTAGCTAAAATCATATAAGATATTTCTTTACATAGAAAAGGATATGGCCCTGATCTTCATGATCGGGGCCATATCCATGTATCTGCAGCGGATGCTTAATTGAATATCGCAAACTGATGTTTGACAATGCTTTTCAGATGCGATTCTCTATCATTTACGCGTGAGTATCTCTACTATCTTCTGGCGCGGTTTGCCGTCGGAGGCAACACCGAAGTCACGGCTCTTGTAATCCCAAGCGGCGTATGCTATACCGCGCTCGTTGCATAACGACACCACATCCTCGAACCACGCGACGCGGTCGGCCTCGGCCGTGGTTGCGAGCGTACCGAACTCGCCGAGATATATGCGGCGGCCCATCTTCGCTGCGGCGTCGGCGGCACGCGCTATCTGTTTCTCGAGTGTCGCGCGGTCGTTATATCCGCTTTGGCCGGCACCGTATCCGTAGCGGCCCTTCATCTCGTCGCTCATGGCGTCGTAATCCTCTTTCGATATAAGGCTGCCGGGATAGTGTACTTCGCACGGGATGTCCCTCATGTCGGTCCACGAGGCGTGATAGTGCGTAAACATGAACGGATTGTAGAAGTGGAAACTGAGGATTATGTTTTCGTCGTCGGCGGGCACTTCGAGCCGCTCTACCATGTCGAACGACTGCCAGCGGTTCGAGCCTATTACGACGGTGCGGTGCGGCTCCTTCTCGCGTACGGCCGACAGACACTTGTTCACCACGTCGTTCCATTGTGCGGGATCATCCGCCACGGGTTCGTTCATCAGTTCGTATGCAACCATCGAGTCGGGATATTTTTTCAGATGGTCCGATATCTTGCGCCAGCATTCGCAGAATGCCTCCTGCGCCGCAGGGTCGGTGAAGAGGGGTTTCTTGTCGGCGTTGAAGTGGTGCGAGCGCAATATGTGCAGGTCGACCACGGCGCGCAGTCCGAACTCGTCACACCAGTCGAGCGCATTTTTCAACAGACCGAATGCCTCGGCATCGGGGTTGAGTTTCTCGTCGAACATCTGCTCCTCGTCGATGGGGATACGTATGTGGTCGAATCCCATATCGGCGATGGCCTTCACGTCGTCGCGTGTGAAGTAGTTGCGACGGGCGTCGCCGCGCGCGTCGCTCTGTGACAGCCAGTGGCTGATGTTTACGCCCTTGCCTATGGTGAAGGGCTCCTTGGATGTGCAGCTGACGGCGCATGCAACGGCCGCAAGCAGCAGGATAAAGTGTTTCATGGTATGGTAGTTTTGGTTAGTGCAACAGTGTAACGCTCCATCTGAGGCGCGTGTGGCAACAAATATAACGATTTGGCTGACGGGATGCAACAGCCGCATGGGCAAGCGGGTGCATATATGCGGAATATTTTGCCGTCAACGGCTCCGCATGCGGTATTTTACGGGTGATAGGCCCGTCATCTTGGTGAAGAACTTGCCGAAGACCGACTGGCCCGAGAAACCCAGAAGGTCGGCAATCTGTTTGACCTCCATGTCGGTGGAGTCGAGCAGTCGTCGGGCGTCGGCACACAGCAGCTCGGCGATGTGGAAGCGTACGGTGTGGCCGGTAAGCCGCTTGACCGTGCGGGCCAGATATGTGGTCGATATGTGCAGCGCGTCGGCATAGAACTCTATGCGGTGGTGTCGGCGGTAGTTCTCGACGAGGAGTTTCTTGAATTGGCGGAAGAGCAGGTCGGAGCGCTTCATGCATAGCGGGCCGCGCGCTACGTTGCTGCGTGAGAGCAGCTCGGCCGCCTGCAGCAGGAGAAACCCGCACAGACGGTCGGTGACGGCATTACGGCCGAAGTCGAGATTCCCCGAGGCCGAGAGGAACAGCTCCAGCGTGCGCCGCAGGCAGTCGAACTCTTCGGGCGAGGTGTGCAGCAGGGGATATCCGCACTCGCGGATGAAGCGCGAGAGCTGTGCGTACATTGCCTGACCGTCACGCAGCGAGTCGAAGTAGTCGGGGTCGATGCCCAGACATATCATCGAGACCGTGTCGTCGATGTCGGTGAATGTGATGCGCATGCTCGGCGTGAGGAGCATAAGGTCGCGTGCGCCGGCCTCGAAGTCGTATGTATCGGAGATGGCTGCCGTTCCGTTTGTGACCAATATTATGAAGAAGCCGTTGGTCAATTCCGCCGTTCCGTTGTCTATATCGGCTGCGGTTATGGTGTGGCAGTATATCTCTTTTGAGCTCCTCTGCGCGGCGAGTATGGCCTCGAAGGTCGATTTCTGCATCGTATGCGTTGTTTTGTCCGCAAAGTTACATATTGGTTTCGTTTTCGACTAATTTCGGTCGCTCTTTTATTACCGCCGAAACGGAAAAAACGAAGATCTTTGCACCCGAAATTTATATCGTATGGGAAAATTTACTGTAAGACGTTATTTGATGTTTGTCGTGTCGATCTTCGTAAACGCTTTCGGCATCGCATTCATCACAAAGGCACTGCTGGGAACCTCGCCCATAACAAGCGTGACATACGTGGCGAGCATGTTCACCCCGCTGACAATGGGGCAGTGGACAATTATCGTGAATTTGTTGTTCGTGGCGCTGGAGCTGCTCTTCATGACGCGGAAGGAGTTGAAGTCGGATTTGAGGATGTATCTGTTGCAGATACCCATCTCGCTGTGCTTCGGAACCTTTATCGACGTGTCGATGAATGCGCTCTCATGGCTCGACCCCGTGGCATACATGAGCCGTATCGGAGTGTTGCTGATAGGGTGCGTGATCCTCTCGGTGGGCATAGCCTTCGAGGTTAAGGCCGATATAGCCATGATGTCGGGCGAATACTTCGTCAAGGCCATCTCGCGGCGTCTGCGCAAGGATTTCGGATATGTGAAACTGGGATTCGACATAACGCTGGTCGTAATATCGTGTCTGCTGTCGTTGGCCTTCATGTCGGAGATACGTGGCGTGCGTGAGGGTACGGTCGTGGCGGCACTTCTCGTGGGGCCGATTGTACATTTCATAAGCCCGTGGTACAAATGTTTCGACAACTGGATCGGCCGTGGGGAGAAGCAGCCGACGGCAACTGTTGCGGCCAATACCGACGGCATCATCATCACCATCGCCCGCGAGTTCGGCAGCGGCGGCCATCTTTTGGGAGAGGCGCTGTCGCGAGAGCTTAATCTGAAGCTCTACGACAAGGAGTTTATAGGCATGGCGGCGCAGAAGAGCGGCATGGACGAGCGTTATATCGTCGAGAACGAACAGTCGATACCGTCGTTCTGGCTCAAGTGCATCTTCGCCATGAACAACGAGCGCTCGACCGAGCACAGCCTCTCGCCCGACGACGTGCTGTTCGTTGCCGAGAGCCGCATCGTGCAGGAGCTGTCGGAGAAGGGTTCATGCATCATCGTGGGCCGTTGCGCCGATTTCGTGCTTAAGGATCGCCCGAATGTTATCAAGATATTCTGCTATTCGGATCCCGAGAGTGCGAGCGAACGCTGCGTCGAGGAGTATGGTATTCCGCGCGGGCAGGCCGAGGCCGAGATCAAGCGTGTGAACCGCAACCGTATAGCGCACAACGAGTACTATACGGGTATGAAGTGGGGTGAGCCCCATCACTACAATCTCATGATCAATACGGGAAGCATCGACATCGCCACGGCGGCCGCTCTCGTGAAGGACGTATATGACAACATGCGCCGCAAGCGTCAGGCGTAAGAGTCGCAGTACGTAGTGTGTCGTAAGGCCTGCAGACTGCCAAAAGACGGTCTGCGGGCCTTACGCATTTGCGGAAGATGCCGCTTTGTCTCTTTCTGCTATTGTATTTTCCGGAACAGTGTATTCATGCGGAAACGGTTCAGTGCAGACTTTATTCCCTGTTTCAGCCGCTGGCGCATATCGAACACGAGGCGCATTATGGCGCCCTCGAGTTGTACGGACTCCGTGTCGGCATTCCTGCGGCGGGCGTATTGCTCGAGTATGTAGAGATAGGCCGGTGTGGGGCATGACAGCCGCCGCAGGTTGTCGAGCCGCTGCCGCATCGACAATGTATGGTTGAACGACATGCGGTTGGTGTCTATAACCTGAAACCTGTATTGGCCGCCCGTGTCATCGCCATACAGAATGTTGCTTATGTTAAGGTCGTTGTGGAGTATGCCGCTGTCGTGCATGCGCAGCAGGAAGAATGCAAGTGCATCGAGTATGTCCGCACCTTGCCGCGTTTGGGCGAATTGCTCCGTCACAGGTCGCACGGGCCGCAAGTCCGAACAGCGCGACACGAAGTAACTATCGTGGAGTACGCCGTGGCGGCGCGTCTCGACAAAGGCTATGGCTTCGGGTGTGTCTATGCCGAGCTTCCGCAGGCGGAAGGCGTGAAGATAGGCCCTCTCGGCCTTGCTGCGGCGCAGCGTGCCGTAGACAATGCGGTTGAGCATCGTCAGATGCCCGTATCGTTTTACGACGAGGCGTCCGGCCGTCGTGTCGAATACTTTTACGGTGTTGCGTCCGTCGTGCAGTGTCGTGCCGCCGCTGTCGAAGCCTCCGCAGCTCGCCAGCGATTGTACGAATGCCTCTATGTCCGGGCATGAGGCGTAGGATGGATTTATGGTTATCTTCATATCGGTGCCTCCGGTTTGTCGGATCGGGCTACACCGGCAAAATTGGGAAAACTCGTCGAGAAAGGTTTTCCCTGAAAGTCTTGCAAAGTGTCTGTTTTTACCTTTTGCGCGGCGCAGTGAATGAATCGAACAACATTGCCTACCTAACGTACAGGCATGTGTCCGCGTATGGTGACGTTTTTGTGACGTTTTGTGATGTGATGCGGCTTTGGGTGCAATAATTATTGCCGGAATACGTTTTTTGAGAAAAAAGTGTTATTTTTGCGGCGACATTCGATGTGGAAGGATTTGGACTGCTTGCAACCACTAAAAAAATGCTAAACCAGCAATGTTGTTTTCAACGACAGTCTCGTCTTCCATACGTTTAACGGTTTAACTTTTATAAACGTTTAATTGTATGGCTAATTATCTGTTTACTTCGGAATCGGTCTCGGAAGGGCACCCCGACAAGGTGTCGGATCAGATTTCGGATGCTATCCTTGATGAATTTCTGCGTCACGACCCCCAGTCGAAGGTGGCGTGCGAGACGCTCTGCACCACGGGTCTTGTCGTAGTGGCGGGCGAGGTGCGTTCGGAGGCGTATGTCGACATACAGAGTGTCGTGCGCCGCGTCATCGACCGCATAGGTTACAATCGCAGCGAGTATCAGTTCGACGCCGCTTCGTGCGGCATACTCTCGGCAATACACGAGCAGTCGCCCGATATCAATCAGGGCGTGGTGCGTGACGATGCCGACGAGCAGGGTGCGGGCGATCAGGGTATAATGTTCGGTTACGCCTGCAACGAGACGCGCGAGTACATGCCCGCGACGCTGATCCTCTCGCACGTAATACTCAAGGAGCTGGCCGTAATACGCCGCGAGGGGACGACGATGCCCTATCTGCGTCCCGACGCCAAGAGTCAGGTGACGATGGAGTATGACAGCGTAACGCACAAGCCCGTGCGTGTACATACGATCGTCGTGTCGACACAGCATGACGAGTTCATCAAGGCCGGCGACGGCTTGACCGAGAAGCAGGCCGAGCGCATGATGCAGGAGCGCATCCGTGAAGATGTGCGTACGATTCTCGTACCGCGCGTGAAGGCGCGTCTGGAGCGTGCACACGACTGCTTGGCCGAGCTGATTGGCGATGACTATATTCTTCATGTCAATCCCACGGGCAAGTTCGTTATCGGAGGCCCCCACGGGGATACCGGCGTCACGGGTCGCAAGATCATCGTCGACTCGTACGGCGGCCGCGGCGCACACGGCGGCGGTGCCTTCTCGGGCAAGGATTCGTCGAAGGTTGACCGTTCGGCGGCATACGCTGCACGTTACATCGCTAAGAATATGGTTGCGGCAGGTGTGGCCGACCAGATGCTGGTCCAGCTGAGCTACGCCATAGGTATAGCCGAGCCGCTGTCGATATATGTCGACACCTACGGGTCGAAGCGTCCCGCAGCGTTGGAGGGCATGAGCGACGGCGAGATTGCCGACCGCATAGGCCGCCTGTTCGACCTGCGTCCCGCCTCGATCGTACGCAAGTTCGGCTTGAAGAATCCTATCTTCGAGGCGACGGCTTCGTACGGACACTTCGGCAACCGCCCCTACACCAAACGTGTCAAGGTGTGGGAGAACGGTCGCGAGACGGAGCGTGAGATCGAGTTCTTCGGCTGGGAGCGTCTCGATGCCGTGGATGATATCAAGCGCGAGTTCGGACTCTAAGCCTGTCGTGAAATTTTGAATCGGGCTTCCCGTGCTTCGGCACGTGGAGGCCCGATCCGTTTTGTTGCCGGGCGAATGTTGTATGATGTTTATGTGCTGTTCCGTCCGATGTCTTGTGACGGTCTATGATTCGGGCGTTTGGCATATATGGATGAAACAACAAGGCCGCACATGAAAGTGCGGCCTGTGGATTGTGATATGTCGAACCGTATTGGTGTGATAATCATTTGACATGGTGCCTCCGACACGCCGGGGAAGTATCACCCCGTGATGCAGGCGCGGGCATAATCCAGACATCGCGCTACCTCCTCGACGGGTGATGACCCTTGCGGCACGCGATATTCGAGTTCGATGTCGCAATGTACTGGCCAGCCCTTGCGTCCGGCATTCGATGCTACGAGGTCGAAGAGCTGCGGCAGCGGCATCTCGCCTTCGCCCCACGGTTTGCTGCGGTTGCCGTGGCGGGGTGAGGTCTTGTCCTTGACATGTATCGATACGATGTGGTTGTGATATTCGCGTATGATGTCGCAAGGATCGTTTCCCGTGCAGCCGAAGTAATGCCCGGCATCGAAGTTGATCATTATCTTGGGGCTGTACCTGAGATAGGTGTCGTATCCGTGCCAATTGCGTTTGACGGCCTGAAAATGGTTGTGGAATATGAGGTAGCGGTCGTACTTCTCGGCGAAGGGTGCTACGCGTTCGGCCGTCTCCTCGCTCAGCTCCGTCGTGACGCCGATGGCTCCTATGGCGCGGCATGCCGCAAATATGTGGTCGAGCTGTGCATCGGTCATCGCGGCCGAAGGGCTGTATTTTAATATATGTATCCCGACACCCGCACGGCGGTACAGCTCCGCAAGACGCGTGTAGGCTTCATAATCGGGTTTGAAATCATCGGGCGATTTCATCCGCATCTCATCATGTTGCAGCGCATGCTGGGGTATGGTGCCGTTTTCCTGTCCGCGGCGGGGTATGTGCTGCATGGGCGGTACGTGGGCAAAACTGTCGGCAACGCCTCCCATAAGTTCGACGGAGCCCAATCCGGCACCAAGTGTGTAAAGCAATGTGTCTCCAGCCGACGAAGAGGGCATGTCGCGGAAGCTGTATGTAATGACTCCCATCTGTACGCCCTTGATATTCGAACGGTTGTCGTTGCGGCAGCCGCGTAAGGCATGGCATGACGTGACGATGGGCGACACGGCCAAGGCTCCGGCCGCGGCCGCGCCGATGCGTAGAAAATCGGCTCTGCTGATATTTTTCTTGATCGCAGTCATACTGAGATTGTTATTCCCCCGTATGTAAAGGTAGTAAAAAAGATAACGGTGCGTCAGCCGCGTAAGGCGAAACGGACAAATTGAGGGGTGAATCGCTCCAATATGGAGGATAATTACGGGAAACGCAATATTTTTTTGAAATTTTCATAATAAAGGCCGTGCGTGGTGCGTTATAAGAGCGTAATGAAAAAAAGGAGGATTGGATGAGATAATTTGCCTAATTTGGAAATAAAAACAAAAAAGTATTTAACTTATCTGTGATTATGAAAAAGACGGCATTTGTATTTTTAGGAGCAGTCATGATATCGGCAGCCGTAGGCGGCGTGGCCGGTTGGAGTATAAACAAGTATGAGGCACGCAGGCCTTCGGGTGAGATCTATTATACGCCTTCGGGTGATACGGCGGCATCTCGTGTGCGCGACACCATGCCCAAGGCCGGGAACCACTTCACCTCTTATCAGGCGGACCAGTATCCCGATCTGACCTATGCGGCCGAGAATGCGGTTAAGGCGGTTGTGAACATCGAGTCGATACGCGAGGTTGAGTACGGCGGCCGTTCGTATAATCCCTTCTTCGACTTTTTCGGCATGCCTTACGGATATGGCGGTGAGCCTCAGACGCGTGAGCAGCGTGCCGGCGGTTCGGGCGTGATTATCTCGACGGACGGTTATATCGTCACCAACAACCATGTGGTGGAGGATGCCACCAAACTCAAGGTCAAACTCAACGACGGCCGGCTTTTCGATGCCGAACTGGTAGGCACCGACCCTACGACGGATGTCGCGCTGATAAAGATCGACGGCAAGGATCTGCCGACGATCCCCTTCGGCAATTCGGACGATCTGCGTCTGGGAGAGTGGGTGCTGGCTATCGGCTCGCCCTTCGATCTGCAGTCGACCATTACGGCCGGTATCGTGAGCGCCAAGGCTCGTGATCTGGGTGTCATCCCCAATGAGGCACGTGTCGAGTCGTTCATCCAGACCGACGCTGCGGTCAACCCCGGAAACTCGGGCGGCGCATTGGTCAATACGCGCGGTGAGCTGGTGGGTATAAACACCGTCATCAAGTCGTCGACCGGCAGTTATGTAGGTTATTCGTTCGCCGTACCCGAGACGATCGTACGCAAGGTGGTTGTCGACCTGAAGGAGTATGGTGTCGTACAGCGTGCCATGCTGGGTGTATCGTACCGTCCCATCGACCAGACCTTCATCGAGCAGATGGGTGAGGAGACCGGCATAAAGACTCCGGGCGGACTCTATGTCGCCTCTGTCGAGGAGGGCAGTGCAGCTTCCGAGGCCGGAATCCGCAAGGGTGACATAATCGTGGCCATCGACGGTACCAAGACCGATGACTCGTCGACCATGATGGAGAAGATGGCTCAGCACCGTCCCAATGACAAGGTCAAGATTACGCTCATGCGTGACGGCAACAAGAAGGAGGTCGAGGCCGTGTTGAAGAATAAGGTCGGCAAGAACGAGATGATGACGCGCGAGATGGTGGACGTGGCAGCCGAACTGGGCGGCAAGTTCGCCGACGCGGGCAAGAAGGTCTGCGACAAGCTGGAGATACGCGGCGGTGTGCAGGTTGTGGGAATCAAGCGTGGCGGTCTGCTCGAGAGAGCCCGCGTACGTGAGGGATTCATCATCACCCACATCAACAACCGTCAGATCACTTCGGTCGGCGATATGGAGCGTATGACCGAACCCATCGAGGCTATCGACGGAATCTATCCCGACGGCCGTGCCGCAAGCTACATGATCGTGCGATAATGGTCGTGTGAAGGTGAAAATGCAAAAAGGAAAATATAGATAAATGAAACCGCGATAAGGGTTTTCATGTAAGGTTAGGTTAGGTGGAGAGCTCTGATGCCGCTCGGCGTCGGAGCTCTCTTTTTGTATTTTGCAGTGTGTATGTGATTTGTTTATGTGGCGACTGAAAATGCTGCGATGCGAATATCGACAAATCTCGCTATTGTATAACTGATACAGGTGTCGGGATAAACAAACGCAGCAGGCCGTCTGGCTTGTTTCAATTTCGTTTGGGAGCCATCATAATGCACTTGTCATTTTGTGCCGTGAGTTTTTGATGACGTATAAAATTAATAACCCGAACCGTGTTAGGACGATCCGGGTTATTTGATGTTGCTTGACGTGGACTTATTTCTTCGTGTTTACGGTAGGTATCTGCATCTTGTCCGACGGTTTGCCGTTTGTGCCTATGCGCGGCCAGCCATCTACCCAATAGACCTTGTCGAGGAAGAGCTTGCGGCCGCCGTTGCCGCCGTCCGAGGTGGTGTATCCGTGATAGAATATCCAATCCTGTCCGGCATCGTCGGTTATGATCTGTGAGTCGTGGCCCGGGCCTACGACCTTGTTGCTGTTCTCGAGCAGCACCTCGTGGTAGTTCTTGAGCATCTGGTTACCCTTTTTGTCAACATATGGTCCGAAGAGCGACTTGCTGCGTCCTACGACCGTCTTGTAGGTGCTGTTGAGACCGTTGCAGCATGCTCCCGTCGAGGCGAATAGGTAGTAATATCCGTCACGCTTGTGGATATATGTTCCCTCGTATGCGGTTCCGGCGATCTGTACGAGGTCTGTCGGGTCAGCCACCGAGAGGCCGTCCTCCGTAAGCTCGGTGATGTAGATGCCGTGGAAACTTCCCCATGCAAGGTATTTGCGGCCGTCCTCGACGAAGAGTACGGGGTCGATCGAGTTCTGTACGCCGATCTCCTTTGAGATGAACATCTTGCCGTGATCGGTGAAGGGCCCTGTTGGAGAGTCCGATGTGGCGCAGCCTATACCGCAGTCCCACTCGCCGCCCCAAACCGACATCGAGTAGTAGAGGATGTATTTGCCGTCGACGTAGTTTATGTCCGGAGCCCATAGTCCGCCACCCGAAACAAAGTTGGGACGTCCGCCATCGGGATATATGCCGCCAACGTAGTACCACGTAACCAAGTCGCTCGACTCATATACGGGTGTATTGCCGTCGCGCTCGGTCGTGTAGACGTAGAATTTGCCGTCTTGGGCGCGGATGGCCGTCGGGTCGGGCGCGTCGCGGTCGAGTACGGGATTGTTGTAGGTCTTGAGGATGGGGGCTTTGTCGCTCCCCGAGTTGCAGGCACATACCATGCAGGGCAATGCCAGCAGTAAAAAGAGTTTTTTCATAGCCTGTATAGTGTTTGTCGTGATTCCGTGGTTCGTAATTCTCGCGTTGTGTGGATTCCCTTTCGTTGCATGCCGTAATTGTCGGCGGATGAGCTGTCGGTATCATGCGGGAATGCTTATACTGTCATGAACCGACAAACAAAGATATGTTTTTTTTGACGTGCGGCCAAAAGTGATGCCGTTAAAACATCTTCCGGTATCTGGTGGCGAGGGTATGGTTAGGGTACAAAAAGAGTATCGGCAGACGATTCCGCGAAGGATTCATCTGCCGATATGTGGCTTGTTATTGAGACGTTACACGTTACATTCGCTGCGGCACCTCGATGCCCAGAAGGGCCATTGCGCGGCGGATGATTCGTGCCACCTCGGCGGCCAGCATCAGACGCATGCGGCGTTTCTGCCCGTCCTCCTCGCGCAGGATCGAGTGGTCGTGATAGTATCCGTTGAATGTCTTGGCCAGATCGTACGCATAGGCGGCGATGAGCGATGGTGAGAAACTCTCGCCTGCAGCCTTGACCACATTGGGGAAGTCGGCCATCGACTTGATGAGCGCAACCTCCTCGGGCAGAAGCTCCGTGCAGTCGTACGACTTGTAGTCGATGCCCGCCTCGTCGGCCTTGCGCAGAATCGAGCATATACGCGCATGGGTGTACTGTATGAAGGGGCCGGTGTTGCCGTTGAAGTCGATCGACTCGCGCGGATCGAACAACATGGTCTTCTTGGGGTCGACCTTGAGTATGAAGTATTTGAGTGCGCCGAGTCCTACGATGCGGCAGACGTTGTCAGCCTCCTCTTTGGTGCATCCGTCGAGTTTGCCGAGTTCGGTCGACATCTCGCGCGCCGTCTCGATCATGTCGGCTATAAGGTCGTCGGCATCGACAACGGTGCCTTCGCGCGACTTCATCTTGCCCTCGGGCAGCTCGACCATGCCGTACGAAAGGTGGTATATCTCGTCGCTCCATGCGTATCCCAGCTTTTTGAGTACGAGTTTGAGTACTTGGAAGTGGTAGTTCTGCTCGTTGCCCACAACGTATATCATCTCGTCGAGTTTGTTCTCCTCGAAACGTCGCAGCGCCGTGCCCAGATCCTGCGTCATGTAGACCGATGTGCCGTCACCGCGCAGCAGCAGTTTCTGGTCCAGACCGTCGGCCGTGAGGTCGATCCACACCGAGTTATCCTCCTTGCGGAAGAAGACACCCTTGTCGAGACCCTCCTGCACGAGGCTCTTGCCCAGAAGATAGGTCTGCGACTCGTAATATACCTTGTCGAAGTCGACACCCAAGGCCTTGTACGTTACGTCGAATCCTTCGTAGACCCAGCCGTTCATCATCTGCCAGAGCTTGTAGACATCGGGATCCTTCGCCTCCCAGCGGCGGAGCATCTCCTGTGCCTGCTGCATGATCGGGGCCTTCTTCTTGGCCTCGTCCTCGCTCATGCCCTGAGAGACGAGCTCCTTGATCTGGGCCTTGTAGTGCTTGTCAAACTCTACATAGTATTTTCCCACGAGGTGGTCGCCCTTCATGCCGGTCGAGGCGGGCGTCTCACCGCCGCCGTAGAGCTGCCATGCGAGCATCGACTTGCAGATGTGTATGCCGCGGTCGTTCACCAGATTAACCTTGATGACGTTGTGGCCGTTTGCCTTGAGTATCTGCGCCACCGAATAGCCGAGCAGGTTGTTGCGTATGTGCCCGAGGTGCAGGGGCTTGTTGGTGTTGGGCGACGAGTACTCGATCATTATCGTACGGCCCGTTGGGGCGGCGTCGCCGAACGATGCGTCGGCCGCAATCTCGCCGAAACGGTCGATCCAGAAGGCGGGCGAGAGACTCAGGTTAAGGAATCCCTTGATGACGTTGAAAGCTGCGATCTGCGGATTGTCGGCCACGATGCGCGCGCCGATCTCGTTGGCCGTCACTTCGGGAGACTTGTGGCTGAGCTTCAGCAACGGGAATGTAACCAGCGTATAGTCGCCTTCGAACTCCTTGCGTGTCTTCTGTATCTGCAGCGCCGAGGCGTCGACCGGACCGTATAGGTTCTCGACGGCCTGACGGGCTATCTGCGAAATGAGATTTTCGATGTTCATGGTACGTGTTTCGATTTTGACCGCAAATTTAATGTTTTTCGCCGAATAAGCACTCTTGTCGCGTCATATTTCGGATTTTAAGCGCGACGACCGGCCTTGAACGGATTTTTCAGCCATTATTATATGCGGCTGCAATTGAACGAATGATGAAAAGCGTGTCCGGATTTGTCTATGCGGCATGCTTTTCATATCTTTGCACATCACTTTTTTACGATGGAAATATTCATAATTGTAATTCTAATTATCTTAAACGGCATCTTCGCCATGTCGGAGGTGGCCCTTATCTCGGCGCGCAAGTCTAATCTCAAGACTCAGGCGGCGCAGGGCAGCCGCTCGGCCAAGCTGGCGTTGCGCCTTGCGGAGGATCCTGACCGTTTCCTCTCTACGGTGCAGATCGGAATCACGCTCATAGGTATCCTTACGGGTATCTATTCTGGCGCTACGCTTGCAGACCGTTTCGGTGTGGTATTGGCGCGGTTGGGCATGCCGCTGGCAACGGCGACGACAGTGGCGCAGGCTGCTATCGTCATAGTGGTGACATACCTTACGATCGTCTTCGGCGAGCTGGTGCCCAAACGCATAGGCATGAATGCCGCCGAGGGTGTGGCCAAGGCCGTGGCGCGGCCGATGCATGCGCTGTCGGTGGTGGCGTCGCCTTTCGTATGGCTGTTGTCGGGAAGTATCGAGCTCGTGTCACGCATATTGCATCTCGAGGAGGCCGACCCGAAGGTTACCGAGGCCGAGATCAAGTCTATCATACAGGAGGGTGCCGAGCACGGCGAGGTGAAGGAGGTCGAGCAGCGTATCGTCGGACGTGTATTCTCGCTTGGAGACCGTACCGTCGAGTCGATAATGACACACCGCAACGATCTGGTGTGGCTCGATGCCGGCATGACGCGCGACGAGATACGTGCCCGCGTTAACGGCGACCCGCATTCGATATATCCCGTGGCGCGCCGCAATCCCGACACGCTGCTCGGAGTGGTATATCTGAAGGATCTGTTTGCGCACCTCGACGACAAAGGCTTCGATATAAACACCTATTTGCAGCCCGTGAAGTTTTTCCATGAGCAGACGGAGGTGTACAACGCTCTGGACCAGCTGCGCAACGAACATGTAGGTTACGGCGTGGTGTGTGACGAGTTCGGCATCACGCAGGGTATATTTACTCTGCGCGATATTCTGGAGGCTTTGGTCGGAACCATGCCCGAAGAGCGCGAAGAGCCCGATATCGTCGAGCGTGAGGACGGCACGTGTCTGGTGGACGGACAGTGTCCGTTTTACGATTTTCTGGCGCACTTCGGCGTGGAGGATATATTCCCGCATACGGAATACAACACCGTGAGCGGCCTCATTCTCGAGACTCTGGAACATATCCCCGCAACGGGCGAGAAGCTCTCGTGGAACGGCTTCAGCTTCGAGATCGTCGACATGGACGGGGCACGCATAGACAAGATTCTCGTTACCTACCACTCTTCGCTCAAGGATGAAAATAGCTGACATTGATCTGGGGCCGCAGCCGCTGTTTCTGGCACCGATGGAGGATGTGACCGACCCGTCGTTCCGATACATGTGCAAGCGCTTCGGTGCCGACGTCGTTACCACGGAGTTCATCTCGTGTGACGGGTTGATACGCGATGCGTGGAAGTCGCGCGCAAAATTGCGCATAGATGATGCCGAACGTCCCGTGGGAATACAGATATACGGACATCTTATCGAACCTATGGTCGAGGCGGCGCGTATCGCAGAGAGTGCCTCGCCCGACTTTATCGACATAAACTTCGGTTGCCCGGTACGCAAGATTGCAGGTCGCGGCGCAGGCTCGGGCATGATGCGCGACGTGCCGACGATGGTGGAGATGACGCGCCGCATCGTCGAGGCCGTCCACACACCCGTCACGGTGAAGACGCGTCTGGGGTGGGACGAGGATTCGAAGAATATCGTCGAGATAGCCCTCCGTCTGCAGGATGTGGGTATCGCCTCCATTACCATACACGGGCGCACGCGTGCGCAGATGTATCGCGGCGAGGCCGACTGGACGCTTATAGGAGAGGTGAAGCACCATCCCGACATGGAGATTCCCGTCGTCGGCAACGGTGACGTCGATTCGGGCCCCAAGGCCAAGGAGATGTTCGACCGATACGGTGTGGACGGTGTGATGATCGGACGGGCGACGTATGGCCGCCCGTGGATATTCCGTGAGGTGAAGCACTTCATGGCTACGGGTGAAGTTATGCCGCAGCCCTCGGTCGTGGAGCGTGTGGCCATAGCCAAGGAGCATCTCGCCAAGTCGATCGAGATCAAGGGCGAGCGTGTCGGGGTGCTGGAGATGCGGCGCCATCTGTCTAACTACTTCAAGGGGTTGCCGGATTTCAAGTCTACACGCTTGAAGTTGGTGACGTTGAACGACCCAGCCGAGCTGATGGATGTCATAGATTCGATTGCCGAGCGTTGGGGCGACTGCGATATGGGAGCGGCCGTGCCGCCGCCGCTGGCACACGATATATGATTTGGCGGGTGGCGTGTGTGAACGCCGAGAGTCAATATGCGGCCGAAATATTTTTGTTTCGGCCGTCTTTTTATATATTTGCCGCTGAAACATACATCGATAATAGCGAACAGGACTATGGACAAATTACGTGGATTCGGAATATTGGCATTCATGGCGCTTGCTGCGTTCGGATGCTTCGGGTGCGGGCACCGTTCTGCGACGGTTGGAACGTTAAATGGAGAGAGTGTGGAGGCACCGGCTGGTGATTCGGTCGTTACGGTGCGCGGGCGTCTGACCATAGCCCATGAGGTGCGGTCGTTCACGGCCGAGGGCGACAGCGTGGAGTATTGGGTTGTCGACAAGAGCGGCGATTTGATACCCCGCTATACGGAGGTGACGGGTGACGAGGCCAAGGTCGGCGGTACGGTGTATGCCGAACTCGAGGTCGAACCGCGCGGATACAGCGACGAAGGTTTTGCGGCCGAATATGCGGGCGTATACTGGGTGCGGCGTGTGGTGTCTATGAGAAAATATTAACCGTGGTTATTCTTTAGCCATTAATATTCATCATATCAATATCCTAAAAAACTGCCTTATGAAGAAAGGAAAAATGTTTTTCGCCGGTGCGGCGGCCGTTATGACCTTTGCGCTTGCATCGTGCGGCGGTGCCGCAGTCGAAGGTACGTGGGTTGAGCCCATTCCCGGGATGGCGGGAGAGCAGGGTTTCACGCTTGAAAAGGGCGGACGTGCCGAGTCGGTCAATATGGCTACCCTCAAATATGAGACATGGAGCCGTAAGGGTGATTGTCTGGTGCTGACGGGGCAGAGCATAGGCAACGGACAGACGTTGCAATTCACCGATACGCTGCGCATCGTGAAGGTCGATTCGGACAATCTGGTTGTCGAGCGTGGCGGCACAACATCGACATTCCGTCGGAAATAGTCTTTGCGACGAGAGCGTCGGACTCAGACTATACATACACACATAAAATTATCGGCCGTAATCCGTCAGGGATTGCGGCCGATAATTATTTGTGCTGCGCAGGAGCCTTTATTGTTCGGGTGCGGGCGCTACGAACATTGCCGAGCGCTTCTTCTTGAGCACCTTTGCCACGGCGTCGCATACCATAGGCTCCATTACCGTGCGGTAGCATACGAGGTTGGGATGGCATGTGTCACCGCTCCATTTGGGTGGCAGTCCGCCCTTCTCGTCGGTCAGGGCAGGGTAGTAGTTCAGGAAGTGGATCTTGTTGGCCTTGGCGTACGCCTCGATCATCTTGTTCAGGTCGCGGATCTTCTGCGCGGGCTCGATTTCGGGCCGCCAGCCGAACTTCGACGTGGGGGTTATGGAGCAGAGTATGACCTTGATGCCGTGGGCCTTTGCCAGCTCGCACATCGAGATTATATTGCCCAGCGTGTTTTCGGGCGAGATGTAACCGTTGTTCTGGGCCACGTCGTTGGTGCCCGAGAGAATCACGACGGCCTCGGGCTTGAGGTCGATCACGTCGCGGCGGAAGCGCACGAGCATCTCGGATGAAGTCTGGCCGCTGATGCCGCGCCCCACGAAGTTGTTCTTCGCGAAGAAGTCGGGATCCATGTGCGCCCAGTTGTCGGTGATGGAGTTGCCCATGAACACCACATCGGGGGATTGTTCGATTGCGGCGTTGGCCTCGGCGTAACGGCCGAAGTTGGCCCAATCCTTTTGTTGTGCGGCGGCGCATACGGCCGTGGCAATCAATACGACAGAAAGAAAAAAGCGTTTCATAAGTATGGTTTATTGTAGTAGTCGTTGTGCAGTGATCACAAATGTACAAAAATCTAAGCTAATGTGTGGTATATTTACCCCGAAATCGTTAAATTTGCACTCCGTAAATAATTCATGCTGCAAATACCATAATGGAGAACTTCACACCTACCGCTTATACGCTCAAGTGTGTGGCTACGGGCCACGAATTCGACGATGCGGGTTGGACGCTCGAATATAAGTCCTGCACCGAACCCTCGCTCATAAGAACCATCTACGCAAAGAAACAGCTCGGGGTCAAGGACGACAGCTACGGACTCTATAAATTCTGCGATTGGCTTCCCGTCAACCGCATGTTGAAGGGCTCGGCTGCTCCCGTCACCTATCGCAGTGAGGGGCTGGCACGCCATCTGGGGCTCGACAACCTCTACATCACGCTCAACGGATACTATCCCGAGCGCGGCGCCGCGATGACTACCTGCTCGTTCAAGGAGACCGAGGCGTACAGCGTGTGCGGACGTACCGATCCGAATGAAGACCGCATATTGGTAGTGGCCTCGGCCGGAAATACGGCCCGTGCATTTGCCAAGGTATGCTCGGAGAACAACATCCGGCTGTTGTTGTCGGTGCCTGCCGACAACCTCTCGGCCATGTGGTTTGACAAACCGCTTGCTCCGTGCGTGAAGCTCATAGCGTGTGAGCGCGGCGGCGACTATTTCGATGCCATACGTCTGGGTGACATGCTGCTCAAGTCGCCCCGATTCTATGCCGAGGGCGGGGCCAAGAATGTGGCGCGCCGCGACGGTATGGGCACTACGGTGCTCTCGGCCGTCACGACCATAGGCCGCATCCCCGACTACTATTTCCAAGCCGTCGGCAGCGGTACCGGCGCCATCGCGGCATGGGAGGCAAACATGCGTCTTATAGAGGATGGACGCTTCGGCAGCAACATGATGCATCTTATGGTTTCGCAGAATGCGCCCTTTGTGCCCATGTACGATGCATGGCGGGCCGATTCGCGCGAGTTGTTGCCGTACGAGGCCGACAAGGCGCGCCGCGACGTGTCGATCATAGATGCCAAGGTGTTGTCGAACCGCAAGCCGCCTTACAGCCTGCGCGGCGGATTGTACGATGCGCTCAAGGCTACGGACGGCGATGTGCTCACGGCAACGAACGCTCAGGTGCGCAAGGCGCTGCGCCTGTTCGAGGAGACGGAGGGCATAGATATACACCCTGCAGCGGGTGTGGCGTTGGCTTCGCTCATAAAGCAGGTGGCCGACGGCAAGATCGCACGCGATGCATGCATCATGCTCAATATCACAGGTGCCGGCGAGAAACGTTTCCGTGAGGAGCATGAGCCTGTACATCTCGAGCCGTCGTGCATCTTCCCGCTCGATGTCGATGCCGACAAGGTCGTAGCCGATGTGGAGGCTCTGTTCGACTAAGGTGTTTCGATAGTTTTAATTGCAGAGACAATGTTATATCCGATAAGATTTATTCCCCGCCTCAAGGAGAGACTGTGGGGCGGACACGAGTTGCTTGCCAAGGCCAAGGCCGGCAAGGCGCAGCATGTCGATCCGACGAAGGCATACGGCGAAAGCTGGGAACTGTCGGCCGTTCCGGGGGACGTGTCAGTCGTGGCCAACGGCTTTCTGAAACGCAACAACCTCGAGGAGATTATCGAGGTATATATGGGCAATCTCATAGGCGACAAGATTTACGACCGTTACGGATTGACTTTCCCTCTTCTGATCAAGAGTCTCGACTGTCATGATGTATTGTCGGTACAGGTGCATCCCGATGACGAACTTGCTGCCGAGCGCCATAACTCATACGGCAAGACCGAGATGTGGTACGTCGTGAACCGCACTCCCGGTGCAGCGTTGTACGTGGGTTTCAAGGATACGTCGATTACGCGCGAGGAGTACATCGCAGCCGTAAACGAGGACCGTCTGCCCGAACTTTTGAACCGTGTGGAGGTTGAGCCCGGTGATGTGTTTTTCATTCCGGCAGGTACGGTACACGCGTTGGGCAAAGGTATCGGGGTCGTGGAGATACAACAGACATCCGACATCACATACCGCATATATGATTGGAACCGTGTCGATGCGCAGGGGCATTCGCGCGAGCTTCATACGGCTCTGGCTGTCGATGCCATAGACTTTGCGCGTGACGGAGCCTCGTGCCACATGCGCTACCATGCCGAGAAGAACCGTCCCGTGACATTGGTTGACTGCCCGTATTTTACCACGCGTCTCGTGGAGTTGGACGGACATGTGGAGCGTGATTGCGATGATCTGGATTCATTCATCCTCTATATATGCGCCGAGGGTGAGGCTGATGTGCGTATGGGTGAGAATTGCGAACACCTCTCGCCGCTCGATCTGGTCATGATACCCGCCGAGGCCGACAGCGTCGAAATTGACGGACACGGCAAACTGCTCGAGGTCTATATAAAATAACACTTGTAAACAGTCTTGTTTGACGAATTACGCAGCGGAGGAAATATCGAAATATTTCCTCCGCTGCTTTTGATATTATTCGCCGATAAAAACCGAAGGCTTGTGTCGTATTTGCACAAGCCTTCGATTGTTGTTTGCCGATATTTGTATTGCCTAAAGGTGGCATCAGGCATTCTGCCATTTTGTTTGCGGCGCGGCATCAATGCGGCTCCAGCCCAAGAACTATTTACGGGCCTCTTCGTTGTCCTTTTCGGCCTTCTCGTCACCCTCCCAGTCGAACATCTCGAAGTTGTGTTTTCCGCCCAGCGAGAAGCGCGTATAGGTGATCGGAAGCCCCATCTGCAGAAAGCGCGCCTCGTATGCCGTCTTGACCGAGAGGGTCTCATCGGCATATCCCGTACCGTATATGTCTCGGTTCGAAACCTCGCACGGCAGCCCGAAGCGACGTATCACCTCGTTCGTATATTCATATAGGTGCTGCGAGTCGGTCTTGAGATTGATCCACCCGTCCTCACGCAGGAAACGTGCGTAGTATTCGAGAAATAGGGGCGATGTGAGGCGTTTCTTTGCGCGGCGTGTCTTTAGTTGCGGGTCGGGAAAGGTGATCCATATCTCTGATACCTCGCCCTCGGCAAAAAACGAGTCGATAAACTCGATACGCGTGCGCAGGAAACCGACGTTGTCCATGCCTCGCTCGGTGGCTGTCTTCGCACCGCGCCACATGCGGGCGCCCTTTATGTCGACACCTATGTAGTTGTATTGCGGATTCCGGTCCGCCAGTGCGATCGTATATTCGCCCTTGCCGCAGCCGAGCTCGAGTATGATGGGGCGGTCGTTGGCAAAGAAATCACGGTTCCAATGCCCCTTGAGTGGATGATCCTTGTGAAATATATCCTCGAAAGATGGTTGTACGAGGCATTTGAAGGTGAGATTCTCGGCGAATCTTTTCAGTTTGTCTTTTCCCACGGCAAAGCTCTCTCTGTTGTTTGATCTATTGTATTACGGGTGTATTACGGGTTGAAACGTCACTCCGGCGGCCTCCACTTCGGAAACGGGTTCACACGGCGTAAGGGTGACGGTATAGGCGCCTTTACGGCTCAGACGTACGCGGCGGCGGTATGGCGCCTCCACATCCTTGCCGTATGCGTCGGCCGATACGGTGTCATTGTCGACAACAGCGAGTGCCACCTGCTCGCGCATGCGCATCGAGTCGGGTGAGAGTATCTCGATGTCGAACGATATGTGCTCCATGTTGAATCGCGGCGATACGTGCAGTACAACCGACATGTCGTAGAGCGACGTTGTGTCGGTATTTTCGTAAGCCACCGTGACGGGCTGATCCCATCGGCTGCTGTCGACATCGGCCATCGCCACACGGCACGGCTCCATGCCGCATGCCACACACGCAGTCATGGATATGGCGGCGAGTGTCGGCCTGAGGATATTTATATGTCGTTTGGCGCTATACACAAGAGTGTCGGTTTACTCCTCCTTGTTGCCTTGCGGCTGCTGCTTGCGGGCGTCACTGCGTTCGCGACGCTCTCTGCGCCGCGGTGCGCTGTTTTCGCGTTCGGGTTTGTCTGTGTTGCTGCCGTTGTCCGGATTGTCGGTGCGGCGCCCGGCCTGTTGTCCCTGCGTGCCCGGCTGTCCCTATGCATGACGGCCGCGGCGTCTGTCGCCACGGCGGCGCGGCGCCTCTCCGTCCGAGGAACGGTTCTCTCGCTGCGCCGGCTGCTTGTTATCGCTGCCGACGGTGTCGTTCACTGTCTGTCGTTCGGCTCGTGCGGGGCGGTTGCGTCGTTCGTTACGGTTGCGTCCGTTATTGTTGCCCGCGTTGCCGCCCTTGGCCTGTTCGTCATTTGCAGGCGTATTCTCGTCGCCCTGCGTGCGCACTTTGTCCGGCTGCGCCTTTTCCTGCCGCCGCTGCTCCTTGCGGCCACGGTTCTTGCGGCGCTTGCCGAGATTGTCGAAACGCGTTATGCTGTCCTCGCCCGTACGGAACGTGGGCTCCTCCATAACCGGGGCCTCATCCTTGTCGGCTATCGAGTCGACCTTCTTGCCGGCACGGTTGGCTGCGATGATCTCGCGTACGCGGGATACGGGTATGGTCACGACGTTGGCCATAGCATCCTTGCTGCTGCTGAAGGTCATGGTGTGGGCCAGAATGTCGGTCTTGACAAGATAGTAGTCGCCGTCGATGGCCTGAAGGGGATCCTTTACACGCGGTATCGACTGCCGCGCGTCGGCATAGGAGTCGTACTCGTACATAAGGCAGCACTTGAGCTTCGAGCACTGTCCTGCCAGCTTCTGCGGGTTGAGCGATATGTCCTGCACACGTGCGGCGTTGGTGGTGACGCTCGAGAAGTTCGAAACCCACGAGGCACAGCACAACTCGCGTCCGCAGGCGCCGATGCCGCCTATGCGCCCCGCCTCCTGACGCGCACCGATCTGCTTCATCTCGATGCGTATGTGGAATCGCTCGGCGAAGACCTTGATCAGCTCGCGGAAATCGACACGGCCCTCGGCTATGTAGTAGAATATGGCCTTTATCTTGTCACCCTGATACTCCACGTCGCCGATCTTCATGTCGAGACCCATCTCGGCCGCGATCTGGCGAGCCTGTATCATGGTGTCGTGTTCGAGCGATATAGCCTCCTGCCAGCGCTCGATGTCGTATGGTTTTGCCTTGCGGTATATCTTCTTGTACTCGCCGTTGAAGGGGGTGAAGCCCGTGCGGCGTATCTGTTTGGCCACCATGTCGCCCGTGAGCGATACGATACCTATGTCGTGTCCGGGCGATGCCTCAACGGCCACGATATCGCCCCGTTTGAGATTGAGGTGGTTGACATTCTGATAATACGAGCGGCGCGTATTCTTGAAGCGCACCTCGTATATGTCGGTGGGTATGTTGTTGGGATATGGATCCAACCACGGCGTCTCGTGGAGCTTGAAGCACCCCTCGACCTGCTCGACCTTGAGTTCGGGGCCGCAGTCGCAAAGACAGAAGCCGCGTCCCATTTCGGGTATATGTTTTTTAGAACAACTCATCTGTATGCAAAAATTTGTGTAAATATATGAAAAATATTTCACATATCGGCTAATATCCGTCGCTCTTTGGTCCCGAGGCCTTGCTTGTAAGATGTGCGGGTGTCGGTCAGATGGTCTTCGTCGAGGATGATGCTATGCGTTTTTCGAGTGAGACCATGTCGCGGCGCAGGCGGCGTATGGTCAGCACGGCACAGCACGTAAGTCCGGCTATGAGACCCAGAATAAGACCTTCGGCACCCATCCCGGCGGGGAAAGCGAGCAGGTATCCGGCCGGAATGTTTATCAGCACATACGATACGAATACGATGGGCATGATGACGCGTACGTCCTGCAGGCCGCGCAGGGCGCTTATGGAGAGCGTCTGCAGGCAGTCGGGTATCTGGAAGAGCGATATGAATATGAGCAGTGTTCCCGTAAGTTCTATAACCTGCAGGTTTGACGAGAAGAGTGCAGGTATGGTGTAGCGGAAGGCGACGAAGCATACGGCGGCCGTGATGCACCATACGAGTCCGAGATGGTAGGCCGAATATACCGTACGCCGCAGGCGGTCGAAGTCGCCGCGGCCGAATATGTGCGAGCATAGGATCGTGTTGGCCGAGCCTATGGCCACGACTATCATGAACGTCACCTGCATCATGTTGGTGCATATCTGGTATGCGCTGATGGCGTGCGCACCGAATGACAGCACGAGAATGTTGGTGACGACGAATGCGCTGGCCTCCATGAACATGTGGAAGGCTATCGGAATTCCTACTTTAAGTATCTCCCACATCGTGCGAAGGCGTATTGCCGCACGGTCGAAGTCGTGTATGAAGCTCTTGAAGCGGGGACTCAGGAGGACATATCCGCCGATCATGGCACACATGCAGCATCGGGCCACGAAGGTGGCGACACCGGCACCGACGGCACCCATGGGTTCGATGCCGAACTTGCCGAATATGAGGACCCAGTTTAGGAATATGTTTATCAGGTTGCACGATATGATCACCACCATTGCAATGCGGGTGTTGCCTATGCCCTCGAGGAACTGCTTGAAGGTACAGAAGATGATCACGGGGATCATACCCCAAATGAGTGTATCGTAATAGGGCAGGGCCGCCTCGATGACTTCGGAGACGGATGCGTCGCCGCCCGAGCCTATCATCACGGCCCCCATCCACCGCATCAGCGGCCGTACGGCGATAAGTAGGGCCGATGTGGCGATTCCGGCAAGTGTGAAGAGTATGAGACCGTTCTGAAGCAGGTGCGCAGCGTGGCGTTGGTCTCCACGGGCGAAGTGTTCACCCACAAGTGGCGTCAGGCCGAAGGCCAGACCCATTGCCGAGATGAATATGATGTAGAATATGCTTGTGCCGAACGATACGGCAGCCAGCGGCGTGGGGTCGTCGCCTCCGTACCATCCTACCATGGCCGTGTCGGCAAGCTGCACGGTGATCTGTCCCACCTGTGACAGTATGACGGGCATGGCCAGCCGCAGATTCTCCTTGTAATATGGTATGTATGTTTTCAATGAGATCATAGCGGCCGCAAATGTAGTAAAAAATCACCGGATGTCGTTTGTCGCGGCTGAGATATGGGTGCAATGGTGTGTATGGTCATGGTTGTATTTTGCATGTATGAAAAAAAACGTTTGCAGGCGCAGTGCCAGCAAACGATTATCCTCTCTTGTAGAATCAACCAAGGATCAGAACGCCTCGTTGACGTTGAAGATGAAGCCTCTTGTATGTTTGCCGAAGCCGTAGTCGATACGTATGTTGACGCGATGCTTGAACTCCCAGCGGAGCCCCACACCGTATGTCGGCAGCATGTTGCGCCAGTTGAAATCGTGGAAGCTGGGGAAGACTGTTCCGCAGCCGCCCCATACGGTGCCGCCGATACGCTTGTAGATACGTTGCCGTAACTCGACCTGACATGAGAGTATGTTGTTGTCGATATACCGTCCCGCGTAGTAGCCGCGCATGCGGGTGCTGCCCCCAAGCTGCTCGCGCAGAATCCACGGCGTATCCTTGCCGTTGAAACGCCCGTAGAGATCGGTGGCGATGATGCCGCTCTCCCACAGACGGTGGTAGGTGTCGAAAATAAGGGTTGTGCGTGCCAGCGTCTTGTCGTACGAGGAGATAAACTGCGGGTAGAGCGTAACCTCGGCCATGGCATATATTCCCTTTTGCGGGTTTGGAATGAAGTCTCGGCTGTCGTATTGCAGCGAAAGCCCTATGCCGGTAAAGGTGTATGAGTGGGCCTGACCCTGAAGATATGAGGGATTGTCGATCTTGATTATGTTCGCATACGATACCTCGCTCCGGACACCGAGCAGCAGTCGGTCAACCATGCGGTAGAGATATTGTATGTCGACCATGACCTTGCGGCGCGTATAGTTCGTGGCGGGATTGTCGGCACAGGCCGCGTAGTCGATACCCCACAACTTGAGCGGCTGGTTGGCAAACGAGATCTCGTACGACAGGCGCGAACGGTTGCCCTTGAAATAGTTGTTGCCGCCGAGGGCTATGACGTATAGTCCCGATACGGAGATATTGCCCATGATGTTGACGTCCGAAGGCTTCATTATGGAGTCCGTACGGTCGAGACGGTAGAGTCCCGAGGCAAGGCCGCCGATGCCGAAACTCGCCTCACGCGTGTAGGACGGTGAGATTATGAAGCTCACGTCGAACTTCTTGTCGAAGGTATGGTCTTCGTTGCCCTTGAAGAGCTTGTGCCAATAGCTCGTGCGTTTCTTCGGCTGATCGTTGTCGGTCGTGGAGTCGGTCGGCATTGCCGCATGGAGCGTATCGGCTGCGAGAGTGATGGTGTCGGCTCCGTTCAGGGTGTCGCATGCGGGACGCAGCGTCGAGGGCATACGTTCCCGCAGGGAGAGGTTGCGCGACGCGGTGTGTGGAAGATCTTTGTCCCCGTCGTGCGATGTGCGCGCGTAAGCAGGCACTGTCGAGAGAAGCAGTAATGCAACGATAAGAATGTTTCTCATGCCAAATGTTTCCGTGCGTTAAAAACTGCGCAAATATATGACAAAAAAGCGATGTAGCAAAAATCATGACCAAGCAGTAGACCTATCGGATATTTTTGATCCCGAAGCGGTGGAAATGACGGAGATATGTTTTCTTGCCGAGTAGCCGGCACCGCCGACTGCCTTGCGTATAGGCATGTCGGCGTATTCTGCCCCCAAGGCGCATGCCGGCGGTAAGGACCCGGTATCCGTGACAACGGGCATATAATGCGTCGTGAAATTTGTGGTTTCGGGTCGCATGCGGTATCTTTGTAAAGCGGCGGAAGCTTCCGCTCCAAATATGTAAATGAAGAAATACTAATTCAGTTTATCGCATGATCACCACAAAACGTGTAAAAGGTCTTCTTGCCGCCGGCATCTGTATTTTTTGCTGTACGGCGTTGAGCCGTTGCGGCGGCACGGCCTCCGATACCGAAGGCGGAGAAGCTCTGCAGCCGGTACCATTCCAAAAAGTGAAGATAGAGGACAACTTCTGGCTTCCGCGCCTCAAAACGCAGAAGCATACGCTTGTGCCCTTTGCACTGGGCAAGACCGAGCCGGCCGTGGAGAATCTCCGGCGTGTCGGGGCATACCTGCGGGGAGAGAAGACCGAAGGTCTGCTGCCGTTGGCACGTTACGTGGCTTCCGACCTGTTCAAGGTTATGGAGGGAGCGGCTTACCTGCTCACCGTCGAGCCCGATGAGGAGCTGGAGCGTCGCATGGATGAGATAATCGATATCATCGTTGCGGCACAGGCTCCCGACGGTTATCTCTACGAATCGCATATCATGGGGTCGGCCATGGTAAACAGCGCCGACGGCGGTACGGGTGACAAACCCTATTCGTGGGTTGTGCACAGCCACGAACTCTATAACATGGGACACATGTACGAGGCGGCCGTGGCATATTATCAGGCCACGGGCAAACGCAAGTGGCTCGACGCGGCGGAGAAGAGCGCCCGCCACATAAATCACGTATTCTTCGAGGGCGACCCTGCCTATAACGACGGCAAGCCGGTTAATCAGGCTCCCGGACATCAGGAGATCGAGTTGGCTCTGGTGAAGTTGTTCCGTGTGACGGGCGACTCGCTCTATCTCAACATGGCAAAACGTTTTCTCGACATACGCGGCGTGACGTACCGTCCCGACGGCGAAGGGGTGATGGCTCCCGACTATGCGCAGCAGCACATGCCCGTGCGCGAGCAGCGTACGGCCGTGGGGCATGCCGTGCGCGCCACATACATGTACTCGGCGATGGCCGATGTCGGGGCACTGACGGGAGATACGACACTGCGCCCGGCGCTGGAGTCTATATGGCACGATATAGTCGATCGCAAGATGCACATTACGGGCGGTCTGGGCGCCGTGCCCGGTATCGAGGGCTTCGGGCCCGATTATGTCCTGCCGAACAAGAACACCTACGACGAGACATGTGCCGGCGTGGGAAATGTGTTTTTCAACTACCGTCTCTTCCTTATGGAGCGCGACGCCCGTTATGTCGACGTTGCCGAGGTGGCGCTGTATAACAATGTTCTGGCAGGCGTGAACCTCGCCGGTGACCGTTTCTTCTATGTCAATCCGCTTGAGGCCGACGGCCGCAAGGCATTCAATCAGGGGCATCGCGGCCGCTCGCCATGGTTCGGGACGGCGTGCTGTCCGTCGAATCTGGCGCGTCTGATTCCGCAGGTGCCCGGTATGGTCTATTCGCAGACCGATGACGAGATCTTCTGTGCCCTGTATGCGGGCTGCTCCACAACGCTGAATATGGCGTGCGGCGATGTCACGCTGACGCAGCGTACCGAATATCCGTTTGATGGCGATGTCGAGATCGAGGTTACGCCTTCGGTCGACGGGGCCGAGTTTACGTTGTGGCTGCGTGTGCCCACGTGGTGTACGGGCGAAGGGTTCGTCCCGGGCGAGTTGTACCGTTATGATGACGGGGTTAAGTGTCGGGCCGAGGCCAGTGTGAACGGACACCGTATCCGTGCCCGTGCCGTGCGCGGCTTTGTACCCGTACGGCGCAAGTGGCATGCTGGCGACAAGGTGTTGTTGCGGCTTCCGATGCCTGTGCGCAGCAGCGCTGCCGATGAGCGCGTCGAGGACGACAGTGACCGTCGCTGCATCACGCGCGGCCCGCTGGTATATTGTGCCGAGACGGCGGACAACAGCTATCCCGTGAGTGAATATTTTGTCGGCGGCAGCATCGAGACCGATTCTGTATACCGTGCGGCGGACGGTGTGCTGAAGGGCATAGTCGAGATGGGTGTTGAGGCCGAAGTTGTGGCCGGTGACGGAACGAGCGCTGCGGAGCTCACGTTGATACCTTATTACGCTTGGGACAATCGCGGTGACGACGCCATGAACGTATGGTTTGCCCGCTCGGAGGCGACGGCACGCGAGTCGGCGTTCCATTTTGCCCGAAACATATCGGGTGTCAAGGCTTCGTTTACATATTCGGGCGATGACGAATATGCCGTGGCTGACGGTGCCGTCCCCGACAACTCTTCCGATACGAAGATCCCGCGTTGGACGAGTTGGCCAGAGTGCGGCAAGGAGCAGTGGGTCGAGGTGACTCTTGCGAAACCAATGGCAGTTGAGAGCGTGGCCGTATATTGGTATGATGACGGAGGCGGCGTGCAGTTGCCCGTATCGTGGTCGATGGAGTACCGTTCGCAGGGCGAGTGGCACGCGTTCCGTCCATATACGACCGACCGTTTCGGTGTCGAGCGCGACCAGTTCAACATGGTGCATCCCGACGAGCAGATCACGGCCGATGCCCTGCGGCTGAAGATCGTTCCCAAGGCATCTGCCGCCGCCGGTATATTGGAGTTGGAGGTGAACTGACAGCGACGGATATATCGATAAGAAGAGGGTGGCTATTTGCTAAGAGCCACCCTCTTTCAGTCTATTATAAAAGCCCCGCCTCGTAGTAGACGACTATCTGTTCGAGCATGCGGTCGTCGCCCTCGCCGTCATATTCGGTCTTGAGGTTGTTGCCGAAGATGCGGGCAATGCCCTGCCAGAACCCCGCGACGAAACCGCTGCGGAAATCCTTTATTATCTGGTATGCCGTGTAATCGGTCTCGCGGTCGATGAGTTTCAGAAGTATGCGCCCCTCATATCGGGTCATGTCATACAGCACGGGAGTGTATGTGCTCTTGAGCCGCTTCTCGACCTGCTTTGTAAACTCCTTCTGTGCCTGTATCGTCGGCAGGGCGCACAGTTCGGCTTCAAGGGCTGCCATCTCCTCACGGGCCTTCTTCGCCAGCGGGTAGACTTTGCGCACGGCACGTATCATCTTAAGGTAGCGGCGGCGGTCGATGCCGCGGTCGAAGACATGCACGGGCAGCAGCTGGAAATGTACGATCGAGTCGCCCGTTTGCTTGTCGCGATCCCAATACACATCCCAGTAACCCTTGCCGAAGTATTGTGCCGAGGCGCATTCGGCGAGGGCCGTAAGCAGGAGTGCTATTATGAAGATGCGGCGCATGACGTTTGAGGTGTTTCCTTTGTAATATAACGCAAAAATAGCCATTCTCGTGCGAAATGGTGGGCCGGTATGACGAAAAAAACTATTTTTGCGGTGTGATGATAGTCGTAACACATTAAAACGATAAAGTATGCTTGAGAAAGGATTGAAGAGTGAGAGCCGCACCGTAGTGACGGAGCGGAACATGGCTTCGACGATGGGTTCGGGCGACATGCCAGTATTCGCCACGCCGGCGATGGTCGCACTGATGGAGAATGCCGCCATGAATGCCGTGGCCGCGGAGCTGGAGGAGGGCAGTTCGACCGTGGGTGTGGAGATGTCGGTCTCGCACGTCAAGGCTTCGGCCGCGGGTGCCGAGATTACGGCTTCGGCCGAACTGGTCGAGGTCGACGGACGCAAACTGACCTTTGCGGTCAAGGCGTGGGATGCGAAGGGTACGATAGGTGAGGGGCGTCACGTGCGTTTCGTGGTCGACCGAAGCCGCTTTATGGCCAAACTCGGATAGCGTCACGGCCTTTATCCGTCCGTTGTCGGCCGCATGCGGTGCAGACAAGAGTCGGAATGGACTGCTGAACCGAATATTGGGGCCGAAATTTTGACTATTGATTTTTTTACATTACTTTTGTGGCGCTTACGAGCGCTTGATTGAGCTATGGTGTAATGGTAACACAGCAGATTTTGGTTCTGTTATTCTGAGTTCGAATCTCGGTAGCTCAACCCGACGGGAGAGGTCGTGAAAACGGCTTCTCCCTGTTTTTTTATTCGTCGCAATGCGTTATCTTTGTATGATCTCGTATCGGGGCCTTACGCCCGATGGAGTGAATTATGGAATACGGAAAGATAAACGAGACCGACATAGATGCGGTAATGCGTATAATCGAAGGTGCAAAACGACGTCTGCATGATCGTGGCGTAGACCAGTGGCAACGCGGATATCCGTGCCGCGCGAGCGTCGAGGCCGATGTGGCGGCAGGTGTCGGCATGGCGTTACGCGACGGAAAGGGTATAGCGGCATACGGGGCCGTGATATTCACGGGCGAGCCTGCGTATGAGGATATTCGTTGCGGGCAGTGGCTTACCGCAGGCCCGTATGCCGTTGTACATCGTCTCTGCGTGGCGGAGGATCGTCTCGGCAGCGGCTGCGCCACGGAGTTCATGCGTCGTACGGAGCAGTTTGTACGGCCGCATGTCAAGAGCATACGCATAGATACACATCCGGACAATATACCCATGCAGGGACTTATACGCAAGATGGGATTTACCTATTGCGGAGACGTTACGATCGAGAGCCGTCGTCTGGCTTTCGAGAAGCCTTTCGATAAGTGATGCGGGTCGTCGTGTCAAGCTGTGCGTTCCGTCATGACTGGAACATTTCAACGAAAAAGATAAATTTATGAAGAAGACCTTGATTTTTCTCTGTTTTGCCCTGAGCGCTACGGGTGCCGCGGCTCAGGTGGACGGTGGCGGAATAAGCGACTCGATGATGGAGCGCATCCGCAAGGGGTACACCGCAACACCCGAACAGAAGGCGGTGAAGAATGCGCTGGCATCGACCTCGATCGCTACGCTGGCCATAAATTCGGACAATCTGGCCATGTGTGACACACACTTCTCGAACCGTGTCACCACGCGCGGTATCACGGATCAGAAGTCGTCGGGCCGCTGCTGGCTCTTTACGGGATTGAATGTGCTGCGTGCCAAGATGATCGACAAGTATGATCTGCCGTCGTTCGAGTTCTCGCAGAACTACTGTTCTTTCTACGACCTGCTGGAGAAGTCGAACCTCTTCCTGCAGGCTATTATCGATACGCGCGACAAACCGATGGAGGACCGTACGGTAACGTGGCTATTCCAGCATCCAATAGGTGACGGCGGGCAGTTCACTGGTGTGTCGAACCTCATAATGAAGTACGGCGTGGTGCCCAAGGCTGCGATGCCCGAAACATACCAGAGCAACAATACGGGTCAGATGACCATGATCCTGTCGTTGAAGCTGCGAGAGTTCGGTCTCGAATTGCGCGGCATGAAGGCGTCGCAGACGGCCGAGCGCAAGGTCGAGATGCTGACGGAGATATACCGCATATTGGTCGAGTGTCTGGGCGTGCCGCCCACGGAGTTCGAGTGGACACGCTGCGACAAGGATGGCAATCCCGTAGAGACGCGCAGCTATACGCCCAAGAGCTTCTATGACGAGTATATAGGCGAGGATCTGGAGCATAACTACGTGATGGTAATGAACGATCCCTCGCGCGAATACGGCAAGGTCTATGAGATAGAGTATGACCGTCACGTCTACGACGGCGAAAACTGGCTCTACATAAATCTGCCGATAGAACGTATAAAGGAGATGGCCATAGCCTCGATCAAGGACAACACGGCGATGTATTTCTCGTGCGACGTGGGCAAGTTCCTCGACCGCACGAAGGGTACGCTCGATGTGGCCAATATGGACTACGCTTCGTTGTTCGGCACCTCGTTTACGATGGACAAGCGTCAGCGCGTGCAGACCTATGCCAGCGGCTCGTCGCATGCCATGACTCTTATAGCCGTGGATCTGGACGAGACGGGCGCACCGCGCAAGTGGATGGTCGAGAACAGCTGGGGTGCATCGTCGGGATATCAGGGATGTCTGATCATGACCAACGAGTGGTTCAACGAATATATGTTCCGTTTGGTCGTCGAGCGCAAGTATGTTCCGCAGGACATACTCGACATGCTCAATCAGGAGCCCGTCATGCTGCCTGCGTGGGATCCGATGTTCGCTCCCGAAGAGTAGTTTCTTACATTAATTGTTGAGGCTTGTCGGACGGTATCTGTCAAAAGTGACGGATGCCGTCCGATATTCTTTTTGGCTGCCGCTACAAATAAAAACTCCCGTCGGCCGATGCCGCGGGAGTTATCCGTCCGTTTTCGGGGGTTGTGGAGGCGGCGGGAGTCGAACCCGCGTCCAAACAAGGAACCCGAAGGCTTTCTACACGTTTATTCTGCGATTGATCCTCTTGCGCGGGATGGCCGCAGACGGCCTGACCCTTGCCGCAGTCTCTTTAATTTCGCACGGCGGCCGAGACTTCCGTCGCACTATCCCCTAATTGATGATACCCCGTATGAACGGTTGCCAAGGGCGGGGCCCCCGTTCGGGATACTCGTCATCCGGTCTCCTTGGATCAGATGATTAAGCCCGATTTTCCTTGAAAATTAGGCAGCGAGTGCATAGCTGTTATTGCCATTTGTAGTTCGAGTGTTGAGATTTACGAGCCACCACACAAAGCTCGACGTGCTTACGATCAGACTCTGCAAGCTGTCAAAACCGGTCGCCCCCGGTGAAGACTCCGCAAAATTACGAAATTATTTTTACATCGAGACGTTTTTGTCGCTACATTTGCGGCCATGATTGGAATTTTTGTGATCCTCGCGTGCTGGGGCGTCGGTAATCTCCTCAGTATGCTCACGGGCGGATATGTGTCCGGAAACGTTATCGGTATGGTGTTGCTCTATGCCATGTTGCATTATCGCGTGGTCAAGGCCGAACAGGTGGCTCCCGTGGCCAAGTTCCTGCTCGGGGCCATGGCGCTCTTCTTCGTACCATTCGGTGTGGGGCTGATGACCTCGTATGAGGTGATTGCCGAAAACTGGGTGGCCGTAGTGGCCGCAGCTGCAATAAGCACGGTGCTGGTGATTGCCGTGATAGGTGTGGTTTGTCAGAAAATGCGTAAAAGATGATACATCAATTTCTCGAGTCGGAGACCTTCCTGCTTGCACTGACCATTGCAATATATTGCGGCGGTATGGCAATATACCGGCGCACGGGCATGTCGTTGTGCCACCCCGTAGTGATTACCTTCCTGTCTCTGATCGGATTCCTGCTGATGTTCGACATACCTTACGAGTTATACCGTGAGGCGACGCGCATTCTCGACTTCGGTCTCGGGATGTCGGTCGTAGCCTTGGGATACCTGCTCTACGAACAGGAGGAGCGTATGAAAGGGCAGGTCGTGCCGATCCTTGCGTCGGTAGTCACGGGCAGCGTCGTGGGTATTCTGAGCGTTGTCTACATCGCCCGTTTCTTCGGGGCGTCACGTCTGATTCAGGACTCGCTCGTGCCAAAGTCGGTCACGGTGCCCATAGCCGTCACGATATCGGAAAATATCGGTGGCGAGACTTCGATAACCTCTGTCGTGGTATTTGTCGTCGGTATATTTGGCGCCTTGATCGGATTCTCGCTCATGCGCCTGCTGCATATTGACGACCCCGTGGCGCGTGGTCTGGCAATGGGGTCGGCTGCGCATGGAATAGGCACCGCCCGCTCGATCGAGAAGGGTGCCGTCGAGGGCGCATTAAGCGGTCTTGCCATGGCCCTGATGGGGGTATGTACGGCATTGCTGGCCCCCGTAATCGCCCGGTTCCTCTATTGACGGTTGAAATGTCGGGCGGCTCCTTGTATGGATTGTCGACCCTGACGCGTTGAAACAGATGCGGCGTCATCGCGGTTGCGGTGGCGCCGCTTGTCATGTAATGGTGGCGGGAGTTGATCGTTGGCCCCGGTATGAATATGTCTCGCATAATGGATAGCTGTCCGGTGGCGAATACAGTGCATGCGAAGTCGCCATGTCTGCAAAATTGTGAAAAATCGGCCGTGCGGCCTGCGTGTAAAGATATTTTCACGTCTTGCGGTTCGTAAATCGCTTAAAAATGATATCTTTGCGCCTTGTTCCCGAATCAAATTAAACATTCTTTCATGGAGTGGTTGTATAATCTGTTCACAGGCGAGGGTATCGCCCATACCGTCATGGTGATCTCGGTGGTCATAACACTGGGCATACTGCTCGGCAAGGTGAAGGTCAAGGGCATATCCTTAGGCGTGACGTGGATATTGTTCGTCGGCATTCTTGCCGGTCATCTGGGCCTTAGGCTGGAACCGCATACGTTGGATTTCATTCAGGAGTTCGGCCTTATACTCTTTGTCTTCTCGATAGGTTTGCAGGTAGGCCCGGGATTCATCTCCTCACTCCGGGAGGGCGGCATAAAACTTATCGGTTGCGCTGTGGCTGTCGTATTGCTGGGTGTGGCCACGACATACGTAATACACGTTGTTACCGATACTCCCATGCCGACGATGGTGGGCATAATGTCCGGAGCCGTAACGAATACGGCAGGTCTGGGCGCAGCGCAGGATGCTTATGCCGACGTTACGGGTTTCGACGATCCGTCCATAGCGTTGGGATATGCCGTAGCCTATCCGTTCGGCGTGGCGGGAATAATACTCTCGATGCTGTTCCTGCGTGTAGTGACGCGGGTGAATATGGCCGACGAGAACCGCGCTCTGGAGCAGATGCGAGGCGAGCACGGGGATGCCGACCGCATCTCGGTGTTATTTTCAAACGGAGCGCTGGAGGGGCAGAATATAGCCCATCTGAGTGAGTTGATAAACCGCTCGTTCGTCATTTCGCGCATAAAGCACGCCGACGGGTCGATAACGATCGCCGACGGAAACGATGTTCTCAAGGTGGGAGACCGATTGCGACTGATATCCTCTCCGGAGGATACGGAGGCCATCGTGACTTTCCTCGGGCAGCGTGTGGACATGCCGATGGAGGAGTGGGGTGCCGGACAGATGGCACAGAAACAGCTCGTCTCGCGCCGCATAATCATCACCAAGTCGGAGATCAACGGCAAGCGTCTGTCGGATCTGCATCTGCGGTCGAAGTACGGCATCAACATAACGCGCATAAACCGTGCGGGCTTCGATCTTATTCCGTATCAGGGTATGGAGTTGCAGATGGGTGACCGTGTGATGGTTGTAGGCAACGAGAAGGCTATCGAGCAGGTGGCGGGCGTTCTGGGCAACTCGCTCAAGAAACTGCGCGAACCCCAGCTGCTGACCATATTTCTCGGCATAGCGCTCGGCGTATTGATCGGGTCGATACCTTTGGTCAATATGCCGCAGCCCGTAAAACTCGGACTTGCCGGCGGCCCTCTGATCGTGGCTCTGCTTATAGGCCGCTTCGGCCCGCATTTCCATCTGGTGACCTATACGACGATGAGTGCCAATCTGATGTTGCGTGAGGTCGGGCTTGCGCTCTTCCTTGCGTGTGTAGGCATAAGTTCGGGCGACGGTTTTGCCGCCGCTATCGCCGGCGGCGGCTATCGTTGGATCGGATACGGGTTTATAATCACCGTTGTGCCGACCGTTCTCGTGGGGCTTTTCGCGCGCCTTAAACTGAAGATGAGCTATTACACTCTGATGGGACTTATCGCCGGAAGCACTACCGACTCTCCGGCTCTCGGATATGCCGGTGATGCGGCTGGAAATGACATGCCCGCCGTCGGATATGCGACGGTATATCCCGTTGTTATGTTCCTGCGTGTGCTGACGGCACAGATGCTGATCCTTGCCGCGTGATGCGTGGCGACGGTACGTGAACTATGCACCCATGGCGTTTGGTCGGACGGGTTATCTATGAAAGCTATTTCGGGCGTCGGGTGCATTGTCCCCGGCGCTCCTTTATATCCCGCAGCGGACACGCCGCATCGGAACACGAGGAACACGATGAGTAGTTGCGTGAGCGTATGCTCCGCACAATGCCGCGAACCGCTACAATCGCTACGACGATGCCTATGATGACAACTACGGTCTCTTGCCAATCCATTACTGATGGTGTTTTGTCGGGATAAAGATACGAATAAATAGCCGTGAAAAGATCGGCGGCGGGATTGTTTTTATGGTGTTCCCTGCTCGGAAGACGGCGTTGCATATCATGGGCCGCGGCTTGATTTTAATTGCGGCAAAACACTTTTCGACCACTGCAAGGTGCGATTTGCATCTTATGAGGCGGAAGTCTTGACACCGCCCACGCCATCCATAAATACGCCATTCGGACGTGTATATGTGTCAGTAGGAATGCAGGTTGTGTCTGTTGGTCGGGATTGACGGCGTTTTTTCGGTAAAATTGCTTGGTTGTCGGAAAATTTTGTATATTTGCACAAATATCAAACCATTAAACTAAAAATTGCTATGAAGACTTTGATAGATCAGATCGCAGCTCAGTACGAGGCTTTCTCGACCAATGCAAATGCTCAGATTGAGAAGAACAACAAGGCTGCCGGCGTACGTGCCCGCAAGGCCGCTCTCGAGTTGACGAAACTTCTCAAGGATTTCCGTAAGATGTCGGTTGACGAGGCTAAGAAGTAGTCTCTCCGTATACGAAAAGCAAGGAGGAGGATTCCACGGAATCCTCCTCCTTGCTTTTTATGTGTCCGTGGCTGCTACGGAAGCATTATGCCCATACGTGCGAAGTTGTCGCGCTGCATGGCGTCGATACCGATCTGTTCGTCGAGCGCTACGGCTTCGTTATGGTCGTTGAGATAGTATCGCGTGGCTCCGTAATCGAATTCGGGACTCAGCAGCGACGCCTGCTCATTACAGTATGGGGATGTTATTGAAGCCATGTCGGCCACGGTATGGAATACCGAGTAGCTTGTGGCCGGAGCGAAGCAGTTCTCGTGTGCGGCGCGCACCTTCTCGGGGAAGAGTCGGCCGTATTCGGGTGAGAACCACGCCAGCGACGCCACGTGTAACTGATAGTATGTAACTGTGGGCGAGGCGTGCAGGAAACGCTCGTCGCACTTGTCGTAGAGATCCTCGCCGTGGTCGGCACAATAGAACAGGGCGGTGCAGGCCTCCGTCGATGCGAGTGTGCGTATCATCTCGGCGATTACATGGTCGGTGTAGACTATGGAGTTGTCATAGGCGTTGCGTATCTCGTCGATGTGCCGCGGGTTTATGGCGACGTCGTCATCGGGAAGGAATGTGGCGTAGCGGCGCGGATAACGTTGATGATAGCTGAAATGCGATCCGTAGGAGTGTAGTATGAAGAGTATCTTGTCTGAATGGTCCTCCTTGAGCGCTTTGCGTACGGCATCTACCATCTGCATGTCGTAACGCGGCGAGTCGATATAGACGACGTGCTGTGAGTCGAGTGCCAGATTGTCGATCATGGCACCCTGCGGTGACTGGTTCGATATGAAGTATGTGGTAAATCCTGCCTCGTTGAACAGTTGCGGCAGACCCTTGCGGCGGTAGATCTCATCGTGTTGCGAGGTGTGTATCGACGAGAGGATCATGGGCACGCTCTTGTGTGTGGTGTTGCTCTGTGTGAGCACATTCCGGAATAGCGCTATCCCTTGCATCTTCGACAGTTCGGGATTGGTGTCGCGGTGGTATCCGTACAACTGCCAGCTGGCGGCGCGTGACGCCTCGCCGATTATCATGACGTATATCTCGCGCTGGTGCTGCGGCAGCGGCTGATGCGTGGCCTCGAACGTAAAGCCTTCGGATGTTTGGGCATAACGGTCTATTTTGTTGGTCTCGGATATGCTGAGCCCCATGTTGTAGCATACGTTTACAGGGAAGACCTCATCGCGCAGGACATGTCTGATCTGGCCGCGGCAGCCAAGCACCAGAACGACGATGCCTGCAGCCATCACGGCACCTCCCGTGCGCAGCATCGTGCGGCGCGTGCCGGCGGGCAGGGTGACGCGGCGGCGTATGTGTATGGCGGCAATGGTCAGAAGAGGTATGTATATAACGCATACGACAATCACCGAAGGATATATGTTGCTGAGCAGTTCCGACGCCTCACCCGGGTTTGTAGTGGTGAGATTGAGGAACATGTCGGTGGCGATGATCGAGTTGCCGAACAGATACGACAGTACGATCTGGAAGGCGCTGAGAAATATGAATACCACTCCGCACCACACCATCACACCCGAACGGCGCGCCAGCGCGGCGAAAGCCGTGTATGCGCCCAGCGGGAGCAGTATGCCTGCCAAGGTCTCCCACAGCGGGTTCTTCTCGGTATAGGCCAGAATCAGCACCGGCAACATGAGTGCCGTTATATAAGCGGCGGCGAGAGCCTTGGGGTTGTGTATTATGTTGTTTTTCATCTTCATCCTTGCGTTAAAACGCTTCGTTGACGTTTATTACAAGACCGTTTGACCGGCGGCCGAATCCGTAGTCTATTCTGAGCGAGGTCTTTTCGCCCAGAGCCAGACGCACTCCGAGGCCGTAATTGGGCAGTATCTCCGACCAGTCGAAGAGTTTGTGCGAGGAGCATACGTTTGCGGCGCCTGTCCACACGCACGCTCCTATCGGTCCGTATATGTGTTGCCGCAGCTCTACCTGCGCCGCGACCATCTTGCGGTCGGTGTACCGTCCCGTATAGTATCCGCGCAGACGGCTTGTGCCGCCGACCGAGGGCCAAAAGAGCCACGGCGTAGCCGAGGACCACAGGTCGGCGTAGAGGTCGATGGCGGCTATGGCATCGCGCCACAGCGGGTGGTACCAGTCTGCCGTGGCGGTTATGTGCCACAGCGTCGAGCGGCTGTCTCCAAGGGCGCGCGGGCGCACCTCGGTCAGCATGGCAAGATATATGCCCCGCGTGGCGCTGCTGGCATTGTCCCGCGTGTCGAACTCTGCCGTGATGCCGAGCCCTGTCGAGAAGGCGTGGCGCGGCTGGTTCTGAGCGGCTATGTATTGCAATCCCGTGGCGTCAAGGTTTACAGCCTCGGCATGGCGCAGATCAAAACTGACACCTATGAAAAGCGCTCTTGCGACACGAAAATCATACCCGGCGGCCACGTGTTGCGATTTTTGCGTATAGCTCGTGCGTGCATTGACGTCGGCGGCCTCATATCCCAGTCCCCAGAAACGCATCGGCAACGATCCGACGTCCATATCCCACTTGAGCCGTCGGCTGCCGCGGTGGAAGTTTACGAGTCCCGTCGAGCGGAAACGGTAGAATCCCGTGACCGAGACCGATGCCGCGAGTGTGGCGCTCGACAACGGTGCTAACGTATCGTCTCTTTGGGCGCGGAACAGGGTAGTTGCGGCGGCAGCCACGGCGAGGCTCGTCTCCTGAGTGTATCCTATTCCGGCCGTAGCCGAGAGGTCTAATCCTTTGGCGGGCGATGCGGCCAACAGAGGACGTCGCAGGCGTTCGATGATGCGCTGCCCGAAACTCGGACGCGATGCGGCGTCGAGACGTGCCCGGACGTCAGCGTAGTTCGTCGGGTCGACATACCGTACGACCCTTTGCTGCGTTTGTCCGGAGCGATGCAACGTGTCGCCGACAATGGTGTGATTCTCCTGCGCCGCGGCCGTATATGCCACGGCAAACGCTGTCGCTATGCAGAGAATCGTCGAACGCATTGGCCGTATTAACGATACGTCTTACCGTTGTCTAACGGTACTTCTTGACCACCTCGTAGAACTCTTCCTGATCGGCCTTCGAGAGCTCGCCCTTCTTCATGTAGACAAGTTCTCCCTCCTTTGATACGATCATCAGAACGAACTGGTTGTTGCAGTCGCCCAGACCCCACTTCTGCGCAAGTGTACGGTCGGGGTCGGTGATGACCGTGGCACCGTTCTTCTCGGTACGCTTGCGCGCCATCGAACGGATGGTGCTGTTGGGCACGGGGTACCATGAATCTTTCAGGTTGACGATGCCGAAACCGTATATGTTGTCACCGCTGGCGGCGTGGTTCTGCTCAAGGTCGACCGTAAACTGGTAGTTCTGCTTGTGCTTGTCGGGGTCGATGTAGAAGATCAGCAGGTTCTTCTCGCCCCACATGGGAAGCGTTACTTTCTCGCCGTAGAGATCCTCGAGCTCGACATTGTCTACTTTATGGGGCAGTTGGAGTTCCTGTGCGTATGCCAGCGATGCGCCGAGCAGCATGGCGAGCATTATGATTTGCTTTTTCATGGTTGTGATATTTTTGTTTCAATATCGTTAAAACGGCATAAAAGTATGAAAAAATTGTGTGAATCGGTAAATTAAGGCTCTTTGAACGTCGATTTTGTCAATTCGGAACATTATTGTCGCCTCCATGAACAATCATGCGCGCGACCGTATCGTCGGGGTTCGTCAACGGAGATTTGGCCCTGTCGCAGCATGGTGAGGTTATGCGTGGACCCGGATGCGGATGGTTGGAGGCCGTTTCCGAGATCGGAATTTTATATGTACATTTGTCGGGATGTAATTCGATAGTTGAACTGAATATGAAGCAACGTATACTTTTCGTATGTCTGGGAAATATATGCCGCTCGCCTGCGGCCGAAGCGGTGATGGATGCGCGCGTTGCGGCGCGTGGATTGGACGATGAGATCGAAACCGACTCGGCCGGTACATACGGAGGCCACAGCGGCGACAAGGCCGACCCGCGTATGCGGGCAGCGGCGTCACGACGCGGATATACGCTTACGCACCGCGCGCGGCGTATCACGGAGGAGGACTTCGACCGTTTCGACATGATCATCGTAATGGACGACATGAATTACGAGACCGTGTCGCGTCTGGCACCCGACCGCAAGCATCTGAATCGTCTATACCGTTTTGTGGAGTTCTGCCGCCACCATCCCGAGTGGAGCTATGTGCCCGATCCGTATTATGAAGGACGTGAGGGCTTCGAGTTGGTACTCGACCTGTTGGAGGATGGGTGCGACGGCCTGATAGACCGAATCGTGGCGCATGATGCAGAAGAGCCGGTAGATTGATCCACATATCACATGATAAAAAGCAGCGGCCCGACATCGTGTCGGGCCGCCGTGCGTGTTAATCGGGTCGGCGTGATATGCTATACGCTATTGCTCCGGTGCCGAGAACTTGCGATAGAGGTTGGGCGTGGAACCCGTTACACGTTTGAATGTCGTGTAGAAGTGTTCCGTTGACTTGAACCCGAGCGAGAAGGCTATGGCCTTGATCGACTGGTCGGTGTTCGAGAGCAGATATTGTGCGCGCCTCAGCTTCACCAGCATGAAGTACTTGGCGGGCGGGTAGCCCGTGTAGTCGCGGAAGATCTTGCGGAACCACGAGTAGCTTATGTTTAGCTGTGCGGCCAGCTCCTCCGGATCGAGGCTTTGCAGCACGCGCTCCTGCATGATGGCCTTGGCCTGCTCCATGATCTGATCCATACGGTCGGTGGCAAGGGCATTGTTGCGCATCGTGTAGTTTATCATGCCCAGCATGTACATTACGATGCCGCACAGAAGTTGTTGCGTCGAGGGCTTGTCGTCGGCCGCAATCTCTATGGCGTGCTGATAGAGGTCTACCAGATCGCGGTTGAAGCCGACGTTGAATATCTGCTTGTCGTTCTGGAAGAGCATGCCGATCGAGCGGTCGGCCATCTCGCCGCTGAAACCGATGAAATATTCGCTCCACCCCTCGCCCTTGAGAGGCTTGTAGGTGTGCCATTTGCCCGGCCGCAGCAGTATGATCGTGCCTTTGGTCACCTCGTGCTCACCCTCGTCGTTGGAGAAGACACCCCTGCCGTTGACGATGTAGAGCAACTGGTATTCGCGCAGAACGCGTCCGCGTGCAGGGTCGAACATGTATTCGGGCGGATGGTTCTTTGTCGGGTATTCGTCCCCCGGGGCGATTACCTGCGCCCCGACGGTGTTGACGACACATCCGTAACGCTCATCCGCCTTGTTGGGTATGAGGTAATGAAATCTTATGTCGGGATCGCCTGTTGCATTCATTGTATCGCGCTGAATAAGGGTTGTTACTTGGGTAAATTGAAGGCGCGGGTCATCTCCTGCATCTGTTCCTGCGTCATGCCGTCGGGCTCGTAACCCATGCAACGGGCGTCGATGTATATGCGGGCCGACTTGCTCAGCACGTCGACTTGATCGAACGCCTCCATGATGTCGCAGCCTACGGCACAGACGCCGTGCTTCTCCCACAGCACCACATCGTAGTCGTCGATCTCGCGGAGTGTGGCCTCGGCCAGAGCCTGTGAGCCCGGCAGCTGGTAGGGTATGATGCCCAATCCGCGCGGACAGAAGGCTTTGGTCTCGGGGATCATGCTCCACAGCAGGTTGGTGAGTACGTCCTTTACGAGAAATTTGGGCGTGTGCGACATGGCCACAAGCTCTATGGGGTGCGTATGCAGGGCAGCCTTGTAATTCGAGCCTCGCCCAATGAGATGGTTGTGTATGGCCAGATGCGAGGGCAGTTCCGATGTGGGCATGACCGCCGCGTCGGCAACGATCTCATAGTGGGCGCAATCATCCATGATACGTATGATCGAGCCGTTCTCCATGGGGCGGCGCGCCAGATCGCGCATGCGTTTGTTAGTTCCCTTGCAGAAGAAATAGCATCCCTTGAGGTGTGGCAGCGTGCTGCCTATCGCCACGGGAGCCGTCAGGGCGGGCATACGGCGTATCTGGTCGTCGATATGTTCGGTTACGTTTACCGTGATGTTGCCGCCGTTGCGCTCGGCCCACCCTTTCTGCCAGAGGTATCCGGCCACTTCGGCCACCTTCTCAACCTCGGCGGCAAGGGCGGGACGGGTGTCGAGCACTGATTTTGTTGTCATATACAGTTTAATTAAAAAGACTCGGGAAAATTAGTGAAAATATCAATATGGCCAAGCCCGACAGTAGCGTTACGATCGTCTTCGTGTTGACGCCGCGCCACTCCTTGAGTATGAGTCCCCAGACGTTGGAGAAGATGACGTTGAGCGACATGAGTATGCTCCACGCAAATGCCAGCATGGCGGGCGACGAGGCGAGGAAGGTTTTTCCTACGGCCAGCCCGAAGAACTGCGAATACCAGAGAAGTCCTGCCAAGGCGCAGAATACAAGGTTGTTTGCCCATACCGAGCCTTTGGCATAGTCGCCGAAGCTCTTGTTGCGGGCGTTCTGGTAGAGGCAGTAGACGATGTTCGTGATGGCGCCGCCGAGCGTTACCAGAAGCGTTGCGGGCAGCGTCACGAACAGGTCGCTCGTACCCATCTGTGCGAACTCCTCCGAGATACCGCTTCCGGCCTCAAGCCCGAGGTTGAAGCAGGCGCTCATAAGACCCGCGAGCAGCGCTACGGCCAGACCCTTCGTAAGGGCGAAGTCCTTGATTGCGGCGCGGCGGTCCTCTTCGCTCATGACGCGCGAGCGCAGCGAGCCGGCATATCCTATGACGGCGATACCGGCGAGCGTGATGGCTACGCCTATGAGCAATATGAGACCTTCGCCGCGGAAGAGGTTCTCGCCGGCGAAGATTGCGGGAAGCAGCGTCCCGAGACCCGAGCAGGTTCCGAGTGCTATAGACTGTCCGAGGGCGACACCGAGGTAACGCATCGACAGTCCGAATGTCAATCCGCCGACGCCCCACAACATGCCGTAGAAGACAGCCTTGCCTGCACCCTCCATAGCTATCAGGTCGAGTATCGACCACCCCTCGGGCATGGCGATCATGGCACCGATGAGCGGGAAGACGATCCATGCGAAGAGGCCTTGGACGAGCCAGTAGCTCTCCCAAGACCATTGCTTCACCTTATTGATGGGCACGTAGCTGCTGCTCTGGCAGAAGCTGCCCACCGCTATTATGAGAAGACCGAGAAGTATTTCCATAACCGTTGTCAATAAGCCGTTTCATAGAGTGCCGCTATATCCTCGACCGACGTGGGACGCGGGTTGCCGCCCGTGCATACGTCGTTGAAGGCCGCCACGGCCAAGGCGGGAATATCCTCGCGCTTGACGCCGATCTCGTGCAGGCGCTGCGGTATGCCGATGCTGAGCGACAGGGCGCGGACGGCGCCTATGGCTGCCGCAACACCTTCGTCGACGCTCATGCCCGTGGTGTCGACACCCATGGCCCGTGCTATGTCGAGGTACTTGGGGCGTGCCGGCGATTCGGCATTATACTCCATAACATAGGGCAGCAGCAGGGCGTTTGCCACGCCGTGCGGCGTGTCGTAGAATGCCCCGAGCGGGTGTGCCATCGAGTGGACGATGCCGAGACCGACGTTCGAGAAGCCCATACCGGCAATGTACTGCGCCTCGGCCATGCCCTCGCGGGCTGCGGTGTCGGTACCGTTGTCGACGGCATTCTTGAGATGGCGGGCAATGAGTTCGATGGCCTTCATCTCGAACATGTCGCTCATGGTCCATGCTCCGGGGGTGATGTAGCTCTCTATGGCGTGCGTCAGGGCATCCATACCCGTAGCTGCAGTCAGACCTTTGGGCATCGAGTACATCAACTCGCAGTCGATGATGGCGCACATGGGTATGTCGTTGGGATCGACGCATACCATCTTCTTGCGGGCCTCCTCGTCCGTTATGACGTAGTTGATAGTCACCTCGGCCGCCGTACCGGCCGTAGTCGGTATGGCGAATGTCGGAACGGCACGGTGCTTAGTAGCGGCCGTACCCTCGAGCGAGCGTACGTCGGCAAACTCCGGATTGTTGACTACGATACCCACAGCCTTGGCCGTGTCGATCGACGAGCCGCCGCCGAGGGCGATGATGAAGTCGGCACCGGCGGCCTTGAAGGCCGCAACGCCGTCCTTCACGTTGGTAATGGTGGGGTTGACCTTCAGGTCGCTGAATATCTCGTACGGTATGTCGGCATTGCGGAGCACCTCTTCGATCTTCTCCGCCACGCCGAAGCGTATGAGATCCTTGTCGGTTACCAGCAGGGCCTTGCTGAAGCCGCGCTTGCGCACTTCGTCGGCGATCACCGAGCGGCATCCGGCCCCGTAATACGATGTCTCGTTCAAAACTATGCGGTACATGGTCTTATGCTCGTTTAGATGTTACATCCTTTTCGTACTGCTCCACGTCGGCGATATATGCCTCGCCTGCGGGTACGTCGTTCTGCAGGCAGAACATGTCCCAAACGGCGTTCCACGGAAGGTTCTTGGCCTCCTCGAGCAGTGCCAGACGCTCGAAAAGACGATCCGAAGCCTCATATTCGCGCAGCTTGGCCAACGGCTCGAGCAGCGCCTGAAGCACGCACTTCTGCGTGGCGCGGGCGCCCACTACGTATGCGCCGATACGGTTGATCGAGGCGTCGAAGTAGTCCAGACCGATGTGTACGCGGTCGAGGGCGTCGCAGCGGACGATCTCCTTGGCCAGATCGAGCGTGTCGTCGTTCATGATGACCACGTGGTCCGAATCCCAGCGTATGGGACGGCTTACGTGAAGCATGATCTCGGGTGTGAAGAGCAGCAGTGACGATACCTTGTCGGCGATCGATTCGGTCAGGTGGAAGTGTCCCGTGTCGAGGGTGACGATTTTGCCGTACTTGGCGCCGTAGCCCAGATAGAAGTCATACGAGCCGACCGTATAGCTCTCGGCGCCTATGCCGAAGAGCTTGGCCTCGATGCAATCCTTCATGTTGGCGTAGTCGACGGCGAATATCTCGTCGAGCGACTGCTTGAGCAGACGGCGGTAACCAATGCGGTTTACGGTCGTATCCTTCGAGCCGTCGTGTATCCAGATATTGAGCATGGCGGGGTCGCCCTGACGGCGTCCCATCTCCTCGGCGATCTCGCGGCAGCGTTTCGTGTGCTCGACCCAGAAGCGGCGGATGCCTTCATCGGGGTTCGAGAGGGTGAGCATGCCGCTCTTGGGGTGCGAGAACGAGGTAGAGTTGAAGTCGAGTTTCATGCCGTTGGCCTCGGCCCAGTCCATCCAGCTGGCGAAGTGTTCGGGACGCAGCGCGTCGCGGTCGACGGCGCCCGTCGAACGGAAATCGGCATAGCTTGCGTGCAGGCTCAGGCGGTGGCGCCCCGGTATGAGCGACGTGGCGGTGAGGATATCCTGACGCAGCTCCTCGATGTTGCGCGCCTTGCCCGGGTAGTTGCCCGTTGCCTGAATGCCGCCCGAAAGCTGCGCGTCGGGGTTCTCGAAGCCCGTGACGTCATCGGCCTGCCAGCAGTGCAGCGAGAGTGAGATTTTCTGCAGTTTGGCCAGAGCCGCATCGGTGTCGACTCCGAGGTCGGCATAGCGCTCCTTGGCCATGGCGTATGCCTGTTCGATGGTTTGTTTTTTCATGACAGTATCGTTTTGTTGTGTTTGTTGTTATGTATCTATGGTTGTTTTCGGAGGGGCGTCTTACGACGTGCGCTTTACATATAGTTCATATGCAGCATCCCATTTGGCCTTGTCGCACGGTTCGTAGCGGCGGCTGTCGGTGAGCGATGAACGGATCATGCGGCGCATGTCGCGTACGCTATCTACAATACCCGCATGCCGCGCCTGCACCATTACGTTGCCTATTGCCGTGGATTCGGGCGATCCGGTCTCGACGGGTATGCCCGTAGCGTCGGCCGTAAAACGGTTGAGCATCTCGTTGCGGGCACCGCCGCCGATGACGTAGAGACGGTGTATGGGGTGCGGCGAGAGCTCCTTGAGCATCTCCATGACCTGACGGTAGCGCAGTGCGAGCGACTCGAATATGCAGCGTACATATTGCCCGATCTGCTCGGGTGCGGGCTGTGACGTGCGGCGGCAATACTCCGCGATGGCCTGCGTCATCGATGGCGGATTGGCGAAGAGCGGATCGTCTGGATTGATAAGGCTGCGGAAAGGCTCGGCCTGTTCCGAGGCGCTGATCAGCTCCTCGTATGATGTTTGCGGCCACTCCTTGCGGCAACGCTCCAGAAGCCACATGCCACATATATTTTTCAGTACGCGCGAGGTGCCGTCGATACCGCCCTCGTTTGTGAAGTTCATCTCGAAGCTGCGCTCCGAGATGATCGGCTCGGGCGACTCGATACCCATGAGCGACCATGTGCCGGAACTGAGGTAGGCGTAGTCGTCATCCTCGGCCGGTACGGCGGCTACGGCCGACCCGGTGTCGTGGCTGGCTACGGCGACGACAGGTACGGGACCCAAGCCCGTCAGGTTTTGCAGTTCGTCGCTGAGCGTGCCTGTCATGGTGCCGGGCATCACGATGCGGCCGAAGTCTGTGGACGTAAGCCCCAACATGCGAAGTATGTCGGGATCCCATGTGCGGGTGCGCGGGTCGATCATCTGCGCCGTCGATGCTATGGTATATTCGGTCGCGGTCTCGCCCGTCAGCAGATATGCCAGCGCGTCGGGTATGAACATCAGTTTGCGGGCCGCCTCCAAGGCTGCGCAGCCGTTGCGGCGCAGCGTATCGATCTGGAAGACGGTATTGAAGTCCATGATCTGGATGCCGGTCTTCTTGTAGAGCATGTTGCGTGACATGCGTTTGAAGAGTTCCTCGGGCGCACCCGTAGTGTGCGGGTCGCGGTAGCAATAGGGCAGGCGCAGCAGCTCGCCGTCGCGGCCGAATATGGCGAAGTCGACACCCCAAGTGTCGATACCGATCGAGTCGACCTCGATACCGCGTGCGGCGATGGCCTTCAATCCGTCGATAACAGACTGATATATGGCCGGCAGATCCCAGTAGAAATGGCCGCGCATCTGTATTATGGGGTCCGGAAAGCGGTGGATCTCTTCCATCGAGATGGTGCCGCGATCGATTGTCGCGAGTATGACGCGGCCGCTGGATGCCCCCAGATCGACCGCGACGAAACGGTTTGTCGCCATATTTTGGGTAGTTTTAGGTTTGCATTACAAAATTACCCTATAATTTCATCATTATGTCATTGGAGGTGATTTTATGACTTCGTATTTTGATACAGATTTTTTTTAATAATTGGCCGCTTTAGACCTCTGTTATGCTGCTTTTGCCGCCAAAATGGCCTTTGGAATGTGCGTGGGGCCATATATATAATGATTGCAGGATGTGTGTCGTGATTATATTTGCTGACGCAATTTGACGCAAAGCATTTTTTACATATCTTTGTCTTGCCGCGGCACGATTGCGGTATCGAATACCGATTTAATATATGGATACGAAATTTGTAATGCCTTTTGCGGTTCTTGCCGCAGCTTTCATTCTTGCCGTGAGGATGCCGGCTGCGGCGCAGACGCCGCAGCGTGATACCGATTCGCTGTTGCGCGCCGTGCGCGAGCGTGACCAGAAGCTGCGCATGGATGTGATGAATTATTATGCGAAAGGTCAGGTCGACAGCGTGATGCTGGCGGCCGAACAGCTTGAGCAGACGGATGTCGAGAACCAACGTATCGTATTCGGGTTGCTCGATGCCGGGGGTTGGCCCGAAGGCCTTTCGGACGAGGCCAACTCGGCCATATTCCTTGTCATAGACCATGCCGAGGTCAAGGTGCAGAAGCGATATTACCGTGATGTGGTGAAGGCAGCGCGGCGCGGATATATCGGCCGCAGCTCGCAGGTGACGCTGCGAGACCGTATACTCATGTACGAGAACAAACGCCAGAAATACGGTACGCAGACCGTATCGTTCAGCCGCGGTGACTCTACGGCATGTTATGTATGGCCAGTGGCGCGGCCGCAGAGTTTGGATCGCCGCCGCAGCCGTGTAGGACTGCCGACGATGGACGAGTATGTCAAGATGGTGGGCGAGGGCTTCGACTTCGACGTCGTGTGGGACAAGACTATTGATGTGGAGGCATTGAACCGTATGCGCGGCGGCCAAACAGTTGCCGAGGAGGAATAAGCCCTTTGGATTGTCATCTCGATCAATTTGAAAATTTTATATTTGTCTCTGCCCTCGGCTTTCACTATATTTAGATAATCATTAGTGTCCCGTTAAAATGGGATGAGTTAAACAATTAATCAAATAGCCCCGGAATAATGGGATTATATAGATCTTTGACATCATTGAAATTAGTCTTGTCGAACAGGTCACGCAAGAGGGTTTTGTCAGTCAATGATATGCTGAGAATTTGTAAAACTTCATAGGTTGAACGTTTCAACTTCATATCATGTTGGACAATAGCCACAAGACAGTATGTGATAATAGCGACACTGATTTGTATGCGGACGGCGTTCTCTGTTGTGCCCCAGAATTTCTTTATCTTGAGATGCTGCTTGAGCCATTTGAAGAACAGCTCGATTAACCATCTTTTCTTATAAAGATTGGCGACATCCAATGCAGAAAGTTGTTTCGCATTCGTCAGAAAAGTGAGCTCACGGTCATCTTCTTCATCGTAATATCGGACGAGTCTGAATGACTCAGGATATTTCTTCCCGGAGAGATAACCGGTCAGTTTCACTTCTGCATCTGTCATTATGTTCTTTGGCATTCTCCGCTTCCATTTGGCTGTCTTATACTTTAAATTCGTTTTGGCTCTGACAACAAAGAAAGAGTCTGTAAGATGTATCCTATAGAGCTCTTTAAAAGAATCATAAGCCCTGTCGAATATATAATAAGCATTTGGTTCATAATGGA
>ERZ827150.129-NODE-129-length-118356-cov-17.486606_pt1 | contig 118356 bp, 90 predicted proteins | sample MGYA00519779_ERZ827150 | MGnify/ENA primary metagenome ERZ827150 (study PRJEB31778, sample SAMEA3449267) | human gut metagenome | biome: human gut; feature: human-associated habitat; material: faeces | place: United Kingdom | collected 2010/2012 ...
GTGGCACGCGAGCTGGGTTCAGAACGTCGTGAGACAGTTCGGTCTCTATCTGTTGCGGGCGTAGGAAGATTGAGGGGTCCTGACTTTAGTACGAGAGGACCGAGTTGGACGAACCTCCGGTGTATCGGTTATGCTGCCAAGTGTACCGCCGAGTAGCCGCGTTCGGTTTGGATAAGCGCTGAAAGCATCTAAGCGCGAAGCCATCCCCAAGATAAGTTTTCCCTTGAGGGGCGTAGGAGATGACTACGTTGATAGGCTGCAGATGTAAAGACAGTAATGTCAAAGTCGAGCAGTACTAATTACCCGAACGGCTTTCTTAGAAAAAGTTATCTCATCTTCGATGTATGTCAAGCCATACCGGGTGCGACGGATTTTACTGCGAAAGAGTGGTAATCGCACGGTTTCGATAGACGAAACGAGAAGTTCTTTTAGGTGGTTATAGCAGTGAGGTTCCACCTCTTCCCATTCCGAACAGAGAAGTTAAGCTCACTAACGCCGATGGTACTGCCTATTTAGGTGGGAGAGTAGGTAGCCGCCTCTTCAAGGTCAGACAACACTGTCTGACCTTTTTTTGTGCCCGTATAGCAACGGTGCAAGCATCTTATGTAGCGGAACTGGATGAGGGAATTGTAGCCGTGGTGAAGGTAAGGAAGACTTGAATGGTGATCTGTGATCTGGGGCGCGAGTACTCGGCGGCAGCTGATGTGACCTTTGTATACATATATTTATATTGTATTTGTTCGATTGGTTTGCTGCGGCCATGCGATGTTCTGCTGTGGCGACTTTTTTTGTTTTTGCGGAATTACCCATACGATTTAATTAGTAAATTTGCATGTGGCCTCAGCATTGCTGTGGTGGCTGTTGTGTGATTGTTGCGGTGAGGCGACCGTGTGGGGAGGTGTAGTTCGGCGTGGGAGATCTTATGTCTTATTTACGTTTGATATCTTGTCGCCGCGTGGTGGGTGTGATGGAATGATTTGTGCCGGAAGGCCTGTTACATATAAATTTTGTGTCCTATGGCAGTGATACCGTTTATAGCGGAGATTGCGAGATCGGAGCGAACCGATAGGTTTGTGTTCGCTTTGCTCGGTGTATGGCGTGACTCGGTGCGTGCGAGCCACAAGTTCCTTACGGAACAGGATATATTGTACCTCAAGCCCCACGTCAGAGAGGCTCTGGAGCAGGTTGAACGATTGTTTGTTGTAGATGACGGCGGTCGTGCGGCAGGTTTCATGGGTGTCGACGGCCGAAAGATCGAGATGCTATTTCTTTCGCCCGATTACATGGGACACGGTATCGGCAGGCGGTTGGTCGAGTTGGCCGATGCGGCTTGTGATGCCGTCTATGTGGATGTAAATGAGCAGAACCCTCGTGCGGTGAATTTCTATCGGCGTATGGGGTTTCGCACGTTCCGTCGCGATGAGACAGATGATTTTGGAAACCCATATCCCGTATTGCGTATGATGCGCCGCCGGGAGCCGCACATGGAGACTGCGCGTCTTGTTCTCCGTCCGTGGCATGAGGAGGATGCCGCCGCATTGTTCAAATATGCGAGCGATCCGCGCATAGGGCCCGTAGCCGGATGGGCGCCACATACGTCGGAGGCGATAAGTCTGGAGACGATACGTACGGTATTTGCAGCACCCGAGACATACGCAGTGGTGTTGCGTGATACGGGTGAGCCTGTCGGCAGCATAGGATTGATGTTCTCGGACGGTACGCACAACGCCTCTATTTCCGATGGCGAGGCCGAGATCGGGTACTGGATCGGCACGCCATATTGGGGGCAGGGCTTGATTCCGGAGGCTGTCGATCGGCTGTTGGAGCGTTGTTTCGATGATCTGGGCCTCGATGCCGTATGGTGCGGACACTATGACGGCAATGATCCGTCACGGCGTGTGATGGAGAAGTGCGGCTTCACGTTCCATCATACCGAGACCGGAAAGCTCTCGCCGCTGGGCGACCTGCGTACGGAGCATTTCCTGCGGCTGACGGCCGATGAGTGGCGTCACAGACGGTAGAGATGTCGTGCGCGGGACGGTCGGCGCAGATGCCGCCGTTGTCGGCATACGGCCGTGAGGGGCTGTCGTACTGTGCATTATGATACTCTTATGGGCGTGCTGTTTTTAGTGCGTAAAAGTGTATGAAAAAAGATTAGAATTTTGTAACTTTGCGGCAATTCGGAATTTCGTTTTCCGCAGACAGATTGGATTTCACACGAAAATTCATAAAATACACAAAATTGCAATTTAGTATGTCAGAGAAGAAATTTATCACTTGTGACGGAAATTATGCAGCGGCTCACATAGCCTATAAGTTTTCTGAGGTAGCTGCCATATATCCCATCACACCCTCCTCTACGATGGCCGAACTTGTCGACGAGTGGGCCGCGCAGGGTCAGAAAAACATGTTCGGCGAGACGGTGAAGGTCGTCGAGATGCAGTCGGAGGCCGGTGCCGCAGGTGCCGTACACGGCTCGTTGCAGAGCGGTGCCCTCACCTCGACGTTCACCGCATCGCAGGGCTTGCTGCTGATGATCCCCAACATGTACAAGATCTCGGGTGAGCTGCTTCCGGGCGTGTTCCACGTATCGGCACGTGCGCTGGCCGCACAGTCGCTCTCGATCTTCGGCGACCATCAGGATGTTATGGCTACGCGCCAGACGGGTTTTGCCATGCTGGCAACCTCGTCTGTTCAGGAGGTGATGGATCTGGCGGGCGTTGCCCACATCGTGGCATTGAAGGCCCGTGTTCCGTTCCTGCACTTCTTCGACGGATTCCGCACCTCGCATGAGATCCAGAAGATCGAGGTGATCGACGATGCGGCTCTCACGTCGCTCTTCGACATGGATGCACTGAAGGCTTTCCGTGCGCGTGCATTGAATCCCGAGCACCCCGTTACGCGCGGTACGGCCCAGAACCCCGATATATATTTCCAGACGCGTGAGGCTTCGAACAAGTTCTACAACGCCGTTCCCGACATGGTTGCCGAGACTATGGCTGCGATCTCGAAGATCACGGGCCGTACTTACAAGCCCTTCACCTACTACGGCGCTCCCGATGCCGAGAACGTGATCGTGGCAATGGGTTCGGTCAACGAGACCATCAAGGAGTGCATCGACTATCTTGCTACTCAGGGCCGCAAGGTGGGTCTTATCACCGTACACCTCTACCGTCCCTTCTCGGAGAAGTATTTCTTCGATGCGGTTCCCGCAAGCGTAAAGCGTATCTGCGTACTCGACCGTACGAAGGAGCCCGGAGCAAACGGCGAGCCCCTCTACCTCGATGTCAAGGATATGTTCTACGGCAAGGCTCAGCAGCCCCTTATCATCGGCGGCCGCTACGGTCTTTCGTCTAAGGATACCACGCCGGCACAGATTCTGGCCGTTGTCGAGAACCTCTTCTCGGCCGAGCCGAAGGACCACTTCACTGTCGGCATCAACGATGATGTGACGAATCTCTCGCTGCCTATCGGCGAGGAGATCTCGCTGGCGAAGCCCGGTACGTTCGAGGCCCTCTTCTTCGGTCTGGGTTCGGACGGTACGGTCGGCGCAAACAAGAACTCGATCAAGATCATCGGCGGTTCGACCGACAAGTATTGTCAGGCATACTTCTCGTACGACTCGAAGAAGTCGGGAGGCTACACTTCGTCGCACCTGCGTTTCGGCGACAACCCGATCCGCTCGCCCTATCTGGTTACGACGCCCGATTTCGTGGCCTGCCACGTTCCGTCGTATGTCGACAAGTATGATGTGCTGAAGGGTCTGAAGAAGGGCGGTTCGTTCCTTCTGAACTCGGTACACGATGCGGCTACCACGTGCGCTACGCTGCCCGACCACATGAAGGTCTACATGGCCAAGAACAATATCAACTTCTATATCATCAACGCTACGAAGATCGCAGCCGAGCTGGGTCTGGGATCGCGTACCAACACCATCATGCAGTCGGCATTCTTCAAGATCGCCAATGTGATACCGTTCGAGAAGGCTGTCGAGGAGATGAAGCACGCCATCCTGAAGTCTTACGGCAAGAAGGGTGAGGATATCGTCAACATGAACTACGCTGCGGTTGATGCCGGCGGCAATGCCGTAGAGAAGGTGGAGGTTCCTGCCGAGTGGGCCAATATCGAGGTTAAGGATGCGTCGCACGGTGTCGACATGTCGCGTCCGGAGTTCGTCCGCAAGGTTGTGGATCCGATCAACGCCCTGAAGGGTGACGATCTGCCGGTTTCGGCATTTAACGGCCGTGAGGACGGCACGTGGGACAACGGTACGGCCGCATACGAGAAGCGCGGTATCGCCGTGAACGTTCCCGAGTGGATCGTTGACAACTGTATCCAGTGCAACCAGTGTTCGTATGTCTGCCCGCACGCCGCCATCCGTCCGTTCCTCGCAACGGAGGAGGAGGCCGCAGCTACGGGTCTGCCGTGGAAGCAGGGTCTGGGCGAGACCAAGGCCTACAAGTTCCGCGTACAGGTGTCGCCGCTGGATTGTACGGGTTGCGGCAACTGTGTCGATGTCTGCCCCGCCAAGAACAAGGCTCTGGTTATGAAGCCTCTTGAGAGCCAGATGCAGCAGGCCGAGAATTGGCAGAAGATCACCTCGACGATAGGTTACAAGCAGGGTGTTGTCGATACTACCAAGACTGTTAAGAACTCGCAGTTCTCGCAGCCTCTGTTCGAGTTCTCGGGCGCCTGCGCAGGTTGCGGCGAGACTCCCTATATCAAGACCATTACGCAGCTCTTCGGCGACAAGATGATGGTTGCCAACGCTACGGGCTGTACTTCGATATATTCGGGATCTGCACCCTCGACTCCCTATTGCACCAACGCCAAGGGTCAGGGCCCGGCATGGGCGAACTCTCTGTTCGAGGACAATGCCGAGTTCGGTCTGGGTATGCATATCGGTGTCGAGAAGCTCCGTGACCGCATCCAGAAGTATATGGAGCAGGCTATCGCCGAGTGTCAGCAGTGCTCGGACGAGCTGAAGGGTGTTATGAAGGAGTGGATCGAGAACCGCGGTTCGTCATCGAAGTCGGCCGAGGTTACGGCACGTCTTGTCCCGATGATGGAGGCTTGCGGCTGCGATACCTGCAAGAAGATCCTCGAGATGAAGGATTGGCTGGTGAAGAAGTCGCAGTGGATCATCGGTGGTGACGGCTGGGGTTACGATATCGGCTACGGCGGTGTAGACCACGTTCTGGCGTCGGGTGCCGATGTGAATATTCTGGTAGTTGATACCGAGGTATATTCGAACACCGGAGGCCAGTCGTCGAAGGCTACTCCTATCGGTGCCGTTGCCAAGTTCGCTTCGAGCGGCAAGCGTATCCGCAAGAAGGATCTCGGTGCCATGGCCATGACCTATGGTTATGTGTATGTGGCTCAGGTTTCGATCGGCGGATCGCAGAACCAGTTGCTCAACGTGCTGAAGGAAGCCGAGGCATATCCCGGACCGTCGCTTGTCATTGCCTACGCTCCGTGTATCAACCACGGTATCAAGGGTGGTATGACGCGTACGCAGACTGTCGGCAAGGAGGCTGTCGCATGCGGTTACTGGCATCTGTGGCACTACAACCCCGAGCTCGAGCAGCAGGGCAAGAATCCTTTCGTGCTCGATTCGAAGGAGCCCGACTGGTCGAAGTTCCAAGAGTTCCTGATGAAGGAGGTTCGTTATACGTCTCTTAAGAAGGCGTTCCCTGCCGAGGCTGACGAGTTGTTCCGTGCCGCCGAGGAGAATGCAAAGTGGCGTTACAACAACTACAAGCGTCTCTCTATGATGGAGTACTAATAGACCTTGTGTCGAACGATAGCATGCGGGCCGTCCAAACAGGACGGCCCGCATTTTTTTTGTACGCATAGCTTGAAGAGCGGCTGTGCGGCTGAGGATGGAAGTGAGCAGGATGAATTATTTTTTGTAATAGCCGAATGTTCCGGAGTCGGGTTTTCTCCGCATGGAGGGGATGTGTAAGTGTCGCCATGCCATAGATATGGATATATTCGTGGGTAGACATTGGCGGCCGGCCGCTGCTGCCGACGGGGGTGTAGATTGTCCGTCGCGGGTAAATAAGGCTCGGGTAATTTGATTTAATGGTTTTTTGTTCGTATATTTGATGGTGTAACCCAATCCCAAAACTAAAAATTATGAAAAAATTGTTGATCTTGGCCGTGGCGGTTCTGTGTACTGTTGCGGCGTCGGCGCAGGATGCCGGCAGGTGGGCAGTGGGTCCTCGTATGAGCATCTACACCAACACGAGCACTGTGGTCGGCCTCGGAGCAGTCGGTCGCTACAGCTTTACCGATCATTGGCGTATCGAACCGTCACTCATGGGACTGCTTCACGATCATTGCTCTATAGAGTTGAGTTGCAATGCTCAGTATGTGTTCCACATGGGAGGCGGCTGGTCGCTCTATCCCGAGGCCGGTCTTGTAGCCAACGACATCGGCCGCTGGGCTGCGGGTCTGAATCTGGGAGGTGGCTTCGATGTGCAGATCGCTCCTAATTGGGATCTGTCGGCAGGGCTCAAGTGGCAGCCCATGTTCGATGATGCGCGTAAGAATCCCGTCGTGATAAACATCGGGGCATTCTTCAAGTTCTGAGTGAGATGGAAAGATTTACGGGGATCCTCCTTTTGGAGTGATCCCCGTTTTTGTTTCCCGGACGTTTGGATATATACTCTATATGTCTCTTACTTTGCCGATCTGCCTTGCATGTAAAATCTTGGCGCGACGGCTGCGTAATCGCTGTGACATGTATATCTTGCAGCGGCTCGGAGAGTATGGTGCGGTGTTGCTGGCCTACTCCACATAGAGAACCAACCCCTTGAGATACTCGCCTTCGGGGTGGTAGATGTTTATCGGGTGGTCGGCCGGTTGCGTCAGCTGGTGGAGTATGCGTACGTTGCGGCGGGCGATGGCAGCGGCTGAGAATACGGTCGTGCGGAACAACTCCTTGGAGACAGCCTGCGAGCAGGAGAAGGTAAAGAGTATACCGCCGCTGCGTATCTGCGACAGGGCGCGTGCGTTTATGCGTTTATACCCTTGCAGGGCATTGCCGAGCACCTTGTGGTGTTTGGCGAATGCCGGCGGGTCGAGTATGATCAGATCGTAGCGGTCGCCTATCTGTTTGAGATACTCGACGGCATCGGCGGCGATGGCCTGATGTCGGACGGCATCGCCGAAGTTGAGTTTCATGTTCTCGTCGGCGAGTTGTACGGCCCTCTCCGACGAATCGACGGAGCATACCTCTACGGCTCCTCCAGCCATGGCCCCGACCGAGAACCCTCCCGTATAGCAGAAAGTGTTGAGTACGTTGCGGCCCGCGGCGTAGCGGCGCAGCAGGGCGCGGTTCTCACGCTGGTCGAGGAAGAATCCCGTCTTCTGTCCCTCCTCCCAGTTGACCTTGAACTTGAGTCCGTTTTCGGTTACGACGTGCGACTTGGAGTCGGAGTGCCCGAACAGATATCCGTCGACGGCATTCAGTCCTGCCTTGAAGGGGACTGTTTGCGAACTCTTGTCGTAGATGGCCGTAAGGCGGTCGGCGAATGCCGTACGCAAGGCCTCGGCTATGGCCATGCGCGAGCGGTACATGCCAACCGAGTGGCACTGTATGACGGCTACCGAACCGTATATGTCGACTACGAGTCCGGGCAGCGAGTCCCCCTCGCCGTGTACCAGACGATAGCAGTCGGTATCGGGTGCTGTCGAGAGTCCGAGCGAACGCCGGACGTCGCATGCGACGGCTATACGACGGTTCCACCATGCCTGATCTATGGGCTCGCGCTCGAACGTGAGGACACGCACGGCGATGGAGCCTATCTGGTAGTGTCCGCGCGCGATGAACTCTCCCGCCTGTGTATATACGTCGACCACTTCGCCCTCTTCGATCTGGGGCTTGTCGGAGCGTACGGAGGCGATGGCGCCGGAGAATATCCACGGATGGCGTCGCAGCAGCGACTCCTCTTTTCCGCGGCGAAGAAATATCTGTGTAGTCATTGCGGCGGGTATTTGGGTTTATATGGCTTCGGCCGATGAGGTGTGGCCGTTGGGCGTTGCGAGCAGTTTCTCGTATATGGCTATGCAGACCCACGCGTCGGTTGCGGCGTACATCTGTTGTTGCGGCGTTAGGGCTGCAGCCTCCCAGTTGCTCAGCCGCTGAGCCTTAGAGACGCGCTGTCCGAGCACTATGGCGGCCATCTTGCGCAGGCTCTTCTCCTCGACGCCCCAGTCGGATATGATACGCTGCAGATCCGTAAATCCACGCTCGCGGAAGTGCCGCAGCACGTGTAGGGCGCGTATGTCGCCCTCGACGTCGGCGCCGATCTTGATGATGTCGGGATTGCTGAGTATCGAGAGCAGGGCGTTGTGGAGCTTTATGCGGCATAGACGTATGAGATAGCAGCGCCGGTGTGTGGATAGTTGCAGCAGGGCCACCTTGTTCATCTGTCCGGCCTTGAACGAGGGGCGGGTTTCGGTATCGAAGCCTATGATGCGTTGTGCGGCGAGATCCTTGCAGACGCTTTCGATCTGCTCGTCGTTGTCGACGATGACAATCTCGCCGTCGAAATGCGCTGCGGGCAGTTGTGCCGCCTCTTCGTTTGATATGGTAGATCGAAAAATCATTCTTGACGGATTGAATCGCGACTGCAAATTTACTCAATTAATACGAGTTTCCCGCTTGCCGTGGTGGAAATTTTGCCCTCGGCGAGCAGAGCCTCTATAACTGCGGCCACACGTGCGGGGTCGGTATTTATGTTGCGGCATAGCTCCTTGCCTGTTGCCGACGTCTGCTTAAGCGCTTCGATAACGGTGCGGCGCAGGGCAGTATCCACATCCGTATCTTGTGAGGCGGACCCCGCGGCCGCGCGGGCACGACGGCGCCTGTCGAGGCATATATCGCATACGCCGCAGTCGTGTGCCTGATCGTCGCCGAAGTAGCTCTGGAGTATCACGCTGCGGCAGGTATCGCTATTTTCGGCGTAGCGAAGCATGTTCTCGAAGCGTTCGGTCATGAGCTGCTTGCGCCGCAGATAGGTGTCGGGCGATATGTATACGTCCTTCGTGGGCAGACGCTCCTCGTCGAAGAAGAGTATGGCCGAGCGGTTGGAGGGTATGTAACGTATGATTCTCATCTGCCACATGCGTTTGAGCAGCTCCTTCACGTGTGTTACGGTATAGCCGCTCACGGAGGCGATCTGCTGCTCGTCGATGGGGCGGAAGTCGATGAAGATGCCGTTGTAGAGCCTCAGTATGGTACGTATGATGTGGTCGAGGTCGTTGCGCTCGACACGTATGCGGTAGAGGTCGTCACGGCTGACGCAGAAGAGTATGCGGGCCGGGTTCTCCATCTCCTCCGTGAGTGTGAGGTATCCGTTTTGCTGGAGGAGCTTGATCGCTGCCAAGACCTTGCCGGCGAATATGTGGTTGCGGGCGCAGAAGTCGTGCATGTTGAATGGGAACGAGGCGTAGAGTCCGTCCCCGACGGCTACCTGTACATAGTCGCACAACTTCTCGTATATCGACTTTATCTGCTCCAGCGGCGGGAATTCCGCTTCGAAGCGTCGCAATATCGTGGGGCGGTCATCCGACGAGACGAGCAGCACGGCATAGCTTCGGCGGCCGTCGCGGCCAGCACGTCCGGCCTCCTGATAGTAGCTCTCGAGCGAGTCGCACATCGAGTAGTGGACGACAAACCGCACGTCGGCCTTGTCGATACCCATACCGAATGCGTTCGTGGCAACCATTATGCGTACTTTTCCTTTTGTCCACTCCTCCTGTCTCATGTCGCGCTCGGCATGCGGGAGGCCCGCATGGTAGAATGCGACCGAATGGCCTGCCTGCTGCAGTTTTTCGGCCATCTGCTCACACCCTTCGCGCGTACGCATATAGACTATGCCCGACCCCTCGACGGCATTTACGATGCGCATCAGCTGCTCCTGCTTGTCGTCGGTATGCCGTACGGCATAGGATAGATTGGGACGGGCGAAACTGCTGCGTATGATGTTGGGTTTCTCGAAATCGAGGTGCTGCATTATATCCTCGGCGACGAGTTTCGTTGCCGAGGCCGTGAGTGCGAGTACGGGCACGTCTGGCAGCAGCTTGCGCAGCTCGGCGATACGCAGATATGAAGGCCGGAAGTCGTAACCCCATTGCGATATGCAGTGTGCCTCGTCGACGGCCAAGAGCGTCACCTTCATTCGCTGTACGCGCAGACGGAATGCCTCGGTGGCCAGACGTTCGGGAGCCACGTAAAGGAACTTCATGTCGCCGTAGACGCAGTTGTCGAGCGCAATGTCGATCTGCGAGTATGAGAGACCCGAGTGGATAGCCGTGGCGGCGATACCCATACGGCGCAGGCGGTCGACCTGATCCTTCATGAGGGCGATAAGCGGAGTTATGACGATGCAGAGACCCGTGCGGGCCATTACGGGGACCTGATACGTAAGCGACTTTCCGCCGCCCGTAGGCATCAGAGCGAGGGTGTCGCGCCCTTCCAGCACGGAGAGCATGATCTGCTCCTGCCCGGGGCGGAAGTCCTTGTAACCCCAATATTTATCCATGACGGCCAGTAGCCGTCGGCGCATCTCGTCGTTAGTCATACCGAGAGACAAAATTACGAAAAAAGTGCGTGATCTGTCGTTTTTTCCGTATATTTGCTCAGCTTAAAAGGATGAATCATGAAGATCAAACAAGGATATAAGGTGCGCGATATCGCCGGCGAGAATGTGGTGATAATGCAGGGCAAGGTGGGTGCCGACATGACCCGCATCATAACGTTCAACGACAGCGCGCTGCTTCTGTGGAACGAACTGCTGGATAAGGATTTCGAATTGGAGGATGCCGTGCGCATATTGACCTCCAACTACGACGTTGCGGCGGATGTGGCCGAGCGCGATGCGAGGGCTTGGATCGGCCGCCTCGAGGAGTGCCATCTTCTGGAGTAGGGTGTGCGGATTGTGTCGGGCGGCATGACGGCATGTCTCGACGACGATTTATATATTGATATGAACATATATGGTTCTGCGGCCGTATCTTCGGTCGCGGAATATCCTGCGAATATTGCGGCGGTTTCGGGAAGTGCCCCTCGGAGCCGCCTTCATTTATCTGTGGCGCTCCCTGTGCCGCTGGCGCAGATGCCGCCGCAGAAGGGCATCGGTTACGAGCAGCAGTAACATCACTCCCGATAACAGTGTCCAGAACGAGACCTGTTCGTGAGGTACGTCGGTCATCTCCACACGTGGCAGCTTCGGTAGCTCGGGCATCGACGGCAGAAGGTTTTTGAATGTTTGCGACAGCGGTTCCGGCTTCAGATCATATACGGCCGTCGGTGAGGGTTGCCGAAGGCTGCTTTGGGGAAGGTAGAGAACCATGGCGGCTATGGCCGCGGCCACGACGAGGATGGCAACGGCTGTCAAGGCCGCATTGTGCAGCAGCGTGCGCAGGCAGCTGCGACGGCGTACGCGCACCATGAGCTGCGGCGTGAACGAGGCTGGCAGTTCGGGTTGCGGCGTGCGCATCATGGCGCGGCGTATGGTATCATTTGTATTCATTCGTTGCAGAGGTTATCATTGCATATAGTTTCTTGCGTATGCGGTGCAGCCGCACCTTTACATTGGCCTCCGTCAGTCCCGTTATGGCGGCGCACTCGGCAACTGAGCGGTCGTCGTAGTAGCGCAGCGTCACGAGGGCGCGTTCATCGGCCTCGAGCGCTTCGATCGCGGCGGCGAGTTTATCCAACGCCTGCTGCCGTTCGACCATCTCCTCAAGACGTTCGGCCTCGTCATCCGTTATGGCGGCGATGCGCCGCTCGTCGATGGGGCATGTCGGCCTGCGGCGCCGCCGCGCGTGCGATACGGCCGTGTTGAAGGCTATGCGGTAGATCCATGTGGCCGGCGAACTGCGGTGATCGAATCGCGGCAGGTGGTCGAACACCTTGAGGAATACGTCCTGCGTCACCTCCTCGGCATCCTCGGCCGTGACCACTATGCGCGCCACGAGCGCGTGTACCGTGTGGGCGTAGCGGTCGACCAGCACGGCGAAGGCTTCGGTGTCGCCGTCGGCGATACGTTCTATGAGGTCGTGTTCCTGTTGTTGTCGCATGGCATACATTTAGACGCTGCCGCAGCCGAAAGGTTACATCGTGGTGTAATTTTTTCTCCGTATGTGTAACCTTTTCCGTCGGGTTGCGTCCAATATTACGAAAGCGGGAAGGAACGCCCGCCGCACGAATTGAATTTTTAACCTTTAAAGCCTTATATTATGTATGATCTTATCATCACGCCTCTGGTCTTTCTGATCGTGGCATTCTTCCTTTACAAGTTCTTTGAGTTGATTATATGCCGCAAGGAGCGCCGCATGATAATCGAACGGATGGACCCCGCCTCGCTTCTGGATTATGCTAAAATTTTGGGCCTGCGCGTCGGTGGCGGTGTGCCCTCCGTGTCGCCGCGCCCGCGTCATGCCGCCGCATGGCCCCTGCGCATAGGTGCCGTGCTGGTAGGTCTGGGTCTGGGTGCCGTCGTGGGGCGTATTTTGGCCGCAAATTTATGTTTGAATGAAAATTATTATAGTAATACTGATATTGTTTATAGTAATACTGATATTGTCGCCGGCTGTGTCCTCTTTATGGGCGGTCTCGGCCTGCTTATAGCCTTCATCGTCGAATACAAACTTTACGACCAGCGTGACGACAAGCCGCAGGCATGATAAAGCCGACAGTGTAATATGAGCCGAGCCGACGGGGAAGCATCCGTCGGCTCGCTCTTTTCGTTCGGCGGCGTGCTACTCCATGGGGAATACGCGCACGTCCGTAACCCCCTCCAGCTCGCGTTTCAGTCGGTCGATGTCGGTCTTCTCATCGACCTCGCCGTAGTGGTAGGGGTAGAATATGTGGGGACGTATGGCCTTTACGGCGCGTACGGCCTGATCGACGGTCATCGTGTAGGGCTGGTTCACGGGCAGGAACGCCGCGTCGATGTCGTGCAGTGCCAATACTTCGGGCGTATCTTCCGTATCTCCCGCGATATAGATGCGCAGGCCGGCGATGGTGAGTATGTAGCCGCAATCCTCACGCTCTTTGGGGTGGAAACCGGTATGTCCATCCGTAGTGTTGTATGCGGCCACGGCCTCGATATGCACCTGAGGTATGGGGTCGGCCACGGCACCCGGGACCATCGTTACGCAGTCGCCCTCGAATGCCTCGGCCGAGGTCTTGTCGCAGACGATGATGCTGTGGCGCGTGGTTACGTCGTCGATGGCGGCGCGGTCGAAGTGGTCGTAATGCGAGTGTGTCACCAGCACAACGTCCGCCTTGGGCAGACGCGCGTATGGTGCGTATTCGGCCACGGGGTCGACATATATGTGCTTGCCCGCCACCTCTATGGCCAGCGATGCGTGCTTGAAGAAGGTGAAGGTGACGGCGGTGCCGTCGGCTGCGGTGATGGTGTCAGTGGGATAGGCGTGGCAGCTGCCGCTGCCGCTGCCGTCGCCCGTGAAGAGTGAGAAGAGAGCCATGGTGTAAGGTGTTATGTGTTTCGTAATCGGTTCGGGAGGCAGACTTTCGGTTATTGCCGAGAGTTGCGCCCATTAATGCAAATATACGAAAAACAGAATGCCAAGACAAATATAAAACCGTGTTTTGAATCGGCCGTGTCGGATTTATGCATCCTTTATGGCGGCGAGATTAGGTGCATGCCGGGAAACGGATCGCTCTCGGCTTTTGATGTCGGGTGGCAAGTGCCGTTATATCAATCCGATAGCTTGCGTGTAAGCGTTGCGCCGTGATGGCGGTTTGTCTTGTCGGGCCTTTTTCGTATATTTGTAAGTGGTCTTCACCCCCGATGGATTACTTTGTGAATGATGCGGCGGATGCCGTGGTAATGTCGGGCGTGTGTTGGGCAGAGGGGAAAATCACAACAGAAAAAATATATCGTATGAAGCATTTGATCATATCTGTGGCTATGTGCGCCCTTGCCGTGGCGGCGCAGGCGCAGGAGTTTGAACGCACGGCGCACGGCCTCAGGACGACGGTGCCCGACAAGGGTGTCGACATCGAGGTGGAGTGGTACACGCCGCGGACGGTGCGCGTATTGAAGAGTCCGCATGGCATGCAGGTCGCAAAGACGAGCCTTTCGGTCATAGCGAAGCCCGAAACGGTGGAGTTCAAGACGCGATATGATGGTGACGGCGTTGCGGAGATGAGCAGCGACGCTCTGACGGTGCGTATCGACGGCCGCAGCGGTGTGGTGTCGTTTGCGGATGCCAAGGGCGGAGAGCTGTTGAGCGAGACGGAAAACGACCGTGCCTTTACGCCGTTCAATGACGCCGGACGCGATACATACGCCGTGTATCAGGGTTTCGATACGGATGACGGCGAGGGGCTCTACGGACTCGGACAGCTGCAGAACGGGGAGATGATGCAGCGCAACATGACCAAATATCTGGTGCAGGGCAACGTTGAGGATGTGACGCCGCTGTTCCAGTCGACCAAGGGTTACGGTATCTTCTGGGACAACTATTCGGGGACACTCTATATAGACAACGACGAGGAGACCTCGTTCCGTTCCGACGTGGGTGACTGCATGGATTATTATTTCATGTTCGGCGATTCGGCCGACGGGGTGATAGGCCAGATCCGCGCCCTGACGGGAGACGTGCCGATGATGCCTCTGTGGGGCTACGGTTTCATGCAGAGCAAGGAGCGTTACAAGAGTCAGGATGAGACCGTGGGGGTGGTTCGCCGCTACCGCGAGCTGGGCATACCTCTCGATTGCATAATTCAGGACTGGCAGTATTGGGGGCACAACTACCTGTGGAACGCCATGGATTTCAAGAATCCGTCGTTCAGCCGTCCGCAGCAGATGGTCGACGAGGTGCATGCCATGAATGCCCGTATGATGATCTCGATATGGTCGTCGTTCGGCCCCGCGACCAAACCCTACCGCGAACTGAACTCGAAGGGTCTGCTCTTCGATATCGAGACGTGGCCGCAGTCGGGTGTTGACGGCTGGCCGCCCGATCTGAGCTATCCGTCGGGTGTGCGCGTGTATGATGCCTACTCGTCGGAGGCGCGCGACATATATTGGAAATACCTCAAGAGCGGACTTTTCGATATAGGTATCGACGGCTGGTGGATGGACTCTACGGAGCCCGACCACTTCAACCCCAAGGATTCGGATTTCGACCGCCAAACGGGCATGGGATCCTATCGCAGTGTGCGCAACGCCTATCCGTTGGTTACCGTCGGCGGCGTGTCGGACCACCAGCGTGCCGTGACATCGGACAAGCGCGTCCTGATTCTGACGCGTTCGGGCTTTGTGGGACAGCAGCGTTACGGTTCGGTCGTATGGTCGGGTGACGTGCAGTCGTCATGGGACATGCTGCGGCGTCAGGTGACGGCGGGACTGAACTTCTCGCTCACGGGCATGCCGCACTGGAACTCCGATCTGGGCGGGTTCTTTGCCGGCTCATACAATACGAAGGGGCCCGACAGCGCGCCCGAAAACCCGATGTACCGCGAACTCTATGTCCGGTGGATGCAGTTCGGGGTCTTCTGCCCCATGATGCGCAGCCACGGGGCCGACGCCTCGCGCGAGGTGTTCCGTTACGGCAAGGCGGGCGAACCGGTATATGATGCTCTGGTTGATGCCATCAGGCTGCGATACAAGCTTCTTCCATATATCTACTCGACGTCATGGGAGGTGACGCACGATCGCGGGACCTTCATGCGTGCGCTGTTCATGGACTTTGTCGACGACCGCAACACTTGGAACATGGGCGACGAATATATGTTCGGCCGTGCGTTTCTTGTAGCGCCCGTGCTTGAGGCGCAATATACGCCCGAACAGGAGCAGCAGCGGCTGGCCGAGAACGAGGGTTGGGGCTGCGGTGTCAATACCGGCGGCGGCGAGGCTGCCGGCGGCGTGGACTTCACGCAGAGCCATGCGATGGATGTATATCTGCCGGCGGGAACGTCGTGGTACGACTTCTGGAGCGGCGAGCGACATGATGGCGGGGACAATGTAATGGTCACCACCACGCTTGACCGTATTCCGCTGTTCGTACGTGCGGGCAGCATCGTGCCTCTGGGCCCCGATGTGCAGTACAGCGGCGAGAAGGCGTGGAACGACCTTACGCTGTGCCTCTACCCGGGAGCTGACGGGGAGTTTACGTTATACGAAGACCGCGGTGACGGCTATGACTACGAGTCGGGTGCATATACCGAGATCGAGATGCGATGGAATGATTCCCGCCGTACGCTTACGATCAATCCGAGGCGAGGCTCGTACGACGGCATGTCGGACCGATATACCTTTACGCTGCGTATGCCCGACGGACGGGAGAAGACGGTCGCCTATACGGGTAAACGTCTGACGGTAAAAATGTAGCATAGGTTGCCGAAACATCCGCATGCGTGTCGGCCGCGGCATGGCGCCTTTACGGGGCGCCTGCCGCGGCCGACTGCGTCGTATGGTTTTTTTGAGAAAAAAATGCGGCGATTTTTTTGTGCCTGCCCGCCGAAAAGAGTAAATTTGCAGGATGATTTGTTTCGGATAAAAACCTTTATATACCCATATTGCAATGCTGTCGATTCTTTACTATATCTTTACCGTGATACACACCACCGTGTGGTGTATCATCTCGGCTCTGGTGCTGGCCGTGACCTATCCTTTCGACAGGTCGCGCCGCCTTGTCCATGAATGTTCGCGTTATATGACGTGGGTATTTTTCGGGCTTCCGCCGCGTGTGCGCCGCACCATCGACGGCGTGGAGAATATCGACCGCCGCAAGTCCTACGTCATAGTTCTCAACCACACGTCGGGCGTAGACATAATCGCCGCCTACAAGATCCCGCTCAACTTCCGCTGGGTGTCTAAGCGCGAGGTCTTCCGCATACCCTTCTTCGGCCCGATGCTGCTCGTGCACGGGGATATACCCATCGAGCGGGGCAATGCAGCCGCGGCCATGGCGAAGGTCGTGCACCAAGGCAAGATATGGCTCGGCCTCGGTGCGAGTGTAGCCATATTCCCCGAGGGCACGCGTTCGAAGGATGGGGAGATCCACCGTTTCAAGGCCGGAGCGTTCACTTTGGCCAAGGAGGCGGGTGTGGAGATATTGCCCGTGGTTATGACGGGTACGGCCACGATGTTCCGCGGCTGGCGCATGAACTGGACCAACCGTATCCGTATTCGCGTATTGCCTCCGGTGAGTGTTGAGGAGGCTGCCTCGATGGAGATCAAGGAGCTGGCACAGACGGTGCAGGAGCGCATGACGACGGCTCTGGCCGAACTGCGCGGCGAGGAGGCCAAACGCGGCTGATGGCAGGCTCTCGGCTTACGACGTCCTGTTGTGGAGGACGATCTGCGGAGAGTGAGAAAACATGGAATCGAAAATGATCAATATGAATAATGACAACAAGCCGACGGCGGCGTATGACGACGACGCGATCCGAACGCTCTCGCCGCGTGAGCATCTGCGCCTGCGCCCGGGAATGTATATCGGCAAGCTGGGCGACGGTTCACAGCCCGACGACGGCATATATGTGCTGATAAAGGAGACGGTCGACAACTCGATCGACGAGTTCATCATGGGTGCGGGCAACCGTATCGACATCACCATCGAAGACAATGTGGTGACGGTGCGCGACTATGGCCGCGGCATTCCGCTCAAGTCGCTCTCGGCGGCGGTGAGCAAGATGAACACGGGCGGCAAGTATTCGGGCGAGGCGTTCAAGAAGACGGTAGGTCTGAACGGCGTGGGCGTGAAGGCCGTGAATATGCTTTCGAGCGAGTTTATGGCACGCTCGGTGCGTGACGGCGAGGCGCATACGGTGACCTTTGCCAAGGGACTCGAGGTGTCGGACAAGTGGGAGAGCGGCGTCGACGAGCGCACGGGCACCTGCATACGCTTCCGTGTAGACGAGGAGATCTTCGGAAAGTATTCATACAATATGGATTTCGTGGAGCAGATGGTGCGCAACTACACCTATCTGAACCTCGGTCTCAAGATCACGCTCAACGGGCAGGAGTATGTTTCGAAGAACGGTCTGCTCGATCTGGTGAACGACAACCTGTCGGAGGAGCCGCTCTATCCGCCGATCCATCTGTCGGGTGAGGATATAGAGGTGGTAATAACACACGGTACGGGATATGGCGAGAGCTACTATTCGTTCGTCAACGGACAATATACCTCGCAGGGAGGAACACATCAGGCGGCCTTCCGTGCTTCGATAGCCAAGGTTGTCAAGGAGTTTTATCATAAGGATTACGATCCGTCGGATGTCCGCACGTCGATCATAGCGGCCATATCGATCCGCATGAACGACCCTGTGTTCGAGTCGCAGACGAAGATACGTCTTGGCTCGAAGGAGGTCGCGCCGGGGGTGTCGATGCAGCAGTTTGTGGGTGATTTCCTCTCGGTGGATCTGGACAACTACCTGCACAAGCATCCCGAGACGGCGCAGGTGCTGCAGAAGAAGATCGTCGAGAACGAGAAGGAGCGCAAGGCCATATCGGGCATACAGAAGAAGGCCCGCGAGACGGCCAAGAAGGTTGCGGTGAACAACCGCAAGCTGCGCGACTGCAAGATACACTTCACGGACAAGCACGAGTTGGCCGAGCAGACGATGATCTTCATTACGGAGGGACTCTCGGCCATGGGGCCCATCACTGCCAGCCGCAACGCCATGACGCAGGCCGTCTTCTGCCTGCGGGGCAAGCCGCTGAACTCATACGGTCTGACGAAGAAGGTGGTCTACGAGAACGAGGAGTTCAACCTCCTGCAGTCGGCGCTCAACATCGACGAGGATATGGATAATCTGCGCTACAACAAGGTTATCATCGCCACGGATGCCGATGTGGACGGTATGCACATACGCCTTCTGATGACGAGTTTCTTCGTTCAGTTCTTCCCCGACCTGATACGCAGCGGCCATCTATACATATTGCAGACGCCGCTGTTCCGCGTGCGCAACAAGAAGGAGAACTACTATTGCTACTCGGACGAGGAGCGGCAGCAGGCGATCCGCCGCTGCGGCCCGACGGCCGAGATCACGCGCTTCAAGGGTCTGGGCGAGATCTCGCCCGACGAGTTCAAGGACCTCATAGGCGAGCAGATGCGTCTGGACAAGGTGCGCCTTACCAAGGACGACCCGATCTCTGATCTGCTGGAGTTCTATATGGGCAAGAACACTTACGAGCGTCAGGGCTTCATCATCGACAACCTTCGTATCGAGGAGGATCTTGTTGAGGACGAGGCGGTGTGAGCGGTCGGCCCGAGCGGCCGGCAAGAGAGTATAAAACGGACAAACGAACATAAAAAAGTAAAATCTACCGTAGATGGCAGAAGATAGAGATACGAGAGACGACGAGGAGATCGGGGGCGACGAGCTGCCTGTCGACATGCCGGCCGAAGAGTCGGCGGAGGCCGGGACAGGACGCTACGGACGGCTTTTCGGCGAGGACGGCGGCAACATACACAAACTGACGGGCATGTACAAGAACTGGTTCTTGGACTACGCGTCGTATGTGATTCTGGAGCGTGCCGTACCCCATCTGGAGGATGGCCTGAAGCCCGTGCAGCGCCGCATCCTGCACGCCATGAAGTGCTGCGACGACGGCCGCTACAACAAGGTCGCCAATATTGTGGGACAGGCCATGCAGTACCACCCGCACGGCGACGCCTCGATCAAGGATGCGCTGGTGCAGCTCGGACAGAAGGACCTGCTGATAGATTGTCAGGGTAACTGGGGCAACATACTCACGGGCGACGAGGCTGCCGCGGGCCGATATATCGAGGCTCGGTTGTCGAAGTTTGCTTTGGAGGTTGTCTTCAACCGCAAGACCACGGAGTGGATGCGCTCATACGACGGCCGCAACGAGGAACCCGTGACACTTCCGATCAAGTTCCCGCTGCTGCTGGCGCAGGGCACCGACGGTATTGCCGTAGGTCTGGCGTCCAAGATACTGCCGCATAACTTCAACGAGTTGATTAACGCATGTATCGCACACCTTCGCGGGGAGGATTTCCAGCTGTATCCCGATTTCCCGACGGGCGGTATCATGGATGTGACGCGCTACAACGACGGTCTGCGCGGCGGCTCGGTCAAGGTGCGGGCGCGTATCTCGAAGATCGACAAACGGACGCTCGCCATTACGGAGATACCCTTTACCACGACCTCGGAGTCGATAAAGGATTCGATCGTGAAAGCCAACGAGCGGGGCAAGATACGTATCAAGAAGGTGGACGATCTGACAGCCGACAAGGTCGAGATAGTGATCCACGTAGCGAACGACGAGTCGAGCGACAAGACCATCGACGCCCTCTACGCCTTCACCTCGTGCGAGGTATCCATCTCGCCCAATGCGTGCGTCATCTGTGACGAGAAGCCGCACTTCATGGGTGTGAAGGAGATCCTTCGCCGCTCGGCCGAGAATACGCGGCGTCTGCTGGGCTGTGAGCTTGAAATACGCCTTCACGAGTTGAACGAGGCGTGGCATGCGGCCTCTCTGGAGCGTATCTTCATCGAGAACAAGCTCTATCAGCTCATCGAGGGGTGCCGTTCGCATGAAGAGGCCTACGCGGCCGTGGACAAGGGCTTGGAACCCTTCAAGAAGCTGCTGCGCCGCGAGGTTACGTTGGAGGATGTGCAGCGCCTGACGGAGTTGAAGTTCATACGCATATCGCGTTACGATGCCGACAAGGCCGACAACGAGATCCGCCGCATAGAGGATGATATCGAGTCGACGAAACACGATCTGGCGCACCTTACGGATTATACCATTGCCTACTATGAGCATATACGCGACAAGTACGGCAAGGGGCGTGAGCGTCGTACCGAGATCCGCAGTTTCGATGCCATCGAGGCGGCGAAGGTGGCCGTTACGAACGCCAAACTCTATGTCGACCGTGCTGAGGGATTCTTCGGCATAGGCAAGGGCATGAAGGATTCGGAGTTTGTATGCGACTGCAGCGACATAGACGATGTCATAGTGATACTCAAGGACGGCCGATATAAGGTGACTAAGGTCAAGGACAAGGATTTCTTCGACAAGGGTATCTATTATATCGGAGTGTTCAAGCGCAACGACGAACGCACGATATACAACGTGCTGTACCGCGACGGCCGCGGCGGCCCGATCATGATGAAGCGCTGCGCCATCAAGAGCATCACGCGCGAGCGGGAGTATGACCTTACGAAGGGCACGCCCAAGAGCGAGATACTCTACATGTCGGTCAACCCGAACGGCGAGGCCGAGGTGCTGAAGATATATTTCCGTCCGCGGCCGCGCCTGAAGAAGGTGATCGTGGACCTCGACTTCTCGACCGTGGCGATCAAGGGACGCCAGAGTCAGGGCAACCTCTTCTCGCGCTACGGCATACACAAGATCTCACTCAAGGAGCGTGGTACGTCGACTCTGGGCGGCCAGAACATCTGGTATGACGAGGATGTGCGCCGTCTGAATACCGACGGGCGCGGTGTGCTGCTGGGCGAGTTCAAGGGGGATGACAAGATCGTGGTGTGGACGACGAAGAACCTCTATTACATTACGGATTTCAACGTCGGACAACATTTCCCCGATGAGACGGTGCGTATCGACCGCTACGTTCCGGGCCGCGTGTACAGCGTATGTTACTTCGACGGCGAGCAGGGCTATTACTACATGAAGCGCTTCCAGCTCGAAGCGAGCGAGAAGATGCAGTCGTTCCTTGACGAGGGTGCGCAGGTACGGTTCGTTGCCATGACCGACCGCAGCGGTGCCAAGCTCGTCGTGACATATCAGGGGGCGCAGGCGTCGCGTCCGGCGGACGAGATCGACGTCGACAGCTTCGTGGGCGTGAAGAGCCATCGTGCCAAGGGCAAGCGTATCACGACGTATGACGTTGCGACGCTTACGTTCGTTGCGCCCGAGCAGCCCGAACCCGATCCCGACACGACCGAAGGGTCGGATAGCGAGACGGATGACGAGGCGGATCGAATGGATGCTGCGGCCGTTGAGACTGAAGAGTCGGCGGCAGACGAAAGCGTGGGTACGGTTATCACGGACGATCCCGAACAATTGAACCTGTTCTGACGGAACAAAAACTACGACACTGATGAAGATTTTTCTTATCGGATATATGGGCTGCGGAAAGAGCTCGCTCGGGCGGCGTCTGGCCAAACGTGCGGGCATGCGCTTCGTGGATATGGATTCCGAGATCGAGCAGCGCGAGGGCGCCTCGATAAGCGACATATTCCGCTTCGAGGGGGAGGATTATTTCCGCCGCAAGGAGCGCGAGCTGATCGAAGGCCTTGCCGGCGAGGGTGACGACATGGTCATCTCTACGGGCGGCGGCGCCCCTGCGTGGGGTGATAACATGTCACGCATGAACGATGCGGGCATGACGGTCTACCTTCGTCGTACGCCGCAGCAGATAGCCTCGCGCCTGAGCCCGCACGGACGGCAGAAACGGCCCAAACTGCGCGGACTGAACGACGAGGAGCTTGTGGCCTTCATGACGGCGAACATGGCCGAGCGCGAACCCTTCTATTCGCAGGCGCGCCTGTGCATCGACTGCGCCGACAGAAGCGACGACGAGCTGATAGAGTTTATCCTTTCAAAGTGCCGCGGCGATGAGTGACGCTCCGATTGGAATATACGATTCGGGCTTCGGGGGGCTTACCGTGTGGCGCGAGATACGCCGCGCACTGCCCGAGGAGTCGCTCATATATCTGGGTGACGGCAAGAATTGTCCCTACGGGTCTCTGTCGGAGGAGCGTGTTGCGGAGTTGGCCGATGCGGCCGTGCGGCAGCTTCTGGACGAGGGGTGCAAACTTATCGTCGTGGCGTGCAATACGGCTACGGCGGCCGCGATCGAGCGGTTGCGGGAGACATTCCCGTCGACGCCGTTCGTAGGTCTGGAGCCTGCGGTGAAACCCGCATGTCTGCATACGCGCAGCGGCGTTGTGGGTGTAGTGGCTACGGAACGCAGCCTTGCCGGAGGTAAGTTCCTCACGACGGTGGAACGTTATTGTGGCGGCAAACGTGTCGTCAAGGCTGTAGGGCGCGGCTGGGTCGAGGCCGTTGAGGCGGATGAAGAACACACTCCCGAGACTGAACGCCGCGTGCGGGAGGTGCTGGAGCCGATTATGGAGGCGGGAGCCGATGTTATCGTACTCGGATGCACGCACTATCCTTTCCTGCGTCCCGTTATCGAACGGGTCATCGGTGGACGTGACATCGAAGTCATAGATTCGGGCGCTGCGGTGGAGAAACGTGTCGAGAGCCTTCTCGACCAATATGACCTGCGTGCTGCCCGGGGCCACGAGGCATCGTACCGCTTCATGTCGATGGCCGGAGACGACTATTGCGAGCGGTTGCGCCGCAAGGCTTTCGCGAGCGGCGGTTGCGCGCAAGAAAAATAATGATTATATTTAACCTCATTTGATGCGGACGAGAGTTTTTGCACCGCAGGCAGATGGTTTCAAGGTAGAGTTTGGTTGGTTATGACGCAACGCGTAAAAAACGAGAAAAAGAGATACGACAAAACCCCGACGGCAAAGAACGCCGCACCGGCCTCCAACGACAACATGTTGTGGATGCTGGGCTTCGTGATGCTCGTGTTCGGAATCTTCGCCGTATGTTCCGTCCTGTCGCACTTCGTGCATTGGGCGTCGGATCTTACGGCCCTGCGCAATGACGAGACCTTGTCTGGTGTGGAGATACCCTTCGAGAACCTGTGCAGCAGTGCGGGCGCTACGGTGGCATATTGGGTTGTCGACTGCACGTTCGGTGTCTTCGGTATCATCATACCCGTCGTAATCACGGTCGTGGGGTGGCGCATATTCCGCCGCAAGCGTCTGCGCCTTAACCATTTTGCCCTGAGCGCGGCGCTTGTGCTGGTGATGGGTGCGCTGACCATGGGTTTTATAGGCACGCACGTCGGTGCGGCATACGACATAGGCGGCTCGCTGGGGCAGGCCTGCGCTACCGACCTCGAGGCTCTGGCGGGCGCTTTCGGTACGGTATTGATACTGCTTGCGGGTTGGATCCTTACGGGTGTGTTCATAAACCGCAACTTTATCCGTACGGTAAACCGTGCCAGCGACAAGATGGTGTCTCAGAGCGAGCGTCTGGTTTCGGTAGTCAAGGAGCGCGTCATCAAGAACCACCATACGGACGATTCGGACGAGGAGGCTGACGAAGAGCAGATAGGCGACGTGGAGCCGGACGGGATTGCAGAACCGTCACCTGCCGTGCAACCTGTGCCGGCAGCAACAGAGATAAAGCGTGACTCGCAGCCGACGCCATCCGTAGAGCCGCGAGTGGAGCCGTCGCCGGTGGCGCGGGCGGATGCGGACGAGAGACCGACATATACGCCGACACAGCTTGTGGGTGACGAGCCCGACGAGGAGGAGCGTTATACGGAGGATGTGCAGGAGGATGCGCCGATGCGAGAAAACAATGCGGATAAGGATTCCGACGGTGGCGCGGAGTTGAAGCGTATGGGACTTCCCGAACCCGACGAGGATGGCTTCATCGTTATCCCCAACGGAGGCGCTGTGCCCAACAAGATTGATGTTGATGCACTGTTGGCGCCCGAAAAGCCGCACGAGAGTGCGCCCTCGACGGATGAGGACGGATTCACTGTCATACCGCGCACGGCAGCCGATGCGGCGGCTCACGATGATGGCGGGCGTGTCGCTGCGGAAGAAAAATCGGATATGACTTCTCACGTTGTAGATGCCACGGCTGAGGCAGGGGAACATCCTGCGGATACTGTCGGGGAAGATGCTGCGCGGTCTTCGGAAGCGGAAACGGCGGATGAACAGGGAGGTATCGTGGTTAAGGTTCACGAGAATCCGGTGCGTCAGGTCGGGGAGGAGGATATGGAGCAGAATCTCTATGATCCGTTGCGCGATCTGGAGCATTACCGCAAGCCCTATGCGTCGCTTCTGGAGGATTACCAGTCGCCGCAGAAGGTGAGCGATGCCGAGATATATGACAACAAGTGCCGTATCGAGGAGACGCTCAAATATTTCGGCATTCCGATAGTAGATATACACGCCACGGTGGGCCCGACGGTCACGCTCTATGAGATCGTGCAGGCGCAGGGCGTGAAGATATCGAAGATTCAGGGTCTGGAGAAGGATATCGCACAGAGTCTCAAATCGCTGGGTATACGTATCATAGCCCCTATCCCGGGTCGTGGTACGATCGGTATCGAGGTGCCCAACCGTGACAAGCAGATCGTGTCGATGTACTCGGCCATCTGCTCGGAGGAGTTCCAACGGTCGAAGGCCGAACTGCCTGTGGTTATCGGCCGCACGATCCAGAACGAGAACTATACGTTCGATCTTGCGAAGATGCCCCACCTGCTGGTTGCGGGAGCGACGGGACAAGGTAAATCGGTGGGTCTGAATGCCATCATCACCTCGCTGCTCTACCGCAAGCATCCGGCGCAGCTGAAGTTCGTCATGATAGATCCCAAGATGGTGGAGTTCTCGGTGTATAACAGGCTCGAACGCCATTTTCTGGCCAAGATGGAGTCGGACGATGAGGCCATCGTCACCGATCCGAAGAAGGCGGTATGCGTACTTAACTCGCTGGTTGAGGAGATGGGACGCCGTCTGGAGCTGTGCAAGATGGCGACGGCACGCAACATAGTCGAATATAACGAGAAGTTTGTCGCGCGGCGTCTCAATCCGCAGAAGGGACATCGTTATCTGCCATATATTGTGGTCATCGTGGATGAGTTTGCCGACCTTATCATGACGGCAAAGGCCGTCGAGGTGCCTGTGATGCGCCTTGCGCAGAAGGCCCGCGCCGTGGGCATACACCTCATAATCGCCACGCAGCGTCCCGATGTGAAGGTCATTACGGGAGGTATCAAGGCCAACTTCCCCGCGCGTATAGCCTTCCGCGTGATGCAGATGATCGACTCGCGTACGATCATCGACCAGCCCGGCGCCAACCAGCTCATCGGCCGCGGTGACATGCTCTTCTCGAAGGATGGCGAGCTGACACGTATACAGTGTGCGCTGGTCGAGACGCGCGAGGTGGAGCGTTTGGTCGATTTCATTGCCAAGCAGCCGGGCTATCCCTCGGCCTACCTGCTGCCCGATTGCGGCATGGAGGGCGAGGAGGGCGCTACGGGAGGCAGCACGGGCGAGAGCGATGCTCCGGTCAAGTACGACGTGCTGTTCGGGGAGATAGCGCGGGCGGCTGTCACCAACGGCACCATCTCCACATCGTCCATACAGCGCAACTACGAGGTGGGCTTCAACCGTGCGGGTCGTATCATGCTGCAGCTGGAGCGGGCGGGTATCGTAGGCCCGCAGATAGGGGCCAAGCCGCGTGAAATAAAGTTCTACGATCTGCCCTCGCTGGAGGCAAAATTGCAGGAGTTGGGTGTATTCTGACGCTATGGGAAAGTGTATTCTTCGTATGGCCATTGCGGCCCTCATGCTGCCGCTTGTGGCGGCGGCTGCCGACGACGAGGCGCAGACACTGCTGCGCCGCACGGCCGATTACATATCATCATTGGGACGTTATACGGCCCGTTTTGGCATCACGGCCGGCGAGTATGCCTCGCAGGGCAGTTATACCGTTGACGGCGACGCATACTATATCGAGGTCGACGGGGCGGAGGTCTATTGCGACGGCAAGACCCGCTATGAAGTCGACAACGAACGCCGCGAGGTGAATGTAGACTCGGTGGAGGGGGCGAGCCGCAATATTCTGGACAACCCGACGCGCTGTTTCGACTTCGTGGGCACGGACTACGATGCCGGGGTGTCGTCGCGCACGGCATCGGAGACGACGCTCCATCTGCGCTCGCGCGATGCGTCGGTCGAAGGGGATATATATCTTACGGTGGAGACGGCCACGGGGCGTCCGCGGCACATCACATACGTACTCTACGATGACCGTATCGAGGTGGCGGTAGAGTCTCTGGACCCTTCGCGCGGAGCGGTCCGCCGATACGACGCGAAGCGATATCCGGATTACGAGACCATCGATTTCAGATAGGCGCCGCGGGCGGTTGCAGCGGCACGTAATGTGCCGTTTTACCCGACACCTTGACGCGAAAAAAAATTGATGCCGTCAGATCGGCGAAAAAAGGCCTCAGACGGCCCATCGAGGCGATAATATGTCGTCTGAAAGGGCAAAAATCACATCTTAAAATTGTTCGTTAGCAAAATAAACACTATTTTTGTTTATTGAAAAAGAGCGTTCAGACGTTCGTTTTTGAAATAAATTAATTCAAACATGTTAACTGAAGAAGAAAAGAATGCCGGACTGGAGGGAAAGATAATCCCTATCAACATCGAGGAGCAGATGAAGTCGGCCTACATCGATTATTCGATGTCGGTGATCGTATCGCGTGCGCTTCCCGACGTGAGGGACGGACTCAAACCGGTGCATCGACGCATCCTCTACGATATGAGCGCCGAGCTGAACCTCTACTCCGACAAACCTACCCGTAAGTCAGCCCGTATCGTGGGAGACGTACTCGGTAAGTTCCACCCCCACGGCGACAGTTCGGTATATGAGGCCATGGTACGTATGGCTCAGGACTGGTCGATGCGTTATCCGTTGGTGGAGGGGCAGGGAAACTTCGGTTCTATGGACGGCGACTCAGCCGCCGCCATGCGTTACACCGAGGCCCGTATGCAGAAGATCACCGACGAGGTGATGGCAGATATAGACAAGGAGACGATCGATTGGACCACCAACTTCGACGATACGTTGAAGGAGCCGACGGTGCTGCCGACGAAGATTCCGTTGCTTCTGGTCAACGGTTCGAGCGGTATTGCCGTGGGTATGGCGACCAACATGGCACCGCACAATCTGGGAGAGGTTGTGGATGCCTGCTGCGCGTATATCGACAATCCGGATTGCGCGTGCGAGGATCTGTTGCGTTATGTCAAGGGTCCCGACTTCCCTACGGGAGCGTTGATATACGGTTACGAGGGTGTCAAGGAGGCTCTTCTGACGGGCCGCGGCCGCGTTATCATGCGTGCCCGCACCGAGATCGAGCACACGCCCAGCGGCCGTGAGTGCATCATCGTTACGGAGATCCCCTATATGGTCAACAAGGCCGAGATGATCAAGAAGATCGGCGACTTGGTGAACGAGAAGAAGATCGAGGGCATATCGTACATCAACGATGAGAGTGACCGTTCGGGTATGCGTATCACGATCTTCCTTAAGCACGACGCCTCGGCCAATGTAGTCCTCAATACGCTGTTCAAGAATACGCAGCTGCAGATGTCCTTCGCCGTGAACAACATCGCTTTGGTCAACGGCCGCCCGATGCTGCTCAACCTGAAGGATCTGATACATTACTTTGTGGAGCACCGCCACGATGTGGTTGTGCGCCGCACGCGTTTCGACCTGAAGAGGGCGCAGGAGCGCCTGCATATCGTGCAGGGCCTGCTCATAGCGCAGGACAATATCGACGAGGTCGTACACATCATCCGCTCGTCGAAGAATATCGACGAGGCCAAGTCGACGCTTATGGAGCGTTTCGGTCTGAGCGACATTCAGGCCTCGGCCATCGTGGACATGCGTCTGCGTGCGCTGACGGGTCTGGAGCATGACAAGCTGGAGGCCGAGCGCAAGGATCTCGAGAGCCAGATATCCTATCTGACGGAGGTTCTGGGCAGTGTCGACAAGCAGATGCAGATCATCAAGGACGAGCTTCTGGAGATGAAGGAGAAGTATGGCGACGAGCGCCGCACCGAGATCATATACTCGTCGGAGGAGTTCAATCCGGAGGATTTCTACGCCGACGACGACATGGTGATCACCATCTCGCACATGGGCTACATCAAACGTACGCCTCTGGCCGAATACCGCACGCAGAACCGCGGCGGTGTAGGCGTCAAGGGCAGCGCTACGCGCGACGAGGACTTTATCGAGCATATATATGTGGCATCGATGCACAATACGATGATGTTCTTCACGGAGAAGGGCCGCTGCTATTGGCTCAAGGTGTACCAGATACCCGAGGGTACGCGTGCCTCGAAGGGGCGTGCCATCCAGAACGTCATACAGATCGAGCCCGACGACAAGGTTCGCGCATATATCAATACGAAGAACCTTAACGACGAGGAGTATATCAACAACACCTACATCGTGATGTGTACCAAGAACGGAACCATCAAGAAGACGAAGCTGGAGGCCTATTCGCGTCCGCGTCTGAACGGTGTGAATGCCATCGTCATACGCGAGGGCGACGAGTTGATCGAGGCAAAGCTCACCAGCGGCAAGGCCGATATACTCATAGCGGCGCGCAACGGCAAGGCCATACGCTTCAACGAGGATACGGTCCGTCCGATAGGACGTGTCGGAGCCGGCGTGCGCGGTATCACGATAGATGATGACGATGAGGTTATCGGTATGATATGCATCGAGCCCGACTGCAAGCAGGATGTGTTGGTACTCTCGGAGAACGGCTACGGCAAGCGTACCGATCTGGAGGAGTACCGTATCACCAACCGCGGCGGCAAGGGTGTCAAGACGATCAATATCACGGAGAAGACCGGCAAGCTGATCTCGATACAGGCCGTTACGGACGATAACGACATCATGATCATCAACCGTTCGGGTATAACGATCCGCACGGAGGTGTCGCAGATACGCGTTGCGGGCCGCGCCACGCAGGGTGTGCGTATAATCAACCTGCGCGAGGGTGACGCGATAGCGTCGGTTACGGCAGTTCCTGCGAGCGATGACGTAGATGATGATGCGGCGGCGGAAGGAGCCGTGTCGGGCGAGACGTCTGCGGACGGGGCGAATAGTGTGGACACAGGTACGGCGGAGCCGACATCGGATGACAAGGCGTAGCCGGAGGAGTGTGAAACGAAACAAACAATAAAATATAAGTTTTTCATTTAACCAAAATTAATTATGAAAAAATTAATTTTCGCGGTGATGGCTGTAATGGTTATGGCGGCACCGATGGCAAACGCGCAGAAGGTCAACAAGGATGCGACTTTGGCTAAGCTGGCTAAGGCCGATGCCGATGTTGCCGATGCAAAGAAGGGCAGCAAGGCTGCCACATGGATCAACCGCGGCAAGGCCTATTATACGGCAGCTTCGGCTCCGACGAAGGATATCTTCGTGGATATGCCTCAGGCGGATCTGGAGTTGGTGCTCGGCAAGGCTGACGCTACGAACGAGGGTGTTCAGCTCGGGGACGGCGCCTACACCGAACTTGTATATCCGTGGTTGAAGATCTACATGGCCGACGGCAAGATCGCTACATGGGTGTTGACCCAGACGGTCAAGGATGAGGATCTGGCAGCCGTGGCTTTGGACTCGTACAACAAGGCTTACGAGATGGACAACAAGTCGGCAAGCAAGTTGGGCGACCTGCTGAAGCAGTTGGAGAACTACTATTCGCAGAACGGCAACGTATATATGAAGGCTGCCAAGTATGTGGATGCCGCATATGCCTATGCTCAGGCCTACAAGGTACAGGAGAGCCCCGCATTTGCAGGTTTGAAGGATCCCTCGTATCTCTACTATGCCGGCTATCTCTATACGATCGACGGCGCTACGAACAACGCATCGTACGTCAAGGGTGCCGAGATGCTGACGAAGGCTCTGGAGGCAGGCTACACCGATCCTGATGGTAACATATACTACTATCTGTACCACTGCTACTATGGTCAGACCGATTCGTCGGTACGTCTGGCAAACTTGCAGCGTGCGAAGGATCTTCTGATGGAGGGCCTTGCCAAGTTCCCGAAGAACGACCGTATCGTCGAGGGCCTGATCAATGTCTATACTTCGGACAGTCAGGTAGGCGACCCGACGGAGCTGATCAAGATGGTAGACGGAGCTCTGGAGCGTGATCCCAAGAACAAGGATATGTGGTTCGGCCGCGGCCGTATCTTCTATAGCATGAAGAACTATGACGAGAGTATCGCATCGTTCAAGCAGGTCGTGGAGCTCGACCCCAACGACGCACAGTCGACCTATTTCCTCGGTTACTTCTACATCGCCAAGGGTGATGCCCTGAATGACGAGATCAACAAGCGTGACTACAAGAGCATGGCGGCATACAATGAGGATCAGAAGGGTGTCAACGCAATCTACATGGAGGCGATTCCCTATCTGGAGAAGGCTTACGAGCTCAATCCTAACGATTTCGCTACCGTCGAGACTCTGAAGGTTCTTTGCTTCCGTCTGCGTGATGAAGCGGGTGTGATGGAGAAGTACGAGAAGTACAACAAGATCTATGAGGAGATGAATGCAAAGCGTCAGCAGCAGAAATAATATCCTCGGACTGTATTAATCAATATGTGGCGGGTCACCTGAACGGGCGACCCGCCTGTTTTATACCGGTATTGTTGACAGACAGATGGATTAATATGCGGATGGAGCTGTGCCGGCATTAATATATGGCGTTAACTGAAAGAGTGCGGGCGGAACCGAATGATCGGCTCCGCCCGCGTGCTTATGGCAGTGCAGATATGGCGTGTCAATTCGTTTGATAACGGTTGTCTACGCTGCCGGCGACATTGGCACCATTGTAAGTGCCGCTTGCGGCGGCGTTGCCGTTTATGGTGACGGCAGTGTAGGTATTGCGCGCATTGTCCGAGTTCTCGTACCAGTCGTTTCCGACTATGGGGCGTGCCTGACGTCCCGTGCCGTCACCCTCGGATATGGCCGATATGACGACGTTGCGCACGGTGCAGTCGGTGATAAGTCCCGTGCATCGACCCGCAATGCCTCCGGTGTATATCTCCGAGCCGCTTACGTCGAGCAGCGGGGCGTCGTAGCTGCCGTCATTGGTGTTGTTGAGCGCGGTGTCGGTTACGGTGCAGCCGCTTATGACTGATGCGCTGCCGGCGGTGGTGCCGGCATACGAGGCCGTCTGCGAAAAGTCGGTGACGCCAGTCTCTACGCATCCGACTATGCCTCCGACATAGGCGTTCTTGAATGTTATGCTCGTGGTGCCGGTCTGGTCGATGGTGACCGATCCGGTGAATGTCGAGTTGGTGATGTTTATCTGCGACGATGATGGTACGAATCCGACTATGCCTCCGGCGAAAAGGTGGCTGGCATCGCCGTCGCGGCTGGCCGTAATGTTGCCCGAGGCATGTATGTTGTCGAGCGACAGGGCGCTGCCGTCGGCAAGGCGACCTACGAGTACACCTCCTTCGGAGATGGTAGCCTCACGGTCGCCGGCTATGATCTCCATGTTGCGTATCGAGGTGTCGCCCGTGGTGGTGGCGAATATGCCTCCCTGTCCCGATGTCGTTGCGGCGGCGGTCGAGATGTCGATCGTGTGGCCGTTCCCGTCGAGTGTCCCGCTGAAGCCTTCAAGATGCGGGATCTCTGTGAGGGTGAGGTCGGCCGTCAGTATGTAATTGCCGTTGGAGATGTCGGTGAAGGCCTGCTCGTCGGCTATGGCGGTGGCCTCCGTGAGGTTGGCGGCATTGAGCTGCAGTGTGTAGCGCGTTGCGCGTGCGAATTGTGATACGGTCACCTCGCGCGTGTAGGCCTTGCCGTCGGTAGTGACGACAGCGGCGCGGAGGGTTCTGTTGCCGCCGAAGTCTACTGGGATAATGCCTATCTGGAAGTTGTCGGAGGGGGTGGCGTGCAATAATGCGGTCGTTGCCGCCGCCGTGGTTACACCGTCAGCCACGTCGAGACGTCCCGATGAGGGGAATGATCCGCCGACTATGCCGATGGTCACATCGCGTATGTTGGGGATGTCGGTCTCGATGTCGATGCGCGAGAGGCAGTGTGTGAAGGTGAGGGCTTCGGTTATGTCTATCGTGCCGCCCTCCGAGGCTGCCGGTTCGCTGCCCGATGGATAGTCGTACGACGATACGGTCATGTACGAGAGGGTGCCGTCGGCGGCCGCCGGGAGCGAGTAGGAGATGGTGCCGTTGTCGAATGTGACGGCGTTGAGGTTGTCATAGTGATATGCGTCGATGGATGCTATCCGAGTGCCGTCGGGTATGCCCGTGATCTCGGCTTGGAACGTGGCCCGTTCGCCCGCAGTGTCGGGAGTGAAGGTGTAGGGACCGTATGAGACGTTGTCGGTAGATGTGAGGTAGACGTAAACCTCGTCGCCGACCTCCCATACGCCCGTCAGCCCGTCGTATGTTGCGCGTGTGGCGGGCGCGGCCGCACCGTCGAATGAGAGTGTGAAGGTTACGTGCTGAGGTTGTACGGTGGACTCGATGTCTCGGTCGCATGCCGTGGCCGATATCAGTGCGGCGGCCGCGATTAGGATTATTGGTTTGCTGTTCATATTCGGTTTGTGTTTTTAATTCGGTTTTTGTGTAGTGTCGGTGCTGTTAAAGGGTGCCTCCCTCTTCAAAGGCTCCGGTGCCTGTCGACAGGGCGAATCCACCCTCCGTGCGGAACTCCGCAACAAGTAATTCGGGTGATTTGTAGGGTAATCTCTGTTTCATTGCTTTAATCTTTTAGGTTAATATCTGTTATAGCATTATCTTCTATTTATTTACACATATCGTGCAACAGTTGCTCCCTTCGTGGACTTTGGCCCGATAGCGCTATACACAGGATCTTTTCGCGCGTGTACTTTTTCATGCGGCAGCACGAGCGGATCATCGGATTTGCTTAATAAAATTTATTATAATATTGATAATATTTATTATTGTATGAATATTATTAAGTAATATGTTTGTTTATTCATGGGTTTTGTTTAACTTTGTCTTGGCGTGTAATTAGATAATGCGGAAAATGAATATGCACAACAGTAAATTAAGGTTCATGGGCCGGTGTGTGGTGTTGCTGGCTGCGCTGCTTTCGGGCCTTATGTCGGTGGCGCAGTCGCTGTCGGGATCGTGGAGCGGCTCGATAGATGTCGGGGCAGCGAAACTTCCATTGGTATTCCATATATCCGATGCGTCGGCAGGATTGACGGCGACAATGGACTCTCCGGCGCAGGGGGCAAAGGGCATACCTGTCGACAGCGTCTCGTGCGAAGGTATGACGGTGCGTATGGTGATAGTAAAGCTCGGTGTTACGATCGAGGGCATGTGGCGGGGCGATACCATGACGACGGTATTCCGGCAGAGCGGATTGGAGCTTCCGTTGGTGCTTACGCGCGGTGCTGAGGCTGAGGTGCGGCGTCCTCAGGAGCCGCAGCCTCCGTATCCGTATGTGTGCGAGGAGGTGAGTTTCCCGTCGGCGGCAGCTGGCTTGGAGATGCACGGTACGCTCACCATCCCCGAGGGCGAAGGGCCTTTTGCAGCCGTGGTGCTGGTTACGGGGAGCGGAACGCAGAACCGTGACGAGGAGTTGACGGGGCACAAGCCATTCAAGGTGATAGCCGACTTCCTGACGCGGCGGGGAATTGCAGTATTACGATATGATGACCGTGAGTGGGGGCGCGGCTATGCCGGTGCCACGACTGCCGATTATGCCTCGGATGCGTTGAATGCGGCGGCATTTTTGCGTCGTGATCCGCGTATGGATCCTGCGCGTGTGGGTATCGTCGGCCACAGCGAGGGCGGCACCATAGCTTTCATGTGTGCGGCGCAGTGTGACAGCATTGCGTTTGTGGTTTCGGTGGCTGGTATGACGATTCCCGGGCGGGAGTGTATCGTATGGCAGAACGGAGAGTCGCTGCTGCGTGCCGGTATTCCCCAACAGACGGTGGAGCGTTATTGCAGTGTTATCGACGCGGTATTCAAACGTACGGCGGAGGCCGGGCGCGAACTCTCGGCCGAGGAGGCCGCGCAAGCGGTCGAGGAGGCCGTAGCGGCCGCCGGAGCAGCGGATATGCCGCAGGCAATGCGTGCGAATCTGGTCAAGAGCGCTATGGGAGCGACCGCGTGGTTTCGTTTCTTTGTGGGGTATGATCCGTCGGCAGACATAAGCCGCGTGCGGTGTGACGTGCTGGGCATGAGCGGCACACGCGACCGTCAGGTCGATGCCGAGGCAAACCTCGGAGTGTTGGAGCGGTGCAAAGAGTTGGAGGGGCATCTTACCGTGCGCCGTTACGAGGGGTTGAACCACCTTTTCCAACATTGCGTGACGGGGCTTCCAGATGAGTATTACAACATAGAGGAGACCTTCTCGGCGGAGGTTCTGGCCGATATGGCCGACTGGATTGCTGCGCGGGAAGCCGTGAAATAGGGTGTATGGCGCGGCGGGTACAATAAATTCAGATCGTAGAACGTAATTTTAATGTTGCCGCACGGGGAGTGTGCGGCGTTGAGGCCTTGCTAATGTAGGGCGTGTGTGCAAATATATGGATACGAAGAAAAAGAGATTGCCCAAGACGTGTCCTTCGTGCGGCAGCGTGCTGCGCGTAAGGTCGATGTATTGCCATGCGTGCGATACGCAGATCGTGGGAGACTACATGCTGCCGCCGTTGATGCGTCTGACGGAGGAGGAGCAGCGGTTCGTTGCCGATTTCGTCATGTGCAGCGGCTCGCTCAAGGAGATGGCCGCGCGCATGGGTGTGAGTTACCCGTCTGTGCGCAACCGTCTGGACGAGATAATAGGGGAGTTGCGGCGTGCGGTCGCAGCCGACATGTCGGACGAGTGACCGTGGGAATGAACGAATATGCATGGTGCCGCTCTTTGCAGCGGCGAAATCACGACAAGCAAGCAAATAAATAAACCAATATATCGTAATGACTATGAATCGATTTTTGAATCCTTTCGGTTATCTGTCCCTGCGTAAGACTCTTTGCTGGGGCATTGCGGCGCTCATCGTAACGTCGATATTCGTCTGGCAGACGGGTTTGCGGTTGTCGTCGCTGACACAGGTCAATTTTGCGGGCGACGCATTATGGATGGCAACGGCACGGCAGGTCGTAGTGTGGCTGCTCTTTGCCGTGGTGTTGTATATTGCGGGTGTGCTGTTGTCGCCCTCGAAGATCCGTTTCTGGGATGTTGCGGCCGACAACCTTTTTGCGCGCATACCGTTCGATCTGTCGCTTCTGATCTTTGCTGTGCCCCGCTGGCGCAGTGTCTTGGGGCTGGTCGCCGACGGCAGCATCAATACGGCCATGCAGTATGTCGGCTCGCTCACGGTTGCGGGGCTGGTGTCGCTGGTGTTCTTCGTGTGGTATGTGTATTGGAGCTACAAGGCATTTGCCGTATCGACAAATCTGCGCAACGCGAAGGGTGTGGTTACTTTCGCCGTATGTTATATTGCGGTGTATGTTGCCTCGATGTATCTGCTGCCGATTATGTAGAGGAGCGATTTTATGTGGAAACAAACAAAAAAGCCACCACTGAAAAGTGGTGGCTTTCGTCATCTGTCGGGATAACAGGATTCGAACCTGTGACCCCCAACTCCCGAAGCTGGTGCGCTAACCGGACTGCGCTACATCCCGATGACCATTTATATATGCCGATCCGTGGATCGGACTTTTTTCAGAACCTCGGCACTTCTTGTGTTGATGCCACTCTTTTTCGACGGCCTATGTTCGCAACTCTCTCTCGGCCCTCTCTCTTCTCTTGCTCTCTCTGGGCCTCTATCTTCACTCACTCTCTCCCTTTTCTCTCTGGCCTTTCTCTTTCTCGGCCCCTTGGTTGCGGCCCTGTTTGGTCGGGATAACAGGATTCGAACCTGTGACCCCCTGCTCCCAAAGCAGGTGCGCTAACCGGACTGCGCCACATCCCGTCGTCCTGACGCTGCCGCAGCAGACAGTCAGGGAAATCACTATTTGATTTCGTGGTGCAAAGATATAGCTGATTTTTGTTATTCGCAAAAAAAAGAGAGTTTTTTTGAAGGATATCGAACGGTTTAGCTGGGATAATTCGGCCGGTGGCATAGTTTGTGAAAATAGAGGGTCGGATCAATCATGAAACTAAAACCGAATCCTATGAAAACAGATCAGACTAAAGAGACGCGCGCTACAGCCGAGACCGCCGTGTACGGATCGGAGGAGATGCTCACGCCCGCACCTACGGAATTTATCCCGCAACACAAGACCACTCCCGAAATCGCCTACCGTATGGTCAAGGACGAGACCTACTCGCAGACACAGCCGCGGCTGAACCTTGCGACCTTCGTCACCACCTATATGGACGACTATGCCACGAAGCTGATGAACGACGCCATCAACATCAACTACATCGACGAGACGGAGTATCCGCGTGTGGCTGTTATGTGCGGCCGTTGCATAAACATCCTTGCCAACCTGTGGCATACGCCCGAGAAGAATGCATGGAAGGCAGGTGCCGTGGGTATCGGATCGTCGGAGGCGTGTATGTTGGGCGGCGTGGCGGCATGGCTGCGGTGGCGTGCCAAACGCAAGAAGGAGGGCAAACCCTACGACAAGCCCAATCTGGTGATGAGTGCCGCCTACCAGATCGTGTGGGAGAAGTTCTGCCAGCTGTGGCAGATCGAGCTGCGTGCCGTGCCCATCTCGTTCGAGCATCCTACGCTGGATGCCGAGGCGGCGTTGAAGATGTGCGACGAGAACACCATCTGCATCGTTCCCATCGCCGGTGTTACGTGGACGGGCCTTAACGACGACGTCGAGGCTCTGGACCGCGCCCTTGACCGATATAACAAGAATACGGGATACGATATCCCGATCCATGTCGATGCTGCCTCGGGCGGTTTTATCCTCCCCTTCACCGCCCCCGACGAGAAGTGGGACTTCCGTCTCAAGTGGGTATATTCGATCTCGACGTCGGGTCACAAGTTCGGCCTTGTCTACCCGGGTCTGGGCTGGGTCGTATGGCGCGACAAGTCGTACCTGCCCGACGAGATGTCGTTCAGCGTGAACTACCTCGGCGCCAACATCACTCAGGTGGGACTCAATTTCTCGCGCCCGGCGGCGCAGATTCTGGGCCAGTATTACAATTTCATCCGTCTGGGCTTCGACGGCTACCGCGAGATACAGCAGACGTCGATGAGTATTACGCAGTATTGCCACGACGAGATAGGCAAGATGCACTGCTTCAAGAACTATGCGTCGAAGGTCGTCAATCCGCTGTTCATCTGGTACATGGATCCCGAGTACGAGAAGCATGCCAAGTGGACGTTGTTCGACCTGCAGGCTACGTTGCAGCAGAGCGGTTGGATGGTGCCGGCATACACGCTGCCCAAGAATATCGACGAGGTGATCGTCATGCGTATCGTTGCGCGTCAGGGCATGTCGCGCGATATGGCCGACATGCTTCTGGGGGACATACGCAACGCCGTTGCCGAGTTCGAGAAACTGGAGTACCCGACCCAGTCGCGTATCGCCTATGAGAAGAAGATACATCAGAAAGGTCGTGTCTTCACCCACTAATCTCGGTTATATTATAATAAGTATCGAGGCGCACTCTGCCAGAGTGCGCCTCGATCGTTTTTTGGGTGAATGTACTGTTATTTGTCGACTGAAGCTATCCACTTTGTGAAGCGTACGTCGGCGACGATGGGGCGGTGGTCCGAGGCTGCCGTTACGTCGGCCGACTCCGACGGCTCGATTACATGGTGCTGTATGAGTGTGGCTTGCTGCCGTGTGTCGACGCCGTATTGACATATATAGTCTATCTCCGAGGCGGGATCGTCGGCAGGGATTGTGGCTGCGGGCTGCTTGGCGAAGACGGTGCAATGTTGCGCGAGGAGCTGCATCGCCGGCTCGTCGGGCTCGGCATTGAAGTCGCCTGCAATGAAGGCCGGCTTGTCAAGACGCGACAGCTCGTCGATTATTATAACTACGTCCGTCACGCGGTCCTCGGCGTTGAGCGACAGGTGGGTGCAGCAGAAGTAGTAGTCCGGGAACTCGACTATGAGCAGCGAGCGCGGCTCCGACCGGCACGGTAGCGGCACGCGGCGGTGCGAGAGCGGTTTCTGGCGCGAGAGCATCCCGATGCCGTATTTGCCTCCGGCGTAGTCGATCGAGGGGGCGTAGGTGGGGTACATGCCCGTCAGGGTGGCAAGATTGCCCAGAACATCCTGCTGCGGGTAGCGTGTGGTCATGCTGTCAAGCTCCTGTATGGCCACTGCGTCGGCATTGGCGTCGGTGATGATGCGGGCTATGCGTTCGTAGGATACCGAGTCGTCGAGGCCGCGGCAGTTGCGGACGTTGTAACTCATCAATCGCAGTTCGGCCTGCTCGCCGCGCCGGCATGAGGGGGCGATTATGGTGGCCGCTACGGCCGCCAGAAGTGTGAATGTGCGCAGAAGTCGTTTCATTGGTGTTGAGCAGATTATTGCGATCGTAAATATAGCTCTTTTTCGGTTTCCGGCCATGCGCGCAGAGGTTTATCGCACCCGTATGATGAAAAATATCTGGATAATTTGCAATATTGAAATTTGTTTTTATATCTTTGGGATATCAAAATGATATTAACCAAATCTAATCTTATATGGAGAACAAGAATTACGAATACAACGGATGGTGCGCGAACGGTTTTGTTGCCTTGGTGCTTATATTGCTCGGTAAGGCGGCATCCATAGCGCTGATTATTTACGGAGCTAATCAGGAGGCGCCCGCGGCAGGATGGATCGTGGCGGCGGGAGTGTTGCTGCTGCTCTTCTTCTTTATCACCAACACGGGATTCATGCTTTTGGAGCCTAACGAGGCGCGTGTGCTGACCTTCTTCGGCGAGTATCGCGGCTCGTTCTACAAGACTGGTTTCTGGTGGGTCAATTTCTTCATGTCGAAGAAGGAGCTGTCGCTGCGTGCCCGCAACCTCAATGCCGAGCCGATCAAGGTGAATGACAAGACGGGTAACCCGATCATGATCGGTCTTGTATTGGTGTGGCGTCTGAAGCGAGACGAGATCTACCGCGCCGTGTTCGACATTGACGTTGCGGCAAACGCGCAGGGACAGGTGTCGCAGAGCGACCGCATGCACATGCTGGAGAGTTTCGTTGCGGTGCAGAGCGACGCGGCGCTGCGTCAGGTGGCGGGACTTTATGCCTACGATGACAACGGCGCCGACTCGGGTGAGGTCACGCTGCGCAGCAACAGCGACGAGATAAACGTCGTACTCGAGCAGCGGCTTAGCGAGCGTCTGGCCATAGCCGGCATCGAGGTCGTGGAGGCGAGGATCAACTACTTGGCCTATGCTCCCGAGATTGCGGCCGTGATGCTGCGCCGCCAGCAGGCCGACGCCATAATCTCGGCGCGCGAGAAGATCGTCGAGGGTGCCGTCTCGATGGTGAAGATGGCGTTGGACCGTCTCTCGGAGGATGATGTCGTGGAGCTGGACGAGGAGCGCAAGGCGGCCATGGTGACAAACCTGCTTGTCGTATTGTGCGGCGACGAGTCGGCACAGCCCGTGGTCAATGCAGGTACGCTGCACCATTAGTATTTTGAAGAGTCGAAGCAGGAAAGGTATCCGCGATGGCCAAAGGTGGAGGAAATAAGAGTTTCGTGTTGAGGGTCGACGCCGCAACGATGGAGGCTTTGGAGCAGTGGGCCGACGATGAGTTCCGCAGCATAAACGGACAGCTGCAATGGATCATCGCGGACGCGCTGCGCCGCAGCGGCCGCCTGAAGAAATCGGCGGCAGCGGCTGCAGATGCAACGGCCGGGGCTGATGCGGATATGGATATGTCATCGGTCGTGGACGAAACGGCGGCGAAAGAGTAAAAGCATTTTGAATATGGATGAATGGAAGAAGTGGCTCGGTCGCTGGTGGTTGACGATGGGCCTTGCCGCCTTTGCGGTGAGCGGCTTTATGCGGTGGTCGGATTCTGCGCTGGCGCAGAGCGAAGCCATGAAGACCTTGGACAATACGTTGATGGTGATAATGGTGCCGCTGACGCTGGTGCTGATTGTCGTGCGTAACGTGGAGGTCTACCGTCAGAGTGCACGTCTATGGTGGTGCCGATGCCGCAGGTGGTGCTGGCAGTTGGGGGCGTGCATGTTGGTAATACCTACGGCCGTGTTTGCATACATGGACAAATGGGACGATCTGCCCTTGACGTTGTCCATTGCGGCTGTATCTCTTGCCATAGCCGCTGTGGCGCATCTGCGTCTGCGCTATTGGCACGGAACAGACGGGCAGTGACCGTAGCGTGTTGTTATCAAGGTTGTGTTACGAAATCTCCGGTTGCGGATTGCGGCCGGAGATTTTTTGCATGGTGGAGGTTGCTATCGGCGGACGTTTTGCGTATTTTTGTAGATAGTATAAAAACATTTCCGGATATGAAGAAGATCGTGGTATTTACGGGTGCGGGGGTGAGTGCCGACAGCGGCTTGGCTACCTTCCGCGATGCCGACGGACTGTGGGCGAACTATCGCATAGAGGATGTATGTACACCCGAGGCTCTGGCGCGCAACCGCGCCCTTGTGATCGAGTTCTACAACATGCGCCGCCGCGAACTCGACAACGTAAAGCCCAATGCGGCGCACTACGCCATAGCCGAGTTGGAGCGCTGTTACGATGTGGATGTTGTGACGCAGAATGTCGACGACCTGCACGAACGTGCCGGTTCGAGCCGCGTGACGCACCTGCACGGCGAACTGCGCAAGCTGCGCAGCGAGCGCAATCCCGACGTGATCGTCCCGATCAAGGGCTGGGAACAGCATCTCGATGACCGCGGGCCCGACGGGGCGTTGCTGCGTCCGCATATAGTCTTCTTCGGCGAGGCGGTGCCCATGTTCGAGACGGCGGCGCGCATAGCCTCTACGGCCGACATACTGATCGTCGTGGGTACGTCGCTGGCCGTATATCCCGCCGCGTCGCTTGTGCATTACGTGCGGCGTGAGGTGCCGATATGGCTTGTGGATCCCGGAAATCCAGATACGGGACTTATACGTAACCCATTGACGCATATCCGTAAGCGTGCTGCGGAGGGCATGCCCGAGTTGGCGCATCAATTGGAGGCGGAGGCCGGACGATGATGGGCTCTTCATTTGCGCGTCACGCCGCGGAGCTGCTCCCGTTTTGCCGTGAGCGCGGGTATAACAACCGTGTGGCCCTGCTGTGGGATCTCTCGCGCCATTCGGGGCGTCGAAGGCTTGCCGTGTGGAATTTCCGGAAAGGGTGTGCGGAGCATGTTTTCGTCGCGAGTCACGGCAGCGGCAGTGCCGAGAGTCATGTGCGCAGCGCTTGCGCGCGTGTCTCAAACGAGGACGGATCGCATCTCAGCTCCGAGGGGCGCGCCCTCGTGGCCGAACGTTACACGGGAAGCTATGGGGTGGCATACCGTCTCGACGGGCTCGATGAAACCAACGCCTCGTTGCGGCCGCGGTGTGTCGTGCTGCACGGGTGGCGTTATACGACACATCTTCCCATATGGCCTGTGGCGACGGTCGGCAGCTGGGGCTGTCCTGTCGTGTCGACGCGTGACATGGAGACGCTGGATGCTATCCTGCAACGCGAGCAGAGGGTAGTGTTATGGGCCTATATGGATTAATTGTGGTACGGCGTTGCACTGAATCGGATTATTTTTCGTACTTTTATCTCTCGACCAACGACTAACCCGCCGACGGAGGGCCGCGCCCTGTCCGTCACAAAACATATCCTTATATGAATGGTAAAACTTCGCCCGAAAAGGGGCGTCTGGCCTCACTCGATATCCTGCGCGGTTTCGACCTCTTCCTTTTGGTATTCTTTCAACCCGTATTCATGTCTCTGGCACGTAAACTCGATGCGCCGTGGCTCGAGGGCGTCATGCGTCAGTTTGAACACGTTCCGTGGGAGGGCTTTCGCGTGTGGGACCTGATCATGCCGCTGTTCATGTTCATGGCCGGAGCGTCGATGCCGTTCTCGTTTGCCAAGTTCGGTGACGACAAGCGTGCGGCATACCTGCGCATAGCCCGCCGCGTGGTGCTGTTGTTCATATTCGGCATGGTGGTGCAGGGCAATCTTCTGGGACTCGATCCGCATAGGATATACCTGTATTCCAATACACTGCAGGCCATAGCCGTCGGTTATCTGATAGCTTCGGTGGCCATGCTTCACTGTAAGCTGCGCGGCCAGATCGCCGTGGCGGTGCTGCTGCTCGCCGCATATTGGGTGCCGATGACCCTGCTCGGGGATTTCACTCCGGATGGCAACTTCGCCGAGGCGGTCGACCGCGCCGTGCTGAGACGTTTCCGCGACGGCGTATATTGGGACGATGCGGGGTGGCATTTCTCGGACTATTATCACTATACGTGGATCCTGAGCAGCCTGACATTCGGCGTGACGGTGCTTCTGGGCAGCTTCGCTGGGCGTATCGTGCGCGAGGGGCGTGATGACGGTGCCCGTACGGTGAAACGTTTGGTCGTGATCGGTGCGGCGTTGGTCGCCATCGCTCTCTTGTGGAGTCTCCAGATGCCGATCATCAAGACGATATGGAGTTGCAGCATGACCCTCTTCGCTGGCGGAATATGCTTTATTCTGATGGGTGTGTTCTACTATTGGATAGATTATAAGGGGCATACGCGCGGACTCGGGTGGCTCAAGATATACGGTATGAACTCCATCACGGCGTATGTGTTGGCACAGGTCGTGAATTTCCGCTGTATAGCTTCGTCGCTGACATACGGGTTGGAACAATACATGGGTGAATATTACGGCGTATTGCTTGACTTTGCCAACTATCTGATCATATTCCTTATCCTTATGGCGATGTACCGCCGCAGGATATTCCTGCGTCTGTAAGGTGTCATTGCCAACAATATGAACGGCTCTCCCTGTACGGGGAGAGCCGTTCGCATATCCAATATGCAACATGCCGGTCAGAGACTGTCGCCGAAATCCTTGCGGAACTTGTCCATAAGTTTTGCGGGCCAGTCGCTCGTGGGCTCCAAGCCTCCCATGAAGAAGCGCAGCACGGGCGGCTCGTAGACGAACTTCAGGCCTCCGATGAGGCGACGGTTGTCGTAGAGCCACTCGAGGCGGTCGATCACGTAGTTTATCTGCGAGAGGGTGAAGACGCGGCGCGGCACGGCCAGACGCAGCAGCTCGACGTCGGCCAGAATCTCCTTGCCGTTCTCGTCACGTACGCTCGAGATGGTTCCGCGCTCCATGCCGCGGATACCCGAACATATATACAGCGCCGCGGCCAAAGTTCCTGCCGGATACTCCTCCTGTGGTATGTGGTCGCAGAACTTCATGGCATCGACGTGGGCGCCCAGAACACCCGGAGGCGTTACGGCGGGGATGCCCTTGCTGTCGAGCGACTCGACAAGGTATTTGATGAACGAGGGGCTCTGGCTTATCATCGTCTCGTCGAGCGTCTCGTAGAGACCTACGGCCATGGCCTCGATCTCGCGCACCGAGATACCGCCGTATGTAAGGAAGCCCTCGAAGAGGGGTATCATCGCCTCCATCTTGCTGTAGAGGGCCTTCTGGTTTGTGCAGATGCCGCCGCCGCGCGACGAGGAGAGCTTGCGCGCCGAGAAGTAGACCAGATCGGCCAGACCCGTCATCATGCGGATGATCTCGCCCATCGAGTTCTCCTTCCATTTATCCTCGCGCTGTTTGATCAGGTAGGCGTTCTCGCCCAGAAGGCTCGCGTCGAGTACCAGCATGATGTTGTATTTGTCGGCTACGCGTCGCACGTCCATCATGTTGGCCAGCGAGAAGGGCTGTCCGCCAATAAGGTTCGTCGAGGCCTCCATGCGGATGAAGGGGATATTCTCCACGCCGTTTTCTTGGATGCAGCGTTCGAGTTTCTCGATGTCGATGTTGCCCTTGAATGGGTGGTCCGACTTTAGCTCGAAGGCGTGGTCACACAACAGCTCGGCTATCTTGCCACCGTTTTCGAGGATGTGGGCCAGCGCCGTGGTGAAGTGGTAGTTCATCGGGATGATATTGCCCGGCTTGATGAATGTGCGGCAGATGATGTTCTCGGCGGCGCGTCCCTGATGCACCGGCAGCAGGTATTTTTTGCCCAAGACATCCTCTACGGCCTTTTGCAGGCGCTCGAACGACTGCGAGCCCGCATAGGCGTCGTCGGCACGCATCATGGCGGCAAGCTGGTTGTCGCTCATGGCATTGGTGCCGCTGTCGGTGAGCATGTCGAGGTAGACGTCGCGCGTACTTAGACGGAAGGTGTTGAATCCCGCCCCCTTCATGGCGTCGAGACGGCGTTCGATGGGTACGAGGTGGAGCTTCTGCACTACACGACCTTGTGCAACTCCAGAGGCAGGTCTCCGCCTCGGTAGAATTTTACTTGGCTCATAGCAGATAAGGGGTTTCGTTTAAGGTTTCGATTTCAAATGTTAGTGATAAATACCATAAAAATGCGCATTGTGTCTGCCGCATTTCATTTATGCGGCTGTTTTTGCGCATAATTATGTGATACATTGCAAACCGAAGCGCTTTTTGCCCGTAATCGGGAGCCTTGTTGAGGCCGTCGTATTTGAAATTGACACCCGTATCGGAAATCCCGAAGGTGTCAATAATATTGCATTGATGCCGGTGCTGCAGCCTTTGCCGTGGAGATGATCAGCCGCGGCGGCAGTCGTCGAAATAGATGTCGAGCAGCTCCTTGGCGGCGATGAAGGAGCTGAGCTTGGCGTCGAGGACGCGCTGCTCAACGTCGGCCAGATGTGCGGCCACGGCCGGATCGCGGTAGAAGCTATCCTTGAGGGCGTCATTGATGCTCTCGTACATCCAGTATTTGTTCTGTCGGTTGCGGTTCGACTGGAAGTATCCGTTGGACTCTATGTGGTCGAGGAACTCCTCGACACCTTTCCACACCTCCTCAAGCCCTGTCTCTGCCACGGCCGAGCAGGTGTAGACCTTGGGCTGCCATCCCGATTCGGGCATGGGGAAGAGGTGCAGCGCGCTCTGGAACTGTGCCCGCGCCAACTCCGCCTTCTGGCGGTTCTCGCCGTCGGCCTTGGTTATGACCATCATGTCGGCCATCTCCATGATTCCGCGCTTGATGCCCTGCAGCTCGTCTCCCGCACCGGATATCTGCAACAGCATGAACATGTCGACCATCGAGTGTACGGCCGTTTCGGACTGTCCCACGCCGACCGTCTCGATGAAGATGACGTCGAAGCCGGCCGCCTCGCACAGCACGATCGTCTCACGTGTCTTGCGTGCCACGCCTCCGAGAGACCCGGCCGAGGGTGAGGGGCGGATGAAGATGTCGGGATTGGACGATATGCTCTCCATGCGGGTCTTGTCGCCGAGGATCGAACCGCCGCTGCGCTCCGAGCTGGGGTCGATGGCCAGCACCGCCAGACGGTGGTGCAGCGATACGACCATGTTGCCCACGGCCTCGATGAAGGTCGACTTGCCGGCACCCGGAACGCCCGTGATGCCTATGCGCACCGACCGTCCGGCGTGGGGCAGGCATCGCTCGATGATCTGCTGCGCCTGATCGTAGTGTTCGGGCTTGTTGCTCTCGATGAGGGTTATGGCCTGCGAGAGGATCGTTATGTCGCCGCGCAGAATGCCCTCGACATATTCATCCGTCGAGAAGGTGCGGCGGCGCTTGCGCACGAAATGGGGATTGACGATGGGCTGGTCGGTAACACCCTCGGTGACGTTCAGCGCCGTGTCGTGGTGCGTGTCGGCATACTCCTTTTCGAAGTGTTCTATCTTTGAATACGATGTCATGGTTGGGTTACTTCTTCTTGTTCTTGTTTTTGCTTTTATATTTGACCTTTGAGGCATTGATCAGTTTCTCGAGGGTCTTCTCATCCAGATTGGCCGCATTGCCGCACCATACGGCGCGACGCTTGTGGTCGCATACCACACAATATGGTATATAGTTGACCAGAAAGTAGCGGAACGTCCTGCAGTCTTCGTCGAAGGCCACGCCTATGAGGTCGTCGAGATGCTCGGTAAGGGTCACGCCAGCCGCGTCGTAATCCTCCTTGGTCACGATGACGGCGTTCATGCGGCCGTCGAAGTGGTCGATGACGCGTTTTATGACGGGGAGCGCACGCCGGCACATCGGACTTTCCGAGTGGTAGAAGACGATGCATGTATAGTCGGCCGGCGCGGGCCGGAAATCCATCAGCCACTGGCGTACGTGTATCTTTGGCACGGGTTCGCCGATGACGATGTTCTCGGCTCTCAGGGCCGTTGCCGCAAGTATCAGCAGCAGTGTCGTGAGTATCTTTTTGCTCATGCGGTATATCTCTTTTCTCGGAGCGAATTTAGCAACTTTCATACAAAGAAACAAACCTTTGGCGACAATCCGCGGCCGACCGTGGCGAGGCTGCGCGGCGGAGGCCTGCAGGACGTGTCGAGAACGGTTTTGGGGCCGGTTAGCGCAGCCGCCGGAACCTTGTCCCGAAATGGCCCGAAATGTATCAAAAAGACTTTTGGGTCGTCTAAAAGCAATTAAAATATTTCTTTATTCAAGATATTACTTATATCTTTGTACTGTTTTGTGCGAAATGAAACGAATCGAAAAAAAACATAACCGAAAATTCTATAATCACTAAACTTTACAATTATGAAAGTCTCACACATTGAGCATCTTGGCATTGCTGTGAAGAGCCTCGAAGAGGCTATTCCGTATTGGGAGAATGTATTGGGCCTGAAGTGCTACGCCATCGAGGAGGTAGCCGACCAGAAGGTGAAGACCGCCTTCTTCAAACTGGGCCAGACGAAGATCGAACTTCTGGAGCCCACGTCGGACGAGTCGACCATCGCAAAGTATATCGAGAAGCGCGGCGAGGGCATTCACCACATGGCTCTGGCCTGCGAGAATATCGAGGAGCAGCTGGCCGACGCCGAGGCCAAGGGCCTGCGCCTTATAGACAAGACTCCGCGCAAGGGCGCCGAGGGCCTGACCATAGCATTCCTGCACCCGAAGTCGACGCAGGGTATCCTGACCGAGCTGTGCGAGGACAAGAACAAGAAATAATCATACTATAAATAAGCATAACAGTTCTATGAGCGAAATTCAAAAACAACAGGTAGCGAATCTGATCGAGAATCGTGAGGTGGCCCGTTTGGGCGGCGGTGAGAAGGCTATCGAGAAACAGCATTCGAAGGGCAAGTACACGGCCCGCGAGCGTATTCATATGCTTCTGGACGAGGGCAGCTTCGAGGAGTTCGATATGTTCGTCACGCACCGCTGCTATGATTTCGGTATGGAGAAGAAACATACCTTCGGCGACGGCGTGGTAACAGGTTACGGTACCATCGAGGGCCGTCTGGTATATGTCTTCGCACAGGATTTCACGGTTACGGCCGGCTCGCTGTCTATATCTATGGCGGAGAAGATCTGCAAGGTGATGGATATGGCCATGCGCAACGGTGCACCCTGCATCGGTCTGAACGACTCGGGCGGCGCCCGCATTCAGGAGGGCGTGAACGCTCTGGCAGGATATGCCAACATCTTCATGCGTAACGTGATGGCGTCGGGTATGATCCCGCAGATCTCGGCTATCTTCGGTCCCTGCGCCGGCGGTGCCGTCTATTCTCCGGCCCTGACCGACTTCATCATCATGCGCCGCGAGACCTCGTACATGTTCCTCACGGGCCCGAAGGTCGTGAAGACCGTCACGGGCGAGGACGTAACGCAGGAGCAGCTCGGAGGCGCCACGATGCACACCACCAAGAGCGGTGTTGCGCAGTTTGCCGTCGATACCGAGGAGGAGGGTATAGCCCTGATCCGCGACCTGCTGTCGTATATGCCCCAGAACAATCTGGAGAGCGCTCCCGAGGTTCCCTGCACGGACGATATCGCCCGCAAGGAGGATACGCTCAACGAGATCATCCCCGACCATCCGAACAAGCCCTACGACATGTACGACGTTATTCGTGCCATCGTCGACAACGGCGAGTATCTGGAGAGTGCCGCTTCGTTCGCAAAGAACATCATCACCTGCTTCGCCCGCTTCAACGGCCAGAGCGTGGGTATCATCGCCAACCAGCCCAACTTCATGGCCGGTGTGCTCGATATCAATGCCAGCCGCAAGGCCGCACGTTTCGTACGTTTCTGCGACGCGTTCAATATTCCTATCGTAACGTTGGTTGACGTTCCGGGCTTCCTGCCGGGTACGGCTCAGGAGTACGGCGGTGTTATCACCCACGGCGCAAAGCTGCTCTTCGCATATTGCGAGGCTACGGTGCCTAAGGTTACCGTTACGCTGCGCAAGGCTTACGGCGGTGCATACATCGTCATGTCGTCGAAGCACATACGCGGCGACATCAACTACGCTTGGCCTACGGCCGAGATCGCCGTCATGGGTGCCAGCGGCGCCGTTGAGGTGCTCCACGCCAAGGAGCTGGCCGCCATCACCGATCCCGAGGAGAAGGCCAAGTATGTCGAGAAGCTCGAGCAGGAGTACAAGGACAAGTTCTCGAACCCCTACAACGCAGCCCGCTACGGTTACATCGACGACGTTATCGAGCCGCGCAATACGCGTTTCCGCGTGATCCGCGCTCTGGAGTCGCTGCGTAACAAGCGTACGCACAATCCCAACAAGAAACACTGCAACATTCCGTTGTAATTTAACAGATTCCGATTATGACAATGTTAGCGATAAACTGGGGAAACGCTCTGATCATCACGGTGATCTGTTTCTCGTTGGTATTCATCGTACTGATACTGCTTATAGGTGTGATCGTCGCCTTCGGCAAGATCTTCGCCCGTAAGCCGGCGCAGCCGCAGGTTGCAGCCGCTCCCGTCGTCGAGTCGCACGACGAGGAGATGGCGGCCGTGGCCTTCGCCCTGCACCTGTACTATGACGTACACGACGAGGAGAGCGACGTGCTTACCATCAAGCGCGAGGATTCTCCCTATTGGACCTTGAGCCAAGAAAATAATGTATCATTTTAATTGAAATCGAGAGATGCAAAAACTTAAATTCAGCATAAACGGAACCAAATACGAGGCTACGGTGGCGGAGAAGGAGCACAATGTGGCCGAAGTGGAACTCAACGGCAAGAAGTATGTCGTGGAGGTTGAGCGCGCCGAGAGCGTAGCGATGCCTCACCTTCCCACGCCCAAGCACACCCCCGCAGCTCAGGCTACGGTGGCGCCGGCGGCTCCCAAGGCAGCGGCTTCGGCCAATTCGATCACCGCACCCCTGCCGGGCAGCATTACCGCCGTCAATGTCAAGGCTGGTGATGCCGTGAAGGCCGGCGATACGCTCCTGATCATCGAGGCGATGAAGATGGAGAACGAAGTGATGGCTCCGGCCGACGGTACGGTGAAGGCCGTACATGTATCGGCAGGACAGGCAGTGCAGCAGGGCGACGCTCTGATCGATTTGGCTTAATCCGTTAAACCTTGCTACAGATGAAGAACATTAAGAAATACCTGTTTATGTTGCTGGCTGTGGCGGCAGTCGGCCTTACCGTGCAGGCGTGGGGTTCGGCCTCGGCGCAGCAGGACGGTACGGTCGCCGTGACGCCGACCACAGAGCAGGCGGCAGATGCCGATATTCAGGTCGGCGAGTCGCTGTTGAACTTTGTGCAGAGCATGGGTTTTGTTGGCCTTGTGCAGGATTGGCGTTTCATCGTCATGCTGGTCATAGCCTGTGTGCTGCTCTATCTGGCCATTGTCAAGCAGTATGAGCCGTTGCTGCTGCTGCCCATAGCGTTCGGTATGGTACTTACGAACCTGCCGGGTGCAGGCATGTATCACTCGGAACTCTTTGCCGGCGGCCATGTCCACTGGCAGGGCTTCGACTCTCTGGCCGGACTTGTGGACTACCTCTATCTGGGTGTCAAGCTCGGTATATATCCCTGCTTGATCTTCGTGGGCGTTGGTGCCATGACCGACTTCGGCCCTCTGATCGCCAACCCCAAGAGCCTGCTGCTCGGTGCAGCTGCCCAGCTCGGTATCTTTGCTACATATCTTGGAGCCATGGCTCTGGGCTTTACGCCTGCCGAGGCTGCCTCGACGGGTATCATCGGTGGTGCTGACGGCCCCACGGCCATCTACCTCACCTCGAAGCTGGCTCCCCATCTTCTTGGTCCCATCGCCGTTGCCGCATACTCTTACATGGCACTCGTGCCGGTGATCCAGCCTCCCATCATGAAGGCCCTCACCACGAAGGAGGAGCGCAAGATCGTGATGAAGCAGCTGCGTCCCGTATCTAAGACCGAGAAGATCCTCTTCCCGATCGTGCTTACGATCATCATCTCGCTGCTCCTGCCTTCGGCTGCGCCTCTGATCGGCAGCCTCATGCTGGGTAACCTGATGAAGGAGTGCGGTGTCGTGGAGCGCTTGAGCAAGACTGTCCAGAATGAGTTGATGAACATCGTGACCATTTTCCTCGGTATATCGGTGGGTGCTACGGCCACAGCCGACGCCTTCCTCAACTGGCAGACGCTGGGCATCCTCGTGCTGGGTGTTACGGCATTCGGCCTCGGTACCGCGGGCGGTGTGATTCTGGCAAAGATCATCAACATTTTCAGCAAGGAGAAGATCAACCCGCTGATCGGTTCTGCCGGTGTGTCGGCCGTGCCTATGGCCGCACGCGTATCGCAGAAGGTCGGTCAGTCGGAGAACCCTGCCAACTTCCTGCTCATGCACGCCATGGGCCCGAATGTGGCAGGTGTGATCGGCTCGGCCGTTGCTGCCGGTATCCTGCTCTCGTTCCTCGGATAGTGTGAACGCTCAATAACGTCAAGGCCCGACCTGTGAAGGTCGGGCCTTTTTTTGTTTTGTCGGTGAAGGCGGATTATGGAATGTCGATGCTGCGGACGGTGATCTCTTCAGATCCTATGGCAGACCCTATGACTTCGGCTACATAGTGCGATACCGACGCGGTTCCCGACGCGGGGAACTTCACAAACGAGGCGACGGCGGCGACGGAGCCGTCCTCGGCAGGGCGGTATGTGACGAGGGCGCTGTACGGAGCGTCGTATGCGAATAACATTATTATCGTATGTTTAAGGATGGGGCAGAGGAGCGTATCGTCTACCTGCAGTATGGATGTCGCGGATAACGGTTGCGTGCCGTTGAGTCCGTTTATCATGGCAGCCGCTGAGCGTATGGCGCGCTCCACGATGTGCTTATGGACAAAATCCAAAGTGTCGGTCTCGAAACTCTTGCCGTCGATAATAAATATCTCTTTCGGAGTGGTATAGTCGGCGGCAGATATCAAGGAGATCTCGTTCTGGATGGGTTGTGATGAGGTCATCATCGATACATACTCCTTGCTGCGGGCGAGTTGGCCCATCTGTCCGATCAGTTGCCGGCCTTTTGCGGCAAGAAGTGACTCCATCGCGGCCGGATTGTCGATATTCTCAGTGTCCTTGTCGGCGACATGTATGGCCGTCGGGCCGTCCGCCGATCCAATGATACCCTCTTTGGCTTTTGTGTCGTCGGTAACGGTTATCTGCGTCGGGCCGTCGGCAGAGCCTATGACGGCTGGATCCGTGTGGCGGCCGCATGATGTTGTCGATATTATGGTTAAAGCAGCGGCAAGAAGCGTAAGGGTGATGTACGGTCTTTTCATGGCAATGGATTTTTGGTTGGTGTGTTCGAATATAGCAAGATACTTATAATAATGCAATATACGGCGGGTGGGAAATAAAAAAGCGGCCTGAACTTCAAGCCGCCATTATTCATGTTTGATTGGGTTATTCGGGTCTTGGTGCCACTCCCGACTCGATGGCTGCCTTTGCTACGGCTGCGGGGATGATCTCGCGCAGACGCGGGTCGAAGGGCGAGGGGATGATGTAGTCGGGCCCGAACGCCAAGTCCTCGCGGCCGAGCAGTTCGCGCACCTGCTGCGGTACCTCTTCGCGTGCGAGTTGTGCGAGAGCGTGGGCTGCGGCGATCTTCATCTGCTCGGTTATGCGGCGTGCGCGCACGTCGAGCGCTCCACGGAACATATAGGGGAAGCAGAGCAGGTTGTTCACCTGATTGGGCGTATCCGAGCGGCCCGAGGCGTAGATTACGTCTTTGCGGGCCGAGAGGGCCTCGTCGCGCGTGATCTCGGGATCGGGGTTGGCCAGAGCGAGTATTATGGGGTGGGGTGCCATCGTGCGTATCATCTCTGCCGTCAGCACGCCGGGTTTTGATACCCCGAGGAAGACATCGGCATCGACGAGCGCCTCGGCCATTGATGCGATGTGGCGCGTAGTGGCGAATTCACGTTTTTCGGCCGTGAGGTCCTTTCGTTCGGCCGAGACGATACCGTGGCTGTCGTTAAGGACGATATTCTCACGTTTGAGTCCGAGCTCCAAGAACATGTGCACGGCAGCTATGGCTGCGGCGCCGGCGCCGCTCACGACCACGCGCAGCGATTTGAGGTCCTTGCCCGTGCAGTATGCGGCGTTGATCATGGCTGCCGAGATGATTATGGCCGTACCGTGCTGGTCGTCATGCATGACGGGTATGTCGAGCGCCTCCACAAGACGGCGTTCGATCTCGAAGCACTCGGGAGCCTTGATATCCTCAAGGTTGATGCCTCCGAAGGTGGGGGCTATGCGGCGCACGCACTCGACAAATTGGTCGGGCGTCGAGGCGTCAACCTCGATATCGAATGCGTCGATGCCGGCCATTGCCTTGAAAAGGAGGCATTTGCCCTCCATTACGGGCTTTGCCGCCAAGGGGCCTATGTTGCCCAGACCCAGAACTGCCGTGCCGTTGCTGATGACGGCCACGAGATTTCCGCGACCCGTATATTCGTAGCTGAGGGCGGGGTCGGATGCTATGGCGAGCGACGGCGCCGCCACGCCCGGCGAATATGCCAGCGAGAGGTCGTATTGCGTAGCGTGTGGTTTGGTGGGGCGGATCTCGATCTTGCCCGGGTGCCCTTCGGTGTGGTAGCGGAGGGCTTCGGCGTATAGTTGTTCTTTGGTCATATTGATTTTCGTTAAACTGTTTGCTATTGCTGTATGTTTACACTTTGTCTGATGCAAAGTTAGTGAAAATTCTTAATAATGTGCATTTATATACGGCAAATTAGACTTTTTTATGCATAAAAATTATAGTTTGCATTTTCTTCCATAAACAGCCTAATGCGGTATTCCTCTTATGTGGATGGCCGACGTTGTAATTCAACAGGATTGACTCAGGAGGGGAAACTTTGCGGCGGCAGATGGTTCATGTAGATTGGCGCGTAGCGTGAATGTCTTTTGATGGCGTGAATTTTTTTGATATTGTAATTCGTAATCGAATGGTTTGTCCGGTCGGATACAATGCGTTGCGCCGAGTGTGATTATCAAGCGCGCGTGGCTCTTCGGAGGGTGTAGTGATGTTTGCAATCGTATGATGATTTGTAAACGGGAGATTAAAAAATTATGAATTTTTATGCGTAATGTCACTTTTGCAACCATCCAAGCGCAGCAGATACGCTGAAATATGCGGCTTTAGGGGCTTGGGAAGTGGAAAAGGGTGGTTTTTACGACCGTGATGGTGGATTTTGTGTGCAAACTGACGGCCGTAATGTTTGCGATTATAATGGCATTATACGCAGTTATATATTATAAGGTAAGTGCGGGAAAATAATGCCCAATCAATGCCTGAAATGTCGCGCCGGATTCAAAAAATGGCTTTTTATGCGTGTCTGCGGCACTTTTTGCCGCGTAAATTTGGTGGTTAAGGATTTTTATCTTATACTTGCATTCGGAAACATAACCGAGAGCATAATGGCGTTTTATCATGACATAACGACGACGGATATTGCGACGACACTGGTCGGCGCCGTCGGCGTTGTCATTACCGTCATTGCTGTCGGTGCCGGTATCGGTACCGGTACCACCCCTGTGGGGGTTGGGGTTCATATTTGCCGATAGAGGCGCGCGTTGGTCTGCGCCGTTCCGCCAAGGTCGCGGAGGTCGAATTTTCAGTTTTTAATCACACATTACAAGTTTCAGCCGACTGCCGGCGGTGGCTTTTTGTACGGGTTTGCGTATCGTATGGCCATCTGTGCGGTCGGGAAAAAGATAAGGAAAATGAACAGCATGAAAGAGATACGTGTATTCGCGCCCGCAACGGTGGCTAATATGGGATGTGGATTCGATATAATGGGAATGACTCTCGATGCCGTGGGCGACGTGTTGAAGGTCGAGGCGGCTGAGGGTGACGGTGTCGAGGATGGCATCAGGATCGAGAACCGCAGTGCGGCCGCACTGCCCGAGGATCCCGAGCGAAATGTCATAACGCCTGCCCTGCGGGCCTTTATGGCCGTATATGGCGCCCCGCTGTCGGTGAAGGTGACCGTCGAGCATAAGATCACGCCGGGCAGCGGCATAGGGTCGAGCGCCGCATCGTCGGCAGCGGCCGTCTACGGGTTGAACGAGCTTTTGGGCCGTCCATTCAGAGATGAGGAGCTTGTGGCGTTCGCCATGGAGGGCGAGAAGCTCATAAGCGGGGGTACGCCCCACGCCGACAATGTCGGGCCGTCGTTGTTGGGCGGCGTGGTGTTGTTACGCGGGTATGAGCCTCTGGATGTGGTTCGGCTGCCGGTGCCGGAGCGTTTCTGCTGTACGGTTGCCCACCCCGCAATCGTGGTCAGCACGCGCGAGGCGCGCGAGGTGCTGCCGCGGGAGATCCCGCTGCGCAGTGCCGTGAGCCAGTGGGGTAATGTCGGAGGTCTGGTCGCTGGGCTTATGTCGGGGGATGTGGAGCTTGTCGGGCGTTCGATGCGCGACGTGGTGGCGGAGCCGCACCGCAAACGCTTCATACCGGGTTTCGACTCCCTGCGTGACGCCGTACTTGAGGCCGGTGCGCTTGCGATGAACATATCGGGTGCGGGGCCGTCGGTGTTTGCCCTTTCGTCGTCGATGGAGACGGCCGCGCGCGTGGGAGAGGTGATGAAGGCCCACTTCGCCGACAGAGGCATATCGTCGGACATATATGTATCGAAGGTGTCGAACCGCGGAGCCCGTGTGTTGAACGATTAATGCGCGTACGACCATGAAGTATTACAGTACAAGAGATCACGGCCGCCGACATCCGTACGGACTTTCGGAGGCGGCATTCATGGGTCTGGCGCCCGACGGCGGGCTTTTCGTGCCGGAGCGTATCCCGCAGGTGGACATGGAGCGTGTGGAATATCTGGCCGGGCGGTCGTATGCCGATATGGCGGCATATCTGGCCTCTGAGATAATGGATGACATGGATCCCGAGATGTTGCGCAAGGCGGTGCATGAGGCATACGACTTCCCGATCGTGCTGCGGCATCTGGACGGAAAGTTATATACGCTGGAGCTGTTCCACGGGCCGACATTTGCATTCAAGGATTTCGGGGCGCGGTTCATGGGCCGCGTGGCGGCCATGCTCAACGGCGGGCGCGGGCTTACGGTTCTGGCGGCCACGTCGGGCGATACGGGCAGCGCCGTGGCGCACGGATTCAGCGGCGTGCCGGGCGTGCGCGTGGTGATACTTTACCCCGAAGGCAAGGTGAGCCCGTTGCAGGAGGCGCAGATGACTACGCTCGGCGGCAACATATACCCGTTGCGTGTGGACGGTACGTTCGACGACTGCCAGCGGCTTGTCAAGGAGATGTTCTGCGACGAGACGCTGCGCCGCAGCGTGCGCATCACGTCGGCCAACTCGATAAACCTGCTGCGGTGGCTGCCGCAGTCGTTCTACTACTTCTACGGCTGGGCCGCATGGCGCAGGATTACGGGGCGTACGCATCCCGACGTCGTGGTGCCGAGCGGCAACTACGGCAACCTTGCGGCGGGGATGCTGGCACAGCGTATGGGCCTTCCCGTGGGCAGGTTCGTGGCGGCATCGAATGCCAATGATGTAGTGCCCGAATTTCTGCGCACGGGACAATATCGTCCGAGGGCTTCGGTACGGACGGTGGCCAATGCGATGGATGTCGGTGCGCCGAGCAACTTCGAGCGCATGGAGTGGCTCTATGGCGGCGACAGGGAGGCGCTGCGGCGCGATGTCGATGGATACTCTTGCGACGATGCGTCGATTCTGTCGCTTATCGCCGAGCAGAAACTCCGATACGGATATCTCTCCGACCCGCACAGCGCCGTCGGGTACGGCGCCGCCAAGACTCTGGACGTTGACGGTTTCTGGGTCTCGACGGCGCATGCGGCCAAGTTCGGCGATGCGCTGCGCCGGGCTACGGGCGCTGAGGCGCCGCTGCCGCAGGCCCTCGCCGAGGCCATGCGGCGCGAACGCCATTCGGCACCTATGGCGGCCGATGCCGACGCCCTGAGAGAGTACCTCGTGGCAATGGGGTGATTTGAGGCTTGTTTTGGCTCCCGCATCACGGCGCAGATACCCCGCAACGGACGATTTATTCGCTTTATCTGCAATATTTTTAGCCGATGGATGGTAGTGTGAAAAAATATTACTATCTTTGCGCACCCGTAAAGTGCGGGATGGATTACAATAACAAGTATTAACTAAACGTAACAAGATGGATTCAAGAAGTTACAAGACTATCTCGTTGAACGCCGGTACCGTCCAGAAGGAGTGGTACGTGATCGACGCCACCAACGAGGTATTGGGACGTCTTGCATCGCAGGTGGCTAAGATCCTCCGAGGCAAGAACAAGCCCGGCTACACCCCCCACGTCGATTGCGGTGACAATGTCATCGTCATCAACGCCGCCAAGGTGAAGCTCACGGGCAACAAGATGACCGATAAGGTCTACACGCGTTACACGGGATATCCGGGTGGACAGCGTTTCGCTACGCCGGCCGATTTTCTGGCCCGCCGCCCCGAGTTCGTGATCGAGCACGCGGTAAAGGGCATGCTCCCCAAGACCCGTCTGGGCGAGGCCGTGCTCAAGAATTTGAAGGTCTATGCAGGCGCCGAGCATCCTCACGCCGCACAGAACCCCAAGGAAATTAAGTTAAACGAGATTAAGTAGCAGAGTATGGAAGTTGTAAACACCGTAGGTCGCCGTAAGGCCGCTGTCGCTCGCGTATACGTGAAGCCGGGTAATGGTAAGATTACAATCAACCACAAGGAGCTCGAGGTCTATTTCCCCCTGAACATTCTCCAGTATGAGGTGAAGCAGCCGCTTATGGTCACCGATACGCTGGGCAGCTACGACGTTGAGATCAACCTCGACGGCGGCGGCATCAAGGGTCAGGCCGAGGCCGCTCGCATGGGAATCGCTCGCGCATTGTGCCAGATCGATTCGGAACTCCGTTCGGTACTGAAGAAGAACGGATTCCTCACCCGTGACTCACGTGAGGTTGAGCGTAAGAAGCCGGGTCAGCCGGGCGCACGCCGCAAGTTCCAGTTCAGTAAGCGTTAAACCTTACGAGACCTGAAAATTCGGCTAAGCACGACGCGGGTTTCAAATCTGTGGGACTGCCTCTCGTTTATAATATAAATAGGTATTACCGGCAGGTTGCCCCGTCGCGGAAAACTTTCGGGACCGGCCGCAAGGCCACTACCGCGAAGGTTGAAGTAAAGAGAATTCAAAATTAAAAACAGAAACAAAAATGTCACGTACAGATTTCAATACATTGTTGGATGCAGGCGTTCACTTCGGTCACCTGAAGCGCAAGTGGAATCCTAAAATGGCTCCCTACATCTTCATGGAGAAGAACGGCATCCATATCATAGACCTCCACAAGACCGTGGTCAAGCTCGATGAGGCAGCCGCCGCATTGAAGCAGATAGCCAAGAGCGGTCGCCGCGTGCTGTTCGTCGCTACGAAGAAGCAGGCCAAGGAGATCGTAGCCGAAAAGGTTGCAACCGTCGGCATGCCTTACGTTACGGAGCGTTGGGCCGGCGGTATGCTTACAAACTTCCCCACGATACGTAAAGCCGTCAAGAAAATGGCCACCATCGACAAGATGTTGGGCGACGGCACTTTCGATAACTTCTCGAAGCGCGAGAAGCTCCAGATCGCACGTCAGCGTGCCAAGCTGGAGAAGAACCTCGGTTCGATAGCAGACCTGACGCGTCTGCCGGCAGCCCTGTTCGTTGTGGACGTGCAGAAGGAGGCCAATGCCGTCAAGGAGGCCAAGCGATTGAGCATCCCCGTATTTGCCATGGTTGATACTTGTTGTGATCCGACAGACATTGATTACGTTATACCGGCAAATGACGACGCTGCAAAATCTATCGCTACCATCCTCGACGTAGTGTGCGCGGCCATCGCCGAAGGCACCGAGGAGCGCCGTCTCGAGAAGGAGAAGGAGGCTCAGGAGGCTGAGGCAGCCGCTCCCGCAAAGAAGGAGGGCAAGCCCCGTATCAAGAAGGCCGTTCGTGCGGCCGTAGATGCCGAGGAGGAGACCGTAGCCGATGTAGTGGCTTCGACCGAGGCCGCTGCGGAGAAGAGCGAGGCTACGACCGATGCCGAGTAATGAAGATCCTCAGCTGAAGTAAGTTTTTAACCTTTTAACAAATCGAAACTATGGAAGTAAAAGCAGCAGATGTAATGAAGCTCCGCAAGATGACGGGCGCAGGCATGATGGACTGCAAGAAGGCTCTCATCGAGGCCGAGGGCGATTACGAGCGCGCTAAGGATATCATCCGCGAGAAGGGTAAGCTTGTTGTAAGCAAGCGTGCCGACCGCAGCGCCACCGAAGGCGTTGTAGTAACGAAGGTCGTAGGTACGAAGGCATATCTTCTGTGCCTTGCGTGCGAGACCGACTTCGTTGCCCAGAATGCGGAGTTCGCCGCTTCGGCCAATGCCATTCTCGACATTGCCGTCAAGAACGACGCCGCAGATGCGGCTGCCCTGCTTGCCATCAAGAACGACGAGGGTCGCACCGTTGAGGAGATGGTGACCGAGAAGTCGGGGCAGACGGGCGAGAAGGTCGAGCTGGCATACTACGGCCGTATCGAGGCTCCCTATTGCAACGCATACGTTCACTTCAACAAGAAGCTCGGTACGATTCTGGGCTTCAACAAGGAGGTGCCCGTAGAGGTAGCCCACACCGTTGCCATGCAGGCTACGGCCATGGCTCCCATCTCGATCGACGTTGCAGACTGCCCCGCCGAGACGGTTGCTCACGAGAAGACCATCGCCATGGAGCAGATGAAGCAGGATCCCAAGAACGCCAACAAGCCCGAGGCTATTCTGGAGAAGATCGCCGAGGGTAAGATGCGCAAGTTCTTCGAGGAGAACACGCTTCTGAACCAGATTCTGGTAGGTGAGAAGATCACGATCCGCGACTATATCAAGAATGCGGACAAGGATGCTACGGTAGTTGCTTACAAGCGTTTCGCTTTGGAGGCATAATCCGTACGATAGATTTATACGGGAAGTCCCCTCGCTACGGCGTGGGGATTTTTTTTGTATTGCCGTTGGTGGCGTGGGGGTGGTGTGCGGGAAGGGCGTTTTACAGCGTTATCGACAATTTGCGAATAAAACTGTGGATAGGGGAACGCGGGGAGGAATTTTTTTGTATCTTTATATCCGATTGCAGTATGGTGGTTTATTGCGTGTGTATGTATGTGACGGCATGACAGGTATGGGTTGTCCCGAATGGGAGGTTCAGGTGTCGCGTCCATCGCCGGCGTCAGCACAGCAACAGCTATCAGATGCATCGACAAATATTTATATTAATACAAACTTATTAAAATTCAAACCAACAATGAAAAGAAGATCCGAATTTGTGGGGGGGGGAAATATTCCGCTCCTGTGTGTGAAGTAGTAGCTGTCAGTACCGAAAAAGGGCTTTGCCTCTCTTCCGTCAATGGTTCGCACGGAGGCTGGATAGAAGATGATTTCGAGTGGTAAAATGTATTGCTTGCAGAGTTTTTATCGCTTTACGTGAATCCGAGCCTTAATGCATAGCCTCGGTGGCGTAGTGTTAAATGCCGGTTCCCGATTATCGGCTGGCGGTGTGCCGCGTAAGCATGCCGTCGGTTTATGCCGGAGTCAGCGAAATGATCTTTTCCATGCGGCTTTTGCCGTAAGTGGTGCCGTGTAGGGCTGTTGCCAATATGCCATGTGGATGTGCGGAGCGTGATACGGCATTGTGGTTTTCCCCTCGCGTATAGGGCCCTGCCCTGTGACGCGAGGGGATGTTTGTATCATTATGGATGGAATAACTGTTCTGTAATGGTATTTCCTATGGTTGTGGGGGAAGAATTATACGTTGGCGGGCTTTGGTTATCCGACGGGATTTAGTAACTTTGTTTTTGACTTGTAATGACAGTTTTGTCAAAACGTAATAAACTTATGACCCTGAAAGATCTGGAACCCCGTCGGGTATGGGAGCAGTTCGATGCCATAACCCGTGTGCCGCGCCCTTCGAAGCGCGAAGGCCGAATAATAGAATATCTTGTCGATTTTGCACGCAGCCACGCAATAGATTGCGAGCGCGATGATGCCGGTAATGTGGTGATGCGCATACCCGCAGCGGCCGGGTGTGAGGCGGTGCCCGTAGTGACGCTCCAGTCACACATGGATATGGTGTGCGAGAAGCGCGGCGACGTGGAGTTCGATTTCGACCGCGATCCTATTCGCACGCGTGTCGAGGATGGCTGGGTGCGTGCCGAGGGAACGACTCTGGGTGCTGACTGCGGCATAGGTATGGCGGCGGCGCTGGCGTTGCTGCTCGATCCCCCTGCGGAACACGGGGCGCTGGAGGCCCTGTTTACGGTGGATGAAGAGACGGGCCTTACGGGAGCCTTCAATCTGGGTGAAGGCATGATCGGCGGCAAGTATCTGATCAATCTCGATTCGGAGGACGAGGGCGAGATCTTTATCGGATGTGCCGGCGGTGTGGATACTGTTGCGACGCTGCGTTGTGAACGCGAGAAGGCTCCGGCGGGATATCTGTATTACCGTTTCGATGCGGCCGATATGCTCGGCGGACATTCGGGTGACGATATAGACAAGGGACGCGCAAATTCTGTAAAGGTCGCTGCGCGTTTTGTTGCGGCGGCCGCGGCCAAGTGCGGTGCGCGTCAGGCCCGTATCGAGGGCGGCAATCTGCGCAATGCCATTCCGCGCGAGTCGTATGCCGTCGTGGGCGTTGCCAAGGGGCAGGAGGCGGAGCTGATGGCGATGTTTGAGAGTTTCGCAGATGAAATAAAGGCTGAGTATCACATGACCGAGCCGCGTATGCGGTTGACATTGACGCCTGTGGCTGCGCCCGATACGGTATTTGCGGCTTCGTCGCAGCAGGCACTGATCGGAGCGTTGATGGGCGTGGCGTGCGGTGTGCTGGCCATGTCGCAGACGGTGAAGGGCTTGGTCGAGACGTCGACCAATCTTGCATCCGTAAAGGAGCCGCAGCCGGGAAGTGTGGTGATAACGACGTCGCAGCGTTCGTCCGTGGACAGCGCCAAGGAGTATGCGATGCTGATGGTGGAGTCGGTATTCCGTTTGGCCGGTGCCGAGGTTGCACATTCGGACGGTTATCCCGGGTGGGCACCAAACCCTGAGTCGCTTTTGCTGCGCCGCACGACGGAGTGTTATCTCAGGTTGTTCGGCAGTGAGGCCAAGGTGCGTGCCATCCATGCCGGCCTTGAGTGCGGACTCTTCCTCGAGAAGTATCCCCATCTGGAGATGGTGTCGTTCGGCCCTACGATGCGCGGCGTGCATTCGCCCGACGAGCGGCTCGAGATAGCCTCGGTGGATAAGTTCTGGCGTCTGCTGCGCGAAGTGGTTACAGCTGTCGCGCGTGAGTAGATATGTATCATAGGGCCGCCATGCGGCGGATTAAATATGGGTAATAATAAATGTGATTCGATATGAAAAGTGGATTAGGAGATGGTGCGGTGCGTTTCTGCCGTCGTGCGGCTGCGGCTGCCGTAATGGTTGCGGCTGTGGTGATGAGTTCGTGCGGCGGAGATGACGAACGGGTGAAGATCGTGGGCCTGCGATGTGAGTATGCCGAGGAGCCGCTTGCGATCGACGGTGACAGCGTGCGCTTTACGTGGCGCTATGAGAGTGACGAACCCGTCGCCTCGTTCCGTCAGCATAAGGTTGAGGTGCGAATAGCTACCGACGAGGCTTCGTTGGCCGACGAGGAGAGCTGTGTGGCGACCAGCGGCCGCGTGCGTGGTGGACAGATGATTGTACTGCCGACCGACAGCCTCGATGCCGAGAGCCGCTATTGCTGGCAGGTACGCGGGTATAACGCTCTGGGGGTGGAGACCATGGTATCACCCGTGGCGTGGTTCTCAACGGCGAAACTGCATGGCAAGGCGTGGAGCGCGAAGTGGATCACCGACTCCTACGACAGGAATTACGAGCCTGCGCCCATGTTCCGCAAGCGGTTCCGCCTGAGCGGTAATGTCGAGCGGGCGTCGCTCTATATCAGCGCCGCAGGTTACTACGATGCGGCCATCAACGGCAGCCGCGTATCGGATGACTGGCTCGATCCCGGCTACACACACTACGATAAACGTAATCTCTATCAGGTACATGACGTGACGTCCCTTGTGCATGACGGCGATAACGTTATCACGGCAACTCTGGGTAACGGTTTCTACAACGAATATACGGGTATGGCCGTATGGCAGTTCGAGTCGGCTCGGTGGCGTAACCGCCCGCGCATGATATGCGAGCTGCATGTTCTGTACAGCGACGGCCGCAGGCAGAAGGTGGTATCCAACTCGACGTGGCGGACGACTACGGGCGAGGTGCGCGGAAACGTGATATATGCGGGCGACATAATTGATGCCCGATGTGCTGTCGAGGGGTGGAACGACCCTGCCATGGATGACAACTCATATCCCGCAGCTGTGGTGTGCGAGGCGCCCTCGCCGCTGTTGGTGGCGCAGCAGATGCCCCCGATACGCGAGAGCGAGACGTGCGAGCCTGTGTCGGTGCGCCGTATCTCGGACCGCGAGTATGTCTTCAGCTTCGCGCGCAACATGACGGGCGTCTGCACGCTGCGCGTACGCGGCGAAAAGGGTACGCGTATTGAGATGGAGCATGGCGAGCTGCTGCGTGATGACGGTACGGTCGAGATGCACAACATCGATTTCCACTCGCATCCCGTGGGTGACTACTCTCTGCAGCGCGACATCTTCTACCTGCGCGGCGATGGCCGGATGGAGAGTTTCACGCCCCGTTTCCATTACAACGGATTCCAATATGTCACTGTGACGGCCGACCGTCCCATAGAGTTGGACCGCAGCAGTCTGACGGCCCATTTCCTCCATACGGATGTGCAGTCGGTAGGGGATTTCCGCTCGTCGAACGAGTTGCTGAACAGCCTTTGGCAGGCGGTGCGGCGTTCTTATCTGTGCAACCTGCAGGGAATACCGACGGACTGCCCCCATCGTGAGAAGAACGGCTGGACGGCCGATGCACACGTAAGTATCGATATCGGCCTTGCGAACTACGACGGCATTACGGTCTACGAAAAGTGGATCGACGACATGATTGACAACCAGCGTGAAGACGGTTCGATTTCGGGTATTATACCGAGTGCCGGCTGGGGTTATGACGACTGGATCGGACCGGTATGGGATGCGGCCATGTTCATCATTCCCGATGCGCTGTACAACTACTATGGCGACGTGCGTGCCATCGAGAAGATATATCCCGTGGCGGAACGTTATCTGGAGTATCTTGCCGGACGTGAGAACGAGGATGGTACGGTGACATACGGTCTGGGCGACTGGTGCTTCTACAAGACTCAGACGCCGTCGGACTTTACCACTACGTGCTTCTATTATTATGACCAGAAACTGATGGCGCGTTTTGCAGCCCTGACGGGCCGCGACGGTTCGAAATACGAGGCCAAGGCCGAGGCGCTGCGCGAGCTGATCAATACTAAATATCTCGATTCGGAGACGGGCATCTACTCCATCGGCCGCGTCACGGCACAGGCCGTGCCTCTGGCGTTGGGTATCGTCCCCACGGGGATGGAGGCGAAGGTTGCGGCGCGTCTGAACGACGTTGTGGTCGAGGACGGATATACGTGCGACTTCGGCCTGTTGGGCAGCCGCTATGCTCTGCGCATGTTGGTCAAGTACGGATATGTCGAGACGGCATACAAGCTGGCGACGCAGATACGCCGCCCGTCGTGGGGCAACTGGATCGTCGAGGGCTTTACCACGCCGCTTGAGACGTGGGCACTGCGTGAGAATTTCTCCGATTCGTCGGCCAACCACGTCTTCTTCGGCGATATTGCCGCATGGATGCAGAGCGACATCGCAGGCATCAATTACGACGAGCAGAAACCCGGGTTCGAGAATATAATCATCCGCCCGCACTTCCCTGCCGAGATGGAGTGGGCCGAGGCGTCGTATCACTCTGTGCGTGGCGTCGTGCGCTCGGCATGGCACCGCAGCCGCAATCATATAATCCTCGAGGTGACCATCCCGCTCAACACTACGGCCACGATCTACACCGACGGCGTATATAAGATCAAGGGCAACGGCTCGACATACCGTTTTGTGGTGAACGAGCGCGCCGCCGCGAAGTACACGCGGCCCGACGCCGAGCGCTAATGATGGCGTGGTGGCTGGGCGAGAAGGTCATAGATGGTTGACCTCTCTGGCTGTCCCGTACGCGGTATTTTGTGGGTGTTACGAAGCGTTGTGCCGATCGTGGGCCGACGGAAAAAGAAACGATATCATATAATGAAAAATCCGGCTTGCCCTTTGCGGGCAGGCCGGATTGTCGTTCCATTCATTACGTAAGAGGGTTGAATCTTACTTCACAATTCACAGTTCACAGTGTTTTTCCCATGTCTCAAGCCACGCGCAGCGTTATGCGGTCGTCGTCGCCGCGGTCGACGGTGACGCTGTCGCCGGCGTGCAGCTTGCCGTCGATGATGAGCGTCGAGATGGGGTCCTCGACCTCGTCGAGCAGCGTGCGCCGCAGAGCCCGTGCCCCGTATCGCGATTCGTATCCCATCTGTGCCAGACGGTGACGCGCCTCGGGGGTTATGGTTACCTCGTATCCTAATTCGCGGGTGCGCGAGAGCATGCCGTCAAGTTCCAGATCGACGATACGTTCCACATCGTCTACGGTGAGCGTGCGGAAATATATTATGTCGTCGATACGGTTGAGGAACTCGGGCGCAAAGGTGCGCTCCAAAGCCTTGCGGTACTCGGCCTCGGGCGCCGAGGTTATGTTGGCACCCTTCGAGAGGGTGTTGTATCCGACCTGAGAGCTCTTCTCGGCGGCGGCGCGTGACCCGACGTTCGACGTCATTATGATCACCGTATTGCGGAAGTCCACCGTGCGGCCCGCACCATCCGTAAGGCGTCCCTCGTCGAATATCTGCAACATCGTATTGAAGACATCGGGGTGGGCCTTTTCAATCTCGTCGAAGAGTACTACCGAGTATGGCTGCCGCCGTACGGCTTCGGTAAGCTGTCCGCCCTCACCATAGCCGACATATCCCGGAGGTGATCCTATCAGGCGTGCAACGTTGTGTTTTTCGCCGTACTCGGACATGTCGATGCGTATGAGGCCGCGGCGCGAGTCGAAGAGCCATCGCGAAAGCTCCTTGGCCAGAAGCGTCTTTCCCACACCCGTGGGCCCGACGAAGAGGAATACCCCTATGGGGCGGTCGGTATCCTTCAGACCTGCGCGCGAGCGGCGCAGCGAGCGTGAGACGCGCTCCACGGCGTCACGCTGGCCTATGACACGCGTCTGTAGATGCTCGGCGAGAGAACGCAGACGCTCAGCTTCGTTGCTGGTGATGCGCTCGGTGGGTATGCCCGTCATGTAGGTTATCACGCGCTCGACATCCGAGGCCTCGATCTGGGCGGGGTTGCTCTGCATGTCGCGGTGCCATGCCGCACGCTGCTCGTTCAGGCGCGACTTGAGCGCCAGCTCCCGCAGGCGCGCCGTCGCGGCCTTCTCGTAGATGAGCGCCGAGACAGCCTCGCGCCGCTCGCGCGAGGCGGCGTTCATCTGACGCTCGGTCTCGCGTATCTCTTCCGGCTCGTGCGCCGAGAGCACATGTGTGCGGGCACCCGCCTCGTCCAAGACATCGATGGCCTTGTCGGGAAAATATCTGTCGGTGATGTAACGCTCGGTCAGGGCAACGCATGCACGCAGCGCATCCTCCGTATAGTGTACGTTGTGGTAACGCTCGTAGTAGGGCGCAATGTTGTGCAATATCTCGAGCGTCTGTACCGCCGAGGTAGGCTCTATGATCACCTTCTGGAAGCGACGCTCAAGTGCCGAGTCGCTCTCGATGTTCTCGCGGAACTCGTCGAGCGTAGTGGCGCCGATGGTCTGCAGCTCGCCGCGTGCCAATGCCGGTTTGAGTATGTTGGCCGTGTCGAGGCTGCCCTGTGTGGCTCCCGCCCCGACGATTGTGTGTATTTCGTCGATGAAGATTATCGTGTCGTTGCGTCGGCGCAGCTCGTCCAACAACTGCTGCATACGCTCCTCGAATTCGCCGCGGAACTTCGTCCCGGCTACGAGCGCCGCCACGTCGAGCGAATAGATCGTCTTGTTGCGTATGGTGCATGGTACATCCCCCGAGGCTATGCGCAGGGCCAGACCCTCGACTATGGCGCTTTTGCCTACACCCGCCTCACCGATAAGGATCGGGTTGTTCTTCTTGCGGCGTGAGAGTATCTGTATGACACGCTCGATCTCGGCCTCGCGTCCTACGACGGGGTCGATACGCCCATCGCGCGCCTGCTGCGTGAGGTCGGTGCCGAACTTGTCGAGCATGGTGCCGGCGATGGGTTTGTTCTGCTCGTCGTTCAGGTCGACGACACGCAGACGTATGGCCGTAGGCTCATCCGTCGGGGCGCTCATCTCATCGATTGCAGCGGCCATGGTCTGGGCATTCATACCGTAGAGCGACAGCACCTGTGACGTGGCGGTGGTCGTATCACGCATGATGTCGAGCAGGGCGTGGGCCGTCGAGACGTTGCGTACGGCGCCGCTCTCGGCCAAAAGATGGTCGCGGTACTCCTTGTAGAAGTTCTCGGGCAGGGTATCCTCATCCTGCGGCTGCGACTTTATCAGGTTCTCGATACGCAGCGGCAGCTGGAATATCTCCCAATCCTTCAGGTGCGATGCCAAGGCCCGATAACCCATCGAGCCATCCTCGCGCAGAATCTCAAGCGCGAGATGATCCTTATATGATTGCCGTATGTCGGCCTTCGTCGTGTCGAACGTAACGCGGGCTAATACGGCCTCCAAAGTCTTCGATATTCTGATCTCCATAATGGTCCGTTTATGTCGTTTTTCGGCAATATAACGGATAAGTATATCTCGATATTATGTTAAATGGTAATCGGTATATCTATCGCTTTATCTTTCAGATAGATCGATATGATGTATTTTTTGCGCGGAGGCATTGTTGCTGCCGGTTGTATAAAACAACGCCGTCGAATGTCCTATATCTCCATTCGACGGCGTAGAATGCTTCCGCGTGCTGCGGCGGGACTATACGGCGGCTCCGGCCTCGTATGCCTCGCGCATGGCGGGCGTGGACTTGACCTCTCCGGGCTGCCATACGCCGAGTCCGTATATGATGCCGCGCTCGACGGGGTTGTCCAGACAGTTGAGGAACCCGCGCAATACGGCTACCGTGGGCTGCATGCTCTCCACATCGCGTTCGGCGGCCGTCATGATAAGGTAGAACTCCTTGTCGGACATCTCCGTATAACGTGCGCAGCAACGGTCGATCAGGGTCTTGAGCTGGGCACTCACCGAGTAGAAGTAGACGGGCGTGGCCATAACAATGACGTCGGCATCGAGCATCGCCTCGATGATCTCGGCCGCATCGTCCTTCTGCGGGCATGGTTTTCCCGTGGTGCAGACACCGCAGCCGACGCAGTAGTTGACATGTTTGTCGCGCAGGAAGATCTTGCGCACAGCGTGACCTGCATCTGCGGCTCCCTGCATGAACTGGTCGCACAGCGTATCGGAGTTGCCTCCGCGACGCGGCGAGGATGAGATGATAAGAACTTTCTTAGCCATGATGATATCTGTATTTTTTACGATGCAAATATACTCTCCATCACGATGCTGTTACGTACCGCCATTACGGGTATTGTTACCATTTTCATCTCTGTGCATCACTTTTTCGGTACGACCAGTACGGCATCGGCATAGAGCGTACCCGATACGTCGCCGCCGTTGTCGAACTCGACGTATGCCGGAGTATCGGCACGCAGGTCATATTCACCGAGGCTGATCCATTCGCCTGCGGTCTGGCCGTGGATGGTGATGGCGTCGTAGTCGAGTGTTATACGGTTGAGGTTGGCGCCGTCGCTTACGGTCAGCTGCGAGAGTTTCGACATGCCGCCGCGCTTGCTGTAATATGTGTAGACGGTATATCGGCCGTCACGCTTGACGCTGAAGGGGAAGCGCAGGCTCTCGCTGCGGCCCGACGGTTCGAGCTTGTAGAGCGAGGGCCCGTAGCCGCCGTATATGTTTACACGCTGCCATTGTGATCCTGCGGCAGGCTCCACGGCCGTGTCGTCGACCATGATGTCGGGAGCCGTACCGTCAAGCAGAGGATCCTCGTCATACATGCGCTGTATCTGCCGTACGTCTACCTGTTGCACATCCGTGCCGCCGTCGATGGCCAGACATGCGGCCTTGGCGGCGCTCTGCCCCAGAACCATGAATACCGGCTCCATACGTATCGAGCCGTAGGCTATGTGGCTTGCCGAGAGACATACCGGAACCAGCAGGTTGGTGCACTCCTCGCGTTTGGGCGTGATCGAGCGGTAGGATACGGGGTAGGGCGATCCGATGCCTATCTGTACGTCACCTTCGTTCTTGACCATGGCCTTGCCATCCTTGTGGATGACGATACGCTGGCAGTTGTGCGAATCCATCGTGTAGGCCGCCATGCCGACACCGTCATCGACCGTAGTGCGGTTCTCGCAGTCGGCCTGCGTGGCGACATATTCGCCCACCATGCGGCGGCTCTCGCGTATGTATAGCTGCGGCGTCCAGTGTCCGTTGTCGGTGTACTCGTCTTTCGGCAGACCCCAACGCAGCATCTCGTTGCGCATCTTCTCGGGTACGCGCGCGTCATGGCCGATGAAGTAGAGCAACCCTAAGGTATAGCTTAAATGGGCATCGAATATCTGCTGTCGCTCGCGGTACGATGCCTCGGGATAGCTGTGGTTCATGCCGATCATGTCGGTCGAGAAGCCTCCGTTGTTGTTTATGTCGGTCTTGCGGTTGGGCATGGGGCTGATGTGCATGTACGAGCCGAGGTTGTCGCTGCCGTTGGCCTTGATCAGACGCAGCAGAAGCTCATAGCGCGTCGAGTCGTAGTCGGCGGGACGCTCGATGGGGATGCTGTTCTCGGCAACGTCTGTAAGGCATATACGGAAATTGTATGCCTGCACCTTGTCGTCACCGCTGCCTTCGGCGGCAAGCGTGCCGTCCGAGATGCCCCATAAGAGTCCGCTCGTACTGTCACCCTCGATGACGTAGGGATCCACGCCGTCGGGGAACTGGTGCGTGGGGCGCATGTGTACGCCGTTCCAAGTCTCGCCATAGGTGGCGTTGTCCTCGCGACCGACCACATACGAGACACCCGCACGGGCCATAAGGTCTCCTTCGTACGAGCAGTCGATATACTGTTTGGCGCGGACGACGGTGCGGCCGAAACATTTGTCGATATTCTGCAGGCGGATCGACTCGATGCGCGTGCCCTGCTTGTCGGCGCTGAGGATACGGTGTCCGTAGAGCACGTCGACACCGCCGCGCGTGATGTAGTCGTTGAAGATGTCGAGTGCGACACTCGGTTCGAAGATCCACTTCTCGAGTTCGCCGTAGTGTTGTCCTACGCGGCGGTAGAAATCGAGCGAGAGGCCCTCGACGGCCTGTTTGTTGCCTATGTCGGTTTGGCCGAGACCTCCCGACGAAAGACCGCCGGCGCGGTGTCCGGGTTCCACGACGACGACCGTCTTGCCCTGCATGGCGGCCGAGTAGGCGGCGATGACGCCCGCCGACGAGGCCCCGTAGACGCAGATGTCATATTCGACGGTGTGGGTGCAGCCGCCTGCTGCAAGCAGGGGCGCAAGTGCGAGTAAGAGTAGAGATTTTTTCATAGAGGGTTGGTGTTTGGACAAATTTACAAAAAAATATCTTTGCGTCCATCACTGCGTCAGCTTAATGAAAGCCTCGGCGGCCGTCAAGGTGCGATTTTGACGCTCGGGAAATAATGCGTATCTTTGCCTCTGATGCCGCCTGCATCGGTACGGATTGCGATTGATGTGGAAACCGGCGTTGAAACAGTTTGACAATGAGCAGCATACCATTGGCCGAGCGGCTTCGTCCGCAGACCCTCGACGAGTATATCGGGCAGACGCATCTGGTCGGGCCCGACGGCGTTTTCCGTAAATTCCTTGAGACAGGGAATGTGCCGTCGTTTATACTGTGGGGCCCCCCGGGTGTCGGCAAGACCACATTGGCCAAGCTGGTGGCAAACCAGCTGAAGCGTCCGCTATATACGCTTTCGGCCGTGACGTCGGGCGTGAAGGAGGTACGCGAGGTAATCGAGTCGGCGCGTAAGCAGAGCCTATTCAACCAGAAGGCGGCGTTCCTGTTCATCGACGAGATCCACCGCTTCAACAAGAGTCAGCAGGATTCGCTTCTGGGTGCGGTTGAGCAGGGTATCGTGACGCTCATTGGCGCCACGACCGAAAATCCGTCCTTCGAGGTGATCTCGCCGCTGTTGAGCCGCTGTCAGGTATATATCCTCAAGCCGATGAGCGACGAGGAGCTCTCGACGCTGCTGTACCGTGCCATTACCGCAGACGAGGAACTCAGCCGCCGTAATGTGAAGGTCACGCAGACCGAGGCGCTGTTCCGTTTTTCCGGGGGCGATGCCCGCAAGCTGCTCAATATCCTCGACATCATGGCTGGGGCCACGTCGGGCGACATCGAGATCACGGACGAGAGTGTCACGGCATGCCTGCAACAGAACATAGCGCTCTACGACAAGAACGGCGAGCAGCATTACGACGTCATCTCGGCCTTCATCAAGTCGGTTCGCGGAAGCGATCCCAATGCGGCGATATACTACTTGGCGCGTATGCTGGCCGGAGGCGAGGAGCCGCGGTTCATAGCGCGTCGACTTGTGATCCTCGCCTCGGAGGATATCGGTCTGGCGAATCCCAACGCACTGCTCCTTGCGAATGCGTGCTTCGATACGGTTCACAAGATCGGCATGCCGGAGGCGCGCATAACCCTTGCCGAGACCACGATATACCTTGCGACGAGTCCCAAGAGCAACTCGGCCTATATGGCCATAAATGAGGCCTTGAGTTTTGTGTCGCACGACACGACGAACCGACCCGTGCCGCTGCACCTGCGCAATGCTCCCACGAAGCTGATGAGCGAGGCTGGATATGGCAAGGGATACAAGTATGCGCACGACTTTGCAGGCGGGTTTGTCGAGCAGGAGTTCCTGCCCGAGTCGATCTCGGGGAAACGGTTCTACACGCCCAATACGCAGAATCCCTCGGAGGCGAAGATCGCCGAACGCATACGCACGCTCTGGGGCGACAAATATTCCAAATAACGTATGTCATGCGCCGCGGATGCGGGCGGTATGTATTTTGCTCAACCAAGAATAAAATCCCGAAACACATGAAACGAATACTTTTATCTCTGCTGTCGCTTGCGGCGGCTCTGGGCGCGACGGCGGCCACGGCCGGAAAACAGACGCTTCTGTATGCCGTCAAGGATGCCGACTCGCTCTTTCTGGACCATTATGTGGCCGACGTCGAGGGCCAGCGCCCGTGTATGATCTTTGTCTTCGGCGGAGGCTTCGCCGGCGGCGAGCGTGACAACAAACAGTATATTCCCTACTTCGAGTTTATGAACGACCACGGCTACGACGTTGTATCGATAGACTACCGTCTGGGGTTGAAGGATGTGTCGGGCGCGGGCGACATGTCGGTGCGCGAGATGGTGACGCTCTTCAACAAGTCGGTCCGAATGGCTGTGGAGGATCTCTTCAGCGCCACGCTCTTCGTACTCGGCAAGGCCGACGAGTGGGACATAGACCCGCACATGATCGTCACGTGCGGCTCCTCGGCAGGTGCCATCACCGTCCTGCAGGCCGAAAACGCCCTCTGTAACCGCAGCGATACGGCCGAGGTCATGCCCGAAGATTTCGATTATGCGGGTGTTGTGTCATTTGCCGGGGCGGTCTTCTCGGTGGACGGTGCGCCCGAGTGGAATCGTTGCCCTGCACCCGTTATGATGTTCCACGGCAGCGCCGACAATCAGGTGCCATTCGAGAAAGCATCGGTATTCGGCGTGGGATTCTACGGTTCGAAGTTTCTGGTCAAGCAGTTCGACAAGCGGCAATGGCCCTATTGGTTCTATACGGTGGAGTACCAGAATCACTCGATGGCCGTTACGCCCATGCGTGACAACCGCTACGAGATCCTCGCCTTCCTTGAACAGATGGTGCGCGACCGCCGCCCGATGCAGTCCGTAACCGAGGTGCGCAGCGAGGACTTCCCGCCATGCAAAACACGGTTCAAGGTCATGGACTACGTACGCGCCAACTATGCCCGTTAGCAGGCGGCAAAGTGATGAAACCCGAAAATAGAGACTCTAATCACGACTTATGAAACGCATAGGTGTCATTTCCGACACGCACGGCACCTTCGACGACGTGCTGAAACACTTTCTTGAGGATGTGGACGAGATATGGCACGCCGGAGACTTCGGGTCGCTGGAGACGGCGGACGCCATCGCCGCATTCAAACCGCTGCGCGGCGTCTACGGCAATGTGGATGGCGGCATGATGCGCCGCGTGTATCACAGTTCGGCATTCTTCGAGTGCGAGAAGAAACATGTGCTCATAACCCACATCGGCGGCTATCCGCGCCACTATTCGCCTCCAGCACTGCAACTCATACAGGGCGCGCGGCCCGATATCTTTGTGGCGGGACATTCGCATATACTCAAGGTGATGTTCGATCCCGTCTACCGCCTGCTCTATATCAACCCCGGGGCGGCAGGGGAGTACGGCTTCCACAAGGTACGCACGGCCGTGCGTTTTACCATCGACGGCGACGACATGCGCGACATGGAGATCGGCGAGTGGCCGCGCCGCGGATGATCCTCCAAGGCGGAAATGAAAAACGGGTGCGATTCTTTGAGGAATCGCACCCGTCTGCTTTGCAGGGTGGAGCTGGTCTATTTTACTATCAACTCGCTGTATGCGCGGTCGGCAAGTGCGGTGAGCAGGGCACGTGCCGATTTCCACTCTGCGGGCGCGATGATCGCCTTGTTGATCTTCACGTTACGCGTGACGGTGGCCTTGCTGCCGTCGACCTCTATGCGGAGCGTCACCTCGCCAACAGGGTTCGAGAGTTTCAGCTCGCGGCTCGGCGTAAGGATACGGCCGTCGGTGGTTATGGTAAACGTCACCTCGTCGTCGCACACGTAGGGCATCTCGAAATATTGCCTGCGCTCCGTTCCCAGACGCGACATGCCCCATGACTCGGCAAAGCCTACCGACGGGAGTTTCACCAGATGGTATCCCGAGCGGTCGGCTACACTGACTGCGGGTGATGTCTGCTGCGTTGAGGTGACGCCGCTGCGGTCGGTTTCGACGTTGGCCGAAGAGGTTGCCTCGGTGCCGTTTATCGTAACGGTTACGTCGGCCTTGCGGATATTGGTGCAGGGGGCGAAGTCGATCTTTCGGCCGCCGGTTACCGAATAGACCTCGTCGCGGTCGCTGCGGAGCTGCAGATCGAGCTGTGCGCCTGAGCCAGAATAGTGGCGGGTGTTGCCGTCAATCGTAACAGCTACGGCGAAACTCTTGATGTCGCGCAGCATCTTGACGGCATGGCATGCGGGATATACCGCCACCACCTCGGCGTCGATGCCTTCGGCCGTGAGGGCACGGGCCAGAAGCGTGCATTTCTCCAGATCGGTGCCGTATGCCGAAGCCAATACCTCGGCTGCGGGACGCGTACGATAACCTGTCATGAAGGGCGTTACTCCGCTTCGGCCGAGATGCGACCCCATGTATTCGGCGTATGCCTTCAAGGTCTCATCTTTGGATTGGCGGGCAAGACCCGGTACCTTGACTATGTCGCGCTCGGTGCGGGCGATGCGGCTAAGTGCGTCGGCCGTCGAGGTGAATGTCGTGGCGCAGAGCGTGGGGCGTCCTTCGCCGTTCTGCGGCGTATAGCCCTCGTCGTAGTATGCGGCGAGGTTACGGAACTGCCACGTGTAGGTATCTCCCGTGCGGCGGGGCTTCATGGCGGGATCGTAACGCAGCTCGGTGCCTGCGGGCACGGTGATCTCTATGCGGCGATCCTTCACCGAGGCGGCAGGCTCCGTGAGTGTCTCGCACACTTCGAGAGCAGGGTAGAAACCCGCCTTCGTCGAGAGCGTGTAGTCGAGGTGTATCGTTGCCCCTATCTCCAGTCCCGTATGGGTTATGACGGCCTCGCGCAGACGGTTGTATGCGGGAGCGTCGGCCGCGGCGTGGGGCAGAGACTCGTTGACGGCGTTGTCGGGCAGGGGCACGACGGTGCCGTCGGCCTGCGTCGTGTAGGCTTCGTTTATGGTGAGAGTCTGGTATTCGGGATCATACACCACGAACGTCTCGCCGAAGAGGTCGTTGAACGAGGTGTGGGTCTCGAGTTTCAGATCCATCACGCGGCGGTACTGCTGCGAGCCGTCGGCCGCAAGCGTATAGCTTGTGTGGAGTTTTTCGTATGTGGCCTCATCGCCGGCATAAGCGACCGTGAAGGCCAGAAGGCACAGTATGGTTGTTATGTATCGTTTCATCTTACTCACTCTTTTCGAATACCAAATCGTTTATCTCTTTGAATCCAAGCACCGACTCGCGGAACTGTGTCCAGTCGGCCGCATCGTAGACACGCTTGCCGAGCGATATGCGCTGTTGCAGGTGTAGCGTTGCTCCCGACTGCGAACAGCTGCCCTCGTAATTGACCGTCTGGCCGCCAGCTTCGGCCTCGTACGGCTTGCCGACGAGCGTGTAGCCTGCGGGCAGGGTGATGCTCTCGTCAAGCTCCACGAGACGCGAGGTCGAGTCCTTGAAGGCGTAGCGGCGAGTCTCGGGCGTGAGGCTCACGCGCAGGAAGGTGTAGATCGAGTTGTAGAGTCCCGTCTTGACTATGGGCTGGCATATCATGACGCCGTCGCCAACGGCCGCGTAGTCGGGAATCTCGAAACGCACGGTCATCGACAGCGGCCCCTGCTGGTAGTCGGCGGGGTTCTTGCCTGCATCGTATGACAGAAGACGCGCCTGCGGCGATATGTTGAGCAGTTCGCGCTCGATGGCGGCGCGCACGCGTGCCCGCATGCCCGTAGTGAAAGGACGTCGTGCCGAGGCATCCGACAGCCCTTCGGCCTCGACCGTGAAGCTGCCCGTGATCTTGCCGTTGGCATCGAGACGCGACGCGGCCTTGATGCGGAAGTAGTGGTTCTCGGGTGCCGAGAGGGGTGTAAGGCAGAGATCCGACCCCTCGGGTATGCCGGGCAGGTAGTTCTGCTGCTGCTCGGCGCTGCTCCACAGCTCGCGGCTGAAGGGCACCCACGTCGGGTCAAGCGGCATATAGGTGCCGTCGCCGAGCTTGACCACGGCTACGCAGTGGTTGAAGTGGTCGGCCGGTATGGCCTCGATGCGCGATCCGGCCATCGTCATGGCGGGGTAGGCCTCGAAGCCTGCCATGCGGAGCATCGAGATCAGCAGCGCCGCCTTGTCCTTGCAGACGCCGCAGCGGTCGGTGAAGTTGGTGCGGGTGTTGTGCAGGGTGTAGCCCTCGCCCTTGCCCATCGAGATGCCCGAATAACGCATGTTGTCGGCAACCCAGTGTGTCAGCACGGCGATCTTGCGCATCGGGTCGTCAATGCCGCGTATCAGCTCGTCAACCTTGGCCTGCGCCTCGGGCGTAGGGTCAAAGCTGCCGTAGTCCTCGTTCACGCCGTGGAACCAGAGCGACTTGTCGCGCCACGAGTCGGTCGACGAGAGCATCAGCTTCGGCGCCACATCGTAGAGGTCGACCATGTTGGGCTCGCGGTCGAACGGACGTGCATCCTCGACCGTGAACGAGAGTATCTGCCGCCCGTCGGCAAAACGTACCGAAGGCGAGCAGGTGCCCTGATAGAACTCGTACTGTACGCGTTTGCTCTGCGGGACGGATACCGTATAGTTCTTCACCATCGTAGGCTCCGATACCCAGAAGGGTACGATGTCGTAGAACTGTCCGCGCATGGGCGGGATGAAGCGTTCGTCGTCCGAGGGCATGCCGTCGAGCAGGGCGTATGTGAAGCCGTGCTTCTCGATCGAGTATTCCACGACGTCGCCGGCCTCCAGAGCGCCGATCTCGATCATGATCTGCCGCGCGCCCCAATATATGGCACGTGCGGGTGCGGCGTAATCCAACGTATTCTCGACGGGGATTTCGTCTACGGTGCCGTCGGCGCGATATACCTTCACAGAGGTGAATCGAGCGGCCGCCGTGAGCGGGTCATAGTCATATTTCAGGATGCGGTTTGCGAGTGCACCTTCGGCGTTGCCGATGAGCACGGCGCGGTAGATGTCGAAGGCTCCCGATCCGGTCTCGGCGATCTGGACGTTCGTGCGGTCGACAAGACATACGGCGGGACTTGACTTCAGAGTCGTGTCGGCCTCGGCCCGCGCCTTGAGCGGAAGCCACTCCTGTGCCGTCGAGGCGTACCACAGCGGCAGAAGGAGAAACAATAACAATAGTCTCTTCATATATGTGTTGATTATCTGTGTTGTCTCTTATGGCAGAGTAACGTAGCGTTACGCCGCCCGTCGTGCAAATATACGCAAACTCGGCGGGCGCGTCAAGCGAAAAATCGGTTTGCGTTATCGCATGCAGCCCCCAAAGAACCGAACAATCGAATTTAAGCGAATTTTTATTCCCGTATTCCGGTTTTTTTTCGTGTCTGCGCACATCCCTCTCGTATAAAAAGCGCCGCTGCCCTTACTTCCTGTTGGGGCGGCGGCGCTATGAGAGGCGTTACGTGTCGCTGGCGCGAGGCCCTGCCGTCGAGCTACTACCGTATAAACGGACTTAACACCATAACTCTATCCGTAACGTGCGAGACGGGATCCAACATATTGCGCGTAAGCGAGGCCGTGCGTGAGGAGATGTCGCGCCTGCAGGCATCGTTCCCGCCGCAGATAACGGCATCGCTCTCATACGATGCATCGAGGTACATAAGCGACGAGTTGGACAAGATATATTCGCGTACGTTGTGGTGTCTGGCCATATTGCTCGTCTTCGTCTTTCTGGTGAGCCGCGATGTGCGGTATCTCGTGATGATAACCGTAACGCTGGGGGTAAACCTGCTTGTTGCCGTGGTTTTCTACAACCTGTTGGATGTCGGCATACACATATATTCGTTGGCTGGAATCACCGTCTCGCTCGGCATCATGATCGACACGGCGATAATAATGGTCGACCACTACAGCTATTACCACAACCGGAGGGTGTTTACCTCGATACTCGGCGCTCTGCTCACGACCATAGGCGCTCTGGGCATAGTGTGGCTCCTGCCCGAGGACCAGCAGGCAAACCTTACGGATTTTTCGCTGGTGATAATCATTAACCTTACCGTGTCGATGATTGTCGCACTGTTGTTCGTGCCGTCGATGATAGACAAGTTCCCGCTCGGGCGCAGCATGACGACGCTGCCCCGCCGCAGCCGCCGGCGCATAGCCCGCATCTCGCGCCGTTACGAACGTTTCATTGCGTGGGGGCGGCGCCACCGCTGGGCTTTCCTCGTGCTGCTTGTATGGGGCTTCGGCATACCTACATTCCTGTTGCCGGAGCGTCTGTCGGAACCGCAAGACGAGAACCCGCCCCTGCACCGGCGTCTCTACGACAAGGTTATGACCAGCCGTTTCGTTACCGAAAACCGCCTTACGCTCGACATGATATTCGGCACGTCGGTCAACCTGTTCAACAAGAAGACCTCGGCATACAGCTATTACCGCAGTCCCGAACAAAAACGCCTCATAATCAATGCCGGTATGCCGGAGGGGTGTACCGTACAGCAACTGAACGACGTTGTGCGCCACATGGAGAACTACATAAGTTAATACGACGAGATCGCATCTTTCCATACCAGTGTCAATTCATACGACAACGCTACAATCGAGGTGACGTTCAGGCGCGAATACGAGAATACGTCGTTCCCGTCGCGTCTGAAGCAGGAGATAATCAGTGCTGCGGCCAATTTCGGTGGCGCGACATGGCGCGTGTCGGGTGTCGATGACCAGTATTTCAACAATAATGTGGTGACGAGCTACCGTTCCAATTCGATCCGGCTGCGCGGGTACAACTACGACCAGCTGTCGGAGTTTGCCGACCGTCTGCTCGATTCTCTCAGGCAAAACCGTCGTGTCTCCGAGCCGGAAATCATGGACGGCAACTCCTGGTCTCTGCCTTCAAACGAATTTCACATACGCTACAACGACGAACAGATAGCCGCGGCGGGACTCAACATTTACGATTACTACTCGGCTTTGAGCACCAAGTTGTACAATAGTGGTCTTGCGACTATTTACAATGGTCATGAACTACAGCGTGTGGTCATGGAGTCGGGCGGCCGCGACAGGTTTGACAAATGGAACCTCGAAAACGCTCTGGTGACGGAGACCGATACGCCCATGAAACTGTCGACCGTAGGGTCGATCGAAAAACGGCGCACGGGCATGGCCATACGCCGCAGCCGACAGTCATACGAGATTTCGGTAGGTTTCGACTTCATCGGTTCGTATGAATTGTGCAACCGTCTTGTGGACAAAACCATAAAACAGTTCAACGAAGAGATCCTGCCGCTGGGATTCCGCGCCGACGCCCCGTCATACGGAGGCTGGAACGACTCGAAAAAGACACAGATAAAACTCATATTGCTGGTCATTGCCATCATATACACCATGTGCGCCATAATTTTCGAGTCGCTGCTCAAGCCGCTGGTGATAATCATGATGATACCCATATCGTTCATAGGGGTATTCCTCACGTTCGGACTTTTCGACTTCCGTTTCGATCAGGGAGGCTTTGCGGCTTTCGTATTGCTTTGCGGCATCGTGGTAAATGCCGGAATATACTTGATAACGGAATATGACGAATGCCGCCGTACATCTTCCAAGCAGGGGTTGCAGCTCTATCTGATGGCCTTCAACCACAAGATCGTCCCAATATCGCTCACCATACTCTCGACAATACTCGGCTTGGTGCCGTTCCTTTACGACGGCCCCGAGGAAGTGTTCTGGTTCGCCTTCGCCATGGCAGCCATCAGCGGCACGGCGTTCTCGATTCTGGCCCTGATAATTTATCTGCCCATATTCATGCCCTTGGGGAAGAGGAAGTCAACGGGAAGTGTGCATGATTATGGAACCCGGAATGTATGTAGTGACGTCGGTCCCAACCAGTCGGCATAGCGATACAGAATACCGTCGATTACATCGTTTGTTACGGGCCGTTTGGCTCAAACATGCAAAACTTATTGTCGTAATACCATGCCCAAGCAGAAAATATCACTTATTGTTCTGATGATATGTCTGATAGCGGCAGCAGCATGCAGCCGCAGTGATGTGCGCGATTTGACGCGCGATGACGGCACTATCCCCAATGACAGTATCATAAAGAGTGTTGAATTTCTCTATCTGCACGACGACGAACAGACTATGCTGGGGGGCATATCATCCTTGGATTCTTTCGACGGCAAGTGGTATGTCCTCGACAACAGTAATCGCTCCATCATCGTCATGTACGATGCCGAAGGCCGTCCTCTGAACCGATATGACCGGACAGGACGCGGGCCGGGCGAATATGCGGAGATAACCGATTGCGATATTGATCCTGCCACAGGCCGCATATACGTTTTGTGTGGTCCGCCAAAAATCATAATACTCGACAGCGAGTTGAACTTCATACAAGAGATCCCGCTCACGCAGTTCTATCACCGTATTGCATATGTTAACGATGGAATACTGCTGTTCTCGGGCTATGATGCGGCCGTAGACCGTATGGCCGGCGACGGTTCCGTGAAGAGGATATTCGAGACGGCCAAGGATGCATATTATACCGATAGCCGTGCGCCGGTGTTTATCCGCAGCGGTCACGATATCTACTTCCAGACCGAACCATCCGACTCGTTATACCGTATCACCCATAAGGGATGCGAGGTCGCAGCCGCATACGATTACATGAATCGCGAGGAGGCTCAGGCAAGACATCGCACAGAGTCTCTTATTGGTCTCAAGGCTATGGAGTATGTGCGGCCAAAGGTGCTTTGCGTAATGCGTGACGGTGACAATCTGTCTTTCATATACAACCGTATCGTATACAATGTAAGCATGGAGTACAACGGTGAGTATCACAATTTCGCCCTCAATATTGCAGGTTTGTCCAATGCCCTCGCCATGACCGGGAACAAACTTGTCGGATGGATCTATTCACATAACTATGATCCCGATCTGGCAGCTACAATATACGATGGTGTCGAGTTGTATGAAATAGATGGTTGGGACGATGCCAAAAGAGAGTCCGGAAATCCGATACTCGTAATACACACTCTTGCGAAACGTTAAATTCCCATACAATCAGACTTTGTCTCCCAAACATTGGGCGCATAACTTTTGAAGAGAGTTGTTATGCTCATAGTGTTAAGGCGTGGCGTCTTTATTTGGCGGCATGAAATGTCATCGGCGGCGTAGTAAAGATCTAAGGCTGGATGATCGGGGCGGAAATGATAGATACGCTTTACTGAAAAAACGATGCGAGATGAGGAGTTTGGGTAGGTTTGATTGCCCTAATTTGTGTCGAAATTGTGTACCCGCCGAAAACGAAACAACCGCCTGCATTGCTGCAAGCGGCTGTCTTTGAAGTGGTACCAGGAGGAATCGAACCGCCGACACAAGGATTTTCAGTCCTTTGCTCTACCAACTGAGCTATGGCACCATCGTTTCGGGCGGCTGCAGAAGTCTTTTGCAAACCTTGCGGGCAATTGCAATGCTCTGTTTGACCCGTTGCGAGTGCAAAGGTAAACAAAAAATCTCAACATCCAAACGTTTCGGCCGTTTTTTGCATTTTATCTTTATCGGGGCTCTCGACTGTCTTATGCTTAATCTATATGATTATGTTTGTAAGTGTATGTTATGCAACTTTTTATGTGAAATATGCGGGCGCTGCGAGGTTTTCCGTCGAGGCGGATTCCGGTTATAATGTGTGCGAAGGCCGGGGCTGCGGTATCGGTAAGGGGCGCGCCCGGAGCATCCATGACGTAATTCCGAAACTCGCACGAAGTAAAAAAGTCGGTGTGATTGTGTTTGTCCCGATGCTTTTCGTATATTTGCCGATGGCGGGCGGATGTTTGGTGTGCCGAGTCTGCCGTCTTGACTGAGAACCCGTGCCGCACGGATTGCGGAGACTTTTAATGTAAGGAATATGGGAACGAGTGTAAATATCCGGAAAATCCTGCTGTCTGTAATATTTGTCGTGTCGGCAGCCGTGGCTGCGGCGCAGGACTGGGGGCGGCTTCCAATACCTAAGGCCGATCGGGAGTTGATATACAATGTCGTAAAGATAATGAACATGCCCGAGGGTACGCATCGCATATACAACGGCAAGGGAAATACGATATTCGATGTAGTCTATACGATCCGCTGCCGCAAGGGCGAGTGGGTCGTATACAATGGCGGCATGGAGAGTGTTTTCGATGCCCTGTACACTGTTACGGCGGATGGAAAGGGTACGTATACGATATACAAGGGCGGTATGAAGAGTGTTTTTGATATTCTGTATCGTCTGGAGTACACCGATCGCGGGATGAAGTTGTACAAGGGGGATTCGTTCAGTGTGAATCCGATATATACTTACGAGCGTGATTAGTGTAGTCGCGTAATGCGGCGGAATGAAAAAATGGAGCGCGGAACCTATTGGTTTCGCGCTCCATTTACAATACCCTTAATTAACCTCATGGCTTTGTCAAACCATCTCTTTTCGGAGTCATGAACTTCACGCTCCCGTGACGGGGTGTCGGATATGGTGTTTATCCGTCATTATCCTTGGCGGAGGATCCCATTTGCGTAAGATGCCGTCATCCTTTGCTTAAGGAAGCGCCTCGGAAAAACCTCATCTTTCAATCGTAGGCTTCATCTCGTGAAACTCCCTCGCGTGATAACCTCTCGATAAGGCCCGATCTTGTGTAATCCACCTCTCGGGAAGATCCGATCTTGTGAAACCTTCTCTTATGAAGGCCCGCTTTTGTGGAAACCTCCTCTTGTGGAAATCCGAAGTTGTGAAAACCTCTCGTGAAGGCCCGCTTTCGACCCGTCGAAGCGGAAGGAGGGGGATTCGAACCCCCGGTACCCAAATTCGAGTACGTCAGTTTAGCAAACTGGTGGTTTCAGCCACTCACCCATCCTTCCAAACCGATTTCTCTGAAAGAGTGGTGCAAATGTAGAGAAAAAAAACTATTGTACAAAATAATCGGTGCAAAAAATTGCGGGTCGGCATGCCGACGCCCGAAAAGCCTTTTTTGCGGTATTGTGCCCTTATGCCGTCGTGCCGTCGGCAGCGCGGATGGGGCCCGCTGCGTGCAAATGTCTTTTGCGGGGCATTTGCATGCCGTTTATCCCGAAAATGGCATTATGGTATTTTCTGTATGGGATGCGTCTCGGCTAAGCCAAATCTGAAAAACTTTGTTTTTCGATTTGCATCTGCCCTCGGCTTTCCTTATATTTGTATCTAAATGTCCGTATTGATATATATTGTGCCGAAACGCCTTGCGTGTGCTGCATTATCGGACAGTGTTGCCGTGCCGTATATGTTGATATGTCATATTTTACGTTTGTATCATGAAAAACGATCGTCTGATGTCGCTTGACGCACTGCGCGGATTCGACATGCTCTTCATCATGGGCTTCGCCTCGCTGGTGGTAGCCCTCTGCGGCCTGTGGCCGTGCGGTGTTACGGATGCCATAGCCCGCTCGATGAGCCACGTCTCGTGGAACGGACTGCGCCACCACGACACAATCTTCCCCCTGTTCCTCTTCCTTGCGGGCGTGTCGTTCCCCTTCTCGTTGGCCAAGCAGCGCGAGTCGGGCCGTTCGCGCACGCAGATCTATATGAAGATCATACGCCGCGGCGTGCTGCTGGTGCTGTTCGGACTCATATACAACGGACTCTTTACGCTCGACTTCTCGTCGCTGCGCTGCGCCAGCGTGTTGGGACGTATCGGTATTGCGTGGATGGTGGCGGCGCTGTTGTTTGTCAACTTCGGCGTGCGTACGCGTGCCGTTATCTCGGTGGTGATACTCGTGGGATATGCCTTGCTGTCGAAATATGTGGGTGCGCCCGACGTGCCCGGAGGCGACCCTCTGAGCCGTGAGGGATGCCTCGTAGGGTATGTCGACCGCTGCCTGCTGCCCGGACGCCTGCTCTATGACGGCGGACGGTTCGATCCCGAGGGGCTGCTCTCGGCTCTGCCTGCAGTGGTGACGGCCTTGCTGGGTATGTTTACGGGAGAGCTTATACGCCTGCCAAAGGAGCGTATGTCGGGCGAAAGGAAGACTCTGTGGATGGTCGTCGGAGCCGTGGTGCTGGCCGTGGTCGCCATTGCCGGCAACAGCTTCGTTCCCGTGAACAAGATGTTGTGGTCGAGTACCTTCGTGTGCGCCGTGGGGGCCTATTCGCTGGCCATGATGGCCCTGTTCTACTATGTGATCGACGTGCGCGGCCATAAGGGCTGGACGCTCTTCTTCCGCGTCGTGGGTATGAACTCGATAACGATATACATGGCCCAGCGTATTGTAAGTTTCGGCGGTATCGCCGACTTCTTCGTGGGCGGCGTGGCCGGTCTCTGCCCGGAGCAGATCGCCGCCGTCGTTACCTCGGCGGGATATGTCGCCGTGTGCTGGCTATTCCTCTATTTCCTCTATCGCAAACAGGTATTCCTGAAGATATGATGTCGACGCCGCGGGTGCCGATACGCGATTTGCATTTTTTTTGTATTTTTGCCGATCATAAATGTTTTTTATGGCAGACAAGGATAGAGAACTGATCGAGGATATCGAACGCGGCGAATACAAGTACGGCTTCACGTCGGACATCGACACCGAAACCATACGCCGCGGACTCGACGAAGATGTCATACGTCTCATCTCGGAGAAGAAGGGCGAGCCCGAGTGGATGCTCGAGCGCCGCCTTAAGGCCTATCGTCATTGGCTGACGATGAGGCTGCCGACGTGGGCGCACCTTACGATTCCCGACATAGATTTTCAGGACATAATATATTATGCGGCGCCGAAGCCCCGCAAGACTCTCGGCTCGATGGACGAGGTCGACCCCGAGCTCAAACGCACGTTTGACCGTCTGGGCATTCCGCTCGAGGAGCAGATGGCCCTTGCGGGCGTTGCGGTGGATGCGGTGATGGATTCGGTCTCGGTGAAGACCACATTCCGCCAGACGCTGGCCGAGAAGGGCATAATCTTCTGCTCGATCTCGGAGGCCATACGCGAGTACCCCGATCTGGTGAAACGCTATCTGGGCTCGGTAGTGCCTTATACCGACAACTTCTACGCGGCGCTCAATGCGGCCGTCTTCTCCGACGGGTCGTTCTGCTACGTGCCGAAGGGTGTGCGCTGCCCGATGGAGCTGTCGACGTATTTCCGCATCAACGCGGAGGGTACGGGACAGTTCGAGCGTACGCTTCTGGTTGCCGACGAGGGGGCATACGTGAGCTATCTGGAGGGTTGCACCGCACCGCGGCGCGACGAGAACCAGTTGCATGCCGCCGTCGTTGAGATCGTGGTCGAGCGCGATGCCGAGGTCAAGTACTCGACGGTGCAGAACTGGTACCCGGGCGACAAGGAGGGCCGCGGCGGTATATATAACTTCGTCACCAAGCGTGGCCTCTGTCGCGAGAATGCGCATCTGTCGTGGACGCAGGTGGAGACGGGCTCGGCCATAACGTGGAAATATCCGAGCTGCGTGCTTCAGGGCGACAACTCGGTGGGAGAGTTCTACTCGGTGGCCATGACCAACAACTTCCAGCAGGCCGATACGGGAACCAAGATGATACATGTGGGGCGCAATACCCGCAGCCGTATCGTCTCGAAGGGTATATCGGCCGGATGCAGCCAGAATGCCTACCGCGGACTGGTGCGTGTAGCCAAGGGCGCGGAGAATGCCCGCAACTATTCGCAGTGCGACTCGCTTCTGATAGGCGACTGCTGCGGGGCGCATACATTCCCCGTGATCGACTCGCACAATGCGTCGGCCGTGTTGGAGCACGAGGCCACGACGTCGAAGATATCCGAGGAGCAGCTCTTCTACTGCAACCAGCGCGGTCTGTCGACCGAGGATGCCGTGGGGCTGATCGTAAACGGATATGCGCGTGAGGTGTTGGCCAAACTGCCTATGGAGTTTGCCGTCGAGGCTCAGAAACTGCTGGCCATAAGCCTCGAGGGATCTGTCGGATAGCTTATGTGTGTCGGCATGTCGTGTGGATGCGGCGAGGTAGGAGTTTTGACGAATGTACGGCATGGAGATATCGGCAGTCCGAAAAATGAAAATGTAAAAACAGAGACAAAGAGACAAAAAAGATATGTTGAGTGTAAAGAATCTGCACGCCTCGGTTGAGGGCAAGGAGATACTTCGGGGTATAGACCTTGAGGTGCGTGAGGGCGAGGTGCATGCCATAATGGGGCCCAACGGGTCGGGCAAGAGTACGCTGGCGTCGGTGCTGGCGGGAAATCCCAAATATACGGTTACGGCGGGGTCGGTCGAATTTCTGAGCCGCGACCTGCTGAGCCTGCCTGTTGAGGAGCGTGCCTGCATGGGGCTGTTCCTCGGATTCCAGTATCCGGTGGAGATCCCGGGTGTGACGATGGCCAACTTCATGAAGATGGCCGTGAACGAACAGCGCAAGTATCGCGGCGAGGAGCCTCTGAAGGCGAGCGAGTTCCTGCGTATGATGCGCGAGAAGAGCGCTATCGTGGAGCTCGACTCGAAGCTGACGAGCCGTGCCGTGAACGAGGGTTTCTCAGGCGGCGAGAAGAAGAAGAACGAGATCTTCCAGATGGCGATGCTCGATCCGAAGCTGGCCGTGCTGGACGAGACCGATTCGGGTCTGGATATCGACGCGCTGCGTATAGTGGCTACGGGTGTTACCAAGTTGCACACGAAGGAGAACGCGACGATCGTGATCACGCACTACCAGCGTCTGCTGGATTACATCGTCCCGGACGTGGTGCATGTGCTCTACAAGGGCCGCATAATATATTCAGGCGACAAGACTCTGGCGCAGAAACTCGAGCGCGAGGGTTACGATTGGCTTATAAACGACTATAAGGAATGAAACTGCTCGAATACATAGCGCGCGGAGCTGCGGGTGAGGCCGAGATCATGGTGAACCCCACGCAGGAGGTGCGGCGTGTCGCGGCGGGCGGTGTATTGTCGCTGGTGGTCATACACACGGCGGCGGAGCCTTCGACGTTGGAGATAGAACTTGGCGAGGGCGCTGTGCTGCACCTTGTCGAGGCCTTCAGCGGCGGTGCGATGGGATCGTGCCGCGTGCGTCAGGGCGCATCGAGCCGCTGCGAGATAACATCCGTGGTGACAGGTTCGGCCGAGGCCGACTATGCCGTGGATATGGATGGCAGCGGCGCCGAGAACAATCTCCGCGGAGCGTTTATCGCCGGAGGCGCGGAGCGTGTGCGTTTCGGTTTGCGCGTATCGCATAACGTAGGTCTCTGCACGAGCAACTCTCTGGTAAAGGGTGTTGCCGGCGGCAATGCCTCGTGCGAGTTCAACGGTCTGGTATATGTGGCTCAGGATGCCCAGAAGACCGACGCACGGCAGACGAGCCGCAACATAGTGCTGGGCGACGAGGCGCGCATCGTGACCAAGCCGCAGCTGGAGATATATGCCGACGACGTGAAGTGCTCGCACGGGGCTACGGTCGGCCAGTTGGATGACGATGCAATATTGTACATGCGTCAGCGCGGACTCTCGGAAGCGCAGGCTCGGCGGCTTCAGATCGAAGGCTTCGTGCGCGACATAGTGTCGCAGGCGGGGAGCATGGGCGAGGCTTTGGCCGAGGTGCTGACGGAAAAACTGGAGGAGTTGTAAATGTTCGACGTAGAGAAGATACGAAGGGATTTCCCAATCCTCGACCGTGAGGTAAACGGGCGGCCTCTGGTATATCTCGACAGTGGTGCGACGGCTCAGAAACCGGAGTGTGTGCTGCGCTGTGTCGATGAGGTGTACCGTACGCTTAATGCCAATATTCACCGCGGTGTGCACTTCATGGCCGAGCAGGCTACGGAGCGTTACGAGCAGGCGCGCGAGACGGTGCGTGCCTTTATCGGAGCGTCGGCACGCGAGGAGGTGATCTTCACGGCCGGGGCTACTGCTTCGCTCAATACGGTGGCATACGCGTGGGGCGAGCGGTTCCTGCACGAGGGTGACAACATCGTCGTGAGCGAGATGGAGCACCATTCGAATCTGGTGCCGTGGCAGATAGTTGCCGAGCGCAAGGGCGCCACGCTGCGAATGCTTCCGTTCGATGACGAGGGGCGGTTGATGACCGAGCGTCTGGATACGCTTATAGACTCTCGTACGCGTATGGTGGCCGTAACGCAGGCATCCAATACGTTGGGTACGCGTCCCGATCTGAAGCCCGTAATCGAACGGGCGCATGCGGCCGGAGCTTTGGTTACGGTGGACGGATGTCAGGGCGTTGTACACGGAGGCGTGGATGTCAGCGCGTTGGGTTGCGATTTCTATGCCTTCTCGGGACACAAGCTCTACGGCCCGACCGGTATAGGTGTGCTGTATGGCCGCCGCGAATTGCTGGAGGCGATGCCTCCGTTCCTCTGCGGCGGGGATATGGTCGACCGCGTGTCGTTCGCCGGCACGACCTATGCGCCGCTGCCGTTGAAGTTCGAGGCCGGTACTGCCAACTTCGTGGGAGCCATAGGTCTGGGCGAGGCCGTGAAGTATGTCCAGTCGTTGGATGCAGTCGAGATCGAGGCTTACGAACGTTCGCTGACCGATTATGCCACCGAGACGCTGGGCGCAATCGATGGATTGAGAATATATGGAACGACCGAGGGCAAGTCGCCCATTCTGTCGTTCAATGTCGAGGGTGTGCACCATTACGACATGGGCATGATACTTGACAAGCTGGGTGTGGCGGTGCGCACTGGACACCATTGTGCCGAGCCCGTTATGGACCACTACGGTGTGACGGGCATGTGCCGCGCTTCGCTTGCCATGTACAATACGCGCAAAGAGATCGACGCCCTGTGTGAGGGCGTGCGGCGTGCGGTGCGCATGCTGCGATAGCTGAAGAGGCTTTACGGTATCTGCCGCTGAAATAGGGTTGTGCGGCGTGCAGCAGCCGTGCGAAGCGGAATGTTATGGCCGCAGATATGCGGTCGTGGGGGAGGATTGTAGAACCAAACGAAAATAGAAATTCATGTTCATAGTGCTTGAGGGTGTGGACGGATCGGGCAAATCCACACAGATAGAGAAACTTCGCGGTATGTTTGCCGAGCGGGGCGTGGAGAGTGAGTATGTGCATTTCCCGCGTTTCGACGCACCATTCTTCGGCGAGCTTATAGCGCGCTTCCTGCGCGGAGAGCTGGGCGGTATCAACGAGGTAGATCCGTATATCGTAGCACTGCTCTATGCCGGTGACCGCCGTGATGCTGCCGCCATGATACGCCGCTGGCTCGATACGGGAAAGGTCGTCATAGCCGACCGTTATGTCTATTCGAATATCGGGTACCAATGTGCCAAGGTGGCTGACGAGACGAAGCGTGCGGCGCTGCGGCACTGGATCTTCGAGCTTGAATATGAATATTTCAAGATTCCGCAGCCCGATCTGTCGATCTTCCTCGATGTGCCCTTCGCCTTCACCGAGCGCAAGCTGGCCGAGGCGCGCGAGGGTGCCGACCGCGAGTACCTGCACGGGGCCAAGGATATACACGAGTCGTCGCTTGCATTCCAGAAATCGGTGCGCGACGTCTATCTCGATGCCGTGCATCACGACCGTGACCTTCACGTGGTCGATTGCAGTACGGCCGATGACGCGATGGCCTCGCCCGAGGAGGTCTTCGCCCGTATCCGCAACCTTGTAAACCGATATGTAGACCGAGTGGAGAGATGAGCCGCAAGTTGAAGATAGCCTCGCATGTGTGTCGCACTCTGGTGGGCTTGATATTCGTCTTCTCGGGTTTCGTGAAGGCGGTCGATCCGTGGGGTACGGCGTTGAAAGTCAACGAATACCTCTCCATATACGGCATGGAGCAGCTGAGCGGCGTAAGTATGGTTTTCTCGATATGGCTGTGCGGTGCCGAGCTGATGATGGGCCTTATGCTGCTGTTCAAGGTGCGCACGCGTCTGGTATCTATTTTCGCACTCGCGTCGATGATATTCTTCACGGTGCTTACGTTCCTCAGCGCAACGTGGATACCGGTGGAGGATTGCGGCTGTTTCGGCGATGCGCTCAAGCTGACGCCGTGGGAGACATTCGCCAAGAATCTGGTGATCCTGCCGATGGTGTTCGTCGTGTGGTATCGCTACCGCGGCCGTCCCGTGTTGGAGTTCAAACGTTTGGAGATATTGCTTACGGTGCTGTTCTGCGTCATTGCGATGGGTATAGGAACATACTGTTACTTCACGCTTCCGCTGATCGACTTCCTGCCATACAAGAGGGGGGCCAATATCTACGAGATGATATCCGAACAGCACGATACGGGTGCCGAGACAATGTCGGATGAGGAGTATGTGCTCGTCTACCGCAACCGCGAGACGGGTGAGTTGCACGAGTTCTCGATCGACGACGAGGAGTGGCGCGACGAGTCGCGCTGGGAGTGGGTCGAGACGCGCGTGGAGAACGAATCGTCGGCGGTGCAGACCCTTGTGAGCGAGTTTTCGCTGTCGGATCCCGAAGGTAACGTGACGGAGGATCTGCTGACGCGCGAGGGTACCGTATATCTGATATGTGTGACGGATATTGACGACATAAGGGACGGGTGCCGCCACCGTCTGCGCCGTGTTGTGGAGCGGGCCGCCGAGGAGAATGCCACGGTCGTGTGCATCACGCCCAAGCCGCTGCGCAACGTGACCTATTACCGTTTCGACGGCAGCGACGAGGTGCGATGCTATAATATCGACGCCACGGTGATGAAAACGGTGCTGCGTGCCCGCAACGGACTTGTGGTGCTGCGTGACGGGGTGATCGAGGCAAAATACAATTGCGGCAGCATAGACTTATGACGGCTGACGCGTAATTTTTGGTATAATAATTGACCTTTCCGAATGGGAAGGTCAATTTTTTTATACCTATGTGCAAGCGGTTGTTATCTCTGATGATGGCGGCGGTGTGGTTTGCCGGCTGCGGCGGCTCCGCGCCCGAACAGCAATATGTACGGCCCGTGAAGGCGGCGACGGTACATGCCGTGGATTATGTAGACAAGGATTTTGCCGGCATGGCGACGGCGGACGAGGCGACGAATCTTGCGTTCAAGATCTCGGGGCAGGTGGCGAGTGTCGATGTGGCAAAGGGGCAATATGTGGCTCGCGGGGCTTTGCTCACGCAGTTGGATCCGCGCGACGTGCAGCTTCAGGTCGATGCCGACCGCTCGCTCTACGAGAAGGCTGCGTCACAATTCGAGCGTATGAAACGGCTGTTGGAGCACGAGGCGGTGTCGCGGCAGGAGTATGAGGCGGCGCAGACATCCTACGTGCAGGCCAAGTCGGCGTACGTGAATACGAAGGATCTGCTCGTCGAGACCAAACTCCGCGCACCGTTTGATGGCGTGGTGGAGCGTACCTATGTCGATACCTACGAACGCGTGCAGGCGGGGCAGACGATCGTGCGGATCGTCAGTCCCGTAAGTTCGACGGTGGAGTTTACGATGCCCGAGCGCAGCATGTCCTATCTTGCGGATACGACGACACGATTTTTCGTCACCTTCGACAACTATCCCGACCGGCGTTTCGAGGCGCGTCTTGACAGTTATGCCAAGACCTCGTCCGATGCGTCGGGTTTTCCCGTATCGTTGAAGATCGCCAAGGCGGAGGCCGAGCGCGTCGGTATCTCGCCCGGCATGACGTGCAGCGTGACGATGCGCACGGCCGAGAGCGCCGCGAGTGTCGTCGGGGTGCCTCTGACGGCAATATATGCTCCTGCCTCGGGCGGAACATACGTGTGGCGCATTGCCGACGAAGGCGTGGTGGAACTGCAGCCCGTGGTTACGGGCGGCATCTTCGGCCGCGACATGGTGATCGTCGAGAGCGGGTTGAAGGCCGGCGAGCGGATCGTCACGGCGGGTGTCTACCGTCTGCGCGAGGGCGATCGTGTGAAGATTCTAAATCCTTGATGCCATGTCGATCGTAGAATATTCGATACGCCACCGCAGTGTCATGTGGTTCGTGCTGGGGCTCTTCATCGTGGGGGGCGTGTGGTCGTTCATGTCGATGGGCAAGAAGGAGGACTCGACCTTCGTGTTGAAGACGGCTGTGGTGACGTGCAGTTATCCGGGCGCCACGCCCCTGCAGGTCGAGCAGCTCATCTCGGAGCCTGTAGCGCGCGAACTGCAGTCGATGCGCGGCGTGCATAAGATAACATCGGAGTCGTATTACGGCTATTCGAAGATAACCGTCGAGCTGAATCCCGCTACGCGTGCCGACGAGATTCCGCAGCTGTGGGATGAGTTGCGGCGTAAGGTGACGAACATCTCGCCCCAGCTGCCCGCAGGGGCGGGCGCGATACGCGTCAACGACGATTTCAGCGATGTCTACGGGCTATATTACGGTCTGGTTGCCGACGACGGCTTCTCGTGGAGCGAGATCCGCGACTGGGCCCAGCGCATAAAGACCGATGTGGTTACGGTGGATGGTGTGCAGAAGGTCGCTCTGTTTGCCGAGCAGACACCCGTGATAAACCTCTATGTTACCATGTCGGCATTGGCCAACTTCGACATCACGCCCGAGATGATCGTGGCGACGATCTCGCAGCAGAACGCCATAGTCAACAGCGGCCGTGTCGTGGCGGGCGAGATGGAGATACGCGTACTGGAGACGGGCGTTTACGGATCGGTTGAGGATATAGCCGACCAGCTGCTAATCGCCTCCGACGGGCGGCAGTTCCGTCTGGGCGATATCGCCCGCATCGAGGAGGGGGATGTCGAGCCGCCGACGTCGCTGATGTATGTCGACGGGCGACGTGCCGTCGGCATAGGGGTCTCGTCAGAGCCCGAAAGCGATGTCGTGGCTCTGGGGGCCGAGGTTCGCAGCCATCTGGAGCAGCTGTCACGGCAGATGCCTGTCGGTATGGATATCGTGACGCTCTATCCCGAGGACGAGATCGCACGCCGTGCCAACATGTCGTTTCTGGTCAATCTTCTGGAGTCGGTGGCCATCGTCATTGTAGTCATAATGCTTGCGATGGGTGCGCGCAGCGGTTCGCTTATAGGCTCGTCGCTGCTCTTTACCATCGGCGGCACGATGCTCTGCATGTATATGACGGGCGAGGGGATAAACCGTACTTCACTTGCGGGGTTTATAATAGCGATGGGAATGTTGGTCGACAACGCCATCGTCGTCACGGACAACGCCCTTACTGCGGCCTCTGCGGGTACACCCTTGCGAGAGGCTCTGGTGCGCGGTGCAGAGGGCCCGAAATGGGGCCTGCTGGGGGCTACGCTTATAGCCGTCTTTTCGTTTCTGCCGCTATATCTGGCCCCGTCGGCCGTGGCCGAGATCGTCAAGCCGTTGTTTGTGGTCATAGCCCTTTCGCTGTTGATCAGCTGGGTGCTGGCGTTGACGCAAGTGCCCATGTTCGGGTTGATGATGTTGAGGCCGCCGTTCCGTATGGCGGCGTCGGAGCGCTTTGCCTCCTTCGATCGGGTGTTGAGGTGGATGCTGCGTCATCGTTGGGGTGTGACGGCCGCGACGGTAGCGCTCTTTGTCGGGGCCGTTGCCGCAATGCGGGTCATGCCGCAGAACTTCTTCCCGCAGATCGACAAACCCTATTTCCGTGCCGACATAATCCTGCCCGAAGGTTACGACATAGAGGCTACACAACTCAATCTCGATACGATGGCTCGGTGGCTGCAGTCACAGCCCGAGGTTGTGCACGTATCGACAACGGCGGGGTCGACGCCCGTACGGTACTATCTTGCCAGCAGCAGCGTTTCGTCGCGTCCCAACTTCGGCAACATATTGGTCGAGGTGGACGACAAACGTTCGACAGAGGCGGTGAAGGAGCGTTTCGACAGCTTTGTACTGACGACGTGTCCCGACGTATGGCTGCGCTCGTCGCTCTTCAAACTCTCGCCCGTGCCCGACGCGACGATCGAGATCGGATTTGTGGGCAACGATATCGACACGCTGCTGCGCCTGACTCACGATGTGGAGCAGATCATGTGGCGTGACGGCGATGCGGTGAACATACGCAACAGCTGGGGCAACCGCATACCCGTGTGGATACCCGTATATTCGCAGACTAAGGGCCAGCGCATAGGTGTGAGCCGCAGCGGTGTGGCCCAATGGATGACCCTTGCCACGCAGGGATACGGCGTTGGTGAGTACCGCCGCGGCGACGAGGTTATGCCCATACTCCTTAAGGATGAGGCACAACGCGACTATAACCTTTCGAATCTGCAATCGATGCCGGTCTTCTCGCGCAGCGGCCGCGTCTATCCGATCGAGCAGGCGAGCAGCCGCTTCGACTTCGATTTCCGCAACGGCGTCATCAAACAGTACAACCGCCAGCGTGTGATGAAGGCGCAGTGTGATCCCGCGGCTGGCGTAAACACACAGCGGTTGTATTCGCGGCTGGTGTCGGCAGTCGAGCGCGAGGTATCGGTGCCGGAGGGTTATCGAATGCGTATTTTCGGCGAGCAGGAGTCGCAGGCCGAGTCGAATGCCGCCCTTGCCGAGGAGATGCCGCTGACGCTGGTGCTGATGTTTATCGTGCTGTTGCTGCTTTTCGGCAACTACCGCGACCCGATAGCCATATTGCTCATGACGCCGTTGATCTTTATCGGCGTGGTGGGCGGACTGGCCGTGACGGGTAACCAGTTCAACTTCTTTGCTCTGCTCGGACTGCTGGGTCTCGTGGGCATGAATGTCAAGAATGCGGTGATTCTGGTCTCGTCGATAAACGATCTGCGTGCCGCGGGCAAGGATGGTGTCGAGGCCGTGGTGCAGGCGGCGCACAGCCGTCTGGTGCCCGTATGCATGGCTTCGGCCACGACGGTGTTGGCGTTGATACCGCTGCTCTTCGATTCGCTGTTCGCAAGCATGGCGGCAACCATAATGGGTGGGTTGATCGTGGCCACGGCGTTGACGATGTTCGTGCTGCCGGTGACATACTCTTTGTTCCACAAGATCAGATTGAGACGATGAAGCGATTGTATCTTTTATTTGCCGCCGTTGCGGTGTGCGGCGTACGGAGCGCGTGCGGTCAGTCTATGACCCTTGCGGCCTATCGCGACAGCGTGAGCAGTTACAGCTGGCAGTTGAAGAGCGCGGGGGCGAGTGCCGCGGGCGCGCATGAGACCATGCGCAGGAGTAAAAGCGAGATGCTGCCAGAGATTTCAGCCGCGGCGTCGGCCTCGAAGAGTTTTCACGAGATGGCCGGCAACCGTCTGTGGGGATTCTTCATTAAGCCGCAGGTCACGCAGACGGTCTATGGCGGCGGGGGACTTCGGGCCGCCTACCGCAAGGCTGAAAGCGACTATCGCTCGGCTCTGGGCGATGAGCAGGCGGCGCGTCTGGATGTGCGTTATGCGGCCGACTACGCCTATTGGAACGTCTCGGCCATGCAGCTGTTCATGTCGGCGGCCGAGGAGTATGTCTCGATCATAGAGTCGCTGTACAGGGTTGTGGAGCGGCGTTTCGGCGAGGGGTATATCGCCAAGAGCGACCTGCTGCAGGTGGAGACGCGTCTGAGCGATGCGGAGTATCAGCTGCAGACGGCGCGGCGTGCATACGCCGAGGTCCTGCACGCATTCAATTCGCAGTTCGGGGCGGAGCTGGACCGTGCGGCCCGGCTTGCGGAGTCCATAACCGATACGCTGCCGATGCCCGTGCGGGTCACGGCCGGGGATATGTTGTCACGACGGCCCGATATTCTTGCGGCGGCGGAGCGTGTGACGGCGGCGGAGCATGCTGTGGATGTGACGCGCGCGGCATATAATCCTCAGGTGAGCATCGGTGCCGGCGGCTCGTGGCAGACCTTTACATCTCCGGCGGCGGGACGGACCTATCTCGACGCCTCGCTGACGATGGCCGTGAGCGTACCTATATTCCGATGGGGAGCGCGGCGGCATGCCGTCTCGGCAGCGAGCGCGGCCGTGCGGGGTACGGAGTATGCGCTTGCATCGGCGCGCGATGCCGCCGCCCGCGAGGAGGCCGACGGCTGGAGCGCCCTGACAAGCAGCCGCGCACAGATGTTCTCGTCGCTGCGCAACCTCAAGATCGCGGGTGAGAACCTCGATATCAGCACCTACTCCTACAACGAGGGGCAGGCTACGATCCTCGACGTGCTGCAGGCGCAACTGAGTTGGATACAGATATACACCAACACCATCACCGCACAGTTCAACTATGCGGTGGCGGTGTCGGCGTACAAACGGATAACGGCGGCGGATTAGGCCTTGACGTTCTCGGTACTTACGACCGAGATCTCATGTGCCACGGGTGCGATCATGCGCAGCATGGCGATGGTGCCGCAATATTTCTCCTGCGTCAGTGCGATGGCACGGCTTACGGCATTCTGGTCGGCGAGGGTCTTGCACTGCGCGTTGTAGGATACGTTGAAGCTGCGGAAGTGGCTTCCGGCCTGTACTTCCGGCGTGTCCAGAACGCCCTCGACGGTGATCTCCAGCATCTTGACCGTGATGTTCTGCTTGCGGAGCATGGCCTGTATGGTCAGTCCGGCACATTTGGCTGCGGCACACAGCATCAGCGCCTTGGGGTTCAGGTCGTCGGCCTTCTGCGAACCCTCGAGACGGAATTTGCCGCTGCGGGTGAGTTCGATGGTTACTTTTTGTGTGTTCATTGTCTTTGTTGTTTTTTGTTCGTTGCGGCGCGGCCCGTGTCGGATACCGCCTCCGCGATAGTGCGTGGGGACAATAATCGTTCCTTTGTTGCGTATTTTATGGCAAAATAGCTATCTTTGCTGATGGTATAATCCGAAGTGAATCGTATGCATAGAAGAGTATTGTTATTGGCCCTGTCGCTTCTGAGTGTCGGCACGCTGCATGTGGCGGCTCAGGCCCCGTCGGTAGACGATGCCATAAAGCGTGGCGTCTCGTTGTACAACTTCGGTCATTGGGCCGAGGCGAGAACCGAATTCCGGAATGCCCGCAATGCCCTCTCGCCCGTGCGGGACCGCTTGCGTGTCGAGAAGATAGACTATTACCTTGCCTTGTGCGATATGGAGTTGCGTACGGCCGATGCCGAAAGCCGTATGCGACGTTTTCTGGAGCTGTACAACGGCTCGTCATATACCAACGAGATACAGTTCTCGCTGGGAGCATATTACTGCATTCTGGACGATACGCAGCGAGCCGAGGAGGAGCTCTCGAAGGTGCGTTACGAGAGTCTGGCCCCCAAATATAAGGACAAGTATGACCTGCGTATGGGTTACATGGCCTTCATGAAGGGTGACTATGATGCTGCCGAGCGTTATTTCGGCCGTATAGCCCCGTCGAGCGACTATGCCGACCATGCGGTCTATTACAAATCCTACATGGCCTATTCGCGGGGCGAGTTCGATAAGGCGCGCAACGGATTCAACTCGCTGTTGAAGAGCCCGCTCTACCGCGATCTGATGCCCTTCTATCTGATGCAGATAGACTTCAAGAGCGGCGACTACCAAGCCGTGGCCGACAAGGGCGAGGAGCTTATGTCGCACACGACGCCCGAGCAGGCGGTGCAGATACGCCGCATGATGGCCGAGTCGTGGTTCCAGCTGGGCGATTACGGCAAGGCCGTGAAGTATATGAACGACTACAAGGAGTCGGGCGGCGAGATGAACCGTGTGGAGAACTACATTTTGGGATATTCGCTCTATCGCCAGACATTCTATTCGGAGGCCGAGGATTATCTCCGCGCAGCGTGCGGTGCTGACGACATGCTCACGCAGAATGCCTCGTATAACCTTGCGGATTGCTATCTGCGTGCCGGCGACAAGGAGAATGCCATGCGGTCGTTCGCCATGGCCGCCTCGTCGGCCTATGATCCCAATATTGCCGAGGATGCGCTGTTCAACTACGGCAAGCTGCAATACGAGTTGGGCGGTGGCGTCTTCAACGAGGCGATCAATGTGCTGAGCCGATATGTGGAGCTATATCCCGAGTCGGAGCGTGTGATGGAGGCGCGGCGCCTCTTGATAGCCGCCTACTACAACTCGCACAACTATGCCGAGGCATACCACGCCATCCGAAACTTCCCAAATCCCGATGCCGATGCCATGCAGGCGTTGCAGAAGATCGCCTACTTCAACGGTCTGGAATCGTACGTTGCGGGTGATCTGGGTGAGGCCGAGAGTTCGTTGGAGGAGTCTCTGGGTGTCGGGCTCAATGCCAAGTACAACGCTCTGGCGTCATTCTGGCTCGGCGAGATAGCCTACGCTTCGGGCGATACGTCGACGGCGTTGCAGCGATATCGCAACTTCATGGCGCGCGCACCCCGTACGGGCAACGAATATGCCATGGCGCAATACAATATCGGATATTGCTACTTCAATAACGACGAATATGCGGCTGCGGGTGAGGCTTTCGACAAGTTCCTTTCGCTCTATTCGCAGCGTGACTCATATCGTGCCGATGCCTTGAACCGTCTCGGCGACGTGCATTATGCCTCGCGTCAGTTCGACGATGCGATCAAGTGCTACGATGCGGCTGCGGCGCTGGGAACGGCCGAACGTTACTATTCGCAGTTTCAGCGTGCCGTGACGCTCGGGGCGCAGAACAACGTGCCGCAGAAGATTGAGAGCCTGCAGCGTATCGTGCAGCAGGATCGCGGCGACTATGTCGATGCCGCCACCTACGAGTTGGGCCGTACGTATATCGGCGATGCGCAGTACGAGGCCGGAGTAAAGGTTCTGGAGCGTTTCGTGGGACAGTATCCCAATTCACGCTATCACGCTCAGGCATTGTCCGATCTGGGCCTTGCGTACATGAATCTGGGCGATCGCGACAAGGCGTTGAAATATTATGACATGGTAGTCAAGGCGGCACCGCAGTCGTCGCAGTCGAAGAGCGCCATGCAGGGCATACGCGATATATATATCGCTCAAGGAGATGTGGACGCCTACTTCGATTATGCCCGCAAGACGGGTCTGGAGGGCAACATGAGCGAGATGACGCGCGATTCACTGTCGTACACGGCGGCACAGAAGCTATACCTCGACAACAAGACTACCGAGGCGGCCGCATCGTTCACATCATATCTGTCGAACTTCCCGAAGGGATATTATCGTAACGATGCGCTCTTCTACCTGAGTGACTGCCATATACGTGACGGCCGCAACGTCGAGGCTATCAAGTCTCTGGCCGAGTTGGCCGCGCAGGGACATACGCAGTATTCGGAGCGGGTGCTGGATCGTCTCTCGTCGATGTACTACGAGGCGGGACAGTATGAGCAGGCCGCCGGGGCGTTCCGTTCGCTCTACGACGAGGCCTCGACATCGGCTGCCAAGATCAATGCCGCTTCGGGTTATGTGGCTTCGACGTTGAAGTATGCCGACGACAACGGCATCATGGCTATGGCCGACGATGTAGCGTCGATGGCCGAGGTGAACGATACGGCGCGCCGTAAGGCCGAGTTTGCGAAGGCTCAGGTGCTGCAGCGTCAGGGCCGCGGTGATGATGCGATGGCCATATACGAGAAGTTGTCGGACGAGGTACGGAGTGCCGAGGGCGCCGAGTCGCGCTACCGTCTGATCGAGGCGCAGTATGCGGCCAAGAACTACGACCGCGCCGAGAAGATGGTATACGAGTTCTCGGACAGCAAGACCCCGCAGAACTATTGGCTGGCCAAGGCCTTCATACTTCTGGGAGACATATACATGAGCCGCGGCGACAGTTTTCAGGCGCGCGCTACGTACCAGAGTGTCGTGGACGGATATTCGCCTGCGGATGACGGTATAGTCGAGGAGGCCAAGTCGAAAATCGCTAAAATTGATTGATTATGAAGAGACTGTCATATATATTGCTGATGGCGGCGCTGCCTGTGGCGGCGTCGGCGCAGGTGGCCAAGCAGGTGGAGGTGACGAAGGATTATGTGCCTATGGTCAAGTCGGCGCAGAAACTCTCCGTCATACCCGACATGACCGATACGGTCACCATGCAGCCGGATATAGAGTATGAGGTTACGCCGCGTTCGTACGAGACGTCGATGCTGGTGCAGAATTTCCGTCCGGCGACGATCACATATTGGGATTACAACCGTTCGCGTCCGTTCTATGCGCGCGGTGCGTTCGGTGTGCCCCTGACGAGCGAGGCCGACATATATGTCTCGACTTACAACAAGGATCGCGGCTATGTCATGGCCTACGTGAACCATTGGGGCGACTATCGCAACCGCCGCAACTATCTGGGCGAGAAAGTCACGTCGGGCGTCTCGGAGATGAGCAACCGCGTGGGCGGCCGTGCGGGATTGATCGTGCGGCGCCACATGCTTGAGGTCGATATCTTCGGCGACCAGCAGCTGCGTCACCGTTATCCAACGACGGGCGAGAAGATCCTGTTCGGCAATGTGGCGGGAAAGATCCGTTTTGGAGATGATTTTACGGATCTGAGCCGTTGGAACTTCAACATTGAGGTGGGCGGAAATATCTTCGGCGAGAACTATGTTCCCGAGGGTGCCGCCAAGCACAGCCAGTCGCAGGCCGATGCCCGCTTCGAGCTGGGCAAGTTGTTGGGCGGACGACACATATTCAAGTTGCACGCAGGATATACGGGCGTATTCGGGTCGGGAGCCCTGAGCGAATATGCGGACAATACGCTGATGGCGGGCTTGCGTTACGGCGTGAGCGGCCGCCGTATGGAGTTCCTCATAGGTGCCGACTACTATTACGACAAACTCGACGGCTCGACCGACAGCCCGCACAAGATATTCCCGTACCTGAAGATCTCGTGGAAGAATACGAGCGAGAAGTTTGTACCCTATGTGGAGGTTGACGGAGGTGTGCGGCGTCACGATTACGGGTCGCTGCTCTATGAGACCCCGTATCTTAAATTGCCCGAGGGTGGCGAGACGACATTCCTCACGATGCCGAACGAGTCGGTATATAACGGCCGTGTAGGTATAGGCGGCAATCTTGGCGGAGGTGTCTTTGCATACAACGTCTCGGCCGAGTTGTCGCTCAACGACAACCATCTCTATTGGTTCAGTTATGACTATGCCGACTACGGCGGCGTGAATGCCTACCAGCACAGCCTGCGTATCGACGGACAGTTGAAGTTCCGTCCCGTGGGACAGTTCGAGGCCGAGATCCACGCCGGAGTCTATGCGTGGGAGAACTACGACAGTTTCTACAGCAGCCGCCCGAGTGCCGAGGTGGGTGCAGCGTTGCGTTATCTGGGACGTAAGATTACGGCCGGTCTGTCGCTTGACTACCGTGACCGTATCAAGTGGATGAACGTCAATCCCGAGACGGGTACGTTGGGCCTCTATCGTACGCCTTCGACCTTCTGCCTCAATTTGGATGTCGAGTGGCGCATCAACGAGCGTTGGGCCGTCTATGCCGAGGGCCGCAACCTCGCCGGCAGCACCGTTTACGATTGGGCATACTACTATTACGATACGGCACAGGGCCTTCTGGGTGTGAAGTTTACGTTCTGAGGCAATATGCGGGGCTGCGCTCCGTGAAATATAATAAGAGGCGGGATCCTTTAAGATCTCGCCTCTTATTATGTCGATGTGATATGGCGTGTACCGGTATTTTAATAGAAAATGTCAGGATGTGGATTCTACTTGTTGCTTTCGGCCTGTATGTAGACTATTTGCAGACGGCGCGACATGAGATATTCGAATATTCCGCGCAGCAGCATGAATGACGTGAAGGCGAGCCACAGGGCATTGTTCCCGATGATGGGATGCAGGGCGTAGAATATTGCGAAGTACGCGATCGTGGCTATGAGCATCGAGTCGCGCATGATGCGAGACTGGGTGGCACCGACCATGACGCCGTCCATGACGAAGGGCATGGCGGCAATCAGGGGTATGGCTATGACCCAGCCGATGTAGCGGCCGGCGTAGTCGATGATGAGTTGTGCGTCGGTTGTTTTGTCGTCGATGAACAGATGGAGCAGATCCTGCCACCATCCGATATATATACCTACGTAGAGTATGGCTACGACCATGCACCATGCCATGCAGCGCTTTACGCAGCGTCGCAGCGAATGAGGGTCGCGGGCGCCGATGAAGCGGCCGGTGAGGGCTTCGGCGGCGTATGCCAGACCGTCATTCATGTAAGAGAAGAGGGTGAAGAGCTGCAGCAGTATGGTATTCACGGCCAGCAGCACGGGATCATCCATACGCGCCGAGGCGGCGGTGAAGAAGGTGTAGGCGGCGACGATGCAGAGTGTGCGGATGATGATGTCGCGGTTGATGACGAAGAACTCGCGCATGGCCGTAAAGTCCATCACTTCGCTCCACGTTATCCGAACGAAACGGCGGCGGTAGTGCAGCCACGTTATTAGGATGGTGACCGTAAGGCCGGTCCATTGAGCCACGACCGAGGCGTATGCTATGCCGACGATACCCATGTCGAACCCGAAGGCGAACCATACGCTGCATGCTATGTGTATGACGTTGACGGCGATGGCTACGATCATCGGTATTATTGCGTTCTGCATGCCCGTGAGCCATCCGTTGAGGCCGAAGAGCATGACACCCGCGGGCACGGCCCAGATGCGTGCGAAGAAGTATGCGGCGACGAGGTCGTTGCCGTGCATGATCCGTATGGCGGCAAGGCCTATGGGTCGTTGGAGTATGAGGACGCCGAAGCCGACGATGAACGAGACGAATACGGCGCGTGCGAGCATGAGTGTGGTGTTCTTCATGTCGCCGGCGCCGAAAGCCTGTGCCGTGAGGCCGCTTGTGCCCATGCGGATGAATCCGCAGTTCCAATATATGAAGTTGAATATCGAGACTCCTACGGCCAGAGCGCCTATGGTTGCGGCGGATCCGCCCCATTGTCCGGCTATGACTGTTCCGGCGATACCCATGATGGGTACGGTGATGTTCGAGACGACGTTGGGTAGTGCCAATCGCAATATTTCGCGGTTCATGCCCATGGTGTTATACGATAAATCGCAGCAAAGATACAACTTTCCTTTTAACGGAGGCCAAGTGCGGCTGCGGGGAGTGTTTTTTTGTCCGCTTAATCGATGTGGCGGAGAGCCAACGTAAGGAAATTTGATTACCTTTGCCGCATAAATCTTATATCTATTATAATCTATCGTTATGAGCAGCAACAAACAGGATTCGACTTCGGCCGTATCGCGTTTCGGTCGCGACAAGCGAGTTCGCACGGCTTCGGCCGAGAGAGTCGACCATGGCCCTCGTCCACGGCGTGAAGCCGACGGCGACGGGTATGCGCAGCGTGGCGGCGAGCGCCCACATGCTAAACGCGCATCGTACAATCCCAATTTTTCGGCCGACAACCGCCTGCATGAGGGTGGCGAGTATGGCGGCGAGACTTCGCGCGAGCCGCGTGGCGAGCGCCCGGTACACAGGAGTTCATTCCGCGGAGGGCGGAGCGATCGCGGCGAACGTCCCGCAAGAGAGTACGGAGCGCAGACGTCGCATTCGGGCCGCAGCGGGCAGTCATCATACGGAGACCGCCAGTATCGTGGCAAGAGGGCATCATACGGCGAGCGTCCGTGGCGAGGCGAGTCGTCCTCATTTGAGGAGCGTCAGCATCAGGAGGATGCCGAGCAGGGATTCGAGAGTCGTGAGCCGCGTCAGCGCGGCGGCCGCAGTTTCGAGCGCGGTGCCTCTTCGTCGGAATTTGGCCGCAAGCCGTATCGCGGAGGATCTTCGCAGCGGAGCAATCGTAACGATGGAGGTCGCGGCGCGTCAAACCGTGACACGCGCGGCGAGCATTCGCCCAAACGTTCATACCGTGCCGGAGACAGACCGGAGCGCTATCCTAAGTACGCCCCGTCGAAGATGCCCGACGAGATGCGACTGAACCGTTTTCTGGCTCAGTCGGGTCTCTGCTCGCGACGTGAGGCCGACGACTACATACAGGCGGGTCTGGTTACGGTGAACGGTGTGGTCGTGTCGGAGCTCGGTACGAAGGTTAAGCCTACGGACGACGTGCGTTTCAACGACGAGCGCATTCAGGGCGAGAAGAAGGTATATCTCGTATTGAACAAGCCCAAGGGATATGTGACGTCGATGGACGACCCGCATGCCGACAAGACCGTGATGGATCTTGTGAAGAACGCCTGCACGGAGCGTATATATCCCGTAGGACGTCTCGACAAGAACAGCGTGGGGCTGCTGCTTTTCACCAATGACGGCGATGTGGCCAGCCAGCTGACGCACCCGTCGCTCGAGAAGAAGAAGATATATCAGGTGACACTCGACAAGCCGCTGACGCGTGCCGACATGGAGCGTATAGCCGAGGGCGTGACGCTCGAGGACGGTGAGGTCTATGCCGACGAGATAGCCTATGCAAGCGAGAACAAGAAGGAGGTCGGTATCGAGATACACTCGGGCCGCAACCGTATCGTGCGCCGTATATTCGAACATCTGGGATATTCGGTACAGAAGCTCGACCGTGTCTACTATGCCGGTATTACGAAGAAGAACCTCAAGCGCGGCGCATGGCGTTTCCTGACGCGCGAGGAGGTCGAGCGCCTCAAGAGCGGCCGATATGAATAGGCGTTAGGGTGGGGAAGCAGTGATGAGACTGCGACCCGTAAGAAAAATGGCGGGATCTCGAAAGAGGTCCCGCCATTTGTATTGCTGGTATATGGTTTAATGCGTGGCCGTGTACCAAGGGGTCAGGGCATATTCGTATCGGTAGATCTCGGATGGCGCTGATGTGCTTATGCCAGAATACCTGTTTACTGGGTAGTTGCCCGCAACGCCGTAGTTCGACCAGAACGACGAGAGGGTGTATTTATAAGGTATGCACCTCGCCAGCTGTTCGGCAAATGATGCCTTGAGCGTGGCGTCGCCGCACGCCTTGTCCACATAGTCTCCCAGATCGAAAAATATGTGCTGCCACTGCCCCTCGTATGTCTGCAGTTCATCGCGGTCGACTTCGGATAGACTTCCGGATGTATTGATCTGTTTCATGATGGCGGCCAGCGGTTCGATCTGCGAGCAATCTATTGCGGCGACCGTGCCCGAATACCCGTATGTCGAGGCGTAATAGTCGTAGAATGCGCGGCATACGCCGTCGATGTCGGTGGCACGTCCACCTCCCGCGAGCAGCTGCGGCAGCACGTCGGTGTAGGGAAAACCGTCGCCTATGATCTCGCACGGGGCGCCGATGATGTAGTCGGCGTTGTTGCGGAGAATGTACGCCGATTCGATGTTGGCCATGAAGCATGCGTCGAAGAGCAGGTAGCGGAACTTGTGTCCCGTAGCGGCCAGCGCGTCGGCCATGTCGGTAATCTCGAAATGGTTCGATGCCTGCTGTGAATATACCTCGCCGAAGTATCGCGTCACGATATCGCTCGGGGCCTTGCGCCAATAGTCCTGTCGCTGCATGCGCGGCTGCATCGAAGCTGTTGCGGAGGGTATCGCGGCGGGAATCCAAGCCGTAGCGTGGCCTGCAATGACGAGACCGTAGCTCTCGGCCGGAGCCATACGAATCATCTCCGAAAGGAAGTAGGTCATATCCTCGCCGTCGGTTATGGGTGGCATCTGATATGTGGCAAGCGTCTTCTCGACGCACGTGCCGTTCTCTTTGGTCAGTTCGATTATGCGGGCGTTGTTGCGGTCGCTGCCCTGATAGAAGCACAATACGCGGCAGTTGCCTGCTGCACCGTCGGCTACGGCTTCGGCCGCGGCGTCGATGTTGCGGTCAAAGTAGTAGGAGAGCTGCGTGCCCGTGAAGTAGAAGATCAACGTATGCTGCGTGGGCCCTTCATCCTTTGGCGGGGTTGATTTGCGGCACGATGAGAGTACGATTGCCGCCGTGACGGCAATCGACAGAGTGAGATATCGCAGTATGGTACGCATATTCTGGTTGTTTGTAGTTCTCCGCATGGGCGGCTATTTGTATTCGCGCGGCTTGAGGTTGTTGAACTGCCACGTGCGCTTGCGCTTGAAGGTCACGTCGTCGGGCTTGTTGCGGTAGATACGGCTGTAATCAAAGTAGAAGCCTCGTATCTTCTTGCCGTCGGGAGCCTTGACGGGTTGCAGCAGCGGTATGAATTCGACATTGCGGCTGATGATCTCGGCCCGCTTGCCCGTGAGGTCCATCGACGCGACCACATCCACCGCATGCGAGAACATGATTATATGCATCGGGTACTTCTCGCTGCGGCCGTCACCCGAGGACTTGATTGTCTCCAGTATGCCGTTCAGATGGCGGAAGTATGCCTCCTCCTTCTGTTTGTCGCCCAGCGCACCGTATGCGAAGACCATCATGTTGAGCACCGTGGGGTTGAAGGGGTCGACCTTCATCGCCTCCTTGCAGATGGATATCACCTCGCGCATCTCCTCGTCGGTGACGGCATCGGGATCGAGCCCCATGAGCGATTCGTATAGCATGTCGACGGCTCGGTTCGTTGCCAACGGCTTGTAGCTGTCCTGATACGTGTATCCGTAATAGAGGTAGTGGTAGTCCTCCTCGGTGAGCGTGTCGAGGTTGTTGTATCGCATCATGAGCGACGGATAGTAATATGGCGACGAAGAGTCGAGCGTGCGGTCGAGGATATCGTCCTCGTCGGGGATCTTCGACCACGACAGAGACGGTATCATGAGCAGCGCGAGGATGATATGTAGCAGTTTCATACGTTATGCGTTTGTTGTTATAACGTACCTTTACCGCAAATCGTATTCCGTAATGAGAGTTTTGATTTTCTTCATGAGCGGTTCCGTGGCCGGTACGAGGGGCAGACGCAGTACGTTTTCTATGCGGCCCATGACGGCAAGGGCGGCCTTGATGCCCGTGGGGTTACCCTGCTCGAAGAGGGCGGCAATGGCCTCGCGCAGGCGTCCCATTATCTGTTCGGCGCTGTCGTAGTCGCCTGCGGCGGCCAGATCGACCATACGTGAGACCATCTTCGGGAAGGCGTTGGCCGCAACCGAGATTACTCCGTCACCGCCGCGGCGCATAACCTCCAGTGTAAGGCTGTCGTCGCCCGAGATGACGCGGAAACCGTCGGGACGGTTGCGTATGATCTGCTCGATCTGCTCGATCTTGCCCGATGCCTCCTTCACGGCGATGATGTTGGGCTCGTCGGCCGCAAGGCGGCATGTGGTCTCGGCCGTCATGTTGACACCCGTACGCCCCGGTATGTTGTAAAGTATGACGGGTATGGGCGAGGCTTCGGCTATGGCGCGGAAGTGACGGTAGAGACCCTCCTGCGACGGCTTGTTGTAGTAGGGGGTGACGCTCAGGATGGCATCTATGCCCTCCAGATCGGTATGCTCGACATACTCCACAACCTCTGCCGTGCAGTTGCCTCCAAGACCTGCTACGAGAGGTACGCGCGAGGCTATGCGCTGCTTTATGATGTGCAGTATGTTTCCGCGGTCGGAAGGTTTGATTGTGGGCGTTTCGGCCGTGGTGCCGAGAGCCACGATATAATCCGTACCTCCGTCTATGATGTAGTCGATGAGGCTCTCCAGAGCCTCGATGTCATACGAGAAATCCTTCTTGAAAGGTGTTATCAGGGCGGCGCCTGCGCCGCAGAATTTGCTTGTATCCATATTCTGTTGTATAGTTACTCGTTTTGTCGGGTGCTAAAAGAGCGATCCCTGTTGCGGCCGTTCCGCCTTATTCGAATCTATATCTTGAGTTTCGCTCGGCTCCTGTGTGACAGCATTGTCATGTTTCACGCCGCTCCGTAGCGGAGTATTGCCGGCCGGATCCGAGGCGGCAATGTCGTTATAGTCTTCCGCAGCGTCATCCTCTCCGTCAAGGTCGTCGGTGTCGCCGACCATGTTGTCGGCTAACATACGGTAAAACTCATCCTCCGATATGATCGGTACATTGAGTTTGCGTGCCTTCTGCAACTTCGCGGGGCCGATCTTGTCGCCCGCGAGCAGATATGTCGTATTGGCCGATACGGCGGCCAGATTCTTGCCTCCGTGGGCCTCGATCATGGCCTTGAGTTCATCACGCGAGTGGTCGCGGAACGAGCCCGAGATGACGATCGAAACGCCGCGCAGCGCCTCAGATTCGGGAGTCTGCTCCCTTTGCTCGAATTGCAGGCCTGCGGCGTGCAGACGTTCGATTATGTGTCTATTCTGCTCGTCGGCAAAGTAGTCGATGATCGAGTCGGCGATCTTGTCGCCCACCTCGTCGGCCTCGACGAGCTGTTCGCGTGTGGCCTCCATCACGGCGTCGAGCGAGCGGAAGTGCGCGGCGAGATATTTTGCCGTCGTCTCGCCCACGAAACGTATGCCCAGAGCGAAGAGAACGCGATGGAAGGGAACTTCGGTCGATTTGCGTATGCTGCGTATGATGTTCTCGGCCGACTTTTCGCCCAGACGCGGCAGCGGTGCCAGCTGCTCGGCCCGAAGATCGTACAGGTCGGCTATGCAGCTCACAAGACCGTTCTCGAAGAGCAGCTCGACGGTCTCCTCACCCAAGCCGTCGATGTTCATCGCCTTGCGGCGGATGAAGTGTATGATGCGGCCGAGGATCTGCGGACGGCAATGGCTCTGGTTGGGGCAGTAGTGCTTGGCCTCGCCCTCGTAACGCACCAGAGGCGAGTGGCATACCGGGCACTCGGTGATGAATTGCAGCGGACGACTGTCGGACGGGCGTTGCGTGAGATCCACACCCGTGATCTTGGGTATGATCTCGCCTCCCTTCTCGACGTAGACCATGTCCCCTTCGCGCAGGTCGAGGGCGGCGATCTGGTCGGCGTTGTGGAGCGTGGCGCGCTTTACGACCGTCCCGGCCAGAAGTACCGGCTCGAGGTTGGCGACGGGGGTTATGGCTCCCGTGCGCCCTACCTGATAGGTAACCTTTAGCAGTCGCGTGAGCGCCTGCTCGGCCTTGAACTTGTATGCCACAGCCCACTTCGGGGCCTTGGCCGTGAAGCCGAGGGCGCGGCGGTCGCTGAAGCGGTTTACCTTTATGACCACGCCGTCGGTCGGGAACGGCAGCGCCTTGCGGGCCGTGTCCCAATGGTTTATGTAGGCATCGATCTGCTCCGTGTTGCGGCATATCAACATCTTGTCCGATATCTTGAATCCCCAGTGGCGGGCCGCTTCGAGACTTCCCCAATGCGAGTCGTAGGGAAGGTTGTCCCCGGCAAGCTGATAGAGCGTGCAGTCGAGCCCGCGGTGTGCCACCACCTGCGACGACTGTTGTTTGAGCGTCCCGGCCGCGGCATTGCGCGGATTGGCAAAGGGCGGTTCGCCGTTGGCCTCGCGTTCGGCATTCAGACGGTCGAACGAGGCGTAGGGCATAAGCACCTCGCCGCGAATCTCGAAGAAGTCGGGATAGTCGTCACCCGTGAGCGTAAGGGGTACGCTGCGTATCGTGCGCACATTCTCCGTAACGTCGTCGCCGCGGGTGCCGTCCCCGCGCGTCACGGCGCGCAGCAGGGCGCCATGCTGGTAGGTGAGCGATATGGCCGTGCCGTCGAACTTGAGCTCGCAGACAAACTCCGACTCGCCGATCTCCTTCTGCACGCGGTCGATCCACTCGTGCAGCTCTTCGAGCGAGTAGGTGTTGCTGAGCGACAACATGGGAAAGGCGTGCTGGACGCTGCGGAACTCGTTCGTGACGTCGCTGCCTACGCGTGCCGTCGGGGAGTTGGGGTCGGCCATCTCGGGGTGTGTCGCCTCGAGGTCCTGAAGTTCACGCAGAAGGGTGTCGAACTCGTAGTCTGAAACTGCGGGGTCGTTCTCGATGTAATAGCGGTAATTATAGTAATTGAGACGCTGTCGAAGCTCCTTTATGCGTTGTTCTTCTGTCATGGCGGGATAATAACGGCTGCTCAAAGGTACATATTTTGTTCGGTAGATTTCGGCGAAATAAAAAAAATAGAAAAAAAATATACATAAATAACGACGTATGTAATTTTTGCTTATACTTGCAGAAAATTTTGGAGATATGACGCCAAATAGCACGAAAAAACGTTTAGTGACCAACATTCATAACCTCACGGCCGAGCAGCAGGACGAATTGAAGAACCTCTATCCCAAGGGTTTCTCGGATGTGATGATGCGCATCGACAAGCCCAACGGCGATTTCTTCTACGCTGTACCGTACGAGACGGCCGACACCTATTATTTAGTCAAGATAGACGTCAAAATAGACGATACGGCCGACGACGGCGCCGACGACGACTACTATGACGGCGATGATGAGATAAAGGGTGCCGATGAGTTGTCGGACGAGGCCGGAGATATGGGCGCCGACGATGATGACGATATGGAGGATTAGTTGCCGGTTGTGTCGAAAAAGAGAGAATCGAATGTCGGTTCTCTCTTTTTTTGTGCCCGGGTGTGCCGATTGTGTGTCGGAGTGTGCCGAATCTTGCGGCAAGGGTTTCGGCTGGGGTGGACGTGAGTGGCGCGGAGGTGGAACATGGTGAAGAAGATGTTGATAAAATATTGTTCCGCGGAAATGCGCGGTTCGGAAAAAATAGCTATCTTTGAAAGCAAAAAACGTCTTTTGCATATAATTAAAGGTATAATGAAAAAAGTAGACGTAGTTCTCGGTTTACAGTGGGGCGACGAAGGCAAGGGTAAGGTCGTGGATGTACTGACCCCTTCGTATAAGGTTATCGCCCGTTTTCAGGGTGGTCCCAATGCCGGACATTCGCTCCATTTCGGCGATACGAGTTTTGTTTTGCACACCGTTCCTTCGGGAATCTTCCGCGACGGTTCGGTCAACATCATCGGCAACGGCGTGGTGGTCGATCCGGTCATTCTGGCCAAGGAGATCTCCGACATCGAGGCGCATGGTGTGGACGTGAAGAGCCGTCTGCTCATATCGAAGAAGGCGCACATCATCCTGGCCACGCACCGTATTCTCGATGCTGCGAGCGAGGCTGCCAAGGGCAAGTCGAAGATCGGTTCGACGCTCAAGGGCATAGGCCCCACCTACATGGATAAGACGGGTCGCAACGGCCTGCGCTTCGGCGATGTGCTGGCTCCCGACTTCATGGCCCGCTACGAGAAGCTCAAGAACAAGCACGTGGCGATGCTGCGCCAGTATGATTTCCAGTACGATATTGCCGAGTACGAGAAGACTTGGATGGAGGGCATAGAGTTCCTGCGCGGCTACCGCTTCATCGACAGCGAGCAGACCGTCAACGACTACATTGCCGCCGGTGAGGGCATCCTTGCCGAGGGCGCTCAGGGCTCGATGCTCGATGTCGACTTCGGAACATATCCCTTCGTCACCTCGTCGAATACGGTATGTGCCGGTGTCTGCACGGGTCTGGGTGTAGCTCCCACGAAGATAGGTGACGTCTACGGTATATTCAAAGCATACTGCACGCGTGTGGGCAGCGGCCCGTTCCCCACGGAGCTCTTCGACGAGGTCGGGGAGAAACTGCGTCAGGTGGGACATGAGTTCGGCGCTACGACCGGACGTCCGCGTCGCTGCGGCTGGTTGGACATGGTAGCCCTTAAGTATGCCGTCATGATAAACGGCGTGACGGGACTTATCATGATGAAGGCCGACGTAATGAACGATTTCGATACTATCAAGATCGCCACCTCGTACCGTGTAGGAGGCGTGGAGACCGATGTCTTCCCGTATGAGGTTACGGACGATCTGGAGCCCGTCTATACCGAGTTCAAGGGGTGGAAGTGCGACATCTGCGGCATACGCCGTTATGAGGACTTCCCTGCCGAGTTCAAGGCCTATGTGGAGTTTATCGAGAAGGCTACGGGTGTGCCCGTGAAGATCATCTCGGTAGGTCCCGACCGTGAGGATACCATCGTAAGGTAATCCTTGCGGATGTCGTTACGCGCAAAGATATTGCTGTCGGTGGCGGTGCTTGCGGCGATGGTGTCGCAAGGCCGCACGGACGGTATCGGCCGTCAGATGCCGCGCAGGGCGTACGACTTTGTAAACTCGATAGGTGTGAATACCCATTTCGGGTATTACGACACGCAGTACGGACTCTATGAGGAGGTGTTGCGGCCGCGCCTGTTGGAGTTGGGCGTAAAACATATACGCGACGGTACGTTCAATGACGACGTGGCGCGCAAGTACCGTGACGTCGGAGAGTCGGGCGTGCGGCTTCTGCTGATAACGTCGGCGGAGCGTGTGGCCGGGCAGGCCGAGGCCATAAGCCCCATGTTATGGGGCGTGGAGGCCGAGAATGAGCCCGACGGGCGCGGCGGTGAGTGGGTTGAACGTGCACGAACCGAACAACAGCGTCTGTATGAGACGGTAAGGGGCGACGAAAGGCTGGACGACGTGGCCGTTGTGGGCGTGTCGCTGGCAAACATACGAAACAGCCCCGAACTTTTGGGCGATGTGTCGCAGTGGATGGATTTCGGCGGCATGCACCCCTATGCGGCGGGACAATATCCGTCACGGCATTGGGGATGGGGCATGTCGATGGAGGATGCACTGGCGCGGGCGCGCTGTGTCAGCGGTGACAAGCCTCTGCTGGTGACCGAGTGCGGATACCACAACAAGGAGCGCAACCCGAACCATCCGGGTGTAAGCGAACGCGCGGCGGCGATATATCACCTGCATCTCTTCTTCATATATTTTAATCAAGGTGTGGAGAGGAGCTACAAATATGAGATGCTCGACCTGCGTGAGGATGACGCCATGACCGACATGGAGTGTCATTTCGGGCTTGTGCGGACCGACGGCTCGGTGAAACCGTCATTTACTGCCATACGCAATCTGTTGCGCGTGCTTTCAGATGACGATGGCGCTGATTGCCGGTGCCGTCCGTTGGATTATGCGGTCGAGGCGCCGGAAGGTGTCACGATACGCACGACGCTGTTGCAGAAGAGCGACGGCCGATGGTTTCTGGCTCTTATGCGCGAGTGCGAGGCTTACGATCTCAAGCGTCGGACGGATGTTGAGGTGGAGCCTGTGGATGTGACGGTACGGACAGCACGCAGATTCGATATGCGGCGGTATGTTCCCAACGAGTCGGACGAGGCTGTTGCCGACTACGGCCGTACGGATCATGTGACGGTGCCTCTGGGTGCCGAGGTGCAGCTCATCGAGGTCGCCCCGAGAGCAAAGTAGTACGGTTGGCGGAGGGGATGATGTGTGAAAAGTCCGTGCCGAAGGGAATGGTGAGTAAGAGGTGGCGTGAGAGATAGATCATATTCGAGCGTTGCAGGTGATTACGCGTTGAGAGGATTTGAACCGACCGTAGAATATTGATTGGACAAAAGAAGAAAGATATGTAAGCGGGTTGCGGCCGCGAGGCCCTGCCCCTAATAAACTAAACATTTATAACCGATGAACAAAGCATTGAAAATCGTTGTTCTGGCCAAGCAGGTGCCCGATACCCGCAATGTGGGTAAGGATGCCATGACTCCCGAAGGTACGGTGAATCGTGCGGCGCTGCCGGCCATTTTCAACCCCGAAGATCTGAATGCCCTCGAGCTGGCATTGCGCCTGAAGGAGCAGCGTCCCGGGTCGACGGTGCATATTTTGACCATGGGCCCGTTCCGCGCCGCCGACATCATCCGTGAGGCGATGTTCCGCGGTGCCGATGGCGGTTATCTGCTTACCGACCGCAAGTTTGCGGGTTCGGATACTCTGGCTACGTCGTACGCCCTGTCGTGCGCGCTGCGCAAGGTGGGCTACGATCTGATCGTGGCTGGACGTCAGGCTATCGACGGTGATACGGCTCAGGTGGGCCCGCAGGTGGCCGAGAAGTTGGGCCTGCCGCAAGTAACCTACGTCGAGGAGATCGAGCGTGCGGAGGGTGATTCGCTGGTGATCCGCCGTCGTCTGGAGCATGGCACCGAGGTTGTCGAGTGCCCCATGCCGGCCGTCATCACGGTCAACTCGTCGGCGCCGGCCGTGCGTCCGAAGAATGCGCGCCGCGTCATGAAGTACAAGTATGCGATGATCCCTACGGAGATTGCGGCCGAGCCCGACTCGGAGCGCGCACGTATGGTGGCCGCACACGACTATCTGAAGATCACCGAGCTGACGGTGGCCGATATCGACACCGACGAGAACCAGTTGGGATTCGCCGGCTCGCCCACGAAGGTGAAGAAGGTCGACAATGTGGTCTTCCAAGCCAAGGAGGCGAAGCGTCTGACGGGGGCCGATGCCGATATAAATGAACTGATGGTGGAACTTATAGCGAGCCATACGCTCGGTTAATCGAAGGAGGATATCATGAATAACGTATTCGTATATGTAGAACTCGAAAACGGCGCTGTCGCCGACGTGAGCCTCGAGCTGCTCACCAAGGGACGCGAGTTGGCCGACCATCTGGGCGTGAAGCTCGAGGCTGTGGCCATGGGCGAGAATATCGCCGGCATAGAGAAGGAGTTGGCCAAGTACGGAGCCGATACGGTGTGGGTTGCCGATGACAAGATCTTCTCACCCTTCCGCACGCTGCCCCATACGTCGGCCCTGTGCGGTCTGATCGAGGCCGAGAAGCCGCAGATCGTTCTGTTTGGCGCTACGCCCGTAGGCCGTGACTTCGCGCCGCGCGTATCGTCGGCGCTGCACAGCGGTCTTACGGCCGACTGCACGCAGCTCGAGATCGGCGACCACAAGGATGCCAAGACCGGCAAGGAGTACAAGGATCTGCTCTATCAGATACGTCCCGCCTTCGGCGGCAACATCATCGCCACGATCGTCAATCCCGACCACCGTCCGCAGATGGCCACCGTACGTGAGGGCGTGATGCGCAAGGCCGAGGCTGCGAAGCCCGCGGCCGGTGAGGTCAAGCAGATCGCATGGCGCGACTATGTCAAGGATACGGATCTGCTTGTTAAGATCATCGACCGTCAGATCGAGGAGCGCAAGATCAACATCAAGGGCGCGAGTGTCATTGTTGCCGGCGGTTACGGTATGGGCTCGAAGGAGAACTTCAAGCTGGTACACGAGCTGGCCGACGTTCTGGGCGCCGAGGTCGGCGCAAGCCGTGCCGCCGTCGATGCGGGCTTCACGGAGCATGCGCGTCAGGTGGGGCAGACCGGTGTTACGGTACGCCCGAAACTCTATATCGCCTGCGGTATATCGGGACAGATACAGCACACGGCGGGTATGGATCAGTCGTCGATGATCATATCGATCAACACCGATCCCGATGCGCCGATCAACAAGATCGCCGACTATGCCATCACGGGCGACGTGAACGAGGTTATACCCAAGATGATCAAGTATTACAAGCAAAATTCGAAATAGCGATGTTGCGTTTACTCTCTCTCGTAGCGGCTCTGATGAGCCTCCTGCGTGCCGCGGCACAGCACGTGGCAAGCATGGAGTGCGGGCTGGAGGAGTATCGTCCGCTGCTCTCGGCGGCGGGATTCGAGGCTTACGCTTTCGATATACGGGATTTTCTTAAGAACGATGGCCGTTATACGGTGACCTTGCGCGTGCGCGAGTATGCCGACGGCCGCCAGATCGACTCGACGGATTATGTGTTGGGCGAGAACAAGGCCTTTCTGACGGATTATCCCGAGGAGCAGCGTTCCGATATCTTTGCCGACGAGGCGGGTGTCGTGTCGCGTGCCGAGAAGCTGGTTGTGGGGTGTTACCCCTCGAAGGTGGATTCGATTGCGACATGGATGGTCGAGTTGCAGGATGTGGCGCAGATGTATCCCCGTCTGTCGCTGCGCAGCGCTGCTACTGACGGCACGCAGCAATATTATTATATTTCGCGTCTGTTCGAGACTGTCGAGGGCATCATGCCCGGGGAGTTCATACCGCTGGTGTTCTTCGGTTCGATGTGGTATGACGAGAAATACGGAGTCTACCGCTTCTGCGGCGAGCAGGAGATCGCACCCGACCTGTCGAGCGAAATTGTGAGTCATGTGCCGCATTTCTATGTGATGGGTGTAATATTCTCTCCGACACGGGAACAGTAAACGTAACAAACAACAAAACGATATAGAATTATGGCTAATTTCTTTTTAGATAACAAGGATTTGCAGTTCCAGCTCTCGCATCCGCTGATGCAGAAGATCGTGGAGCTGAAGGAGCGCGGCTTTGCCGAGAAGGATCTCTACGACTACGCTCCGCAGAATTTCGAGGATGCGATGGACTCGTACCGCCGCGTCATGGAGATCGCCGGCGAGGTGTGCGGCGACGTTATCGCACCGAACGCCGAGGGCGTCGACCATGAGGGCCCGCGCGTGGTGAACGACCACGTGGAGTATGCTTCGGGTACGGTCGAGAACATGAAGGCCGTGGTCGATGCCGGCCTGAGCGGACTGACGCTGCCGCGCAAGTATGACGGTCTGAACTTCCCGCTCGTATGCTTCGTCATGGCAAACGAGATGGTGGCGCGTGCCGATGCCAGCTTCGAGAATATCTGGGGTCTGCAGGACTGCGCCGAGACTATCAACGAGTTCGCCTCGGAGGAGCAGAAGCAGAAATATCTGCCGTGGGTATCGGCCGGTGCGACGTGCGCCATGGCGCTGACGGAGCCTGATGCCGGTTCGGATCTGGGTGCCGTGATGTTGAAGGCTACGTGGTCGGAGGAGAAGGGCACGTGGCTGCTCAACGGCGTGAAGCGTTTCATTACCAACGGCGACGGCGACGTCTCGCTGGTTCTGGCACGTACGGAGGAGGGTACGACCGACGCGCGCGGACTGTCGATGCTCATCTACGACAAGCGTAACGGCGGCGTGAAGGTTCGCCGTATCGAGAACAAACTGGGTATCAAGGGATCGCCTACGTGCGAGCTGGTCTTCACGAATGCTCCCGCGGAGTTGGTCGGCGACCGCAAGATGGGTCTTATCAAGTATGTTATGTCGCTGATGAACGCCGCGCGTCTGGGTATCGGTGCGCAGTCGGTAGGTCTGTGCGAGGCTGCATACCGCGAGGCTCTGAAGTATGCACACGAGCGTATGCAGTTCGGCAAGCCCATCATCAAGTTTGCGGCCGTTGCGGAGATGCTGTCGAACATGCGCGCCAAACTGCACGGCGCACGTGCCCTGTTGTATGAGACAGCTCGTTTTGTCGAGATATACAAGCAGTATATGCACATCTCGTCGGAGCGTTCGCTTGAGCCGGAGGAGCGTCAGACGATGAAGTTCTACAACCGTTTGGCCGACGGCTTCACGCCGCTGGTGAAGCTCTTCTCGTCGGAATATGCCAACCAGTTGGCATACGACGCCATACAGATACACGGCGGCTCGGGCTTCATGAAGGATTATGCCTGCGAGCGTCTCTACCGTGATGCCCGTATCATGAACATATACGAGGGTACGTCGCAGCTGCAGGTCGTGGCGGCGATCAATGCCGTGACGAAGGGTACCTTCGCCGAGCAGATCTCACGCTACGAGGAGGCCGAGTATTGCGAGGCCATGCAGCCCGTGGTGGCCAAGCTGCGTGAGCTGCGCGCGACGTTTGACTGCATGGTGGCACGTGTTGAGGAGGTCAACCGTGAGCATGCGGGTTACAAGGATCTGCATGCGCGTCGTCTTGTCGAGAGCGCCGGACACATAATCATCACCTACCTGTTGGCACGTGAGGCCGGTGAGGCCGAAGAGTACGGTTCGGATGCCAAGCTCTTCCTGAAGATGGCCGAGGCGTATATTGCCGCCGCCTCTACGGTTATAACCAACTCTGAGGGCAGCGATGTCGATCTGATCCACGAGGTGGACGAGGCTTGCTGATAGGGGCGCACGCAAGTGAAAACGGAGGGGGTTGCGCAAACCTTCTCCGTTTTTTGATATTTGAATCATAACATTTAATATCGGGATATATGAGACGTATCTTTATCATTGCATTTACGGGGGTGCTGGCACTCGGTTTTGCCTGTGCGGCGCTTGGCGGTGACGGTGTCCGCCGCGGCAAGCTCAATGCCGAACAGGCCGAGGCGCTTTCCGCGGAGTTGTGGAACCGTAAGAAGGCGGCGCTTAAGGCCGAGTACGGCCGGATGTGGAATAACCGCACGCTGGAGCTCAACAATCTGCGGATGCCGTTCTGGTATGCGGTATATGGGGAGAAACCGTCATCGGGACGCAGCCTCTACATCTCGCTGCACGGCGGCGGCAACGTCCCGGCCGAGGTGAACGACCAGCAGTGGGAGAACCAGAAAGGTCTGTACAGGCCTTCCGAGGGTGTCTATATGGTTCCACGTTCGGCGGTGAACGATTGGAACATGTGGCTGCGGCCGCATATAGATACACTCTTCGAGATGATTATCCGTATGGCGGTTGTAATGGAGGATGTCGATCCCGACAAGGTCTATCTGATGGGTTACTCGGCCGGCGGCGACGGTGTCTACCGCATGGCGCCGCGTCTGGCGGACCATTGGGCTGCGGCGTCGATGATGGCGGGACACCCGGGAGAGTCATCGCCCGTGAATCTGCGCAATATAGGTTACATGATATGGATGGGAGGTAAGGACCGTGCCTATAATCGTAATACTCTGGCTGCTG
>ERZ827150.132-NODE-132-length-116700-cov-57.257662_pt1 | contig 116700 bp, 91 predicted proteins | sample MGYA00519779_ERZ827150 | MGnify/ENA primary metagenome ERZ827150 (study PRJEB31778, sample SAMEA3449267) | human gut metagenome | biome: human gut; feature: human-associated habitat; material: faeces | place: United Kingdom | collected 2010/2012 ...
ACAACAAAAGTAATCATTCCAACCGTATTTCCTTTTATTGCGCAAATCTAAGGGATTGACCGTAAAAGGCATATCATATCGTAAAGAAGCCGTCGTGGGAACAGTTCCGTCAGTAGTATAATAAATTGGAGCATTATCGAATGTCTTCAAGGTAACAAGTGCCTTACCTTCTTCAGAGACTGGACTAATTTCGATGGCTGCTTCTTCGATATCTTCCCTATAATGATAGCCATACAAACGATAGATATCCAGCTGGTGACGCAAACGCTTTAAGAAACTATCCAAGTTCTTCTTGGCAGGATTCGTCCACTGCAGTTCACTCAATGCAGCAATACGCGGCATCATCTGCCACTCCATCTTCACACTATCTTTGGTCCATTCGGTCCAGATGCACCCCTGTGCACCAATAATATTTTTCTGTTCCTCGGAAGTCAGCACATCGGATACCGGCTCAAAATTATAAACTCTCTCCACACTCGCCACTCCCTTCAAGCGGTTATAGCCGGGATTGCTGAAATACAGATGGGTGATTGGACAGATAATCGTCTTATGCTGCAACTGGGCCGACTTGATACCGGCCTTCGGACTTGTCCAAGCCATGACGGTAGATGTCTTTGTGGGATTGCCCTCCAGGATTTCGTCCCAACCCATCATCTTGCGCCCACGGGCATTGATGACCTTTTCTACTTCGCCCATAAAATAAGCCTGAAGCTGATTCTCTTTCGTATGTTCGGGGGTAGACTTCAAACCCAATTCACGAATCTTTGCCTGACACTTGGGACATTCTCTCCAACGCACCTTAGGACACTCGTCTCCACCGATATGAATATATTCGGAAGGGAAAATATCCATGATTTCATTCAGAACATCTTTGGCAAACTGAAGGGTCTGCTCATTACCACCACACAACACTTCATCGAATACACCAAAACGAGTCGGTATCTCGTAAGGTCCGCCTGTACATCCCAACTCTGGATAAGATGCCAATGCGGCCATCATGTGACCCGGCATGTCAATCTCAGGTATGACGGTGATGAAACGCTCAGCAGCATAACGCACAATTTCCTTGGCCTCTTCCTGTGTATAGAATCCGCTGACCGGTACTCCGTCGTATTCATTGGATCCGGGCGCAGTAATGGTTTCCTTCCGATAGGAGCCGATTTCCGTCAGTTTGGGATATTTCTTAATTTCGATACGCCATCCCTGGTCCTCCGTCAGATGCCAATGGAAATAATTGATATTGTGCAGAGCAAGAATGTCGATAATCTCTTTCAGATAATCAACGGGAAAATAATGACGACCTACATCCACCATAAATCCACGATATCCGAAACGGGGATAATCCTTGACGGTACAAGCCGGCAAAGAGACAAGTGCCCTTCCGTCGGTAATGGGCAAGGCCTTGTGCAACGTCTGTATGCCGTAAAACACACCGACCTCCGTTGCGCCTTTCAGTACGATGCCGTCTTGTGCGACCTGCATTTCATAGCCTTCCTGATTGGATATGCTTTCATCCAAAACCAGCTGGATTTGATTCTTGCCCGATGAAGTGGTCACTTCCAAATCCAGACCACACATCTCCTTGACATACGAAGCCAAGAAGCGGGCTGTCCGTTCCATTTTTTCATTTCCGACCGGATAGCAAATGGCTGTAGACGGACGAAGGATAAAAGGAGCAGCCGTATCTCCTTCCACAATTTCCTGAGGAAGAGGAATGACATGAAAGTCACCCGTTTCGACCTTTCTGGCGGTACAACTGACCAGACACAACAGCAGCGCATAAACACACCACAGACTTACAACATTGATTTTTTTCATAAATATTATTATTTAAGCGAGTGGAAAACGACTTCCAACATCGCTGCAAAAATAATCTATTTTTTCCATATCAGTCAAGGATAAGACTTCTCATTTTCAAATCCTTTTACGAAAAAAGCAATGAACAAAGCCAACTATCCCACAGAAAATCGTAAATTTGCGCATTAAAACCTGCATGAAGGACATGGAAGAATTTACAGATAAAGACAATAGCTTACAACTGACAGACCAACCTGTGGCCTATACCGACGACAACATACGCCATCTGGACGACATGGAACACATCCGTGTCCGTTCGGGTATGTATATCGGCCGACTGGGCGACGGCTCGCAGAGTGACGACGGCATCTATGTGTTGCTCAAGGAGGTAATGGACAATTCGATAGACGAATTCAAGATGGGAGCCGGCAAGAAAATTGAGGTGAACATTGAAGATAACCTGCGTGTCAGTGTACGCGACTTCGGACGAGGCATTCCGCAAGGAAAACTCATCGAGGCCGTAAGCAAACTGAATACAGGCGGTAAATATGATTCCAAAGCCTTCAAGAAGAGTGTCGGTCTGAACGGAGTGGGTATCAAGGCCGTAAATGCCTTGAGCAGCCGCTTCGAGGTGCGCAGTTACCGCGATGGAAAAGTTCGTACCGCTATTTTTGAACGAGGAGTATTGAAGTCTGACACGACTGAAGACACTCAGGAAGAAACCGGGACCTATATTTTCTTTGAGCCCGACAATACGCTGTTTGTGGGCTACAGCTTCCAGAACCAGTTTGTAGAAACCCTGCTACGCAACTATACGTATCTGAACACGGGGCTGACTTTCGTCTACAACGGCCAGCGCATCGTTTCCCGTCACGGATTGGAGGACCTGCTGAAGGACAACATGACCAGCGAGGGACTCTACGACATTGTCCACCTGAAAGGAGAAGACGTTGAAATAGCCTTCACGCATACCAACCAGTATGGTGAAGAATACTACTCCTTTGTCAACGGACAGCACACGACTCAGGGAGGTACGCACCAGACAGCTTTGAAAGAACACCTGGCCCGCACCATCAAGGAATTCTACAACAAGAACATGGACTATGCCGATATCCGCAACGGCCTGGTAGCTGCCATCGCCATCGATGTGGAAGAGCCTATGTTCGAAAGCCAGACAAAAACGAAATTGGGCTCCAACAACATGTGGCCGGCCAATCCGCAGGAGAACCAACCTGCCGGACCTACGGTAAACAAATATGTGGGCGACTTCATCAAAACTGAAGTGGACAACTTCCTGCACAAGAATCCTCTCGTGGCCGAAGTCATGCTTCAGAAGATACAAGACTCCGAAAAGGAACGCAAAGCCATCGCCGGAGTCACCAAACTGGCCCGTGAACGTGCCAAGAAGGCCAACCTGCACAACCGCAAGCTGCGCGATTGCCGCTACCACCTGAGCGACGGCAAAGGCAAAGAGCAGGAAGCCGATTCGTGCATCTTCATCACGGAGGGTGACTCGGCCAGCGGCTCCATCACCAAAAGCCGCGACGTCAATACTCAGGCCGTATTCTCCCTGCGCGGAAAACCGCTCAACTCTTACGGACTGACCAAAAAGGTCGTATACGAGAACGAGGAATTCAACCTGCTGCAAGCGGCCCTCAACATAGAGGACGGGCTCGACGGGCTGCGTTACAACAAAGTCATCGTAGCCACCGATGCCGATGTGGACGGCATGCACATCCGCCTGCTCATCATCACGTTCTTCCTTCAGTTCTTCCCCGACCTCATCAAGAAAGGGCACGTCTACATCCTGCAGACGCCCCTTTTCCGTGTGCGCAACAAGAAGAAGACCAACTACTGCTACACCGAAGACGAACGCCTCAAGTCCATTGACGAACTGGGTCCCAATCCAGAAATCACCCGATTCAAAGGTTTGGGAGAAATCTCACCCGACGAGTTCCGCCACTTCATCGGCAAGGACATGCGCCTCGAACAGGTCAGCCTGCGCAAGACGGATGCCGTCAAGGAGCTGCTCGAGTTCTACATGGGCAAGAACACCATGGAACGTCAGAGCTTCATCATAGACAATCTGGTAATCGAAGAAGACAGAATAAATTAGGCATCAGGTTTGAGGTATCAGGCATGGCCGTCTGGCTTCAGTTCCCAATACCTTATAGCTAAGCCTAAAACCTATATACATTATGACCAAAGCAATTTTTCCAGGGACATTCGATCCCTTTACCGTGGGACACTACTCAGTAGTGAAACGCGCCCTGACATTTATCGACGAAATCGTCATCGGTATCGGCATCAATGACAACAAACACACCCATTTCCCCATTGCCGCCCGCGAGGCCATGATCAGCAAGCTATATAAGGACGAACCGCGCGTCAGCGTACAAGCCTATGACAGCCTGACCATCGACTTTGCCCGCCAGGTGGGAGCGAACCTCATCATCCGAGGTATCCGCACGGTCAAAGACTTTGAATACGAAGAAACCATCGCCGACATCAACCGCAAGCTGACCGGCATCGAAACCATCCTCCTCTTCACCGAACCCGAACTCACCTGCGTCAGCTCCACCATCGTCCGCGAATTGATGGGATATGGAAAAGACGTCAGCATGTTCTTGCCCGAAGGCATGGACACCTCCAACGAATAAAAAACTGAAACGATATGAAAAAGATAAATCTTTTGCTCCTGTTTGCCCTATTGTATACGGCACAGGCCGCCGGGCAGAAACTGAATGACAGCCCCTTGCGCAAACTGCAGATGGCCGAATTTGCCATCAGCCGCCTATATGTGGATACGGTGAACGAAAACCGACTGGTGGAAAATGCCATCGTCGGCATGCTCGAACATCTCGACCCGCACTCCACCTACAACAATGCCGAAGAAGTGAAGAAGATGAACGAACCCTTACAAGGCAACTTCGAGGGTATCGGCATACAGTTCCAGATGATTGAAGACACGCTGCTCGTCATCCAGCCTGTCAGCGGAGGCCCTTCGGAAAAGGTAGGCATCCTGGCCGGAGACCGCATTACGGCCGTCAACGACAGCGCCATTGCCGGCGTAAAGATGAGTACCGAAGACATCATGAAACGGCTTCGGGGCCCCAAAGGCAGCCGAGTGAACCTGACCGTCGTTCGGCGGGGAGTCAGCGACCTGCTTCACTTCGACGTGACACGCGACAAAATTCCCCTCTACAGCCTCGACGCTTCGTACATGGCCGACAAACACATCGGCTACATCCGCATCAACCGCTTCGGAGCCACGACTGCCGAAGAATTTTCCAAAGCCCTGAAAGACCTGCAACAGCAAGGGATGAAGGACCTGATACTCGACCTGCAGGGCAACGGCGGCGGTTATCTGAATGCTGCCATCGACCTGGCCAATGAGTTCTTGGGACAAAAGGAACTCATCGTCTACACGGAAGGGCGCGCTTCCCGCCGGGCCGAATTCGCGGCCAAGGGCAACGGAGCCTTCCGCCAGGGAAGGCTGGTCGTGCTGGTAGACGAATACTCGGCTTCGGCCAGCGAGATTGTGACGGGAGCCATCCAGGACTGGGACCGCGGAGTGGTGGTAGGTCGGCGCACGTTCGGCAAAGGCTTGGTGCAGCGCCCCATCGACTTGCCTGACGGCTCCATGATCCGACTCACCATCGCCCGCTACTACACCCCATCGGGCCGATGCATCCAGAAGCCCTATAACGGCAAGGGAGAAGACATGCAGGAGGCTTATGCCAAGGACCTGCTCGACCGTTTCAACCACGGCGAACTGATGCACGCCGACAGCATCCACTTCCCCGACTCGCTGAAATATCGCACTCTCCGCCTGGGACGCACCGTCTATGGCGGCGGTGGCATCATGCCCGACTTCTTCGTCCCCATCGACACGACACTCTACACCGACTGGCACCGCCAGCTGGTGGCCAAAGGCATCATCATCAAGGCGACGACAGGCTACATCGAGAAGCACCGTGCCGAACTGAAGAAAGACTACAAGGACTTCAAGACCTTCAACGACAAGTTCCAGATAGACGATGCCTTTATGGCAGACATACGCTCGGCGGCAGACAAAGAGAAAATAATGTTTGACGAAGCGCAATACGAACGTGCACTTCCCCTGATACGCACGCAACTCAAGGCTCTCATCGCCCGCGACCTGTGGGACATGAGCGAATACTATCAGGTGATGAACGCCACGAACGAAAGTGTGCAACAGGCTCTCAAGGTGCTGCGCGAAGACAAATACTTGTTTTAGCGGTGAGTGGTGAACGGTTAGCGACAAATACTAACCATTAACCATTAACCATTAACCACTAACCGTTCACCGCTAACCACTCGCACCACTACCTTCCATCCCCGAACAGCCACTTGTTCAGCCAACGGTTCACATAGACATTGACGACGGCACAGCCTGCCCCGATAAAAGCTCCGGCCAGCACGTCCGACGGGTAGTGAACGCCCTCGTTCATGCGCGACACGCCCACCGAACAGGCCCACAGGGCTGAAGGGGCAATGACATACCACTTGGGATAGGTGATGCTCAAGGAGGTAGCCAGCGCGAAAGCCGTCGCCGTATGTCCCGAAGGGAAAGCCGGACTGTCCTCACGGCTGTAGGCATGCACGCGATCAGGCCAACGGTCGTAAGGCCGCTCCCTGCCCACCAGATACTTCATGCCATAGGTCACCACAAAGGCACCCGCCACGCTGGTACCCACGTATACCGCATCCTTCAGCAGGTCCTTGTCGTGCCTGATCCAGGCCGCCAGCGCCATGGCTACCGGTACGCCCACGGCCACGTAAGGCTCCGACTTCGATATTACCTTATTATAATTGCGGACGAATTTCCCGTCCCAACTGTTCACCCGATGCAGGAGGTCGACATCCCAGTTCTGCGCCCGCAGAGCCGGAGCACACAACAGGACCATCATCATTCCCAAAAAGAGTCTCTTCATAACCATATTCGTTTGGATTTCACCGCCAAAGATAAGGCAAATCTACCAAGTATACACAAAAATCCTTATAAAACCATCCGACGACCGTCGCCGTCCTCGCGAAGGGACGCAGACGAAACATCGTTCCCTTTCATCGAAAACATTGCTTTTTCCGACGCAAAACATTGCTTCTTTTGGCAGAAAACATTGCTTCTTCTGATGCAAAACATTGCCTTTCGTTCCGTGCCTCCAAGCCGGCTTCCGCCCGAAGCCTACACGCACTGATTACGGAAATATTTCCTTAATCCCTTGCTTAATCAATGTTTTTCCTCTATTTTTGCAAGGAAATATCGTCCAACCATAACCCAAGGATATATTTGTAACTATTAAATAACTTAAATTCAATCATTTATGTGGTTAAGTAATTCATCTGTAGGAAGGAAAGTGGTGATGAGCGTTACCGGCATCGCCCTTATCCTGTTTCTGACGTTTCACATGGCGATGAACCTTGTTGCGCTTATCTCAGCCGAAGGCTACAACATGGTTTGTGAGTTCTTGGGAGCGAATTGGTATGCGGTAGTCGGTACACTGGGACTGGCTGCATTGTTCATCATTCACATCATCTATGCCTTCTGGCTGACCATGCAGAACCGCAAGGCACGCGGTAGCGAGCGCTACGCTGTAACGGAGCGTCGCAAAGAAGTGGAATGGGCTTCTCAGAACATGCTGGTGCTGGGTATCATTGTCATTGTAGGCTTGTGCCTGCACCTGGTACACTTCTGGTCCAAAATGATGCTGCCCGAATTGGCCGGCTGCGAGGACCTGAGCGTTATGGCATACGCTGCTGACGGTATTTACCACATTCAGAACACATTCGGCAACATCGTCAACGTCGTTCTGTATCTCATCTGGCTGTTTGCCCTGTGGTTCCACCTGACTCACGGTTTCTGGAGCTCCATGCAGACATTGGGCTGGAACAACAAGACGTGGATCAACCGCTGGAAATGCATCTCCAACATCTACTCCACCATCGTTGTCATCTGCTTTGCCCTGGTAGTTGTGGTATTCTACATCAAATCGCTGATGTAAAAACGCAAAGCTCGCGAATTCGTAGACTGTAAATGACTAAATTGTAATTACATTATGACCAAGATAGATTCAAGAATACCGGAAGGACCGGTAGCTGAGAAATGGACAAACTATAAAGCCCATCAGAAATTAGTGAACCCCGCCAACAAGCGTCGTCTGGACATCATCGTGGTTGGTACAGGTCTGGCAGGTGCCAGCGCTGCCGCCTCGCTGGGCGAAATGGGTTTCAAAGTATTCAACTTCTGCATCCAGGACTCTCCCCGTCGCGCACACTCCATCGCCGCACAGGGTGGTATCAACGCTGCAAAGAACTATCAGAACGATGGTGACTCTGTATACCGTCTGTTCTACGATACCGTAAAGGGCGGTGACTACCGTGCCCGCGAAGCCAACGTTTACCGTCTGGCCGAGGTATCTAACAACATCATCGACCAGTGCGTGGCACAGGGCGTTCCCTTCGCACGCGAATACGGCGGTACGCTGGCCAACCGTTCGTTCGGTGGCGCACAGGTATCACGTACCTTCTATGCCAAAGGTCAGACAGGCCAGCAGCTGCTGCTGGGTGCCTACTCCGCACTGAGCCGCCAGGTAAATGCCGGCACTGTGAAACTCTATACCCGCTATGAGATGGAAGACATCGTCATCATCGACGGTCGTGCCCGCGGTATCATCGCCAAGAACCTGGTAACAGGCAAGCTGGAGCGCTTTGCCGCCCATGCCGTAGTTATCGCTACCGGCGGTTACGGAAACACGTACTTCCTCTCGACCAACGCCATGGCCTGCAACTGCTCGGCCGCAATGGCCTGCTACCGCAAGGGTGCCTGGTTCGCCAACCCGGCTTACGTACAGATCCACCCGACCTGTATCCCCGTACACGGCGACAAGCAGTCCAAGCTGACGCTGATGTCCGAGTCTCTGCGTAACGATGGTCGTATCTGGGTTCCCAAGAAACTCGAAGACGCCAAGAAGCTGCAGGAAAGTACCCTGCAGGGCAAGGATATCCCCGAAGAAGACCGCGACTACTACTTGGAGCGCCGCTATCCGGCCTTCGGTAACCTGGTTCCGCGTGACGTGGCCAGCCGTGCCGCCAAGGAACGTTGCGACAAGGGCTACGGCGTGAACAACACCGGCCTGGCCGTGTTCCTCGACTTCTCCGAAGCCATCAACCGTCTGGGCAGAGATGTTGTAGCACAGCGCTATGGCAACCTGTTCGACATGTACGAGGAAATCACCGACGTCAATCCGTACGAGAACCCGATGATGATCTATCCGGCCATCCACTACACCATGGGCGGTATCTGGGTAGACTACGAACTGATGACCTCCATCAAGGGTCTGTTCGCTATCGGCGAATGCAACTTCTCCGACCACGGAGCCAACCGTCTGGGTGCTTCCGCCCTGATGCAGGGTCTGGCCGACGGTTACTTCGTATTGCCCTACACCATCCAGAACTATCTGGCCGACCAGATTACCGTTCCCCGCTTCTCGACCGACTTGCCCGAATTTGCAGCTGCCGAGAAGGCCGTTCAGGACAAGATTGACCACCTGATGAACATCAAGGGTAAGGAATCCGTTGACTCCATCCACAAGAAACTGGGTCACATCATGTGGGAATACGTCGGCATGGGCCGTACAGCCGAAGGCTTGAAGGAAGGTCTGGCCAAGCTGAAAGAAATCCGCAAGGAGTTCGAGACCAACCTCTTCATCCCGGGCAGCAAGGAAGGCATGAACGTAGAGCTCGACAAGGCCATCCGTCTGAACGACTTCATCACCATGGGTGAACTCATCGCTTACGATGCACTGAACCGCAACGAATCGTGCGGCGGCCACTTCCGCGAAGAATATCAGACCGAGGAAGGCGAAGCCAAGCGTGATGACGAAAACTTCTTCTACGTGGCTTGCTGGGAATACCAGGGCAGCGACGAAAAAGCCCCGGTATTGCTGAAAGAGCCGCTGGTTTACGAAGCCATCAAGGTACAGACTCGTAACTACAAGAGCTAATCGGGAATGTTGAACAATTAAAGAACTAACAAAAATGGATAAAAATATATCATTTACACTGAAGATATGGCGTCAGGCAGGCCCCAAGGCCAAAGGCGCTTTCGAAACCTATCAGATGAAAGACATTCCCGGTGATACTTCTTTCCTGGAAATGCTGGACATCCTGAACGAGCAACTGATTTCTGAAGGCAAGGAACCGGTTGTATTCGACCACGACTGCCGCGAAGGTATCTGCGGTATGTGCTCACTCTACATCAACGGACATCCGCACGGACCTGCACAGGGCGCAACGACCTGCCAGATCTACATGCGCCGCTTCAACGATGGCGATACCATCACTGTAGAACCCTGGCGTTCGGCCGGTTTCCCTGTCATCAAGGACTTGATGGTAGACCGTACGGCTTACGACAAGATCATGCAGGCCGGTGGTTACGTCAGCGTAAACACAGGTGCTCCGCAGGATGCCAATGCCATCCTCATCCCGAAGACTGTTGCCGACGAAGCTATGGACGCCGCCAGCTGCATCGGTTGCGGTGCCTGCGTAGCTGCATGTAAGAACGGTTCCGCCATGTTGTTCGTATCGGCCAAGGTTAGCCAGCTCAACCTGCTGCCCCAAGGCAAGCCCGAAGCACTGCGCCGCGCCAAGGCCATGCTGGCCAAGATGGATGAACTGGGCTTCGGTAACTGTACCAACACCCGTGCCTGCGAGGCCGAATGTCCGAAGAATGTCTCCATCAGCAACATCGCCCGCCTGAACCGCGACTTCATCCGCGCCAAGCTGAAAGACTGATCAGACTCCTTTCTACATTTGATTAATATCAACACGAACTCCTCTGTCGGAAACTTCCGGCAGGGGAGTTCTTTTTTTATCAATTCCATACGGTAAAATACCTGCACGCCGTCACCATCATCCTCCTGCAACACCCTTGCAGAGGATTTCAGCAATAAACATTTGATTTCCAACGGACATAAACCTATATTCCCTGACAAACCTCCACAACTGGAAGAAAAGCTGAACAAAAACGCCCGTTTAACAACTTGATATATATCAAGCGATATTACCAATGAATCCTCATTTTGTGTGCGCAAACAGCAAACAACAGGATTATTGTGTGCGCAAACAATAAACAATAGTGAAAGTTGTTTAAAATAGAGTGTAATTCTGACAATAAATTTGGCGGATAAACAGAAACCCCCTACATTTGTGCAGTGATTTTTTTCATAGTATTAGATTTAAGGTTAACAAAGGTTGGGCTCGGCGGAGCCCATTTTTTTTGCCCGTATGTCTCAACTCTCCCTGCTGTCCGTAAAAAAGCATCATTCTGAAACAAAATTCCAGTTTCTTTCCCAATTTACTCCTTTTCTTTGCACCGAAGAAAGTTTCAACCTACACCCGCTTGAGAAAGCAAATCATTACTAACCCAAAAACAACCGATTATGAAAAGAATTCTACCTTTATGCTACATCCTGCTCGCAGGAGCCTTCGCTCTGATGACATCCTGTACGGAAGACAACAACCCGCAATCCGACCCAATCCCGGAAAACATACCCGAAGCCGTCATTCTGGAATTCAACGCCAAATATCCCAACGCCACCAATGTTTCCTGGAGCACCCAGGACACATACGCCGTGGCCCACTTTTACCTGGCAAGCACACGTACCGGTGGACACGAGCCCAACAACACGGCATGGTTCAACATGAAAGGGCACTGGAACATGACGGAAACCGAAATCAGCTACCAGCAGCTGCCCGACGCCGTAAAAGCAGCCTTCGAGGCAAGTCCGTATGCAAGCTGGCAGATAGACAACGAAATAGACAAGCTCCAGCGGAACGACAACAACGAAACGCTGTATATCATTGAAGCAAGGCAGAGAGAGGGGAACGTGGAAACCGAAGTCGACCTGTACTACACGGAAGAAGGCATCCTCGTGAAAGAAATCATTGATGCGGAAACAGACAACGATTACCACGAATACCTGCCACAGCAGCCGGAAGGCGGCATACAGGCCTGGCTCAACCAGAACTTCCCCGACGCACGCATCGTGGACTATGACCACGAAAGCAACGGTACGGAGGTGGAAATCATTGCCGACGGACTGAAGCACGAAATTCTGTTCGACAACCAGCAGCAATGGGTCTACACCAAGACCGAATACGGCCGCAAAAGTCTGGACAAGATTCCGACCGACATCCTGAACCATCTGCGCACCTCTCCCTACTATGCCAGCGACAACGCCATCGACGACGTAACGAAATACACCACCCGCGACAATGGCGTCTACTATTGCTTCGAACTCGAAACAGGGTATGACGACGACAGAGAGGTCTATGTGAACGAAACCGGCATCATCGGCCGTCCCCAGAACGGAAACGGTGGAGGCAACGGCAGTGTACCCGTAGCGGACGACCTGCAAAGCTTCATCGACCAGAAATATCCCGGAGCTGTCATTCTGGAGAAAGATTACGACCACGGCTACCTGGAGATAACCCTCCTGCACGACGGCACGGAGAAGGAAGTCAAGTTCAACGGGCAAGACCAATGGGTCCGTACCGAATGGGAAGTGTATCAGTTGCCCGAAGCCGTAAAAAATGCGCTTGCCGCCCAAGGCTACACGCCGGACGACAGAGAATTCGACTACGTGGAAACGCCGGACAGCAGCTGGTATGAAGTGGAAGTGCGCAAAGGACGCGACGAACTGAAGCTGTACATCAGCCCCACAGGCGAAATCCTGCGCACGGAATACGACGACTGATCCTTCCATTTCGTCGGCTCCTCACGAAGTGCTTTGTGAGGGGCTGACGAAGCACTGCATGAGGGTGTCAGGAAGTGCTTCGTGACACCCTGACAAAGCACTGTGTCAGAGGGTCAGGAAGCACTGTGTCAGGACGCCATCTCCCGACATCGGCCGACGGCATGCTTCATGCTTATGCCAACAGATGGTAAACTCCTCCGACCAACGCCTTCACAACTCCCTTCATCTCCAGCTCGAAAAGGAGGGCGCTCATGCGGTTGACAGGAATGTTGGCCTCCACCACCAGCGTGTTGATGTGCAGGTCGTCGCGGCTCAATATCTTGACGACCCGCGCTTCTTCCTCCGTCAGTTCGGGGAAGAGGCTGCGCTGTACGGGGGTATTCTGGCAACTCTCCGCAGCCCGTCCCCAGTTCATGGCTTTCACAAAATCGGCCACATCGTTGATGAGTGCCGCCCTGTTGTCGCGTATCAGCTGGTTGCAGCCTGTAGAATATTCGTCCGTCGCCCGGCCGGGCACGGCAAAACAGTCGCGGTGATAGCCCTCGGCCAGCTCTGCCGTGATGAGCGAACCGCCTTTGGCTGCCGACTCCACCACAATGACGGCATCGCTCATGCCGGCCACGATGCGGTTGCGGCTCACAAAGTTGTGACGGTCGGGATTGGTCCCGGTCGGAAACTCCGTCAGCAGGCCGCCCTCGGCCAACATATCGACGGCCGTCTTCCGATGGACAGCAGGATAGATGCGGTCAAGCCCGTGGGCCAGCACGCCTACGGTAGAGAGGCCGTTGGACAGAGCGGCCCGATGGGCATGCACGTCGATGCCATAGGCCAGGCCGCTGACAACGAGTACATCGGTACACAGGCTGGAAAGGTCGCGGAGGAAGTCGGCACAGAAGCGTTTCCCGTAGTCGGTGGCACGACGCGTGCCCACCATGCTGACCACCCGCAAGCGGTTCAAATCGGCATTCCCCTTGAAATACAAGACGACAGGGGCATCCTCACATTCACGCAGACGCGAGGGATAGCGTTCGTCGGCCAGCGTCAGGCACTCCACCCGATTTTTCTCGGCCCACTCCAGTTCCTGCTCAGCCTGGAGGAAGGCGGAAGGATTGTCGAGTGCGGTCACAACAGAAGCGTGGAACATATCAGGATAGCGCTCGGGCAGCTCCGTGCGGAGGCGGAACACCTCGGCCGCACTGCCCACGGTATCCACCAGCCGCTTGGCACCAATGTGCCCGATACCCGGACAAAGGGTCAGGGCGATGCTGCAAATTCGTTCGTCGGTATTCATGGTATTCAGATGTAAGCGTGGAAAGAAAGGTTCAATCGGTTGCAGGTGTCAGATAGGGCGCAAAGACACGGTCGAACAGTTCACTCTCGCTCAGCCGCCCGTTCACCACACAGACGGCCTCGACCACGCCCTTCAACGACACCTTGCCGTCGCTCTTGCGGAAGATGTACTGATAGAAGACGTACTTGATGCCTTCCTTCTTCATGTAAAGCTTCGAAATGAACTCGTCGCCGCTCTTCAGCGGCGTCTTGAAGGCCATGCTGATGCGGGCCACTACAGGGTCGACACCCTGCTCGTGGAGGGCGGCGAAGCTGATGCCCACGGAGGTAAGGAATTCGTGGCGCGTATGTTCCAGGTAGTGCTGGTAGTTGGCGTTGTTCACAATGCCCTGCAGGTCGCACTCGTAGTCGCGCACCTTCATTTCCAGCTCGTAGATGTATTTTTCTGCCATATTATTAAATTTATTATCCTCGCTGATGTTCCACATCCAGCCCCTTGAACCGCTTCAGCTCCTCGAGGCTGACCAGCTTGTAGAGCTTGTCGCTGGGGCGTATCTTGACGGACTTCATGGAGAAGTGTTCACCTTTGTGGACGGTCTGGACAGGTTTCAAATCAACGCGCGCCTCCTCCAGCGTGACGTACTCGGCGCCGGTCGTGGGACCGGTGATGAGCAGCTTGTCGCCCACACTGACCTCGGCCGCCTCGACGAGGAACTCGGCCACACCGATGTTGGAGAAGTAGCGGATGCCCTTGCCCACGTATATCTTGCGTTCCGTGGCCGCCGAACCGTAGTTCTTCGTCCATTCGCCCAGACGCTGGCCCAGGTAGTAGCCGTCCCAGAATCCGCGGTTGAAGACCGTGGCCAAGCGGCGGTTCCACTCTTCTATCTTCTCGTCCGTGAACGTATTGTCCAGGTAGGCGCGGATGGCTTCCTTGTAGCACTCCACCACGGTGCGCACATACTCGGGGCCGCGCGCACGGCCTTCTATCTTGAACACCCGTACACCCGCATCCATCATCTTGTTCATGAAGTGGATGGTCTTCAGGTCCTTGGGCGACATGATGTACTGGTTGTCAATCTCCAGCTCGGCGTCGGTCTCCTTGTCGCGCACGATGTAGGAACGGCGGCACACCTGCATGCAGGCACCACGGTTGGCGGAGTTGTTCATCTGGTGGAGCGACAGGTAGCACTTGCCGCTGACGGCCATGCACAGGGCGCCGTGACAGAACATCTCGATGCGGATACGTTGGCCCGACGGGCCGCAGATATTCTCCTCGCAGATGTGGCGGTAGATTTCGGCCACCTGCTCCAAGTTGAGTTCGCGCGCCAGCACCACCACGTCGGCAAACTGGGCGTAGAAGCGCAGGGCCTCCACGTTGCTGATATTGAGCTGCGTGCTGAGGTGCACCTCCTGTCCTATCTCGCGGGCATAGGTCATCACGGCCACGTCGGCGGCGATGATGGCCGAGATGCCGGCCTCCTTGGCGGCACGCACGATGGTACGCATCAGGGGGATGTCCTGGTCGTAGATGATGGTATTCACGGTGAGGTAGCTCTTCATGCCGTGCTCGTCGCACGTGCGGGCTATCTCGCGCAGGTCGTCGATGGTGAACGTGTTGGCCGAACGGGCACGCATGTTCAGGTTCTCGATACCGAAGTAGATGGAGTCCGCTCCGGCCTGTATGGCGGCGGCCAGCGACTCGCGCGAGCCGACGGGGGCCATTATCTCAAAGTCTTTCAGTTCCATGTCTTTTTATCAGTTATGTGGCAAAGGTAGATATTTTTCCGTACTTTTGCAGCCTAAACGCAACAGAATATGAAAATAGCCAACATAGACCTGGGTCCGCGCCCCGTACTCCTCGCCCCGATGGAGGACGTCACCGACCCCGCCTTCCGCCTGATGTGCAAGCGCTTCGGCGCCGACATGGTATATACCGAGTTCGTCTCGGCCGACGCCCTGATACGTTCCGTCATCAAGACGGAGCAGAAGCTCAACATCAGCGACGAAGAACGCCCCGTAGCCATCCAGATATACGGACGCGACACGGCCACGATGGTCGAAGCCGCCAAGATTGTGGAGCAGGCACGCCCCGACATCCTCGACATCAACTTCGGCTGCCCCGTGAAGCGCGTGGCGGGCAAGGGAGCCGGAGCGGGCATGCTCCAGAACATCCCGCTGATGCTGGAGATCACCCGCGCCGTGGTCGATGCGGTGAAGATACCCGTTACCGTGAAGACCCGCCTCGGCTGGGATGCCGAGCACAAGATTATCGTCACCCTGGCCGAGCAGTTGCAGGACTGCGGCATCAGCGCCCTGACCATCCACGGCCGCACCCGCGCGCAGATGTACACGGGCGAAGCCGACTGGACCCTCATCGGCGAGGTGAAACGGAACCCGCGCATACACATCCCCATCATCGGCAACGGCGACGTCACCACCCCGCAACGTGCCCTCGAGTGTTTCGAACGCTACGGCGTGGACGCCATCATGATAGGCCGTGCCAGCTTCGGACGGCCGTGGATATTCAAGGAAGTGAAGCATTACCTGGAGACGGGCGAGGAGCTTCCCCCGCTCACGCCCGAATGGTGCATGGGTGTACTCCGCCAGGAGGTGGAAGACAGCGTCAACCTGCTGGACGAACGCCGCGGCATCCTCCACGTGCGCCGCCACCTGGCCGCCAGCCCCCTGTTCAAGGGCCTGCCCAACTTCCGCGACACGCGCATCGCCATGCTCCGCGCCGAGACGAAGGAGGAATTGTTCCGCATCTTCGACGCCATCCTCCCACGGCTGAAGGAGCGGTGACACCCGCCCTCCTCCGGCGATTACTCTTCCCCACCGCACCTGTCAGCACTCCCTCTCCCGCCTATGTGCGTGTCTTTATTCCGGGCGAAATTGGCAACTATTTCGCCCGAAATAGAAAATTATGTCGGGCGAAATAATTTTCTATCCCGCCCGACATAAAGGCTCGCACAGCCTCTGAAGACACACTCCCTTCAAAGGCGGAGGGGAAATCTCTCCACCCCGAGGGAAGCATACAGTCAGCGGAACATGGGCCGCGCAAACCAGCGCTTGAACATCCAGGTGGTGAGCACGTACAAGCCGAAAGCCGTGATGAAGCCCGCAATGGCATCGATGAGGTAGTGCGCCTGGATATAGACCGTGGCACAGCAGAGCAGCACATAGAAAGGCATCAGGCAGGCAAAGAGCCGGCGGCTGCCTCGCCAGGCCATAATCATCAGGATGGTAGAGACACCCACGTGCGACGAAGGAAAGGCGGCCGTGGGACGTTCGCCCACCTGTTGCGAGCTTTCCACCAGGTTATAGAAGAACCCGTGCTCGTAGCCAGGCCCGGGCAGCAGCTCCTGGTTGTGGTTGAAGTAGTCGCCGATGGAGGGAAAGATGCCGTTCAGGGCATTCTCCATGCCAATGGCCGGGAAATAGAACTGAGGTCCTGCCACAGGCACGAAGATATAAACGAAGTAATAGAGGAAAAAAGAGGCGATAATGACGAACGACACCTTCTCCAACAGGTCGAAACGGTAGATGAAATACCACAATATCACGATCAGCATCATGGGATAGTAAAAGAAGTAGCCCAGATTGAGCGGCTCGCTCACCCACATGTAGGGCAGACGTTCGGCAAACCAAAGGGCAGGCTGCCCGCCGAAGAGCCACTGCTCGGCCGAAGCGAACACATGGTCGAGGTTGGGGAAGAGGCGGTTGAACTCGTACGTGTCGGGATACCAGTAGGACAGGAGCGACATCTGTATCACCACCCGCACGAAAGCCGAGAACTTGCAGGGTGCCAGGCGGTAGAGATACATCAGCAGGAAGGTCATGGCAGCTATCAGCGCACGGTCGCCCAGCATCTTCAACGGATGGTCCATCCGCTGATACAGGAACAGTATCAGTATCGACGTGAGCAGGTTGTAGATGAGCGACACCTTCTCTATTGCAAACAGCCCCTTGCGGGTATCCACCATCTTGAATATATCTAAAGCCATCCTTCTTTCTTGTACCAGGCAATGGTCTCCGTCACGCCGCGGTCCAGGTCGTAGGCGGGCCGGTAGCCCAGCTCGCGGACGGCGGGCGCGATGTCGCACTGCCAGTTGCGTTGTTTCATTATATTATACTTGTCGCCGTTGAGCGTGCTGGTCGTCTTGCGCAAGGCAGCCCACCGTTCGGCCAGCAAAGATACGACTTTTAATAGAAACAGCGGGCATTTGATGCGAACAATCAGCGGATTGCCCAGTTCGCGGCGTATCAGGTCGGAGAACGTACGGCTGGCATACACCTGCCCGTCGGACAGGAAGTAGGCGCGCCCCGTCACGCCCCGCTCGATGCCGAGGAACACGGCCTGCACCACATCCTTCACATAGACAAACGTCAGATCCTGGCGCCGGTAGCCCACCGACATATCCACGTGCCGCTTGATAGATTCGGCCATCAGGAAATAGTCGCGTTCGCGGGGACCATAGACACCCGTGGGGCGGTAAATGACGCAGGGGAAACCGTCCATGGCCAGCAAGGCCTGCTCCGCCTTCAATTTGCTTCGACCGTAAGCCGTGTTGGGCTGAGGCGTGTCGGTTTCGCGGATGGGATCGTAAGTATCCTCATGAACGGGACCGAAGACGCTCAACGTACTGATGAAGGCAAACTGGCGGGGCGTCATGTCGAGGCTCCGGAGGGCATTGGCCAGGGCGCAGGTCTGCCCGCAATTCACGCGGTCGAAGTCGGCAGGGTCGATGCACTTCGTCACGCCCGCGCAGTGTACCACGTAGTCGAAGGCCCCATGCGCTTCGCGATGGGCCTTGAGCTGTTCGTACAGGCAGTCGGTGTGGGCAAAGTCCAGCTCCAGAAAGTGCAGGCCGGGCTCTTGCAGGTACTTGCGACTGCTCGACGCGCGGACGCCTGCCCACGTCTCGAAGCCGCGGCGCAGGGCCTCTTCTACCAGAAAGCTGCCGATAAAGCCGCTGGCGCCCGTTATCAGGATACTCTGTTTCATGCTCTATCTATTTTACAGGTTCTACATGTATGTTGATGTAAGTCCGGCTTCCGAACTCACTCTTCAGACGGTTCTCAATGGCGGTAGCCGTACGGTGGGCCTCCTCCAGCGTTATTTGCCCATCCATGCGGATGTGCACCTCGATGGCATAGCTGCTGCCTATACGCCGCGTGCGCAGGTGATGTGGGGCGGTGACGCCGGGGAAAGAGAGGATTTCCTGCTTGATTTTCTCCTCGACCTCGGCGGGGAGCGACTTCTCAAGCAGCTCTTCGACACAGGGCACCAGCAGCTGGATGGCCACCTTCATGATGAACAGACTCACCACTACGGCCGCCAACGGGTCCAATATGAGCCACCGCTCACCCAGCAGGATGGCACCACCGATGCCGACAGCCGTACCGATGGACGAGAGCGCGTCGCTCCGATGATGCCAGGCATTGGCCACCACGGCCTGCGAATTCAGCCGACGGCCTTTCAGCACGGTATATTGGTAGAGCAGCTCCTTGAAGAGGATGGATACCAGTGCCGCCCACAGGGCCAGCATGCCCGGCTCTTTCAGTTCGCCTCCCTGCCAGAAGTCCCAGATGGACGTGGCCCCGTTCCACAGGATGCCGAAGCCCACGAACAGCAGTACCAGGCCGATAATGGCCGTAGCCAGCGTTTCATACTTGCCGTGACCGTAGTCGTGCCCCTCATCCTCGGGCTTCGACGAGATGCGCACAAAGACGATGACGATGATGTCCGTCACAAAGTCGGACAACGAATGGACGGCATCGGCCAGCATGGCGGCACTGTGCCCCAAGATACCCGCCACAAACTTGAACACGAGCAGCAGCAGATTGACCACGCTGCCCACAAGGGTCACCCGATAGATGCCGGCCTCGCGGGCCGCCTCTTCGGACTTTTCTTTTCTTTCTTTCATCTTACAAATTTATTTCTGAAAGGAGAAGCAAAGATACGACAAATCTGTTATCACTCTCCTTTTGGCCTGCAAATTCTGCACAAAGACAAGAATTTAGAAACAGTCTGAACTACCGAATGCAAAAGTTTGTTATCTTTGCAAGGGTTCATCCCACCAAACCTGATAAAACAATCTACCATTATGGGAAAGAAAAAAGAAAAGAAAGAAAAGAAGGCCGGCAAACGCATGACCAAGAAAGAGCTTGTCAAGGCCGTGCTCGACTTCTTCCACCAGAAGCAGGGCGAAGTACTACCGCTGAAATACATCTTCGAACAGCTGCACCTGACCACCCATCCGCTGAAAATGCTTTGTATGGACGTCCTTCACGAGTTGCAGGACGACGACTACATCAACGAAACCGAAAAGAACAAATACAAGCTCAATATCCACGGCGTGGAGATGACGGGTATCTTCCAGCGCAAGAGCAACGGCAAGAACTCCTTCATCCCCGACGGCGGCGGCGACCCCATCTTCATCGCCGAACGCAACTCGGCCCATGCCATGGCCGGCGACCGCGTGAAGATAGCCTTCTATGCCAAACGACGCGGACGCAGCGCCGAAGGCGAAGTTATCGAAATACTGGAGCGGGCCAACGACACCTTCGTGGGCACGCTCGAAGTGGCCAAGTCGTATGCCTTCCTCGTCACCGAGAACCGCACGCTGGCCAATGACATCTTCATCCCCAAAGACAAACTGAAAGGCGGCAAGAGCGGCGACAAGGCCGTGGTGAAGGTCATCGAATGGCCCGACAAGGCCAAGAACCCCATCGGACAGGTCATAGACATCCTGGGCCGCGCGGGCGACAACACCACCGAGATGCACGCCATCCTGGCCGAATACGGCCTGCCCTACACCTACCCCACGGCCGTAGAGAAGGCCGCCGACCGCATCCCCGACGAGATACCCGCCGAAGAGATAGCCCGCCGCGAGGACTTCCGCTCCGTCACGACCTTCACCATCGACCCCAAGGATGCCAAGGACTTCGACGACGCCCTCTCCATCCGCAAGCTGAAGGATGGCCTCTGGGAAGTGGGCGTACACATTGCCGACGTGACCCACTACGTCAAGGAAGGCAGCCTCATCGACAAGGAGGCCGAGAAGCGCGCCACGTCGGTCTACCTCGTGGACCGCACCATCCCCATGCTGCCCGAACGCCTGTGCAACTACATCTGCTCCCTCCGCCCCGACGAGGAGAAACTGGCCTACTCCGTCATCTTCCAGATGAACGACAAGGCCGAGGTGAAGGATGCCCGCGTGGTGCACACCGTCATCAAGAGCGACCGCCGCTTCACCTACGAAGAGGCCCAGCAGATTATCGAAACGGGTGAAGGCGACTACAAGGAAGAAGTGCTCCAGCTGGACCGCCTGGCCAAGCAGCTGCGCGAACGCCGCTTCGCCGCCGGAGCCATCAACTTCGACCGCTATGAGGTGAAGTTCGAGATAGACGAGAAGGGCAAACCCATCAGCGTCTACTTCAAGGTGTCGAAGGATGCCAACAAGCTGGTCGAGGAATTCATGCTGCTGGCCAACCGCACCGTGGCCGAGAAGATAGGCCGCGTGCCCAAGGGCAAGAAGGCCAAGGTATTCCCCTACCGCATCCACGACCTGCCTGACCCCGAGAAGCTCGACACGCTGGCCCAGTTCATCGCCCGATTCGGCTACAAGCTTCGTACCACGGGCACGAAGACCGACGTATCCAAATCCATCAACCACCTGCTGGACGACATACAGGGCAAGAAGGAGGAGAACCTCATCGAGACCGTCTCCATCCGCGCCATGCAGAAGGCACGCTACTCCGTGCACAACATCGGCCACTACGGTCTGGCCTTCGACTACTACACGCACTTCACTTCGCCTATCCGCCGCTACCCCGACATGATGGTGCACCGCCTGCTCACGAAGTACCTCGACGAGCAGGGCCGCTCGGTCAGCGAGAAGAAGTACGAAGCCCTGTGCGAACACTCCAGCGCCATGGAGCAGCTGGCCGCCAGCGCCGAACGCTCCAGCGTGAAGTACAAGCAGGTAGAATTCATGACCGAACGCCTCGGTCAGGTCTATGACGGCGTCATCTCAGGCGTCACCGAATGGGGCCTCTACGTGGAGCTCAACGAGAACAAGTGCGAGGGCATGATACCCATCCGCGACCTCGATGACGATTACTACGAGTTCGACGAGAAGAACTACTGCCTGCGCGGCCGCCGCAAGAACCGCACCTACAGCCTGGGCGACCCCATCACGGTGCGTGTAGCTCGTGCCAACCTCGAAAAGAAGCAACTGGACTTTGCCCTCGAAGCATAAGGAGATGCCACCGCCCCAAGGCGGGCGAAGCTGTATCCCCTATAAGGAAACGGTCGTTACCATTGAAGGGAACGACCGTTACCATTTAAAGGGAACGCCTGTTTCCTTCAAGGGGAACGGGCGTTTCCTACCATAAGAAACAGACGTTTCCTGTGCGGGGAACTGAAGTTCCGCCGTAGGAAACGCCTGCTTTGTCTGTATTCCTCAAATCGGCTGGCCGATTAGTGTTTCAGCATCAGGCCGCGCGGACCGCAGTCGGATACGGAGAACGGCAGGTCCATCGGACCATCGGACACGGCTTTTGTGCTCAGGTAGGCGCGTGTCTGCTTCGGACCCGGAATCATGGGGCTGTAGTCCAGCACGTGGCGAACGCGCAGACGCTGGTCGGCCGTAAACTCATCCAGGTAGCTGTAGGCATAGTCCATGATGTTGTGTGAAGTGAACTCTTCGCCGGTACGGCAGTTCGTACGCTTGAAGAGGCTATCCCAGTCGAAGCTGGCGGCATAGCCTTCCTCGCCCATCTGCTGGTAGATGCCTTGTACAAACATGGTGTAGTCCTGATAGTTGTAGCTCGGCGTGTCTCCGCAGAAGTCTGTATCCAGGCATCCTACGTTTGCCTCGGAGAAGGCGTGGCGCAGGCCGAAGTAATGTCCCAGCTCGTGAGCCAGCGTGATGCCGTCGTCTACCTGCTTCGTGATGATTTCCTTATAGCTTTCAGGAGCATAGGGAGTCAGAGCATCGTCCACATTGCCTACGAAAGAGCTGTTGATGGACACGCCGCGCACGTAGGTAAGGTTGGCCAGCGAGATGTTCATGTCGGGAAGCACATCGGTTCCGTCCATCGGATGCGAAGCCGTCGTATAAGGGAAAGTAGAGATACCCAAGATGTTGTTGGCCGTAAAGCGGTATATCAGCACGTTGACGTAGTCGTTGGGCTCCCACAGGAAGTGCACGTACTTACGCGTGTTGTCTTCCATGACGTCCGTAGGGTCGAGTTCGGCAGTCAGCCACTTCACGCGGTCGATACCCGGCTCCTTCAACAGGTTGCCCTGCGGGTCGGTTTCGGCCAGGACGAACTCCATGTTCAGGTCTACCGCATTGGCGCCGCCCGCATTGCGGTACATGCGGTTCACGTCGTCAAGCATCGCATAGACCGACGATGCCGGAAGGTTTTGGGTAGAGTCGTTCTCGTCGGCATAGATGATGTGGAAGACGATGGGAATGCGGTATTTCAGTTCTTTTCCTTCTTCCAAGCCCTGCTGGCTGATGGTGATGACGTAATCGGCACCGAGCGAACTGACGGTCACCCGGCCCGTACGCGCCTCTCCCAGGTTGCCTTCCACTTCCACTACCAGCGTGTGGCTCAGCACACCTTCTTCCTTCGACACCTTGCACCAGTCGTTGTCACTGGTGGCGGTCCATTCGTTGTTGGTGGCAATCTCTATCTTGCAGAGGCCTCCTTCGTTGGAGATTTCCTTGAATTCGGTCTGCGAGAGTGTCAATGCAGGGTCGTCGTCGCTACAGCCGGCCATGAGCAGACAGAAGAACGACAACAGATATATCAGTTTAAGTTTCATGTTTTCTTGTTTAAAATGGATTGGGATATAGAGTTATTTCTTCACAGGACGGGCCACCGGCAGGTAGAATTCGCGGCCGAACTTCATCGGCTGGCCGACAACGGTCTGACGCACTTCGGACGGACGGTACGGAACCTGTGCCTGTTCGCCGCCTGCACGTTCAGCCGGAGTATCAATCTTCCGGTTGGGCAGTTTCAAAGCCTTGGTATCCGCATTGGCGCCTTCGATGATTTTCTTCAGCTCGTCGATGCTTCCCGCTTTTGACTGAATCAGCTGGCCGATGGACAGACGTTCTACCTTACTGTCAATGCCCTTATCGTCCTTAACGGACATGAAGCAGGAATAGCTGGCATTCCAGTCACTCAAGACATACGCATAATAATGTTGCTCGGCCGAAATGCTGGTCCAGTTAAAGGAAGTGTACAGTTCTATATCGCTCATCTGTTCGTAAATCTTGTCCACGAAGATGTACTTGGGGGCCTGAGTATTTTCTGAGGGCTCAAAGCGCATCACGACGATGGCACGCCCTGCCGTAGCTGCCGAATCACCAAAAATCTTGCCGGCTTCCTTGTCACCGTCGAAGTAGCCCAAACACTCACCCTTGATTTGTGCATCCGAGAATTGGGGAGCAGTGATGAACGACTTGTCGGCCTGTACGCGTGCCACCTTTCCCTCGTTGTCCAGCGCAAAGTAGCTCAGCGTATACGAGCGGCCCGGCACAAGATTCTTGTAGACGTTGCCGTAACGGGAACCCGGACGATAGTAGCTTTCATACAGGAAGGTGCTCATGGGCTTCTCGGGGTCGAAGCGCAGGCTTTCCTGGTAGGCCAGCTTCACTTCTTCCTCGATGGAAGCCTTGGCTTTGGCCTCGTTGTAGTCTTCGTCGGGCATCAGAAGGCTGGTATAGGGCAAAGTCTCGTCGGAAGGAAGGATGTTGAAGTCCACCTGATAGGGCGAAAGCGAATTGATGCTGTAAGTGAACGTCATCTGCGAGGGGTCGCCGTCCGACGGAGCGGCATTGAACTCGTAGCATTGCGGCTCGCTGACGATGCCCGTACCCACGTTGTAGGCAAAAGCCAGCACATAGTGCTTCACGCCGGGAGTCAGTGTGGCGGCAGGCGCTTCCTGTATGCCGCTCTTCACTACAAAGCCTACGAACGGGCCCTGCGATCTGACAAACTGCTCGGCAATCTGCATCGGAGTCATGTTCTTGGTCGTCTCGTCGTAAGGGTCGTAGCACCAGATGTAGGTTTGCTCCAAGTTTTCGGGCACAACCTTGATTTTGGCCGACGTAGCGGTTACATCCGTCACCTGGATGTCGAACTTCATGTCTATCATGCTGGTGTCGCCCTCCTTGGTGGTATAGACGTCCTTCTGAGGTTCGGACACGATGACGAAGGTCAAGGCGCCGTCCACTTCCACCGTCTTGAAGGCTGCTGCCATCCATACATACTCCGTCTTGCTCTGGAGGCCCGAGGCCGTCAGAGTCAGGTCGCCCTGGTGGAAAAGCTGTTGCAGAAGCTGGTCCACCACTTCGGGAGTGACACGACCGTCGGGAGCCAGCTGGGATACCCGATAGTTCATTTCTTCACTGAAGTAGGCATTCAGAATCTGCAAATCGTCCCATCCCATATCGGCCGCCTGCTGATACGTAGCCTTGGGGAAGGTGCAGAAATAGTAGTCCACTTCCTTATTGGACGGCTTCACGATGAACTCCGCAGCATTCGAGGTGGCCTTCGCCTGGATGTCAAACGAGCAATCCACCGACTCGGCAATGTCTGTCTGGAAGAACAGGTATTCGGCCTCTTCAGCCATGCGTGTCCCGTCCACGGCAAACGCCACCAGTTCGTAGATGCGCCCCGGCAACAGATTCTCTATCTTGACGCTCTGGTCGCCTTTCAGGCTGATGGAAGCGACATACTGCTCGAAGGGGGTGCCTTTGTCTTCGGCCTGCTTCTTGAGGTCGTCCATCAGATAGGCAGGCAGTTCGCCCTTCGAAACGTGGTCGACCGTGTTCTTGTCCACATAAAGACACAGGTAAGGAATGTTGGCATCGGATGCCTTCACACTGAAGGAGAAGGTAGAAGTAGTAACTTCGCCTTCGGTCAGCGTCAGTACTTGCTTGCTAAGGTCCAGGTATGAGCTGTTGGCTTCCTCGTCGTCCTTACACGCACCAAAGGCGAACAGCACCAGCAAGCTGAATAGCGGGAAAAGGGTTTTGAATTTCATGTAACTTTTTTAATTTAATGATTTTTTATCAGAAAAAAAGTAAGTCTGCGCGCAATGACCCATCTCTCTCTCGTGAGGCCTGCAAACCTATAGACAAATCGGACACAAGCAAAGGAATTTGGCGAAAAAATGCGATTTGCTTTCAAAAAAGATTTCCACCCCGCTAGGCGCATTTAATTAAGGTATAAAAGTCCACACACAGATAAAAGCGTACACCGCCTGTCCGCCTGCTCACATAAGGCTTTCCACTCTTTCCGAAGAGCAGGAAAAGGATGTTGTTTACTATTTTCCCATGATATCGACACATTCTCCTTGTTTTTTACCCGCAAACCTGTAACTTTGCCGTAAAAACAGACACATGAAAACTATCAGCATCACAGATTCTCAAGAAATAGAAAAAATCATCCGCAGCTGCCCCTACTGCATGGTGGGCATCACCGACCAGGAAGGCCGTCCCTACGTCCTTCCCATGAACTTTGCATACGAGGAAGGCATCATCTACCTGCACTCCGGCCCCGAAGGCGGCAAACTTAAAATGGTCCGCCGGCATCCCGATGTGTGCATCACCTTCTGCGACGGACACGAACTGGTGTGGATGCACCAGCAGGTGGCCTGCTCGTACAGCATGAAGAGCCGCAGCGTCATCTGCCGCGGGCAGGTGGAGTTCGTGGACGACCTGGACGAGAAACGCCGCATCCTGACCCTCCTGATGAAGCACTACACCGACTATCCCTGCACCATGGGCGACCCGGCCGTGCGCAACGTACTGGTGTGGCGCATACGGGTAAAGGAAATGACCTGCAAATCCTTCGGATTGCGTCCGAGCGAGCTATAAATGAACAAGATGTAGGATATTTGGCAAGTTTTTGCTACCTTTGTTGCCACTTTGAACCATATATAAGGATATTCGGATGAGTCCACTCAATTTTACCCACATCTTGGCACGGACGGTAGACGAGCTTTCGGAAAGCGAATCCTACAAAGGCCTTTTCCACCAGCACACGGACGGCAACCCGCTCCCGTCGGGCAAGGTGTTGCAACAGATTGTCGAACTGACACGCGCCATCGTCTTCCCCGGCTACTTCGGCATATCGAACGTGAACAGCCGTACGGTGAAGTACCACATCGGTGTCTATGTAGAGCAGTTGTTCGACTTGCTGGCCGAACAGATTCTGGCAGGCCTCTGTTTTGCAGGCGACGGGCAGGAGGACGGCTGCTGTACCGAGCAGCTCCGCCAGCAGGCAGCCAAGAAGGCGGCAGGCTTCATCGCCACCCTGCCCGAGATGCGCCGCATCCTGGCCACCGACGTCGAAGCCGCCTACAACGGCGACCCCGCCGCCCACTCCTTCGGCGAAGTCATCAGCTGCTATCCGGCCATCCGCGCCATCAGCAACTACCGCATGGCCCACCAGCTGCTGTGCCTCGGCGTGCCCCTCATCCCCCGCATCATCACCGAAATGGCGCATAGCGAGACGGGCATCGACATCCATCCAGGCGCGCAGATTGGACATCACTTCACCATCGACCACGGCACAGGCGTGGTTATCGGCGAAACCTGCATCATCGGCAACAATGTCAAGCTCTACCAGGGCGTCACCTTGGGAGCCAAGAGCTTCCCGCTCGATGCCGACGGCAAGCCCATCAAGGGAATTCCCCGCCATCCCATTCTGGAAGACGACGTCATTGTCTACTCCAACGCCACCATCCTGGGGCGCATCACCGTGGGGCGCGGCGCTACCGTAGGCGGCAACATCTGGGTAACCGAAAACGTTCCTGCCGGCGCACGCATCGTACAGACCAAGGCCAAGAAATGAAGGCACACGAGGGAAAGGAACACTGAAATCTGAATTCTGAAATCTGAAATAAATAGAAATGAACGAACAACCTTCTTTTGAGATGATAGCCAAGACCTTCCAAGGTCTGGAAGAAGTACTGGCACAGGAACTGACGGAACTGGGTGCCGATAACATAGAGATAGGCCGGAGAATGGTATCTTTTACGGGCGACAAAGCAATGCTTTACAAAGCCAACTTCTGCCTGCGTACCGCCGTCCGCATCCTGAAGCCTCTGAAGCACTTCACCGCCCACGATGCCGACGAGGTGTACAACGAGGTGAAAGCCATCCGCTGGGAAGACTATCTGACGATAGACAAGTCGTTTGCCGTTGACGCCGTCGTGTTCAGCGAGGAGTTCCGCCACAGCAAGTTCGTGTCCTACCGCGTGAAGGATGCCATCGTCGACTATTTCCGCGAGAAGACCGGCAAGCGGCCCAACGTGCGCATCAGCAAGCCCGACGTGCTGCTCAACATCCACATCGCCGAAAGCTCCTGCACCTTGTCGCTCGACTCGAGCGGCGAGTCGCTCCACCGCCGCGGCTACCGTCAGGAAGCCGTCGAGGCTCCGCTGAACGAAGTGCTGGCCGCCGGCATGATCCTGCTGACGGGCTGGCATGGCGAATGCGACCTCATCGACCCCATGTGCGGGTCGGGCACCATCCCTATCGAAGCGGCTCTCATTGCCCGCAACATCGCGCCCGGCGTCTTCCGCCAGGAGTTTGCCTTCGAGAAGTGGCCCGACTTCGACCGCGACCTCTTCGACGCCATCTACAACGACGACAGCCAGGAGCGTGAGTTCGCCCACAAGATATACGGCTACGACAACAACCCGAAAGCCAACGAGATAGCCACCCGCAACGTCAAGGCGGCTGGAGTCACAAAAGATATCGTCCTAAAGTTGCAACCCTTCCAGCAATTCGAGCAGCCGCAGGAGAAATCCATCATCATCACCAACCCGCCCTACGGCGAACGCATCTCAACGGACGACCTGCTGGGCCTCTACGAGATGATAGGCGAACGCCTGAAACACGCCTTTACGGGCAACACTGCCTGGATACTCTCCTACCGCGACGAATGCTTCGACCAGATAGGCCTGAAGGCCAGCGCACGCATTCCGCTCTTCAATGGTGCTCTGGAATGCCAGTTCCGCAAGTACGAAATCTTCGACGGCAAGTACAAGGACTTCCGCGCCGAGGGTGAGGAGCTGGACAAGGAACAGCGCGAACGCCTCCCTGCCGCCCCCCGCAAGGATTTCAAGCCCCGCGAACGACGCAGCTTCGGCGACGGCGAGAAGAAAGAGTTCAAGCCTCGTGGCGAACGGAAAGAATTCACCCCGCGGGAGAAGAGAGATTTCAAGAAGGACTTCAAGAAAGACTTTAAGAGCGAACGCAAGCCACGCTCAGGCGAGTCGTACCCTGAAAGAAAAAGAAGAGAAAGAGAAGGAAAATGATATTTCATAAACTGGCAACAGAATTTCCATGGATGAACTATCAGTCATAGAAAACAAGATATACGAAATCAGGGGACAGAAAGTAATGCTGGACTTTGACTTGGCCGAGATGTATGATGTAGAAACAAAATATCTCAAGCGAATTGTCAGAAGAAACATGATACGTTTTCCTGAAGATTTCCTCTTCCAGCTCTCCAATGAAGAGTTTAACTCATTGACAATCAACTTGAGGTGCCAAATTGGCACCTCAAACAAAGGAGGATTGCGCTATGCTCCTTTTGCCTTTACAGAACAGGGCGTAGCCATGCTTTCCGGATTGCTGAACAGTCCCCGCGCCATCCAGGTCAACATCAATATCATGCGCGCCTTCGTCCGCATGAGACAATATCTGCTGACCCATGCTCCGAAACAGGAGTTGGAAGAGTTGCGCAAACGCATCGAGTATCTTGAAGAAGACATTTCATCCGACAGGGAGAATTACGAACAGCAGTTCGACGAACTGTTTTCCGCCTTTGCCCGCCTCAGCGCTACCATTCAGAGCAAAACGGCCCCATTGGGACGAGTGGAGGTGAAAGGCTTCCGAAAAGAAAGTAATGAAACAGATAATACCCATAACCCACAAGAATATGAAGATCATCAGTAAAGGCATCATCGCACTGCTGCTTGCCGTGCCCGCCTTATCAGGAACATCCATTATGGCACAAGAAACTGCAACGAACGAACTGAAATACCCCACGCTGGAAGACCTCATCCCCGGCGGAGCAACCTACCGCTACGCCGAGAGCCTCTACGGCCTGCAGTGGTGGGGCGACCAGTGCATCAAGCCGGGCATCGACTCCCTCGTGGCCGTCAACCCCAAGAACGGCAAGGAGACATTGCTCACGACCCGTGAAAGCATCAACCAGGCACTCGAAGCCGAAAAGCTGGGCAAGCTGTCGCACCTCTACAACGTACAGCTGCCGTGGGAAGACCAAACGAAACTCCTCATCGCCCTGCCCGGCCGATACATCACCTACGACTGGAAGGCAGGAAAGGCTACCAATGTCCTGACTTTTGACAAGCAGGCCGCCAACACGGACTATACCGTGGCAGGCGGACACGTGGCCTACACCCTGAAAAACAACCTCTACGTGGACAACAAGCAGGTGACCGACGAACCCGAAGGCATCGTGTGCGGACAATCGGTTCACCGCAACGAGTTCGGCATCTCCAAAGGCACCTTCTGGAGCCCGAAAGGCACGCTGCTGGCCTTCTACCGCATGGACGAATCGATGGTAACCCAATATCCGCTGGTAGACATCACCGCACGTGTGGGTGAGGTGAACAACATCCGCTACCCCATGGCCGGCATGACGAGCCATAAGGTACAGGTGGGCATCTACAACCCTGCCAACGGCCAGACCGTCTACCTGAACACAGGCGACCCCACCGACCGCTACTTCACCAACATCGCGTGGGCAGCCGACGAGAAGTCGCTCTTCCTCATTGAGCTGAACCGCGACCAGAACCACTCCAAGCTCTGCCAATACGACGCCGCATCGGGCGAACTGATGCAGGTGCTCATCGAGGAGACGCATCCCAAGTATGTGGAGCCGCAGAACCCCATCCAGTTCCTGCCGTGGGATAGCAACAAGTTCATCTACCAAAGTCAATGCGACGGTTACAACCACCTCTATCTGTACGACCTGGAGCAACTTCACGCCATCCAGCCCCAGAAGCTCACCAAAGGAGAGGTAGAGAAACTGTGGAAGACTATCGAGAAGGCCGGAAAGGGAAAGACTCCCGCCGGAGCCGCAGGCGTACAGCTCACTTCGGGTGAATGGCTCGTACAAAGCATCCTGGGCTTCAACGCCAAGAAGAAGGAAGTCATTATCACCGCCACCAAAGAGTCGCCCCTGCAGAGCAATATATATAAGGTAAGCATTGCCAACGGCAAGCTGACTCCGATAGACAACGGTCAGGGTGTGCACAACGCGCAACTCTCTGCCTCGGGCACCTACCTGCTGGACAACTGGTCGGCCCCCGATGCACCTCGCGTCATCGACATCACATCCACTGCCAACGGCAAGGAGACCGTTCGCCTGCTCACCGCCGCCAATCCCTTCGAAGGCTTCAAGATGCCCAGCGTGGAAGTAGGTACCCTCAAGGCTGCCGACGGCAAGACCGACCTCTACTACCGCATCATCAAGCCCGCCGACTTCGACCCGACGAAGAAATATCCTGCAATTGTCTACGTCTACGGCGGCCCGCATGCCCAGATGATTGTCAACAACTGGAACTATGCCGCCCGCGGCTGGGACCTCTACATGGCCAACAAGGGCTACATCCTCTTTACCCTCGACAACCGAGGCAGTTCGAACCGCGGCCTGGAGTTTGAAAACTGCACCTTCCGCCACCTCGGCATCGAGGAAGGCAAAGACCAGGTGAAAGGCGTCGAGTTCCTTCAGTCGCTGCCCTACGTGGACGGCAACCGCATTGGCGTGCACGGCTGGAGCTTCGGCGGCCACATGACCACGGCCCTGATGTTGCGCTACCCCAACCTCTTCAAGGTGGGCGTGGCAGGCGGCCCCGTCATCGACTGGAGCTACTACGAGGTGATGTACGGCGAACGCTACATGGACACTCCGCAGACCAACCCCGAAGGCTACAAGCAGTGCAACCTGAAGAACTTGACTCCCAACCTCAAGGGCCACCTGATGATTATCCACGACGACCACGACGACACCTGTGTGCCCCAGCATACCCTGTCGTTCATAAAGGCTTGCGTCGATGCACGCACTTATCCCGATCTCTTCATCTATCCCGGCCACAAACACAACGTACTGGGCCGCGACCGTGTACATTTGCACGAGAAGATTACAAGATATTTCGAGGACTATTTATAAAGACAAACGATATAATAGCATAAAGTCATGAAAATATTACTCTTAGGCTCGGGCGGCCGTGAACATGCCCTGGCATGGAAAATAGCCCAAAGCCCCAAAGTGGAGAAGCTCTACATCGCCCCTGGCAACGCAGGTACACACGGAGCGGGCGAGAACGTGGACATCAAGGCCACGGACTTCCCCGCCATCAAGGACTTCGTCCTGAAGAACGGAGTGGAAATGATTGTAGTGGGACCCGAAGACCCGCTGGTAAAAGGCATCTACGACTACTTTGCCGCAGACGCCGCCACAAGCCATATTGCCGTAATAGGCCCCACGAAGGCCGGAGCCACGCTGGAAGGCAGCAAGGAGTTTGCCAAAGGCTTCATGCAGCGCCACCACATCCCCACCGCCCGCTACAAAAGCATCACCGCCGCCAATCTGGAAGAAGGCCTTGCCTTCCTCGAAAGCCTCGAAGCTCCCTACGTGCTGAAGGCCGACGGTCTCTGTGCCGGCAAGGGTGTGCTCATCCTGCCCACGCTGGACGAAGCCAAGCGTGAACTGAAAGAGATGTTGGGCGGCATGTTCGGCGATGCCAGTGCCACGGTGGTCATCGAAGAGTTCCTCAGCGGCATCGAATGCTCCGTCTTCGTACTGACTGACGGACGTCACTACAAGGTGTTGCCCGTAGCCAAAGACTACAAACGCATCGGTGAAGGCGACAAGGGCCTGAATACCGGCGGTATGGGTAGCGTAACCCCCGTTCCCTTTGCCGACGATGCCTTCATGGAAAAAGTACGCACACGCATCATCGAACCCACCATCAACGGCCTCATCGAAGAAAACATCCTCTACAAGGGCTTCATCTTCCTGGGCCTTATCAACGTGAAGGGTGAGCCGATGGTCATCGAATACAACGTCCGCATGGGTGACCCCGAGACGGAAAGCGTGATGCTGCGCATCCAGAGTGACCTGGTGGACCTGCTCGAAGGCGTGCGCGACGGCAACCTCGACACCAAGGAACTGGTTCTCGACCCACGTACGGCCGCCTGCGTAATGCTGGTGAGCGGCGGATACCCCGAAGCCTACGAGAAGGGCAAGGTCATGACCGGCTTGGAGCAGGCAGCCACCACGGACAGCATCCTCTTTCACGCCGGCACGGCACAGAAGGACGGTCAGGTAGTGACCAACGGCGGACGCGTCATTGCCGTCTGCTCGTACGGCAACAGCAAGGAAGAAGCCCTGCAGAAGAGCTACCGTGTGGCCGACCTGATTGACTTCGAGAAGAAATACTTCCGCCGCGACATCGGATTCGACCTGTAACAACCTACAACCAATAAACCGATGAGGAACCAACGGTTTCAAAGTAAAGTGACGGCAGGCAGGTTCACCTTGCCTGCCGCCATACTAATAACCATTATCTGCTGGATAGTGGCTGCTCCACTATACTCCCATACAGAGGTGCCCATGACGGCCCCCCAATGGCTCTGCAACCTGACAACAGAAACATTTCCCCATTGGCTTGTGTTGCTGATTAGTTTTGTTTTACACGGAGCCATCGCCTTCTTCCTCATCAACCTGAACAATGCATTTGCCCTGATCCGCGTCAGAGCATCCATACAAAGTGCCATCTATTTCCTGCTGACAGGAGCCTGTCCGTTTGCTCACGGAACGTTGTCCGGATTATTGTGTACGGTCTGTTATCTGATTGCGATACAATTATTATTTGCCAGTTATCGCGAAGAACGAACTTCCAGCCAACTGTTCCATTCCTTCGCCTTAGCAGGTATCGCAGGTATCATCGCTCCTCCATATATGCTGCTGGCTCCCCTGCTTTGGATTGGAGCTTCCAGCTTCTATGCGCTGAATGCCAGAAGCCTGGCTGCCTCCGTTGTAGGTTTCGCCTTTCCCTGGTGGCTACTGTTGGGATATGCCACACTGACTGGGAATCTGACAGATTTTTTCCAACGCATCAGTGAAATACAGGTTTTCCAACCTATCGGCATGGGATTCGAAGCCATACCCGGAGTTTCCTTGCTGTTTCTGTTTCTACTTTTTACTGTCAGTGCTGTCCATTGCATCGTGGCCGGCTATGAGGATAAGATACGCACGCGTACCTATCTGTATTTCCTGTCATTCTTCGGCCTTTATCTCTACATCTATGTTTTCCTGCAGCCTTTCCTGTTCGTCAGCTTCTGCCCGATACTGCTGTGCATCACCAGTATCCTGGCCGGCCATCTGTTTGCCCTGACCAACAACCGTCTGTCCAATGCATTCTTCATCTTCTCGCTGACAGGCACACTGGCTCTCTTCATTTTCAACCTGATATGGACGCTTTTGTAGATTCACTCATCCAACTGCTGATCGACTGGGGGTATGTGGGTCTGTTCCTGTCGGCCCTGCTGGCAGGCAGCATCCTGCCCTTCAGTTCCGAACTGGTGCTCGTCGCCCTGGTCAAACTGGGCCTGAGCCCGACACTCTGCGTGCTCTCCGCAGCCGTGGGCAACACTGTAGGCGGACTGACCTGCTACTACATGGGCCGCCTGGGCAAGACGGAGTGGATAGAGAAATATTTCAAGGTAAAGCGGGAGAAGGTGGACAGCATGATGCGCTTCCTCCAGGGCAAAGGTGCCCTGATGGCCTTCTTCGCCTTCCTCCCTTTCGTGGGCGAAGCCATTGCCATCGCGTTGGGATTCATGCGCAGTAACACTGCACTGACTACCCTCTCCATGTTCGTCGGCAAGCTGCTCCGCTACGTGGCGATGCTGTGGGCCCTCCAAGGAGCCATCTCGGCAGCAGGTTTCTAACGACTCATTGAGAAAAAGCCATGCACAGAACCATCGAACTGACTCAGGACGGCAGCGCCACGCTCTACGTGCCCGAACTGGACGAACATTATCATTCGGTGAAGGGAGCCCGTACCGAGTCGCAGCACATCTTCATCGACATGGGGCTGAAAGCTTCGACCGCCCCTGCACCGCGGATACTTGAAGCGGGCTTCGGTACCGGCCTCAACGCCCTACTCACCCTGCAGGAAGCCGAACGAACCGAACGTCCCGTCCACTACACCGGCATCGAGCTCTATCCGCTGGCGTGGCCCGAGGTGGAGGCCCTGTACTACAGCGACGACCCGCGCCTGCGCCTCCTTCACGAAGCGCCGTGGGAAGAAGAAGTGCAGCTGACGCCCACCTTCCACCTGTTGAAGCTACGCCGCGACCTGAGCTGCTGGCAGGCCGACGACGAACACCCATCCCTACGTTGTGACCTCGTCTACTTCGATGCCTTTGCACCCGAAAAACAGCCTGCCCTGTGGACGCCCGAGGTCTTCCGTAACCTGTACCGTTGCCTCTCGTCAGGAGGCGTCCTCACCACCTACTGCGCCAAGGGAGCCGTGCGGCGCCTGTTGCAGCAGACGGGCTTCCGCACCGAACGCCTGCCCGGCCCGCCGGGAGGCAAACGCGAGATACTGCGGGCCACGAAACCCTGACCCACCGTCCCAAGCAGCCGGTAGGCGGTTCGGAAAGAAAAGAAGGATTCTTCGCCATAAATTGCCATATTCTTCTTATCTTTGCAATGTTTTACATTATTTAAAGGAATAGGAGTAAAGTTTACAGGATATGAAGAAGATATACGCCATAGGACTGCTGGCTCTGCTGCTGGCCGCCTGCAAGCCTGCCGGACAAAAGAAAAAGGCCGACGACGGCGACACGAAACCCGTCATCACCGTCACCATCGAACCGCTGCGCTACTTCACCGAAGCCATTGCCGGCGACCGCTTCGACGTGGTCAGCATGGTGCCTAAAGGCAGCAGCCCCGAAACCTATGACCCCACCCCCGCCCAACTGATGTCGCTCTCCAAGAGTACGGCCTATCTGCGCATCGGCTACATCGGCTTCGAACAGACGTGGATGGACAAGCTGACGGACAACGCTCCCCACTTGCAGGTGTTCGACACCTCACGGGGCATCGACCTCATCCTTCAGGACGGCCTGCCCGAAGAGCTGCATGAGGACGAGCCCTACCACATCCACCAGGGCCCCGAACCCCACGTGTGGAACTCGCCCGCCAACGCCCGCATCATCGCGGCCAACATTCTGAAGGCCCTCAGCGCCCTTGACAGTCACCATCGCGACGACTACCTGGCCCGCTACGACAGCCTGTGCACCGTCATCGACCGCACCGACAGCCTCTGCCGCCAGATGCTGTCCCAGCCCGGAGCCGACCATGCCTTCATGATTTATCATCCCGCCCTCAGCTACTTCGCCCGCGACTACGGCCTGCTGCAGCTCTCCATCGAGGCGGAAGGCAAGGAACCCTCGCCCGCACACCTGAAAGAACTCATCAACGCCTGCAAGCAGGAAGACATCCACGTCATCTTCGTGCAGCCCGAGTTCGACCGCCGCAACGCCGAGCTCATCGCCCGGCAGACAGGCACCCGCGTCGTGGACATCAATCCCCTGGCCTACGACTGGGAGGCGGAGATGCTGAAAACAGCGCGTGAATTGGCAACGGACAATTGATAATGGACAACCATCCCCAAGCATCAATTTTCCATTCTCCATTATTAATGATCCATTCCCATGACCCCTCTCATCGAAATACAGAACCTCAACGCCGGCTACGACGGCCGCACCGTGCTGCGCGACGTAGACCTCACCGTCTACGACCGCGACTTTCTGGGCATCATCGGCCCCAACGGAGGTGGTAAGACCACACTCATCAAGTGCATCCTCGGCCTGCTGAAGCCGCAGAGCGGCACCATCACCTTCCATCCGCAACGCCCGGCCGACGGACAGGCGTCGCTTACCATCGGCTACCTGCCCCAGTACACAGCCATCGACCGTAAGTTTCCCATCACCGTCCAGGAGGTCATCCTCTCGGGCCTCAGCAGCCGCAAGGGCCTCAGCGCACGCTTCACCGCCGACGAGCGCGACAAGGCCGCCCAGGTCATCGCCCGCATGGGGCTGGAGGGAATGGAGCAGAAGGCTATCGGCGCCCTGAGCGGCGGACAGCTGCAACGTGCCCTGCTGGGACGGGCCGTCGTTTCCGACCCCGAGGTCGTCATCCTCGACGAGCCAGCCACCTACCTGGACCGCCGCTTCAAGGCACGCCTCTACCAGCTGCTGGCCGAAATCAACCGCGACTGCGCCATCATCCTCGTGAGCCACGACATCGGCACCGTGCTCCAGCAGGTGAAGTCCATCGCCTGCGTCAACGAGACGCTGCACTACCACCCCGACACGGGCATCACGGGCGAGTGGCTGGAGCAAAACTTCAACTGTCCCATCGAGCTGCTGGGCCATGGCAACCTGCCCCACCGCATCCTGGGCAAGCACACCTCGTAGTCCACATCCCGAAAGCTCCGACCTCATGTCGAAAAGGAAGCAATGTTTTCCTCCAAAGAAAGCAATGTTTTGCATCAAAGAAAACAATGTTTTGGTGTAAAACATGGCCGCATTCTACACGCACATCCTTTAAGCTATCCTAATAATCAGCCCCATCGGCATGCTTTTCAGTACGAAATGCTTATATTTGCGACGTTTTTATAGAAACATCGCAGATTATAACGTTATATCTACACGCTGAATGAAACAGTACAAGTTCGTAAACAACCTCGTCGGTTGGATTACTTTCCTCATCGCGGCCACGGTCTACTGCCTGACCATCGAGCCGACCGCCAGTTTCTGGGACTGCCCGGAATTCATCACCACCGGTTATAAACTGGAAGTGGGACACCCGCCTGGAGCACCGTTCTTCATGCTCGTGGCCAACTTCTTCTCGCTCTTCGCCTCCGGCCCCTCGGAAGTGGCACGGATGGTGAACTATATGAGCGCGCTGATGAGCGGCGCCTGCATCCTGTTCCTCTTCTGGAGCATCACGCACCTGGTGCGCAAGTTGGTCATCAAGGACGAAAACCACATCACCCGCGGACAGATGGTCACCATCATGGGTAGCGGACTGGTAGGTGCGCTGGCCTATACGTTTAGCGACACGTTCTGGTTCTCGGCCGTCGAGGGTGAGGTATATGCGTTCTCGTCGCTGTTCACCGCCATCGTGTTCTGGCTGATACTGAAGTGGGAGGACGTGGCCGACCAGCCTCACAGCGACCGCTGGCTCATCCTGATAGCCTACCTGACGGGCCTCAGCATCGGCGTCCACCTGCTGAACCTGCTCTGCCTGCCCGCCATCGTACTGGTTTACTACTATAAGAAGGTGCCCCACGCCAACGCAAAAGGCTCGCTGCTGGCACTCATCGGCTCTGCCGTACTGGTAGCTGTCGTGCTCTACGGCATCGTGCCGGGCATCGTGAAGGTAGGCGGATGGTTCGAACTGCTGTTCGTCAACACGCTGGGCATGCCGTTCAACACGGGCGTCATCGTCTACATCATTCTGCTGGCCGCCTGCCTCATCTGGGGTGTGTACGAAAGCTACACCGAGAAGGACAAGCTGCGCATGGCCCTCTCGTTCGTCCTGACCATCGCCATGCTGGGCATCCCGTTCTACGGACACGGAGCCAGCGCCGTGGTCATCGGTATCGTGGTCATCGCCCTGCTGTGGCTTTACCTCAGCCCGAAGATGCAGGCCCGCATGAAGGAGAAATACCGCGTCAGCGCCCGTACGCTGAACACCGCCCTGCTGTGCACCATGATGATGGTCATCGGCTACTCATCGTACGCCCTCATCGTCATCCGCTCCACGGCCAACACGCCGATGGACCAGAACTCGCCCGAAGACATCTTCACGCTGGGCGAATACCTGGGCCGCGAGCAGTATGGCACGCGCCCGCTGTTCTACGGACCTGCCTACACCTCGAAGGTAGCCCTCGACGTCAAGGACGGCTACTGCCAGCCGCGCATCTCGTACAACGGCACCAAGTTCATCCGCAAGGAAAAGGCTACGCCCGACGAGAAGGACTCGTACATCGAAATACCCGGACGCATTGAATACGAATATGCACAGAACATGCTCTTCCCCCGCATGTACAGCAGCCTGCACACGCAGCAATACGAAAGCTGGCAGGAAGTCAAAGGCTACGAAGTGCCCTACGACCAGTGCGGCGAGATGATTATGGTGAAGATGCCCACCCAGTGGGAGAACATCAAGTTCTTCTTCTCTTACCAGCTCAACTGGATGTACTGGCGCTACTTCATGTGGAACTTTGTAGGCCGACAGAACGACATCCAAGGCTTCGGCGAAATAGAGCATGGCAACTGGATTACGGGCATCGACTTCATCGACAACATGCTTGTAGGCGACCAGACGCTGCTCCCCACCGAGCTCAAGGAAAACAAGGGACACAACGTCTTCTACGGCCTGCCCCTGTTGCTGGGCATCATCGGTCTGCTGTGGCAGGCCTACCGCGGACAGAAGGGCATCCAGCAGTTCTGGATAGTCTTCTTCCTGTTCTTCATGACGGGCATCGCCATCGTGCTCTACCTGAACCAGACGCCCAGCCAGCCGCGTGAACGCGACTATGCCTACGCCGGTTCGTTCTACGCCTTCGCCATCTGGATCGGCATGGGTGTGGCCGGACTGATACAGTTGCTGAGCAAGTGGATGCGGGGCAAAGCTGCCGCCCAGGCCGAGACATCGGGCGAAGGCGCAGAAGCTTCCGAACTGAAACCCTCGCTGGCCGTTGCCCTCATCGTTTCCGTCGTCTGCCTGCTGGTACCCATCCAGATGGCCAGCCAGACTTGGGACGACCACGACCGCAGCGACCGCTACATGGCACGCGACTTCGGCGAGAACTACCTGATGTCCCTCCAGGAGAGCGGAAACCCCATCATCTACACCAACGGTGACAACGACACCTTCCCCCTGTGGTACAGCCAGGAGACCGAAGGCTGCCGCACCGACGCACGTACCTGCAACCTGTCGTACCTCAACACCGACTGGTACATCGACCAGATGAAGCGCCCGGCCTACGACTCGCCGTCGCTCCCCATCACCTGGGACCGCATGGACTACGTCGAGGGAACCAACGAATACATCCCCGTCCAGCCCGAGTACAAGAAGAGTATCGACGCCCTCTATGCACAGGCTGAGAAGGAAGCGCTCGCAGGCAACCCCGAAGCCAAGATCAATGTGCAGAAGGAGTTCGGCGAAAATCCCTACGAACTGAAGAACATCCTGAAGTACTGGGTACGCAACAAGAACAAGGACCTGCAGGTTATCCCCACGGACAGCGTGGTCATCAAGGTGGACAAGGAAGCCGTACGCCGCAGCGGCATGCTGCTGCCGGGCGATTCCATCCCCGACTACATGCCCATCAAGCTCCGCACCAAGGACAACCAGGGCAACTACCACCCCAAGCGCGCGCTCTACAAGAACGAACTGATGATGCTCGAAATGCTGGCCGAGGCCAACTGGGAGCGTCCCATCTACATCGCCGTCAGCGTAGGTAACGAGAACCAGCTCGGCCTGGACAACTACTTCATTCAGGAAGGTCTGGCCTACCGCTTCACTCCCTTCGATACCAACAAGACCGGCGTGAAGATAGACAGCGAAAAGATGTACGACAACCTGATGAACAAGTTCAAGTTCGGCGGCATCGACAAGCCCGGCATCTACATCGACGAGAACGCCATGCGCATGTGCTACTCGCACCGCCGCATCTTCTCGCAGCTCATCGGGCAGCTGCTGGCCGAAGGAAAGAACGACAAGGCCCGTGCCGCTCTGGAATATGCTGAGAAGATGATTCCGGCCGAGAATGTGCCCTACGACTGGCAGAACGGATCTCTCCAGATGGCCGAAGCCTGGTACAAGCTGGGCGAAACCGAGAAAGGCGACCGCATTGCCCAAGCCCTTGCCGACAAGGCCGTAGAATACATGACCTGGTACATGAGCCTCGACGAAGGCCGCTTCATGATTTCCACCCAAGAGTACGAGTACCACTGGGCCCTGCTCAACGAGGAAGTTAAGAAGATGGAGCAATACAAGTCTCCGCTGGCCAAGACCTACCGGGCCAAATTGGAAGAACTGTATGATATGTATGTAAACAGAATGAAATAAGCGGTTAGCGGTGAGTGGTTAGCGGTGAGTATTCCAGCAATTCACTACTCACCGCTTATCGCTAACCGTTAACCACTAATCACTTACCGTTAACCACTACCACCGTGTTCATCGAGCAACCCCCCGAACTGTTCCGCAAACTCTACCCCAGTGCTCTGTGGCGGATGAATCCCGACGAGAAAGCCGTTTATCTGACTTTCGACGACGGTCCCATCCCCGTAGTAACCCCGTGGGTGCTCGACCTGCTGGACAAGCACGGCGTCAAGGCCACCTTCTTCATGGTGGGCGACAACATCCGCAAGCATCCCAAGGAGTTCCGCATGGTTGTGGAGCGCGGCCACCGCATCGGCAACCACACTTTCAACCACATCCGCGGCTTCAGCCGCAAATACTTCACCTCCTACAGCTATCTGGAGAATACGGAAGAGGCCAACGACTTCATGCTCTCCATCTGCGACCCTGAAACGACCGACAAGGCCCTCCGCCCCCTCCTGTTCCGCCCGCCGCACGGCCACATGGGCTGGGCCAAATACATGGTCCTGAAACGGAAATACAAGATTGTGATGTGGGACCTCGTCACCCGCGACTACAGCAAGAAGCTCCGCGGTCCGCAGGTGCTGGCCAACGTCATGCGCTACGCCCGCAACGGCTCCATCATCACCTTCCACGACTCCCTCAAGTCGTGGGACAACGGCAATCTGCAATACGCCCTTCCCCGTGCCATCAACTTCCTGAAGGAAGAAGGATACGAATTCAAACTGCTTTAAGCTATAATTTTTTCCCAGTTAGGAAAAAAAATTCCCCAGTTAGAAAAAAATTTTTTCCTAACTGGGGAATTTTTTGAGAGAGGGAGATTAACGTAAAGGAGATGTAATCTGTCGCTTTTTCTTCATAGCATCACGCCAAGTACCTTTTATCTTCACTGGTGGACGATGAGACTTCTTCCATTTATCTATCTGATCTTCAGTCGGCTGTTTCTGCAAACCACGTGTCGTGGCCGCATTACGATTAATGGCATCGTATTGTACAAAGTCTTCATAATTATATGTCCAACTCTCACCTTCGGACATCTGCATAATAGTTTTATAAATCTGCTCACGACTAGGAGCATTAAATGGCGCATCATTATAACGCATCATACTGTTTTCCGTCGGACGATAAGCACCGTACCCATAAAGATAAGCCCCCTCATAGAGTCCCAATTCCTCCCCTGCATAACGACTGTCCTTTAAGAAATGTGCCCACTTAACGGTGGTAACATCATTGCGCCAATCCACATTGGCACCCCAACCCCAGTTATGCCACACTTCATCAAGTTCATTTTGGTTTTCTTGAGGCAATGTCAGTTGTTCGTTACCGAATTCTACGTATTCATCTAATAATTTAGCAAATCCATGTCCTCCTATTTCATGTAGCAAAATATTTGTTTCATCATCAGGTATATAAGCTATAAAACTACCATCAACATACATCGTTGTAAATGCACGCCAACAATCTTTTGGACCGTATATGACACCTATCATAAGCTGCTCCTTATTTATTTCTGAAATCTTAGATGCATATTCAAAACATAATTTATTATTTTCCTTAATTCTAAATTCTGCCTCAGGAGTTAAAACATTATTAGGTGATACAACTTTCACGCCATAAATATTAAATCTGTTACGCAGACTTTTATAAGGCTCAACAGAAAACAATTTTTCCATATCTTCTCGCACCCTTTGTTCAAAATAGCCATCAGGTTCCAATTCTTTATCAACAAATCCATCGCCTAAAAAGACAAGATCGATCCCTTTTCCAACAGAAGCTTTTTGCAAAACGAACACTTCGCCATCACGAGAATAATCCGTTGATGTATAAAGATCATCAAAATCAAAATCAGGATGTTCTTCAGGTTCTCCTAATCTTTCTCTTAAAATATTTTCTACCTGTTGATCGTACCATGAAAAATCAATATTATAATCTACAAACGTATAATAAATAAGGTTACCATATGAATCATAAATGTAAATACCTGGATAAAAATAAATTCCAAGCACTGGTTCATATTTCCAATAATAGACGTCATGATACAGACCTTCTGTAAATAGAATATCACTTGGCAAATTCTGAGGATAAAATTTTTGAAACCACTCATTTCTATTTTTTAACCAAAAATTATATATAGTAGATAATCCTTTATTGTGATAATCCAAATGCATATTGATTCTATTCTTAGTCAAATCTATTACATCGATTTGACCAGTAATACAATAGACGAGTGTCAATTTATTCTTCTTGAACAAATCCTGAGATAGTATTTCGCCATCATAAGCACAAGTTTCTGGATCCAGAATACACACATCAACTGCATCCCGAAATGATAAATTATAAGATTCTGTTTTTAAAGAATTTCCTTTATAAGGAATCTGTGGAATAATATACCATCCAAATTCATTCCATTTAGAATGATTTAAAACATGGATTGGAATATTTCCATAAATATTATTCAAAGTAAGATCGAGACCTAAATCTTTAGTATAATCATTTTGTAAATTGCAAGAATCCATCAAAAGGGAAAATTCTTCGGGTAAACTCCCCACTAAACCATTTTTGGGGAGGTAAAGAGATACTACATAATCTTTCTTTATTCGTTCCAAATCACCATAACAATGATTCACTCCATACCATTCATAAATAGGTTTGTCGCTACACCAATTAGTATTATTATACCAATTATCTCCATTTGTTGCCTTGTATAATGCAATCAATGCTTCTCTGTGCCTTTTAGCCAAATAATCACTACCTTGAAAAACCTTTATTTTCTGTTTCAACCCTTTATAAGAAATAATAATTTCACCCTCACGGTTATTATCTGTCATATTCGCTGCAATATTGAAACTCAATGGTTTCTCTACCAATCCACGAGTAGTCACCTGCTGAATCCAATCAACTGAAGTTTCTACTGTGAAATCAACGTTAGTATTCACAGAGAAATCCAGTCTGTCGCCTTCAGAAGCAACTGTATACTCACTCTGTGCAACAATAATCGCATCCTTCTGCACCTGAGTAATGACTACTTTCTCCTCAATGTTATTCTCCTTATTGATAAAGGAAATCTCTGCTGACCGTGCATCGTAAGTATCGTTCGGCGATATAACAAAGTAGTGTGTATAAGAAGAAACGGCTCGGGTAGACGATTCCGTAATCCACTGTAATTCGGGCATTACAACCTCATACGATACATTACTTTTCAACTCCACTTGAATGGTTTCCCCATCGGAAGCTACCGTATATTCTTTTTGCGAGAGCAAAATAGAAGGATCACTACCAGCCTGGTAAACAGTCACCTTTTCCGTAAGTTCACCGCCCCGAAGCGTAATGACAGCCTGCCGTGCTTCTGTATCCGTGTTTTCTGAGGCTTGAAAATTCAACGTTGACGTAGTCAAGCCACGGGTAGAAGAAGACGCAACAGTCAACCACTTCTTGGCTGCCTCTTCTATCTCATAACTGACATCCACATTCGCTTGTAGCACAATACCGAATGTACCACCTATTGCCTCCACTTCTACCTTGTTAGAAGTTATCAGCAAGGCATCTTTCTGTTTTTGGGTAAGGGTAACGGTTTCCTGTACATTCCCACAACTCAAAACAATCGCCGCATTCCGTTCGTCGTAAGTATCATTGGGCTGGGTAGTGATCTGAAGAGTAACCGTGCCCGCCCCTCCCTGTGTAGGCGAAATACTTAGCCAGTCAATTGCACGAGTTACGGCATTCACACTCGCCGTCCAGTCATCCGAGGCTGTAAAGGTCAACGTAGAAGTGCCTCCTTCTACGCTTACCACAGGTTTCAGATCAGTTTCACTGCCAAACTCAATGGAAGGTTCAGGAGTTTCGGGAGCAGGTTCACCCTTATCGTCACTACAACCCGTCAGGGCAAAAACAATCACAAAAAGCAGCCATGCCGCATAGTTGAAAACAGTCTTCATATAAATACGTATTAATTCATAGTTTATCCCATAAAAACATGATTTGCGGTGATGCCTTTCTTTCCTTTATAGAGAAAGCGGCATCACCAACAAAACAAACCTAACCAGTATATTTACTTATCTTCCAGTCCCAGCTTCTTTTTCATTTCATCATTCCAGTGTTTCCGACAAAATCGGTAGTAAAAACACTTTCAGTTCTTTATCTGCAAATAAACAACTTTTTCACATTCCTTTTTGTCACCAAAAACAGTGATTTTACAAGCAAGATACATTTTTTGAAAAGGAAAAGAATGCCTTTTACACCGTTATATTTTCCTCAATCATTCTTTTCTTTCTTCATAACAAAACCCCTATCTTTGCGACAGAAATACACCATACTACCATGAATAGAGTTTTATTTCTCCTTTACATTGCCTTAATGACTGTAGCTAGCCTACGCGCAGAAGACATCCCTACCGACACACTGCTGATGGACTTCTACGAACGGGCAGCCAACCTGATGGGCGAAGGATATTACGAGGAAGCACAACGCAGTTTCGACAGTGCCTTTGCTGTCAAAGGAGTCGAACAATCGCCCGTCTATCCGATACTGCTGAACGAACAGGCTACTTTATTAATATATGTAGGAAAGAACGAGGAAGCCTTCGAAATGAAAAAGAGTGTGCTTCCCTACCTGCCTCAAACGACTGATTTGGAGAAACACATCAGCGTCTATAACGACCTGGCCATCCTCTACCGGCAGCGACACATGAACGATTCTACCATCTACTACTACAACAAGGCACTCGACGCCGCCCTGCAATACAAAGACGAAAGCTGGATTACCCATATATATAACAATGTATCGGTGCTGTACTTCAACATCCGCCAAATGGAACAAGCGGAAAAATACACCGATCTGGCAACAGCGCACGCAACAAAGACCGACGACCCCTTTTCTACCTTCAGCGCATGGCAACTTCGTGCAGCCATCAAAGCGGAACTGAACAAAACTGAAGAAGCCGAACAATCAATCCGAAAAGCATGGGAAATAGCCTGTCAGGCAAATGAAAATGCTGCCAGTTGGAAAATCAGATGCCTGCCATCCTTGCTGAAAGTACTCGAACGTAAAGAACAATGCGATTCCATTGAATATTATCTGCAATTAGGCAACCAGTTATTAACAGAGATTCCATCCAATTCCATCCCTGCCATCGGTTTTATCCAGGCACGCGCCTCCTCTGAAATGAATCTCAAGCATTATGCCTCAGCCTTAAAAGATTTATTATGGCTACGCAAAAAGAATGTTGGCAGTGAGCCTAAAACATTGTTAACCCAAATAGCGCAATGCTATTATGCCACAGACAACCCAACGCTAGCATACGCATACATGGATAGCGCCCGCATGTGGACCGATACCCTGGCCCAACATAACCTGACACAGCAAATGGCAGAATTCAACGTCAAATATCAAACACAAGAAAAAGAGCTGCAAATTGCCCACCTGAAACAACAACAACTGGAACATCAGGCTTTATTATTGAAAACCATCATCGGTGGAGGCTTTCTATTGATTGTCACACTCATAATCTTACTGGAACTTTACCACAAAAAACGGATGGCTGAAAGAAAAATCAGATTGTTGAAGCAAGAAAATGAACTGAATTCGGCCCGACGCTATATTAAGGGCTTGGAAGCCGAATGCAAATACTTTGCTAAAGAATTGCACGATGGCCTCGCTAATGACCTGTTGGGACTTCAGATGAAAGTTGAAAACGTCATTTCCCCCAGTAACCCACATGAACTGAGCTCCTTAATCGGGCAACTGCGAAGCAACGTACGTAATATATCCCATAAATTGATGCCACCGGAATTCGACCAACTTTCATTAGAAGAAATACTGATGCGCTATACTACCAGTCTCGGTGAAAATACTGGCATCCGTATCATCTACACTCCTACTCCCGGAAATGCTTCCCGCAGTCTTCCGAACGAAACAGCTTATGAACTGTACCGTATTGTACAGGAATTAACAGCAAATATCATCAAACATACGAATGCCGACTATATCAGCATCCAATTACAGACTTCAAACAGCATCCACTACACTTTAGAAATAACAAATAATGGTACGCCTATTCTGCCGCCCTCATCCAAGAGCCCTGACGGCATCGGACTACGTACTCTAAACGACCGTATTACAACGATCCATGCCACCGTCCACGAACAAACATACAACAAAAAAAATATTTTTACACTAACATTTGATATATCATAAAAATGGAAAAAACAAAATACAAGATACTTATCGTAGACGATCATCCCATCGTTGCGGAAGGAATCAAAACCATAGCTCTACGACAGGAAAACACAATCTGCCAAAGCGCCACTTGTATAGAAAAAGCCCAAGACGCTGTGTATTCCAATAGATTTGACCTTTGCATCATCGATTTGGAATTACAAGGTCCCAATGGCTTTTGCTTCATAGATTTCTTACACAAACATATGCCTGAATGCAAAATACTGATTTACACCATGCACGAAGAACCATGGGTGATGGCCAAACTTTCAAAACTGAGCATTAACGGAGCCGTATCGAAAAATGCCAGTATTCATGAGTTGAGTGAAGCCATTGAGTATATCAGAAACGGGAACTACTATTACAGCCATGAATTCACCGATTTAAATAAAATAACATCATCGGCTCTGCCATACAAAATACAAGAATTATCCCCCAGAGAAAAAGAAGTGCTGGCCTATCTCTCGAAAGGGCTCAGCACTTCTGAAATATCTGACCGGCTATTTCTCAGCGTCAATACCATCCAAACCTACCGCAAGCGTCTGATGGAAAAGCTGGAGGCCAAAAATGTAGCCGAATTAGTCTATAAAGGAAAAGGATTGTTTTAACAGATCTTTCCCTAAAAAGGAATCATATTACTGAATGCTCACCTCCAGCGGATTGCGGACCTTCTGCGCATAGGCAGATACGTAGGCATTCCAGGCGGCGGCATCCTTGATGTCGGCCTTGTCCCAACCGAAGCCCCAGTAATAGGTGTACTCCGAACCGGGTTCGTAGTCGCTGAAAGCCAGCACGTGTCCTTCGGCATTGCCGTGCTGCTTCTTCTCCTCGTCCGTGTACTTCACTACCTTGGCTTCCTTGACATTGGCGGGGAACACAGCACCTACAAAGATGTTACCATTACCTTCGCCTGTCGTGGGGTCCACATAAGTCATGTAACCGTTTCCGGCATCGGTCACCACCGCACCGTCATCGTGCAGAACGATGCCTGTCACAACCGGCATAGCCTCCTGCAAACCGGCATAGACAACAAGTGTCTTGTTGAGGTGCGAACCGGCATCCAGCGTAATGACACGCGTCTCCACCACATTGCTGTCGCCCTTCACGGTCAGCGGATTGAACTCCAGCTTTACCGTAAAGCGCAAGGGACCGTTGTCCAATACCTCAAAATCCTTGTAGCACCAGGGATAGACAATCTCGCCGTCGGCCACCAGCGCAGCCACGCCCGCACCCAACGTCGGACCTACGGCATAACAGTCCATGCCATATCCGTGGTCTATATGATAGGAAATGGACTGCAACAGCTCCGAGGCGGCCTTCGGATCGGTTTTCCTCAGTTCCGCTGCCCGCGCACGGGTTTCCTTATCCAATTCCTTGGCATAGAAATCCTCCAGAACCGGTTCCGATGTTCCCCGTTTCAGGAACAGGTCGTAACCGAAACCGCGCTCACCCGTCTGCTGCAAGGCCGGACCGTAGGCACGGAAGGCCACAAGATCGTTCTCCCAAGCCATGTCGTCCAGACGTTCGGGATACTGACGGCCGCAGGTCTTCACCTCAACGGGCTGGGGCTTGCCTTCCTGAATGGTATAGGAAGCCTTGCCACCGGCAGCCACCGTGGCAGGGAATATCACTTTGTCGTCATAGGTAATCTGATAGGGGACCTCCGTCCCTTCGGCATCGAGTACCACAATCTGTGCCGTGTCGGCCAACTGCAAGCGACGGGTTATTTCGTCCATGGACACCTCCACCATCTCGCCCGAACGTTCCATATCAAGCGGATTGCTGACAACGACCGTCATCGGACGGTTGTCCGCACAGGCCATCAGTACACCGGCAGCCAGGCAGGATAAAATCATTTTCTTCATAAACAGGTAAATAGAAAGATGTGTTTTCAGATAAAAAAGAAAAATGGATAATTGAAGCCGGAAGGCAATCCTTCCGCTCCAATTATCCATTGTATAAGGTATACCTAAACCAAAACAGGTTATTTAGGTTGTTTGCCAATGTATGCCAGGATACCGCCATCCACGTAGAGGATGTGGCCGTTTACGGCATTGGAAGCCTCAGAAGCGAGGAACACGGCAGGACCGGTCAGTTCCTGCGGGTCGAGCCAACGGCCGGCCGGAGTCTTGGCGCAGATAAACAGGTCGAACGGATGACGGCTGCCGTCGGGTTGCTTTTCACGCAACGGAGCAGTCTGCGGAGTGGCGATGTAGCCCGGGCCAATGCCGTTGCACTGGATGTTGTATTCGCCGTATTCGGAGCAGATGTTGCGGGTCAGCATCTTCAGACCACCCTTGGCAGCAGCATAAGCCGATACCGTCTCACGGCCCAGCTCGGACATCATGGAGCAGATGTTGATGATCTTACCGTGTCTTCTCTGCATCATGCTGGGCAATACGGCCTTGGATACGATGAACGGAGCGTTCAGGTCGATGTCGATTACCTTACGGAACTCAGAAGCTGCCATCTCGTGCATCGGAACACGACGGATGATACCGGCATTGTTCACCAGAATGTCGATGGGGCCTACCTCTTTCTCAATCTGGGCAACCATGGCCTGTACGGCAGGTTCGTCTGTCACGTCGCATACGTAGCCGTGTACGGGGATACCTTTTTCTTTATAAGAAGCCAAACCTCTGTCTACCAACTCCTGATTGATGTCGTTGAAGCAGATTTTTGCACCCTGTTCTGCAAAGGCGGAAGCGATTGCAAAACCAATACCGTAGGAAGCACCTGTTACGAGGGCTACCTTACCTTCCAAAGAAAAATTCAAATAAGGATTCATAACGTTTAAATATTAGATTAAACTTAAGTTTTTTCAGTCTGTCGTCAGCGGAAAGTTCTGACAGACGCCTTTTCCTCAGGTATGGCATGGCTTCCACCCGGCTGGTTTGTCTTCATGGCTCTCCTCTTCCGCCGCATCCGGAACAGGGCTACATGCCCTCCGTTTGCGTACACGATGCAAATGTAGCAAAAGAAAACGGACTCTGCTTACTTTTTTGTACGAATTATCTATTAATATTGTACAAAACGGACAGAAAAAGGAGTTTGCCTGCCATGCAGAATCGAATGTATCAATTAAAGATTGATGTCCACTTCCACCGGGCAATGGTCTGAGCCGTAGATGTCGGTATGTATCTTGGCATCGGTAAGTTTTTCGCGCAGGCGGTCGGACACGAGGAAGTAGTCGATGCGCCAGCCGGCATTCTTCTCACGCGCACGGAAGCGGTAGGACCACCAAGAATAAATGTCGCGCTGGTCGGGGTAGAAGTAGCGGAAGGTATCGGTAAAGCCGCTCTCGAGCAGGGTGGTGAACTTGGCGCGCTCTTCGTCGGTGAAGCCTGCGTTGCGGCGGTTGGTCTTGGGATTCTTCAGGTCGATTTCCTGATGGGCCACGTTCAGGTCGCCGCACACGATGACGGGTTTCTTCGTATTGAGTGCCAAGAGGTAAGCACGGAAGTCGTCGTCCCACGTCATGCGGTAGTCCAGGCGGCGCAGCTCGTCCTGCGAGTTGGGCACGTAGACGGTGACGAGGTAGAAGTCGGGCATCTCCATCGTAATGACGCGTCCTTCCTTGTCATGGTGTTCGATGTCGATACCGAGGGTGACGTTCAGCGGCTGGTGGCGTGTATAGATGGCCGTGCCTGAATAACCTTTTTTCTCGGCGTAGTTCCAGTAGGAGGTGTAGCCGTCAAACTGCAGGTCCAGCTGGCCTTCCTGCATCTTGGTCTCTTGCAGGCAGAAAAAGTCGGCGTCGAGCCGTCGGAAAGCTTCGATGAAGCCCTTGTCTTTACAGGCGCGTAGCCCGTTCACATTCCAGGAGATAAATTTCATGTCTATCGTTTTGTTCTTTTCATTTATAGATGATGCATGGGCAAACATACGAAAAAAAACTCGTTTTTTAATGTGGAAGCCTGTAAAATATGGTACTGGAATTCGAGTAGGTGGAGGAAGTTGTCATCGTATGTCCTGAAATCAGGACAACCTGGTATGTTTCCTACCTGCCTTCCCCTTTTAAGGTAAAACCTTTCTCTCGTTGAGAGAGAACCTTTCCCTCGTTAAGAGAGAACACTTCTCTCGTTAAGAGAAAACACTTCTCTCGTTATGAGAAAGCAGTTCTCTCGTTATGAGAAAAGGTTTCTCATTTTGTGAGAGTGGGGTAGAAACTCTTTTTGTTGATAATCAGGACTCTGTCTCGTGTCGGTAGATATGCTTGCTGTACACCAGTTCCGCATCAATACCGCTTGCGGGCGTTTCTTTTCGTCCATTCGCTTGCCGCAAAGGCGTTGCATGTCATAAATATTGTCGCTATAGGACAAAATTATCAGTAATAGAAGTTTGTTTTTTAGTGCAACCGCATAAAAACAAGTTATTTTTCGTAAGTTTGCATAAAAGTCATTGAACAGAATGAGGCAACAAGAGATTTCTGAAGAGATAGTGGTTCGACTGAACAGGGGCGACATGAAGGCATTTGACGCTATTTACCATGCCTACTACCTCTACTTGTGCGCCGTCGTGACCTATTACGTGCATGACAGGAACGTGGCCGCCGAGCTGGTGAACGATGTCTTTGTCGGTGTATGGCGCAACAAGGAGCGCGTGGCCTGCCCGGTGTTGCCTTACTTGAAGCGGGCGGCCCAGAACGCGGCTGTCAGCTACTTGCGTTCCTCCCATTTTAACGAGAGATTGCTGACGGACCACGTAGAGGAAATCTATGCCTATCTGGAAAAGCGCATCATCGCTACGGACAATCCGCTACATGCCTTGGAAGATAGTGAGATGGATGCCCTCATCCGGGCGGAAGTGGAGAAACTGCCACCTCGATGCCGTGCCGTGTTCCAGGTCTGCCTCTATGAGGGCAAAAGTTATGCCGAAATAGCCGACGAACAGCAGCTCAGCGTGTCTACCGTAAGGGGGCAAATGCGCATTGCATTGAACAAGTGCGCGAAGCCTTGGGCACGCCGTGTATGATTACGGTGCTGATGATGCTTCATGAGTGTTGGCAATGACGCCCCTGCCTCACACACCTGGGCAGAATGCGGCGGATGAGGCTTTCCGAGATAAAAATGCCTGGGTTACGCAAAAAAATGCTTTTCTTTTAAACGTTTTTCTGTAGTCTGCGTATATAACTGTATATGGAAGACAAAAACAGCATGAATATAGAATCACGAATTGCGGATTTCCTTGCGGGACAATGTTCTGAAAAGGAACGGCAAGAGCTGCAGACTTTGCTGGAGCGGGATGAGGAAGCGGCGCGGCTGATGCGGCGCATGTCGGCCGTGTGGGCCCTAGCTTCCCTGCCGGCTTTCGTAGGGAAGGAAGAAGAGAACCTGAGTAAAATCAAGCGGCAAGTTGCTTCAGAGAAACCGAAAGCCATGCGGATTTCCGGCCGGCGGAGGCGGATGGTGGCATGGCTCGCGACGGCCGCAGCCGTGGCACTGCTGCTGGTGAGCAACACCTTGTGGTATCATCACTCCGAGGAACTGACACGTGCCTACATGGCTGCGGAGACACCTTACGAAATCAAGGTGCCGGCAAGCTCGCGGACCAAGGTAACACTGCCGGACGGATCTGTCGTGACACTCAATGCAGGTTCTACGTTGAGATATGCCAGAAGCTTCGGCATTGACAATCGTAATATCTGGCTGGACGGAGAAGGACTCTTCGAGGTGGAGAAAGACAAGGAAAGACCTTTCACGGTCCATACGGAAGACGTGCAGGTACAGGTATTGGGAACAGTCTTTGACCTCTGCGCTTACAGTGGCGACGAGATGGTGACAGTGGCTCTGGTGGAAGGATGCATCGCCATGAAGACCCCTCGAGGCACGAGGCTGGAACTGAAGCCAGACGAGATGGCAAGTTATGACCGCCGGACGGGGAAAGTGGTGAAAGCCAGGACGGACGCGCGAAGAGTCGGTGACTGGACGGATGGCGGGTTGACCTTTGACAATACCCCATTTGAAGACATCGCCCGAAAACTGGAAAGAAAGTTCCAGCTGAAAATACACATTGGAAGTGAACGCCTGAAGAGAGAATGCTTCTCGGGATGCTTCGACCGCGATCAGGGACTGGACGACATCCTGCGGGAAATCAATGTGGACGGACGCTATACTTGGCACAGGAAGGATGGTACAATAACCATCATGGACAAAGCCAAACATTCATATTAACCATTAATCAACATTCCATGAAACTAAGAAAAATCGTCGTGGCGTTCCTGCTGGTTTGGGCAGGAAGCTCATGGGCGGGATTACCGCTGGAGGCCCAGGACCAGGGCCGGAAGTTCACCGTCAGGGTGGAAAACGTGACCATGAAGGAAGCTATTGAGGCAATCAAGGAAAAAGGTGATTATTCGTTCCTGATACGGAACAAGGATATCGACCTTACAAGAAAAGTTACGGTAGACGTCAATGAGGGCACCGTAGAAGAGATGTTGCGCCAGATGCTGGCAGACACCGACATACGCTATGAAGTGAACGGCAACCGTATCGTAGTGTTCCACTCGGCACCCACACAACAGGCGCGGGGTTCGTTCGTGCTGAAAGGTAAGGTCGTAGACGTACACGGTGAAGCCGTCATAGGTGCCAACATACGGGTGGTGGACGGCACGGGAGGTACCATTACGGACGTGGATGGCAACTTCAGCCTGGAGGTGAAGCCAGGTGACCGTATCACTGTTTCTTACATCGGCTACGCTTCGACGGAAATGGCCGTGGGCGATGGACAGCCTATCAGTGTGACGTTGCACGAGGACTCGCGCATGATAGATGAAGTGGTGGTCGTAGGCTACGGTGTGCAGAAGAAAGCTAACCTGACAGGCGCTGTTAGCAGTGTGAAGATGGATGAGGTGCTGGGCAACCGTCCTGTCGTGTCGGTGAGCAACGCTTTGATGGGTGCCATGCCGGGTTTGCAGGTGACAGGTACCTCTGGACAACCAGGTTCGGAACTCTCTTTTAATATTCGTGGTACGAACAGTATCAATGGTGGTAGCCCGCTGGTGTTGGTGGACAACGTGGAGATGGACATCAATATGCTGGATCCGAATGACATCGAGTCGGTAACGGTGCTGAAGGATGCGGCAGCTTCGGCCATCTACGGTGCGCGGGCAGCCTTCGGTGTCATCTTGGTGACGACCAAGAAGGGCAGCGAGGACAAGCGGTTGACCATCAACTATTCGAACAACTTCTCGTTCAGTACACCGATGAACATGCCCAAGAAAGCAAGCCCCATGGAGACCGTGCAGGCTTACAAAGACATGGGTTGGAATGGCACATACCGCACGGGTGAGGACATCGATACGTGGCTGGGTTTCTTGGAAGAATACCGTCAGAACCCGGGCAGCTATCCGGAAGGATATGCCGAGGTGGACGGCATGCGCTACCAGCTGGCTGAGACTGATCTCTTCGATGACATGCTGGAGACGGGCTTCCAGCAGACGCATAACCTAGCCGTGAGCGGCGGAACGAAAGGCTTGTCCTACCGCATGTCGGCCGGTATGGTGAGCCAGGACGGTGTGATGGTGACGAATAAGGACCGTTTCAAACGTTACAATATCTCGTCTTACATCCGTTCGGATGTCTATTCGTGGATTACGCCGGAGCTGGACATCAAGTACACCAATATGTCTTCTTCCATGCCCAACTCGTCGGCAGCCTATGGCATCTGGGGTGCGGCGGTGGCTTTCCCGTCCTACTTCCCGCTGGGCGAGGTAGAAACAAGCGACGGTGCCCTGTTGCCTGTCAACAGTCCGCGCAACCAGATTATGTTAGGAGCACCTAAACTGAACGACCGGGATAATGTCCGTATTTTTGGGAAGGTGACCATTACACCCTTCAAAGACCTGAAAATCATCGGCGAATATACGTTCAACCGGAAGGATAAGGAAAGTACGACCAATATCAACAAGTTTGACTATGCCAACGGCAACAGTAACTTCAGTCAGGAGACATCCACACCTAACTCAAGCTACGAGGTTGGCCGCGAAACGACTGACTATACCGCACTTAACTTTTACGGCACGTATGCCAAGACCTTCGGCAAGCATGACCTGACCGTCATGGGAGGCTTCAATCAGGAAAGCAGCTCTTACCATTACGTATGGGCACAACGCTTAGATATGATTAACGAAGACCTGCCGTCACTCTCGCAAGGCACAGGTGAATACAAGAACTCTGAAAGCTTCTCAGAATACAAGGTACGTGGCCTGTTCTACCGTATTAATTATGACTTTGCAGGCAAATACCTGATAGAGACCAACGGGCGCTATGATGGCTCGTCGAAGTTCCCGTCAGATAGCCGCTTTGGCTTCTTCCCTTCCGTATCGGCCGGATGGCGCGTCAGTGAGGAAGCGTTCATGGATTGGAGTGACTCTTTCCTTTCCAACCTGAAGCTGAGAGGGTCGTGGGGAAACATTGGTAACCAAAGCGTGGATCCCTACCAGTTTGTGCCTGCCATGAGCGCCGCCAATCCCAACTGGGTGGTGGACACGACCAAACCGACTACGCTGCAGCCGCCCGCATTGGTGAGCAACTCTTTCACCTGGGAGAAAGTGAGCACGCTGGACTTCGGCTTTGATCTGGGACTCTTCGACAACCGCCTGAATGCCACATTTGACTGGTATCGTCGCGATACGAAAGGTATGTTGGCGCCGGGCATGGAACTTCCTGGCGTATTGGGAGCCGATGCTCCGACTCAAAATACGGCCGATCTTCGTTCCAAAGGATGGGAAATCTCGGTAGACTGGAACGACCGCATAGGTGACTGGAGCTACTACGTGGGCTTCAACCTCTATGACTCGCGCACGCACATTACTAAATATAATAATGAGTCTCAGCTGCTGGGAGATAGATATTACCGTGAAGGCATGGAGTTGGGCGAAATCTGGGGATATGACACTGACCGTTTTTATACGGTGGACGATTTTGAAGAAGGCACGTTGCAGGCTGATCTCACGGGCGGCACCCTGAAACCGGGCATTCCCAAAGTGGAAGGATACAACCCTAATCCGGGCGATGTGCTCTATGTGGACCACAACGATGACGGCATCATCAACAACGGCGACAATACGGCGCTGAACTCCGGTGACATGCGCATCATCGGCAATAACACCCGCCGTTATCAGTACGGCATCCGCGGCGGCGCAAGTTGGAAAGGGATATCTCTTTCTTTCATCCTGCAAGGCGTGGGCAAGCGCGACCTTTGGATTATGAACGAATTGTTCTATCCGCAATATGACCCTTACAGCACTATCTTTAATACGCAGCTCGACTACTGGACCCCTGAACGTACGGATACGTATTTCCCGCGTCTCTATACGCAGGCAGCAGGCAACTCGGCTGCCAACCGCATGACGCAGACGCACTTCCTGCAAAACGGAGCTTACCTGACGATACGGAATATCAGCCTGTCATACACGTTCCCTAAACAATGGCTCAACCCTTGGGGCGTGCAAGGCTTGCAAGTGTTCTTCAGCGGTGAAAACCTCTTCACCTTCGATCACCTGCCGAAGGGGCTCGACCCCGAACGTTCGGCGGAGTATCGCGGTTTCAACTATCCGTACCTGCGCCAGTTCTCGTTTGGTATCAACCTGACTTTATAAACCCTAAAAAACGACAGACAGAATATGAAAAAATATATTATGAGCATAGGTATCTGCCTGTGCATGGCATCCTGCCTCAACGACGGCTTCCTGGACGTAGATCCCAAAGACAGACAGACGGAAGCCACCGCCTTCAGTACTTACGACAATTTCAAAACCTACGCTTGGGGGCTGTATAATATCTTCTATGGATATGGTAATGATCAAAATATGAACTATTTCGAGGATGAATATAATGCTGATAATATGATACGCGCCGTCAGCGGCTTCGAAAGTCAGTATGCCTACCAGACCGCACGAGTAGAAGCGACGGATACGGAACACTGGGATTACAAATATATCCGGAGGACTAACCTGATGTTGGACAATATTGATGGCTCGTCTTTGACGGAGACGGAGAAAGAGCACTGGCGCAGCGTGGGCTACTTCTTCCGTGCCTACAAATATTTCATGATAATGTCCGATTTTGGTGATATCCCTTGGATAGAACATGTGCTGACAGATGAGAGTCCCGAGCTGTACGCTCCCCGTGATTCGCGCGACCTAGTGGCAAAGAACATTCTGGAAAATCTCCAGTATGCCGCACAACATATCAAAGCCGAAGGCGATGGGGAAAATACCATCAACGCCGATGTGGTGAACGCATTGATTTCCCGTTACGGCCTCTTTGAAGGCACTTGGCGGAAATATCACGGACTACAAGATGCGGAAACTTACCTTCGCGCTAGCGTAGAGGCTTCAGAAAAGGTGATGGCCAATTATACTACCCTGCATACGCCTTACGATGAGTTGTTCAATTCGGAAGATCTATCAGGAGTGGAAGGTATTATTCTTTACAAGAAATACGAGACTGCTCAATTGTGCCATGGCCTTACCCGTATGGTGCGTACTGGTGAATCGAAGATAGAGATGACCAAAGATGCTGTGGATAGCTATTTGTGCAGCAATGGTTTACCCATTGGCAATGTTAATAGTCAATATGGAGGTGACAAGGATGTCTATGCCCAGTTCACGGACAGAGATTATCGTCTTTACTTTACCGTATGCCCGCCTTATCGGGTAAACCTTACGGGCGCGGCGGCTACGTCTACCGGTTATGAGTTGACCGGAAATGCTCAAGATGAGCAGTTCATTAACCTTATGGCCCAAATCTCTGGCGAAACTTACCATCGCCTGCCCACACTCAACTTCAAGGGATTCTATGTGAAAGAGCAGCCTCACTTCACTTCCTATAACTGGAGTACGGCATGGAATGCTTCTGAAATGGGCTTCTGGATGTGGAAGTACTACAACATCCACACGGATTGCACCAACGCCACTGGTGTAAATACCACAGACGCACCCTTGTTCCGCCTAGGCGAAATCCTGCTGAACTATGCTGAAGCCAAGTGGGAACTGGGTGAGTTTGACAACAGCATAGCTGACTTGACCATTAATAAGCTGCGTCAGCGTGCCGGTGTGCAGCCGATGAACGTGGACGTCATTGGCGCCGATTTCGACCCGGCAAGAGATCCAGACGTGGATCCTGTCTTGTGGGAAATCCGCCGCGAACGTCGTGTTGAGTTGATGGGCGAAGGTTTCCGCTTCGATGACCTGCGGCGCTGGAAGAAAGGTGAGTACCTCAACAAGCAACCTCTCGGTGTCTACGTGGCTGATCCGTCTTACTACAACAATGCTGTGAAAGTCAATGCCGACGGTTACGCTTGGTTCTTCAACGAACCGTTAGGATGGCTGGACAAATATTACTTGCGTCCCATCCCGCTGAATCAGCAGGCGCTCAACCCACAACTGGGCCAAAATCCTGGCTGGGAGAACGAGAATTGATGTTTTTTCTTAATTTTATTACATCAATTTCTGAATGGCCATGAGCGTATTGAGACCATATACTCTGCTTTGCTCCGCCCTGCCGATGCTTTTTGCTTCGGCAGGGGCGGACGCCCAGGAACAACGTATGAATGTTCTCTTCCTGATGGCGGATGACATGCGCCCCGAGCTGGGCTGTTACGGAGTGGAAGAAGTCAGAACTCCCCATATAGACCGTTTGGCAGCCGAGGGAGTCGTCTTCCGCAACGCCTATTGCAACATCCCCGTGAGTGGCGCCTCGCGCGCCAGCTTGCTCACTGGTGTCTATCCCCGTTATCCGGATCGTTTCATTCACTTCTCTGCCCGTGCCAGTAAGGACTGCCCCGAAGCCATACCGATCTCCGGATGGTTTACCCGCCATGGCTACCATACTGTGTCCGATGGCAAAGTGTTCCATCACATCGAAGACCATGCTGATTCGTGGAGTGAGCCACCTTTCCGCACTCATCCGGATGGATATGACGTCTACTGGGCGGAATATAACCGTTGGGAGTTGTGGATGAACTCCGAATCGGGTCGTCACATCAATCCGCGTACTATGCGGGGACCTTTCTGCGAACAGGCTGAAGTGCCGGATACCGCTTACGATGATGGCAAGCTGGCTCTGCGCGCTATCCGCGACCTGACTCGGTTGAAAGACTGCGGAAAACCTTTCTTCTTGGCCTGCGGTTTTTGGAAACCCCATTTGCCGTTTAATGCTCCCAAAAAATATTGGGACCTTTATCCACCTGGATCTATATCGCCTGCTCCGGATCGCTTCCGTCCTGAAGGGCTGCCACACCAAGTGAAGAACTCTGGTGAAATCAATGCTTATGCTTGTGTGGGAGACCCGACTGACACGACTTTCCAGCAGCAGGTAAAGCGAGGTTACTACGCTTGCTTGAGCTATGTGGATGCCCAAATAGGCAAGGTTCTCGATGCCCTCGACTCATTGGGATTGGCAAACAATACCATTGTCGTACTGCTGGGCGACCATGGGTGGAACCTGGGTGAACACAACTTTATTGGGAAACATAACCTGATGGACCGCTCCACGCATGTGCCCCTTATTGTCCGTGTACCGGGTATGCAGAAAGGCGACTGTCGCTCCATGGTGGAATTTGTCGACCTTTACCCCACTTTGTGTGAACTGTGCGGCCTACCTATGCCCGACGGACAACTGGACGGCAAGAGCTTTGCCCAAGTATTTCAAGACCTGCAAGCGCCTACCAAGTCTTGCGTCTACATCCAGTGGGAAGGGGGTGATAACGCTGTGGACAACCGTTTCAGCTATGCGGTATGGATGAAAGACGGTTTGCGGGCGGCCCACATGCTCTTCGACCACCATATTGATCCGCAGGAAGACCGCAACCGGGCGGATTTGCCGCAATATGCCGATGATGTCAGGCGTCTGTCTCGTTTCATCCGGCAAGTCAAAACTGAAAATATTCCTTGATATATAGTAATAAATAAATGTCCGCAAGAAGCCAATGTCATTCCGGCGAAAAGATGATGACTAAGTACTGACGAGTTCTAGAATAGGTGGCACCTATTCATAAAAAAGGTGGCACTGATTTATAGAAAAGGTGGCACCTATTTATAGAAAAGGTGGCACTGATTTCTACAGTCCTCCTATGCAATACTTTGCCGACTCCGTACCTTGACATGGCTAAGTCGCAGGATAGACGATGGAAAGTCCAGAAGAAGACTTGGCTTCATGCGGATATTCATTAGTAATATTTAATCCCTGCTCTCATGCGCATTTTTCATTTTCTCTTGGCTGCCTGGCTCCTGCTATCCGCCACAGCCTCAGCTCAGCGTCAGGACATCTTGCTGGACAATCAGTGGGATTTCCGTTTTTCGCATCAGGTAGAAGGCAAGACCATCCGTGTTGATTTGCCGCATACCTGGAACGCCCAGGACGCCCTTTCCGGCAAATTAGATTACAAACGCGGCATCGGTAACTACGAACGCCGTGTTTTCATTCGTCCCGAATGGGAAGGTAAACGCCTTTTCCTTCGCTTTGAGGGGGCGGGCAACGTGGCCGATGTTTTTATCAACCATCGTCACGTGGGTCAGCATATAGGTGGTTATGGTGCTTTTGTGTTCGAGATTACCGACCGGGTAATTTATGGGAAAGACAACTCCGTACTCGTGCGTGTCAATAATGCCGAACGCCTTGACGTGATGCCCCTCGTGGGGGACTTCAATATGTATGGCGGTCTCTACCGTGACGTTCATCTCATCGTCACCGATGAAGTCTGTATTTCTCCCCTCAACTACGGTTCGCCCGGCGTACGCTTGATGCAAGACAGCGTATCGCATGAGTATGCCGCTGTCCGCGCTTTGGTAGATCTTTCCAATGGCACGCCTCAACCGCAGAAGGTGGAACTGAAATTTAGCCTGAACGATGGCGGCAAAACGGTCCGTGAGCTTCGGAAAGAACTGACCCTGCCCGCAAACAGTACCGTTTGCGATACTTTGCGCTTTGATCTTGCCAATCCACACCTGTGGGATGGCCGGCGCGATCCCTTCCTCTATCAGACTGAAGTAACCCTCACACGGGGAGGTAGCATTACAGACTGCGTCATTCAGCCCTTGGGGTTGCGTTTCTTTCACATCGACCCTGACCGAGGCTTCTTCCTCAATGGACGACACATGCCCCTTTACGGTGTATGTCGCCATCAGGACCGTCCGGAGATAGGCAACGCTCTGCGCACTTGCCATCATGATGAAGACGCCGCCCTCATGTTTGAGATGGGTGTCAACGCCGTACGCCTTGCCCATTATCCGCAGGCTACGTATTTTTACGATCTCATGGACCGTTACGGCATTATTGTGTGGGCGGAAATTCCATTCGTGGGCCCCGGCGGGTATGCCGACAAAGGCTTTGTAGACCTGCCCGACTTCCGTGCTAACGGTAAAGAACAACTGAAAGAACTCATTCGCCAGCATGGCAACCATCCGTCCATTTGCGTATGGGGGCTTTTCAATGAACTGAAAGAGACTGGAGACAATCCTGTAGAATATGTTCGTGAACTTAACGACCTGGCTCATCGCGAAGACCCTACCCGTCTTACCGTCTCCGCCAGCAATCAGTCCCAAGGCAGCCTCAACTTTGTTACCGACGCCATAGCGTGGAACCGTTATGACGGTTGGTACGGGGGCACCCCTGCCGACTTGGGCCGCTGGCTTGACGAGACCCACGGCGACCATCCGCAGCTTCGTATTGCTATCAGTGAATACGGTGCCGGTGCCAGTGTCTACCATCAGCAAGATACTTTGGCCAAACCTCAACCTACTGGTACCTGGCATCCGGAGAACTGGCAGACTTATTATCACATAGAAAACTGGAAAACCATTTCTTCCCGGCCTTATCTGTGGGGTAGTTTCGTATGGAACATGTTTGACTTCGGAGCCTCCCATCGTCATGAAGGCGACCGCCCCGGCATCAATGACAAAGGTCTGGTCACTTTCGACCGCCGCACGCGCAAAGACGCCTTCTATTTCTACAAAGCCAACTGGCGTCCCGATGAGCCCATGCTCCATCTGGCCGAGAAGCGTTGCGTCCTTCGCACGCGTCCGCAGCAAACGTTCATGGCCTTCACCACTTGTTCTCAGGCGGAATTGTTTGTCAATGGGAAAAGCTATGGGAAAGTTGCGGCCGACGCATATGCCACTGTACGCTGGGAAGGCGTCACTCTGCAACCAGGCCTCAACGAAATACGGATAGAGGCATCCGCGGGCAAACGCCAGATCTTGACGGACAGCATGACTTGCACGTATCAGCCGCGCTGACAGTGTAGGTCCGATGAAAGACAAAGGAGGACGTGCCAAAATGAATGAGGGCACTTCCTCCTTTATTCGTTTTTTTCTGTAATTTTGCGGCCTGAAATTTTTAGCCAATATACAGAAATGATAAAGACCCTCAGTAAAAACGCCATTATCGGTTATCCGACCGGTGTCATCACCGGCATCACGTATGGATTGAACCCCTTGTTTGCTGTTCCGTTGATGAAGGACGGGGCTTCGATTGAGTCTATCCTGTTCTTCCGTTATGCTATTGCCGTGCTGTTGCTGGGGGCGTTCCTGCTGTTGCGCAGGCACAGTTTCCGGGTCACGTGGAAGCAGGCGTGCGTGTTGCTCGTGCTGGGTTTGCTTTATACGACCAGCAGCCTTACCTTGTTCGAGGCATACAGGTACATCGCTTCGGGGCTGGCTACGACCATCGTGTTCCTCTATCCTGTGCTTGTGGCCATTATCATGGTCTTCTTGCGGGTAGTTCCTTCATGGCCGGTATGGCTTTCCATTGTCTTGACGTTCGCGGGAGTGGTCATCATGACGCAGGGCGATTCGTCGCAGGCGGTTCATCCGGTGGGGCTTCTGCTTTCTTTCGCTTCGGCTTTGGTCTATGCGCTGTTCATTGTCATCATCAACCGCAGCAAGGTCATCGGGAATATTTCGAACAGCCTCCTCACGTTTTATGCGCTCTCGGTCGGCACGCTTGTCTTTTGGGGGAAGATTGCGCTGTCCGGCGCGGGGATAATGACCGGACTGACGGGGCACCTGGCCTGGCTGAACCTGGTGGGGCTGGCGGTGCTGCCCACCATCGTGTCCACCGCCACGCTGGCTGTGGCCACCCGAAACATCGGGGCGACCAAGGCATCGGTGCTCGGCGTCTTCGAGCCCGTCACGGCCATCCTGGTGGGGACGGTGGTCTTCGGCGAAGCGCTCACGACCAACATCGTCGTCGGCATTGTGATATCGATAGTCGCCATCACGTTCATGATTGCCATGACCAAGCGATAGGTTTCATTTTGACACTTTGACGCGCCGACCGCCTGAGAATCGCCTGTTTCGCCCCGAAGGACAGGCCGATGCAAAAGAACGAAGCGCGGACGGCCTTATCCGCTATGCTTCAACGCAATAGCGAAATCCTTACAAAAATTCTGGAAGAAAAACGGAGCGAAAAGCCGCCCTTTCAGGCTTTGGAAGTCCAAAAACGACGGCTCCGAAGCCCGAAAGCGGGGAAAACAATGCCTTTTCCCTCGGAAAACAATGCTTTTATCGAGGGAAAACATCCGATTTGTCGAGGGAAAACCTGCACGCTGCCGAGGGAAAACATACACGTTGCCCCGCTGAAACAGACGTTTTCCTGCCGAAAGACGGCGCAGGAGGGCCGTTTTCCCTTCCCGTTGGGACGGATGGAGAAAAGAGGGTGTCAGCCCAAAGCGTGTTTTCCTGTCACTTTGTGCCCGTTTCCGCCCGAAAGCATGACATGCTGAAAAACAAAAGCTCCGACATTCGCGGGGAACATCGGAGCCTTTGCTCGTTGGACTACCAGGATTCGAACCTGGACAAACAGAACCAAAACCTGTTGTGCTACCATTACACCATAGTCCAAACTTCAGGTGCTTTCTGTTAAAAAGCGGTGCAAAGATAGAGGTTTCGGCAATACTTTCCAAATATTCAACTATTTTTTTGAGGCATATAGCCGATTTTGCCATCTTTGGATAAGATAAAAAGGCTGAAAACAATGTTTTCGCTTTGCACTTCTCTCGGTTTGCATTATCTTTGCTTGATAGTAATATACCCTCAATACCTGTTTGAAATGAAAAAATTGACATGTTCCCTGCTGCTGGGCCTCACGGCCGCGGCTTCGGCCTGGGCGGGCACTCCGCTCTGGATGCGCGACGTACGCATCTCGCCCGACGGCTCGCAGATCGCCTTCTGCTACAAGGGCGACCTCTACAAAGTGAATGCACAGGGAGGCGAAGCCGTAAGACTTACGTCGCAGGCCTCCTACGAATCGTCGCCCGTGTGGTCGCCCGACGGCCGTCAGATAGCCTTTGCCAGCGACCGCGAAGGCAATATGGACGTCTATGTGATGCCGGCCGACGGCGGAAGCGCACGACGCCTCACCTACAACTCGGCCTCCGAAGTACCCACGGCCTTCTCGCCCGACGGCAAGAAAGTTTATTTCAACGCCGCCCTGCAGGACCCCGCCGCGAGCGCCCTCTTCCCCACTTCGGCCATGACGGAACTCTATGCCGTGCCCGCCGACGGCGGACGGACGGAGCAGGTGCTGGCCACGCCCGCCGAAGCTGTCTGCTTCCTGAACGACGGCAAGGGTTCCTTCCTCTACCAGGACCGCAAGGGCTTCGAGGACGAATGGCGCAAGCACCACACGTCGTCCGTCACGCGCGACATCTGGCGCTATGACGCCGCTACGGGCCGCCACACCAACCTGACCAACCGCGCGGGCGAAGACCGCAACCCCGTCCTCTCGGACAACGGCACGGAGGTCTACTTCCTGAGCGAACGCGACGGCAGCTCGTTCAACGTGTGGCGCATGGGGCTGAACAACCCGCAGGCCGTGCTGCCCGTCACCACCTTCAAGACCCACCCCGTACGCTTCCTCTCGCAGGGCAAGGGCACCCTCTGCTATACCTACGACGGCGAAATCTATACGCAGACCGTGGGCGGCAAGCCGCAGAAGGTGAAAATCAGCCTGACGGACGATGATACCGACGCCGTGGCCCGCTTCAACTTCGCAAGCGGAGCCACTTCGGCCACTCCCTCGGCCGACGGCGAACAGGTGGCCTTCATCATCCGCGGCGAGGTATTTGTCACCTCGGCCGACTACGCCACCACCAAGCAGATCACCCATACTGCGGCGGCCGAAGCCGACGTCTGCTTCGCCCCCGACGGCCGCACCCTGGCCTATGCCAGCGAACGCAGCGGCAACTGGCAGCTCTACCTGGCCAAGATAGCCCGCAAGGAAGACCCCAACTTTGCCAACGCCACGCTGATCGACGAAGAAGTGCTGCTGCCCTCCACCACCGTGGAGCGCACCATGCCCGCCTTCTCGCCCGACGGTAAGGAGCTGGCCTTTATCGAAGACCGCAACCGCCTGATGGTCCTTAATCTCGAGACGAAGAAGGTACGCCAGATTACCGACGGCTCCACCTGGTACAGCACCGCAGGCGGCTTCAACTACCGCTGGTCGCCCGATGGCAAGTGGTTCGCCCTCGAATTCATCGGCAACGGCCACGACCCCTATACCGACATCGGCCTGGTGAGTGCCGACGGCAAGGGCGAGATCTTCAACCTGACGGGTAGCGGTTATTTCAGTTCTTCGCCCCGCTGGGTGATGGAAGGCAACGCCATCCTCTTCAGCACCGACCGTTATGGTATGCGTAGCCATGCTTCGTGGGGCTCGCTGGAAGACGCCATGCTGGTGTTCCTCAATCAGGACGCCTACGACAAGTTCCGCCTGAGCAAGGAGGACTATGAACTCCAGAAGAAAGAGAAGGACGAGGCCGACAAGGACAAGAAGAAGGAAGACAAGGAGAAAGACGGTGACAAGGACAAGAAGGACAGTGAAAAGAAAGACGACGTGAAAGCCATCGAAGTAGAGCTGGACGGCATCGAGGACCGCATCGTGCGCCTCACGCCCAACTCCTCGCGCCTGGGTGACGCCCTCCTCTCGGCCGACGGCGAAAGCCTCTACTACATGTCGGCCTTCGAAGGCGGTTACGACCTCTGGAAGATGGACTTGCGCAAGCACGACACCAAGATGCTGAAGAAGATGGACGCCGGATGGGCTTCGCTCACGTTGGACAAGAAGGGCGATAACCTTTTCATCCTGAGCGGGCGCAGCATGCAGAAGATGAACACCAAGAGCGACAAGCTGGAGCCTATCACCTATAAGGCAGAGGTGAAGATGGATCTGGCCGAGGAACGTGCCTATATGTTTGACCACGTCTATAAACAGGAGAAGAAGCGTTTCTACAACCTGAACATGCACGGCGTGGATTGGGACAAGATGTCGGCTGCCTATCGCAAGTTCCTGCCCCACATCAACAATAACTACGACTTCGCCGAACTGCTGAGCGAATGGCTGGGCGAACTGAACGTGTCGCACACGGGCGGACGCTATTACCCGTCGCTGGCTACCGATGCCACCGCCAGCCTGGGTCTGCTCTACAGCTGGACCGACCGTGGACAGGGGCTGCTGATAGACGAAGTGGTGGAGAAAGGACCCTTCGACACGGCCCGATCCAAGGTAAAGGCCGGCGACCGCATCGAGAAAATCGATGGGCAGACGCTGGATGCCAAAACCGACATCAGCCAGCTGCTCAACGGCAAGGCGGGCCGCAAGACGCTCGTCTCCTTCTACAGCCCTGCCTCGGGCGAACGCTGGGACGAAGTGGTGAAACCCATCAGCAGCGGTGCCCTGAACGGCCTGCTCTACCAGCGCTGGGTGAAGCAGCGCGCAGCCGACGTGGAACGCTGGTCGGGCGGACGCCTGGGCTACGTACACATCCAGTCGATGGACGACGGCAGTTTCCGTACTATCTATTCGGATATTCTGGGCAAGTATAACAAGTGCGACGGCATCGTTATCGACACTCGCTTCAACGGCGGCGGACGCCTGCACGAAGATATCGAGGTACTGTTCAGCGGAGAGAAATACTTCACACAGGTAGTACGCGGACGCGAAGCCTGTGACATGCCCAGTCGCCGCTGGAACAAGCCCAGCATCATGCTGCAGTGCGAGGCCAACTATTCCAACGCTCACGGCACCCCCTGGGTATATAGCCACCGCAAGCTGGGCAAGCTGGTAGGTGCGCCCGTACCCGGCACTATGACCAGTGTATCGTGGGAAACGCTGCAGGACCGCTCGTTGGTATTCGGTATCCCTGTCATCGGCTACCGCCTGCCCGACGGCTCCTATCTGGAAAACTCGCAACTGGAGCCCGATATCCTGATACTCAACAGTCCCGAGACCATCGTCAAGGGTGAGGACACGCAGCTCAAGACGGCTGTGGACGAGCTGCTGAAGGAAATCGGCAAGTAAAACAAAGACTTTCAGGCACGGATTGCACGGATTTTCACGGACAGACTTCATACGCTTACCCGTGTTTTTCCGTGCAATCTGTGCCTGAAAAGTATCACGCCCTGACACAGTGCTTCCTGAGGGTGTGACACAGTGCTGCGTGAGGAGGTAAGGAAGCACTTCCTGAAGAGGTAACGAAGCACTTCGTCGGATCCCCAGGAAGCACTGCATGAGGACGGCATGAAACCGTATAAAAAGAGGCTGTCTCAAAATTAAAAACAGAGATAAGTTTACTTACAATTTATAAGCTACAACATAAAAACCTCCTGCTTTTAGTCCTATAATTGCAATAAATAAGGGCTAAAGCAGGAGGCTTTTTATTACTAAGTTTCAATCTGTAAGATTATTACTTTTGAATTTCTATTTTGAGACAGCCTCTTCTTTATATATAGAATGATGTACTCGCTTATTTCGCAATGATCAGATAGTAGTTCTTCTTGCCACGCTGAACCAACAGGTATTTGTCGTCCAGCAGGTCGGCAGCAGTGACTACCTGGTCGAAAGCTGTGAGCTTCTCTTTGTTCAGCGAAATGCCACCGCCTTGTACCAGCTTGCGCATCTCGCCTTTCGAAGCGAATACGGCCGCATTTTCAGTAAACAGGTCAACGGCCTTCACACCGGCAGCCAGTGCGTCGCGCGACACTTCGAATTGGGGCACGCCTTCGAAGACGGACAACAGCGTTTGCTCATCCAGCTTCTTCAAAGCCTCGGACGTACCGCCACCGAAGAGGATGGCAGAAGCCTCGACAGCTGCATTGTAGTCTTCCTCGGAGTGTACCATGATGGTCACTTCTTTGGCCAGACGCTTCTGGAGAGCGCGAAGGTGCGGAGCCTGACGGTGTTCTTCAATCAGCGCCTCGATTTCTTCCTTTCCGATGGAAGTGAAAATCTTGATGTATTTCTCGGCATCGGCATCGCTCACGTTCAGCCAGAACTGGTAGAACTTGTAGGGAGACGTATAGTTGGGGTCGAGCCAGATGTTTCCGCTCTCGGTCTTACCGAACTTGCCGCCGTCAGCCTTCGTAATGAGCGGGCAGGTCAGCGCATATACCTCGCCGCCATTGGTACGGCGGATGAGCTCGGCACCTGTCGTGATGTTGCCCCACTGGTCGCTGCCACCCATCTGGAGCTTGCAGTTCTTGGTCTCATACAGGTGGAGGAAGTCGTAGCCCTGCAGCAGCTGGTAGGTGAACTCCGTGAACGAAAGTCCGTCGCGGGCCTCGCCGTTCAGACGTTTCTGCACGCTGTCCTTGGCCATCATGTAGTTCACGGTGATGTGCTTGCCCACCTCACGGGCGAAGTCGAGGAAGGTAAAGTCCTTCATCCAGTCGTAGTTGTTCACCAGTTCGGCATGGTTGGGAGCATCGGAGTCAAAGTCCAGGAACTTGCTCAACTGCTTCTTGATGCACTCCTGATTGTGGCGCAGAGTCGCTTCGTCGAGCAGATTGCGCTCCTGCGACTTGCCCGAAGGGTCACCGATCATACCCGTAGCGCCACCGATCAGCGCCAGAGGCTTGTGGCCGCAACGCTGGAAATGACGCAGAATCATCACACCGCACAAGTGTCCGATGTGCAAAGAATCGGCTGTAGGGTCGATACCCAGATAAGCCGTTACCATTTCTCCTTTGGACAATAACTCTTCCGTTCCCGGCATCATCGTGTGGAGCATGCCACGCCATCTTAATTCTTCTACAAAATTCATCGAATGATATATAGTTTAATGATTTATTTATAGTTATAACTGCCGCAAAAGTACGACCTTTCTTCGAAGATACAAAACTTAATGTCCAAAAAAGACACTCCGCACGTTGCGGGAAACCGTTTCCGCCAGTTCGCCGCACGTCACGCCGCGCACGAGGGCCGCCCGTTCGTACAGGTCGGCAATGGGCACGTCGCTCTCGTCCGTCTCCAGGAACAGGCGGTCGGCCGGCATCCGGCGCAAGGCTTCCTCCTGATAATGGGCGCCGAAAGACAGGTACAGGCCGTGGCGCACGAGGTCCTGGGCCAGCTGCGCCTTGCCGCGGAAGCCGTGGACAATCCAGGGAACACGGGGCTGCAGCTCCCTCTTCAAGGCCAGCAGTTCGGCGGCAGCCTTCACCAGATGGAGCACCAGCGGCTTTCCTGCGGCTTCGGCCACACGGGCCTGATAGCGAAGCGCGTCTGTCTGGCTATCCAAAGGCACTGCCACGAGCTTGTCCAATCCGGCTTCGCCCACCGCCAGCACGCGCGGATGGCGCACCAATGCCTCAAAATGTGCCTTGAACGCAGCATCCGCCCAGTCGTACTCCTCCAGCCGCCAGGGATGAATGCCGACGGCATACCAGTCCCCTTCCTGCGGACAGAAAGCGTCGGGCTGGCAGCAGACAATGGCTTCGCCCGGTACGGACGGCAGCCGGTGGGTATGGATGTCTATGGGATAAAAAGGCATGGAATCTTCGGTTTAAGGAACGGGATCATAGCCCGACCCTCCCCAGGGATGACAGCGCAGGATGCGCCTGACGGCCAGATACAGTCCCTTAATGGGACCGTGCTTCTTCAGCGCCTCAACGGCATACTGCGAGCACGTGGGCGTAAAACGGCAGGAAGGGGGAGTCAGCGGGGAGATGCACCGCTGATAGAAGTAAATGGGGAGCAGCAGCAGGTATGTCAGCACCTTTCTGATCATTCGGCAGACGGGGCCGGCTGACCGGCCGAAACCTTTTCGACAATACGCACCAGGGCGATTTTCATTTTTTCCGCTATCACCGTCGAATCAACCAGCTCGTCGGACAGATAGATAAAGGCAAGGGCCAGACGCAAATCCTTCTCCGCCAGCGCCTCCAGCAGAGGCTGTTTGTTCAGGCGGTAGGCCTCACGGATCTGCCGCTTCACGCGGTTGCGCTTCACAGCCCGCTTGAAGCGACGCTTGGACACGCTGACCAGCAGAGAAGCCTGCACGTTGAGTTCCTCTACCGGCAGCCACACTACCCGCAAAGGAAAAATAGAGAAGGAACGCGAGCCTCCCGCGAACAACTTCTCTATTATCTTTTTTCGGCTCAGCCTCTCGGGCTTACGTAAACGGTTCACTATTCTTTATTGTTCTCCTTGATAAACATGTCGAGGGCGGCAGTCATCGACGGAGCCTTCACACTGGGAGCTTCCAGGTCGAGACGCAGACCGGCATCGCGTACGGCCTGTGCCGTAGTCGACCCGAAGGTACCGATCTTGATATCCTTCTGCTCGAAGTTAGGGAAGTTCTTCTGCAAGGAAGATACTCCGGCCGGACTGAAGAACACCAGCATGTCGTAGTCGAAGACCTCACCCGGCTGGAAGTCGTTGCTCACCGTGCGATACATGACGGCCTCGTCATGCTGAATCTTGTTCTTGTCCAATGCATTCTTGATTTCATCGGTATGCACGTCCGACATCGGCACCAGATACTTCTCGGTCTTATGTTTCAGGATGGCCGGCAGCAAATCGTCGAACTTGCCTGTCTGTCCGAAGAAAATCTTACGCTTGCGATACTGCACATACTTCTGGATATAAAGGGCGATGGCCTCCGTTACACAGAAGTACTTCATCGTTTCGGGAATGGTCACACGCAACTCCGCACACAGATGGAAGAAATGATCAATGGCATGACGGGAAGTGAAAATAACAGCCGTATGATCCAGAATAGAGATCTTCTGCTGTCTGAACTCTTTTGCTGAAACACTCTCCACTTTAATGAACGGGCGAAAATCTATTTTCACTCCGTATTTTTCTGCTATGTCGTAATATGGAGACTTTTCGGAGGCCGGCTTCGGCTGCGACACAAGCACTTTTTTAATTTTCAACGTCCTAAAAATTTATTGTTAAATAATCATTTAACTGCACCAAACCGCTGTACAACATCATACAGGGCATGATTTCAAGGGCACAAAAGTACAAAATTAAAAGCAAACTGCCGAACAAATTATAACAAAAAAGCTTTATCCACTTATAAAACATCAATATTTTAACCAATCCGAGTAAAACAAGCCCGATGATAACAGAAATTTGCAGCGACAGATGAAGGTAAACAATGACCAGAATGGACAGGAACAAACCAAAGCCCAAATAATAGAGAAGGGTTGAATAGGACTCCATCCAGAAAGAGACCGCATTCTTGTTGAAAAAAATCCATCCCAAGAAAGAGTAGAGCAACCATTTGACAAACAAATAGACGACACAAATGCCTACGTAAGCACCCAGCAGCCAAAATGAAGGAAAACGTTCTATCCACTCCGGCATCAGACTGCCCGAACAGACAAATAGAAACAATCCCGACAAGACGCACATCTGCAACAGCAACAACAACAGGTAACGCATGTCTGTACCGGTGGAAGTGGCAAAGATACTGGCACGCTCGCGATGCATGATGAAGTCGTGACCCAACTGCAACAGGAACTTGTGACTGTGCGACAAAACATAGGACGAGAGGAAGAAGCAACACAGCAGCACCAGCGCGACACAGTCGTCGCGCTCCGGCGAATAAGGCAACGGAATGCCCACATCGGCCGCCCCGGCCACCAAAGTCTGCAACCAAGCTCCCAACATCATCATAAAGCCGCAAACTTACGGATCGAAACGTCCCACAACGGAGTGGACTGTACCAGTTCCCAAGCCTCCTGTGCCGTACGGGCCACCCGCCAGATATCCATGTGACGGGCTCCCATGAAATGTTCTTCCGCCGCCCGACCGAACATCTCGAGCAAGGGATCATAGTAGCCCTTCACATTCAGGATGACAATGGGCTTCAGATATAGGCCCAGCTGTTTCCAGGTGATGACCTCGAGCAGCTCTTCCAACGTGCCGCATCCGCCGGGCAAAGCGATGACAGCATCGCTCAGGTCGGCCATCTTCTGCTTGCGCTCGTGCATGGTGTCCACCTCGATCAGCTCAGTCAGTCCCTTGTGGTGCCAGCCTTGCTCCACCATGAAGCGGGGAATGACACCCGTCACCCGGCCACCGGCAGCCAGCGCGGCGTCGGAAACGGCAGCCATCAGGCCCATGTTTCCGGCCCCGTTGACCACGCGGACACCCGAACGGGCCAGCAACGTTCCCAGCTCGCGGGCCGTCTCAAAATATATAGAATCTATCTTGGTGCTCGAAGCACTGTAGACGCAAACGGAGTTTATTTTGTTCATCTTGGCGATACGGATTGGTTTTGCAGGCAAAGGTACATGATTTCAGTCAGAAAAGCGCGCTTATGGACAAAAAAACGAGGAGGGCGTACCATCATTCACTCTGTCCTGGCACACCCTCCTCGCAGCTAACAGCCCTTTCGGATTAAAGTCCGAAAGCAGCCTTCACCTTATCGATATAGTCGAGCTTCTCCCACGTGAAGAGCTCTACCGTAACGTCCTTGTTGCCTTCGTAGCGGCTCTTGAAGTGCTTGGTCACCACCTGCGGCTCACGACCCATGTGACCGTAGGCAGCCGTTTCCTGATAAATAGGATTACGCAGCTTCAGACGGTCCTCGATAGCCTTGGGACGGAGGTCAAACAGCTCGTCAATCTTGCGGGCGATCTCGCCGTCGCTCATATTCACATGGCTGCGTCCGTACGTATTGACGTAGATATTGATGGGACGAGCCACACCGATGGCATAGCTCACCTGCACCAGTATCTCGTCGGCCACACCGGCAGCCACGAGGTTCTTGGCAATGTGGCGGGCGGCATAGGCAGCTGAACGGTCGACCTTCGAGGGGTCCTTGCCGGAGAAAGCACCACCTCCATGTGCACCCTTGCCACCGTAGGTATCAACAATGATTTTGCGCCCTGTCAGGCCGGTATCGCCATGAGGGCCGCCAATCACGAACTTGCCGGTGGGGTTGACATGGTACTTGATGTCGTCGTTGAACAGGGCTAGCACCTTCGGAGCATGGATGGAAGCGATGACACGCGGCATCAGCGTATTAATGACATCGTAACGGATAATGGCCAGCATCTCTTCATCTGCTTTCAGCTGTGCTTCCTCGGTATCATCAGCCGGCTGGATGAAGTCGTCGTGCTGCGTGGAAACAACGATGGTATCGATGCGCACGGGCGTTCCGTTGTCGTCGTATTCGATGGTCACCTGACTCTTGGCATCGGGGCGCAGGTAGGTCATCTGCTTTCCTTCGCGACGGATGTCGGCCAGCACCTGGAGGATGCGGTGTGCCAGGTCGAGCGAGAGCGGCATGTAGTTTTCGGTCTCATTGGTAGCATAGCCAAACATCATACCCTGGTCGCCTGCACCCTGCTCCATGGGGTCCTGACGCTCCACACCGCGGTTGATGTCGGGGCTCTGCTCGTGGATGGCGCTCAGCACACCGCACGAATTGCTCTCAAACATGTATTCGCCTTTCGTATAGCCAATCTTCTTGATGACCTCGCGGGCAATGAGCTGGAGGTCTACGTAGGCCTTGGTCTTCACTTCACCGGCCAGCACCACCTGTCCCGTAGTCACCAGCGTTTCGCAAGCGACCTTCGAACTGGGGTCATAGGCCAGCAGTTTGTCAAGTACAGCGTCCGATATTTGGTCGGCCACTTTGTCGGGGTGTCCTTCAGACACCGATTCGGATGTAAACAAGTATCCCATTTCAATAACGATTAAGTAATTAATAAAACAAAGTTTGAATGGGAAAGTTCAGCGAGTAGAAGTATCGGCGCACAAGGCCGTACGTTTCAGAAAAGTATGTGTTTTAGCATTTTTTTCTGTGGTTGCAAGCTACTCAAATCTTTCCACATGGTTATTTCGGGCGCAAAGATACGAAGAAATCCCGTTCGGCGGCCATTCTTTAACGATATTTTTCCTTCAGCAGCCGATTCACTCCTCCGAACTTTGCCACGAAGAACGGTCGTCCGTACCGAATTATACGACCTCGGGAGCTATTTCGGCCAGCGGCTGCATCACAAAATCGCGCAGGTGCATCAGCGGATGGGGCAGCGTCAGGCGGGGGTGGTTCAGGGTGACAGGCTCCCCTTCGGAGGTGAAGCAGAGCAGCAGGTCGATGTCGATGATGCGGTCGTGATACACGCCGTCCGCCGACTTGGCCGTGCGCCCCAGCTCGCGCTCGATGGCCTGGGTAGCATCCAATACCTGCAAGGGAGACAGCGGCGTCTCGACCCGGCAGGCGGCGTTCAGGAAGCTGTTGGCCGAATTGAAGCCCCAAGGGGCCGTTGCATAAAAAGCGGACAGGGAGGTGACTCTCCCTATCCGCTCTTCTATCTTCTGCACGGCATCGCGGAGGTTCTGCTCCTTGTTGCCGAGGTTGGTACCCAACCCTAAAAAGTACACAAATGAAGTATGAAGAATGAAGAATGATGAAGCATTTCCTTGCGATGCAGAGGCCATAGGGTTATCTATTTCTTCGCTCACAAACTCTTTCTCTGAGAATTCTTCATTCTTCATTCTTCGTTCTTCATTAGATCAGTTTACTTGTCCGTAATCAGCATGGCATCGCCATAGGTACCGAAGCGGTAGCCTTCCTTCAGAGCCACGTCGTAGGCGTTCATCACCTGCTCGTATCCGCCGAAAGCGGCCACAATCATCAGCAGCGTGGAGAGCGGCATGTGGAAGTTGGACACCATCGCATTGGCCACGGTGAAGTCGTAGGGCGGGAAGATGAACTTGTTCGTCCAGCCGTCGTAGGTCTTCAGATGGCCGTCGGTGCTGACGGTGCTCTCGATGGCACGCATCACCGTCGTACCTACCGCGCACACCTGCTTGTTCAGGTCCTTGGCACGGTTGACGATGTTGACGGCTTCCTGGTCCACAATCATTTGCTCGGAGTCGGTCTTGTGCTTCGTCAGGTCTTCCACGTCGATTTCACGGAAGTTGCCCAGGCCGGCATGCAGGGTGATGAACGCAAAGTCGATACCCTTGATCTCCATGCGCTTCATCAGCTCGCGGCTGAAGTGCAGGTTGGCCGTAGGAGCCGTTACGGCACCTTCGTGGCGGGCAAAGATGGACTGGAAGCGTTCGGCATCCTCGGGCTCTACGGGGCGGTTGATGATGCTGTGGGGCAGCGGCGTCTCGCCCAGGGCATAGAGGGCCTTCTTGAATTCATCGTGCGGACCGTCGTAGAGGAAACGCAGCGTACGTCCGCGCGAAGTGGTGTTGTCGATGACTTCGGCCACCATCGAGTCGTCGTCGCCGAAGTAGAGCTTGTTGCCGATACGTATCTTGCGGGCAGGGTCGACGAGCACGTCCCACAAGCGCAGTTCTTCATTCAGCTCGCGCAGCAGGAACACCTCGATGCGGGCACCGGTCTTTTCCTTGTTGCCATACAGGCGGGCGGGAAAAACCTTGGTGTCGTTGAAGACAAACACATCCTTGTCGTCGAAATAGTCCAGTATTTCCTTGAACACCCGATGTTCTATCTCCCCTGTCTTGCGGTGCAGCACCATCAGGCGCGACTCATCCCTGTACTTGGTGGGATGCAGAGCTATCCTCTCTTCAGGAAGCTTGAATTTGAATTGCGACAGTTTCATATCTTTCCTTTCTTTTATATAGATTGTTTTTATTGTTCTTCTTCCGTCTCTATCTCCTGCGCGTCGATCCACTCCCTGAAATCCAGCGGATTGAGGCAGTCCTCTATGCGGACGTCGCCCACGCGCGTACGCTCCAGGGCCGTCAGATGGGCACCGCTGTCCAGCGCCTCGCCGATGTCGCGGGCCAGGGCACGGATGTAGGTGCCCTTGCTGCACACCACGCGCACCTTTATCTCGGGCAGGTTGCACTCCAGCAGCTCAATCTCGTCGATGACGAGCAGCTTGGGCTTCAGCTCCACGTCCTCGCCCTTGCGTGCCAGGTCGTAGGCGCGCTTGCCGTTCACCATGCAGGCTGAGAAGGCAGGGGGCACCTGCTGTATCTCGCCGACGAAGCGCTTCAGCGTCTCCTCCACCAGCTCGCGGGTGATGTGCTCCGTGGGATAGACGGCGTCTATCTCGTGCTCCAGGTCATAGGAAGGGGTCGTGGCGCCCAGCCGGATGGTGGCGACGTACTCCTTCGTGTGGTACTGGAACTCTTCTATCCGCTTCGTTGCCTTGCCCGTACACACAATCATGACGCCCGTAGCCAGGGGGTCGAGCGTGCCGGCATGGCCCACTTTCAACTTCTTCACGCCCAGCCGCCGGCAGATGTGGTAGCGCACGTGGCCCACTACCTTGAACGATGTCCAGCCCAACGGCTTGTTCAGGTATAAGACTTCTCCTTTCTTAAAATTCATCATCTATCTTTATAAGACCTCCAGCGAGTGTCCACACAGCAACATAATTATGATCAATCCTCCTACAATAATCCGATACCAGCCAAAAGCTTTGAATCCATATTTGGTAACAAAACTGATAAAGAATTTGATAGCCAATAATGCGACTATAAATGCAACCACGTTACCTATAAGCAAAGCAGACAAATTATTGACCAGAATCTCGGTTCCTCCATCCAAAAACAATTTCAAGACTTTATAAGCCGTTGCCGCAAACATTGTAGGGACAGCCAAAAAAAACGAAAACTCTGCTGCATCTTTACGCGTCAGCTTTTGGGACATACCACCTACAATCGTAGCCATAGAACGAGAAACTCCGGGTATCATCGCTATACACTGAAACAAACCGATAAAGAAGGCTCGCTTTTCCGTCACTTCCGTCTTCTCACTGCCCTTGGAGAAGATACGGTCACAAAATAGCATGAAAATGCCCCCTATCACAAGCATTACAGCTACAACTACCACACTTTCAAGCATCGCATCTATTTTGTCACTGAACAGAAAACCTAAAACAGCAGCCGGTATAAAAGCTACAAGTAACTTCCAATAAAAATCAAATTTATGCAGAAAGCGTTGTAGAGAAGACGCACCTTGCGGAGCAGGCGTATGGTTCAGACGAAAGAAACGCTTCCAATACAAACATACGACCGAAAGAATGGCGCCAAATTGTATAATTACAGTAAAAGCCTTCACAAACTCTGTGCTCTCCACTCCCAACATATTCTGTGTTATAATCATATGTCCAGTAGAAGAAACAGGCAAAAATTCCGTCAATCCTTCCACTACAGCAATAATTATTGCCTCCCATGTAGTCAAATCACCCATATTGTTTATCTATTCAATTTATGTTATTCTTCTTCTGAAACATTTTCATCCTTGGGGCGACGCAACACGCCATAAATCATGAACAGGAAGCCCACCAGGCACACTACAGGAGCTACCTTGATGCGGCGCACACTGAAGATATCGGGCTCGAAGTGCGTCGGCGTGGATGAAGGGCCCGTCATCAGCACAAAGCCGATGATGACCACCAGCATACCCACGGCCAGCAGAATGAAATTGGTCTTGTCGAAAGCAAACTTTTTCTTATCCATATCTCTATATTCAATTGTTTTTATTGTCCAACCTGTGTCAAATCCGATAAAGCGCACCGGCCTTCATGCGCAGATACTTGTTGACCGAAAAGAAGGCACAGAGCCACGTGATGAGCACGCCGAACGCCAGCACAGCCACCGACACCAGCAGCATGACTTCGGGCGTGATGACCTTGATCAGTTCGGGTTCCTGCTCCACCAGCCAGGTGGCCGCCGCCCACAACAGCCCGTCGGCCAGGCCGGCCGCGAGTACCCCTATCCAGAAGTTGCGGCGCAGGAACGGACGGCGGATGAAACTCCAGCTCGCCCCCACCAGCTTCATGGTGTGTATCAGGAAGCGCTTGGAGTAGATGCTCAGGCGTATCATGTTGTTGATCAGCGCGAAGGATATCATGGTCAGTATCACCGCCAGCCCCAGCAGCAGGAAGCTGATCTTGCGGATGTTGTCGTTCACCGCGTCTACCAGCTCCTTCTGGTAGAGCACGTCCTGTATATCGGTGTTCTTCCGTATCTGCTTCTCGATTTTGGCGATGCTGTCCGCGTTGGCGTAGTCGGACTTCAACTTCACTTCGATGGAGGCCGAGAAGGGATTGTAGCCCAGAAACTCCTGCGGGTCGGTACCCATCGCCTCGGTCTGTTCCTCAAGGGCCTGCTTCTTGGAGATGTATTCGGTGCTCTTCACGAACGGCTCACCGTTCAGGCTCTTCTGCAGGCGCAGGATGTCGCGCTCCTTCATGTCGTCGCTGATGACGATGGAGAAGTTGATGTTCTCCTTGACATACACCGACAGGTTGCGGGCGGCCAGCACGAAGAACACGACCAGGCCCAGCAGCAGCAACACCAGCGTGGTGCTGATGCACGAGGTGACGAACTGCATGTCGAACAACGGCGACTGGGGAGAGGTGGGTCTGGATTTCATAATTTCTTCTTTCTGAATACGTAAATCATGGAACTGCTGCGGTCCTTGCGCACCAGCGAGCTCAGCCAGGCCAGTGTGCCCGTCAGCAGGCCGCGCACGAAGGCGCACGAACGGCGCATGTGGCGCTCGGTGAGCATCGACACGTAGAAGGCATCGAACGGCATGGGGTAGCGGGCCGACAGGATGAAGCCGTGCTTCGAGGCCAGCTGCTGCATGGTGGCGGGCGTGAAGTGCCACAGGTGGCGGGGCACATCGTAGGCGGCCCAGTAGGCACCATACTTGCGGGCGTCGTAGGACGAGCAGTTGGGCACGGCCACGATGAGCACACCCTTGTCGGTGAGCAGGCGGCGCAGCGTCTCCCACGTCTCGTTCAGATGCTCCAGATGCTCCATCACGTGCCACAGGGTAATGACGTCGAAGCTGTCGTCGGCATAGCTGCCCAGCTCCGTGTCGGGGCGTACCTGCAGGCCGAAGTGGGCGAGGGCAAACTCACGGGCGGGGGCACTCTTCTCCACCGCCTCCACCTGCCAGCCCAGCCGCTGCATGGTGTCGGCAAAGTAGCCCGTCCCCGTCCCGATGTCCAGCAGGCGGCCTTCGCGGCGGTGTGCCTCGCTGCTCACCAGCCGTGCCTTGCGCTTCAGCATGTAGCGGCGCACCCAGTGGTACACCCGGTTCATCAGCCCCTTGCGGGTATCCGAATGCGAGATGTAGTCGGGCGTCTCGTAGTAGCGGCCTATCTCCGCCTCCACGGGGAAGTCCTGGGTGAACAGGAAGCCGCAGTCGGCACAACGGCACAGGTGGAACGCCTCACCCGTGGCATAATGGTCCACGCACGTCAGCGTTCGCTCCAGATGGGTTCCGCCACACAACGGACAGGTTTTTATAGTGAGTGTATTCATCGACAATTCCGGCCTAAGGCGGCGCATCCGCGAACAGCCGGGACACAGCACACCTAAATTTGGTGCAAAATAACAAATAAAAAGTGATTTACAGGCCGTTTGTTAAGGAGATTTAAGACATGCGCGTGCCCGAAGAACGCTTCCGGGCAGCCTCCGCGCCGCAGTGCTCCGCGACGTTCCCATGCAGTGCTTCCTGACCCTCTGACGAAGTGCTTCGTCACCCCCTCAGGAAGTGCTTCGTGACACCCTCAGGAAGCACTGTGTCGCACCCTCACGAAGCACCGTGTCGCAGGGGCCCGTCGGGAAGCCTCCGGCAGCCTCCACCGCCCCACCGCAGGAAAAGCATGGCTTTCCTCACTGGAAAACATTGCTTTCTTTGCCCCGAAACATTGCTTCTTCGGAGGGAAAACATACTTTGTTCGGAGGCGGAACATCGGCGCATTTGGGGCAAGGCAATGCCGCCCGACGGACAGAAACCGCCCCAAAGTGTCCGCCAAAAGCGGACACCTGTTCGATATCGGACACGGGCGGCAATACAATAAACACTGATTTTCAATCGTTTATAGTTTTGGCACGGCATTTGAATATCTATAGGCGGATGGACGCCCCAGAAAAAAAGAAGCCCGACGGTGCAACTTTTCCTTCCGCGGACAACGTCTAACCAATAGAACGAACATTGAAAACAAGAACCCTTTAAAAGAACAACATTATGAAAACTATGAACGTATTCAAAGCATTGGCATTCGCCGCCCTCACCCTGGTAAGTATCCTCAACACCCAAGCCCTGGCACAGGAGAACTTCATCACCAACGAAGAAGTGAAGAACAACCTCGTCGTATCGAAGACCATCTACAAGCAGGACGGCAACTATCTGTACAACCACCTGCACTACGAGTTTGCCTACGACGACCAGAACCGCCTCGTCAGCAAGACGGCCACCAAATGGGACGGCACGGCAGACAAGTGGGTCCCCTACTTCCAGATGACCTACCGCTACGAGGTCGGTGAAGTGGTGATGAGCTACGCCCTCTGGAACGAAGCAGACCAGAGCTACAACAAAGACGTAAAGCAGACCATCTACGAGCTGGACAAAGACAACGTACCCGTAGCCTGCCGCCAGGCAACGGAAGCCCCCGCGCTGATGGCCGAACGCCGCTGAACGGCCGACGGCGACTGTTAAACTCGCCCCATCGTTTCCGGGGAGCGGCAAAATGGTGTACTTTTGCATCCAGCTAACCCCTTAGAACCCGCACCCACATGAAGACAACGGCTCCGTTCCTCGGAAACGAACGCACCCCGTCCGGCAGAATGGACGAGATAGACTACCTGAAATGCGTCTGCATCCTGCTGATGGTAGTCTTCCACCTGGCCTACATCGGCGACAAGTATCCCTACGCCAAGCTGGTGGTCTATACCTTCCACATGCCTGTCTTCCTGCTCATCTCGGGCTACCTGACCCACATCGGCAAGCCAGCCAGGCAGTTCCTGCGGAAATATCTGTGGATTTTCATCCCCTATGCCGTGATGGAGACGGGCTATGCGGTGGCTTCCAGCCTGCTGCCCGTGCGCCAGGGACTGGAGGAGCTGAGCCTGCCCGCCGTGGTCGAAGCGCTCTTCGTCTCGCCCGTGGGGCCCTACTGGTACCTGCACACGCTGATACTCTGCGCCCTGCTCTATTATGCCGTCTTCCGCCTGGTGCGGGGGCAGACCATTACCCGCTTCATCCTCCTCGGACTCTGCTTCTACGGGCTGGCACGCCTGCATCTGCTGGCCTTCGAGAACGCCGCCTACTTCCTGGGCGGATGCATACTGGCACAGAGCGGCGTACTGCTGAACCGCTTCTTCCGTCCGTCGCTATGGGCCGCCGCACCGCTCATCCTGCTGTGCGCCGTGCCCGAAAACCTGTCGCGCGGCACGCTGGCCGGAGTCCTCATCACCTATCTGGCCGCCTGTCTGCTGCTCCGCTTCTATCCCCTGCTGACGCCCCGCCTCCGCCGGGGCAGCCTGTACATCGGACGCCACACGCTGGCCATCCTGCTCTTTTCGCCTATCTTCACCATGCTGGCCAAGGGCTACCTACCCCTGCTGGCCTTCGACCCTACGGGCATGCTGTTCCTGACGACAGCCACCGCCCTGGCTGTGGGCGGCAGCCTCGTCATCGAACAAGCTATTTACCGGTTGGGGCTTTCGCGCTATTTTTTCGGAAAATAAAGACTACTTGCGGCCTGCCGCAAAGAACTTCCACACCAGCGCGCTGCACGCAGCACCCACAAACGGAGCTACGATGAAGAGCCAGAGCTGTGAAAGTGCCTGTCCGCCTTCGAGCAAAGCGGGACCGATGCTTCGGGCCGGATTGACCGACGTGCCTGTAATGGGAATGCAGACGATGTGGATGAGCACCAGCGTCAAGCCAATGGCCAGACCGGCCAAATTGCCCGCTCCACCCTTTTCGTCGGTCGAGCCAAGCACTACCAGCACAAAAATAAAGGTAAACACGGCTTCGGCAATAAACGCTTGCCCCGTCTCACCAAGATCAAAGGTATTGGAGCCGGTAGCTGTGGGACCATCAAATGTTCCTGACGATGTCAGCAACGCCAATATGAATGAACCGATGATGGCTCCTATCACCTGGAAAATCATATACATCGAGGCATCCCGGCTGCTCATGCGTCCCGACATCCACACCCCCAGCGTGATGGCAGGATTGATGTGGCATCCCGAAATACTTCCAATCGTATAGGCCATGGCCACTACGGACAAGCCGAAAGCCAAGGCTACTCCCAAAGTTCCTACTCCGGCACCTACGGTGTCGGCTGCACTACCTGCGAATACGGCGCTTCCGCATCCCATCAAGACAAGCACCATCGTGCCTATCATCTCTGCCAGATACTTTCTCATACACTTCGATTTTAAGGGGTTAGACATATTTTTCCAAGAATAAATCCCTTAAATATAAGAAATTTCCTGATAACCAGACACAAAGGAAATGCACTTTAACATTCCTATTTTCTTGAATTGTAACGAATTATAACCACGCAAAAGAGGTAGCGGGGAGTACAGGCCGGAAAGCCTTTTTAGAGGAAAATGTTTCTATGTTTGAAACATAGGGGGCTTATGTTTGAAACATAGACCCCGAATGTTTGAAACATAAGCCCCTTGGGATTGAAACCCATCTTTTCACGGCTTCGGGACCAACAGCCCGAGAAACCGCTTATTTGTAAAATTTGTTCATCGAACAACTTCTTCGCCCAACAGCGTGGCCGAGCTGGAGCCGGTTATCCGAACCATTACCCGGTCGCCCACGCGGTGCGTACCACGGTCGAACACCACCACGCGGTTCTGCTCCGTGCGGCCGAAAAGCTGGTCGCGGCTGCGCTTCGACACGCCCTCGACCAGCACCTCATAAGTCTTACCCACGCAACGCGCGTTGGCTTCGGCCGACAGGCGGTTCTGCAGGGCGATGATTTCGTTCAGACGACGGATTTTCACCTCTTCGGGGATATCATCGGGCAGGTGCTTGGAGGCATAGGTGCCGGGACGCTCGGAGTACTTGAACATGAAGGCGGAGTCGTAGGCGCATTCCTCCATCAGCGAAAGCGACATCCGGTGGTCTTCCTCCGTCTCGCTGTGGAAGCCGCTGAAGATGTCGGTCGAAAGGCCGCAGTCGGGAATGATGCGGCGGATGGCGGCCACACGCTCCAGGTACCACTCGCGGTCGTACTTGCGGTTCATCAGCTTCAGGATGCGGCTGCTACCGCTCTGCACGGGCAGGTGGATGTGGCGGCACACGTTGGGCTCTTCGGCGATGACGTGCAGCGTCTCGTCGCTCATGTCCTTGGGATGCGAGGTGGTGAAGCGGATACGCATCGAAGGAGCAGCCTGTGCCACGGTGCGCAGCAGCATGGGGAAGGTGACGACTTCGCCGTCGGGTCGCTCGAAGCGGTAGGAGTTGACGTTCTGCCCCAGCAGGGTCACTTCCTTGTAGCCTTTCTGCTGCAGGTCGGCCACCTCGCGCAGGATGCTTTCCACGTCGCGGCTGCGCTCACGTCCGCGGGTGTAGGGCACGATGCAATAGGTGCAGAAGTTGTTGCACCCGCGCATGATGGACACGAAGCCCGAGATATGGTTGCCGCAGATGCGCGAGGGGATGACGTCGCGATAAGTTTCCGTGGTCGAAAGCTCCACGTTGATGGCCTTCTCGCCCGCCTCGACGGAGGCAATCAGCTCGGGCAACGTCAGGTAGGCGTCGGGGCCTACCACGAGATCCACGTGATGGTGGGCGATGAGGTCGTCCTTCACGCGCTCGGCCATGCAGCCCAGGACGCCCACAATGAGGTGCGGCCGCTTCTTCTTGAGCGAATGGAAGAACTCCAGGCGGTTCAGTATCTTCTGCTCGGCGTTGTCGCGGATGGAGCAGGTGTTCATGAACACCGCGTCGGCCTCGTCCAGCGTTTCAGCCATATTGTACCCTGCCATCTGCATCACAGAGGCAATCACTTCACTGTCGGCCACGTTCATCTGGCAGCCGTACGTCTCGATAAACAGTTTCTTTTCGCTGTCGGTAGTTGCAGATTTAAAGTCTGCTCCCATCTTCTTTTCCATATAATATAGGTATAATCGTTAATTCAAGCGGCAAAGATAGTGCAAACCGGGGGAAGTACAAAAATGGAGACATAGTTTTCAGCGCTTTACCCCTTCCCTGCCATCCCTCAAGACATCCGACACCAACCCGCGCCCGACGACCTCCCCGACGGCAACTTTCCTGACGAAGCCTCCGGCTCCCCAGTTGCCCGAATCATTCTCCCCAACTGCAAAATAACTTTTTCCCCATTGGAGAAAAATCTGAAACTGCTCCAAACCACCTGTCCGTGTGCCCACACAAGCCGATTTACCCCACTATTCCTCCTTAAAAAGTTAATTATCATTAAACGAATGAACAATAATGAAAATGCATTTGGATGTATTCGACAAAATTTACATTTTTGTACTTGAAAAAAAACATTAGATTTTTTCATAGTTAAGGTTTAGGTTAAAAAAATAAGGGGAGCTGTGAAGCTGCCCTTTTTTATTGCCGTTTTTATTGGCTACAATCAGATTATTTGGTTACCTTTGGCGGTGGAATAAACACAACCTGAGTATGGAAGACATCTTAAAGTTTCTGCTGGTGGCAGGCATCATCATCATCGGTTTCGTCAGACAAGCCAGGAAGGAAGCCCGGCATGCGGCCTCTCCTTCCACGGACGAAAACGACATGCCCTTTCCCCACGAAACCCGTCCGCTTCCAGAAAACTGGGAAGGAATCCCCATCCCTCCCCCTGCTCCACAACCCAAACCGACACAATCCAAAGGCAACAAACGCAAACAGGCGCCCCAGCCCTTCATCCCGAAAGGCCGTGCAGACAACGACCTTCACCGAAGCACACACCCCGACGGGCGCAAACAGACGGAACACCCGACCGAACCTGAAAACACCGCCGCCGATATCGACATCCGGTCGGCCGAAGAAGTACGCCGGGGCATCATCTGGGCAGAAATATTGAAAAGGAAATACTAAAACAACATTTTAAAGATAGTAACGATAAAGAATTATGGCATTCAATTACATCTCAGCAGAAGAAGCTGCAAGCCTGATCAAACATGGCTACAACATTGGTTTGAGCGGATTTACTCCCGCAGGAACTGCAAAGGCAGTCACACACGCCCTGGCCGGCATTGCCGAAGCCGAGCATGCTAAAGGAAACCCCTTCCAGGTAGGAATCTTCACCGGCGCATCGACCGGCGACGCCTGCGACGGCATCCTCTCGCGCGTGAAAGCCATCCGCTACCGTGCTCCCTATACCACCAACAAAGACTTCCGTACGGCCGTCAACAACGGCGAAATCGCCTACAACGACATCCACCTCTCACAGATGGCACAGGAACTGCGCTACGGATTCATGGGCAAAGTGGACGTAGCCATTATCGAAGCCTGCGAACTGACCGAGGACGGTAAAATCTACCTGACGGCTGCCGGCGGTATCTCGCCCACCATCTGCCGCCTGGCCGACAAAATCATCGTCGAACTGAACGCCGCCCACAGCAAGGCTGCCATGGGTCTGCACGACGTGTACGAACCCCTCGACCCGCCTTACCGTCGCGAGATTCCCATCACCAAGCCCAACGACCGCATCGGCCTGCCCTACATCCAGGTAGACCCGAAGAAGATTGTAGGCGTGGTAGAGACCAACTGGCCCGATGAAGCCCGCTCGTTCTCGGCTGCCGACCCCGTGACCGACAAGATCGGACAGAACGTGGCCGACTTCCTGGTACACGACATGAAGCGCGGCATCATCCCGCAGAGCTTCCTGCCCCTGCAGAGCGGTGTGGGCAACATCGCCAACGCCGTACTGGGCGCCCTGGGACGCGACACCACCATCCCCGCTTTCGATGTCTACACGGAAGTGATTCAGAACTCTGTCATCGGCCTCATCCGCGACGGCCGCGTGAAGTTCGCTTCCGGCTGTTCGCTCACCGTGACCAACGACTGCCTGCAGGGCGTATACGATGACATGGACTTCTTCCGCGACAAGCTGGTACTCCGCCCGTCGGAAATCTCCAACAGCCCCGAGGTGATCCGCCGCCTGGGTGTCATCTCCATCAACACCGCCATCGAGGCCGACATCTACGGCAACGTCAACTCCACCCACATCGGCGGTACCAAGATGATGAACGGCATCGGCGGCAGCGGCGACTTTACCCGCAACGCCTATATCTCGATTTTCACCTGTCCGTCCGTTACGAAGGAAGGCAAAATCAGCGCCATCGTGCCGATGGTATCGCACGCCGACCACAGCGAACACGACGTCAACATCATCGTCACCGAACAGGGTGTGGCCGACCTGCGTGGCAAGAGCCCGAAGGAACGTGCACAGCTCATCATCGAGAACTGCGTTCACCCCGACTACAAGAACATCCTGTGGGATTACCTGAAGCTGACCGACGGCAAGTCGCAGACTCCGCACGCCATCCGTGCCGCACTGGGCCTGCACGCCGAACTGGCCAAGAGCGGCGACATGCGCAACGTGGACTGGGCACAATATAAGTAATGAGTAACAGGCCGAAGCTACAGGCAGACAAACACTATCTGTAGCTTTGGCCTATATTTTTATAACTTTTTTCAAGCAAACGCTTGTATTTCCAAATAAAATGCATACATTTGCCCTCGTTAAACAATAAAACGTAACAAAAGATGATTATCAACCTGCATAAATATTGGTGGTGGCAACCGTTACAACTTACATACAGTCGTAAAGGGGGCAACACTCGTATTTGCAGTCATTGATACCACCGCTTCCAGGTTCCAGACGGGACAAGGACAGACGGAAGGACAAGAAAAAGAAAAGAGCTTCGCCGCAACTTGCGACGGAGCTCTTTTCTTTTTATCACAACCCCAGAAACAATAACCTCAAAATACATTGCAACAATGAACTACTCAATCGATTCAAACGGCTACTACGGTGAGTTCGGCGGAGCTTACATCCCCGAGATACTGCACCGCTGCGTCAGCCAGCTGCAGGAAGCCTGCCGCACCATCCTGCCCAGCGATGATTTCAAACGCGAATTCGAAGACCTGCTGAAACACTACGTTGGACGTCCTTCCCCCCTCTATCACGCCAAACGCCTGTCCGAGAAATATGGTTGCAAGGTCTACCTCAAGCGCGAAGACCTGAACCACACCGGTGCCCACAAGATCAACAACGCCGTGGGGCAGATGCTGCTGGCCCGCCGCATGGGTAAAAGCCGCATCATTGCCGAGACCGGTGCCGGACAGCACGGTGTAGCCGCCGCCACCGTCTGTGCCCTGGCCGGCATGGAGTGCCTGGTCTTCATGGGAAAGACCGACATCGAACGCCAGCACGTCAACGTGGAAAAGATGAAGATGCTGGGAGCAGAGGTTGTACCCGTCACCTCGGGCAACGCCACCCTGAAGGATGCCACCAACGAAGCCATCCGCTACTGGTGCTGCCACCCGGACGACACCTACTACCTGATAGGTTCTACCGTGGGCCCGCACCCCTATCCGCAACTGGTGGCCCATCTGCAGTCGGTCATCGGGGAAGAGATTGCCCGCCAGCTCCCCGAATTCGAAGGACGCGAATACCCCGACTATCTGATAGCCTGCGTGGGCGGAGGCAGTAACGCCGCCGGTACCCTGCTTCGCTTTGTGGACGACCTCCGGGTACACATCGTGCTGGCCGAAGCCGGCGGTCTGGGAGTAGACTCGGGCAAGACAGCAGCCACCCTGGCCCTGGGACGCATGGGTATCCTGCACGGCGCACGCACCTATGTCATTCAGAATGAAGACGGACAGGTAACGGAGCCTTACTCCATCTCCGCAGGACTGGACTATCCGGGCATCGGCCCCCTGCACGCCCATCTGGCTGCCACCAAACGGGCCGAAGTCCTGGCCATCAACGACGACGAAGCCTTGCGCGCCGCCTACGAACTGACCCGTCTGGAGGGCATCATCCCCGCACTGGAAAGCGCCCACGCACTGGCTGTGCTTCCTCACCTACAAGCACGTCCCGACGATGTAGTAGTCATCACTGTATCGGGCCGCGGAGACAAAGACATGGACACTTATCTGAAACATCAAACTGAATTTAACTTATGACTTACCATTATACTACCCAACTGCGCACCCTGCCGGGCGACATCCACACTCCAGTGAGCACGTACCTGAAACTGCGTGACCTTTTCCCACAAAGCGCCCTCATGGAAAGCTCTGACTACCACGGGGGTGAAAACGGCCGCTCTTTCATCGGCCTGTGTCCCATCGCTTCCATCAGCATCGGTCATGGAACAGTAGTGACCCGCCTGCCCGACGGTTCGCGGCAACAAAACAGTTTGGAATCCGAAGGAGGGATGGCGGCAGCCCTGGACCATTTTCTGGCCCGCTTCCACGTCACAGGCGAAGGAAGCCGCTACTGCGGCCTCTACGGCTATACGTCGTTCAACGCCGTCCGCTACCTCGAAGGCATTGCCGTGAAGGACAGCCGGCAGGAACGGAATGATGCCCCCGACGCACTCTACATCCTCTACCGCTACCTCATCGTATTCAACGACTTCCGACACGAACTGATGCTCATCGAGATGCTGGCCGAAGGCGAGACCAGTAACCTCGACCAGGTGCAGAAGGCGGTGATGAACCGCAACTTCCCCACCTACGGCTTCCGTCCTACGGGAGAAGTAACTTCGACGCTGACCGATGACGAACACCGCGCCAACATCCGTCAGGGCATTGCACATTGCTTGCGGGGCGACGTGTTCCAGATAGTATTGTCACGCCGTTTCGAGCAACATTTCGAAGGCGATGACTTCAACCTGTACCGTGCGCTACGCAGTGTCAATCCTTCACCTTACCTTTTCTATTTCGACTTCGGCGGATTCCGCATCTTCGGCTCTTCGCCCGAGACGCACTGCCGCATTGCCGACGGACGGGCCTACATCGACCCCATAGCCGGTACCACCCGACGCACCGGTAACCGCGAGGAAGACGAAGCCGCTACCCGCCGCCTGCTGGACGACCCCAAGGAGAACGCCGAACACGTGATGCTGGTAGACCTGGCACGAAACGACCTGGCACGAAACTGCACCGATGTGCGTGTAGACTTCTTCCGCGAACCGCAGTTCTACAGCCACGTCATCCACCTGGTGAGCCGCGTCAGCGGCGACCTGCGACCGGGAGCCGGAGCCGTGAAGACTTTTCTCGATACCTTCCCGGCCGGTACGCTGAGCGGCGCTCCCAAGGTGCGGGCCATGCAGCTCATCAGCGAACTGGAACCGCACAACCGCGGCGCCTACGGCGGATGCATCGGCTTCATCGGCCTGGACGGATCGCTCAACCAGGCCATTACCATCCGGACCTTCGTGAGCCGCAACAGTGTGCTGTGGTTCCAGGCAGGCGGAGGTATCGTAGCCAAGAGCAATGTGGAGAACGAGCTCCAGGAAGTGAACAACAAGCTGGCCGCCCTGCGCCGCGCCATCGAGCTGGCACAGGATTTTTAAATAAGAGGAGGAATACACATGGGAAAAGACATTCTGACAACCATCATCGAACACAAACGGGCGGAAGTGGAAACACAGAAACAGCTGCAGCCTGCCGGCAAGCTGACGGAAATCATCGGCCAACGCAACCCGCAGTCTGCCCGCCACAGCCTGAAACAAGCGCTGGCCGCCTCAACGACAGGCATCATTGCCGAATTCAAGCGCCGTTCACCCTCAAAAGGATGGATAAACCGCGAAGCAAAACCCGAAGAAGTCATACCCCAGTACGAAGCAGCCGGGGCTTCCGCCCTGTCCATCCTGACAGACGAGGCTTTCTTTGCCGGCACGCTGGACGACCTCACCGTGGCGCGCCCGCTGACCGGTCTACCCATTCTGCGCAAGGATTTCGTCATTGATTCCTATCAGCTGCTGCAAGCCCGAGCCGCAGGGGCCGATGCCGTACTGCTCATCGCGGCCTGTCTGGAATTTACGCAATGCATGGCGCTGGCCGAAGAAGCCCACCACTTGGGACTGGAAGTATTGCTCGAACTGCACAGCCCGGACGAACTCGGTTACGTCGCCTGTGCCCCCGACCTCGTGGGAGTGAACAACCGCAGCCTGGGTACCTTCCACACCGATGCCTCGCATGCCCTTACCCTGGCCGATGCCTTGACAAAGGCTACAGAAAGTCTGCCCCAACGCCCGTTGCTCGTAGCCGAGAGCGGCATTCATGACCCTGAAACCGCCTGTCTGCTACGCAACCACGGCTATCGTGGCCTGCTCATCGGCGAACGCTTCATGCGAGGCGACCGGCCCGGACAGGAGCTGCATACATTCATCCAACAAATGTCTAACCTCCCTACTCCGTCAGCCTTATGAACCTGTTGATCAAAGTATGCGGCATGACCGACGGCGACAACATCCGCCAAGTCGAAGCCCTGGGTGTGGACTACATCGGACTGGTGTTCTATCCCCGTTCGCCGCGCTTCGTCTACCAGATGCCCAGCTACCTGCCCCAGCAAGCCCGCCCCGTAGGCGTCTTCGTCAACGAAAGCAAAGAAACCGTACTGACGTATGCCGACCGTTTCGGACTGGACTGCGTACAACTGCACGGCGACGAGTCGCCCCTGTACTGCCGCGCGCTGCGCGAAGGACACGGACTGACCGTCATCAAGGCTTTCCACCTGGCTACTCCCCGCGACCTGGCTGCCACCGACGACTATCACGGTGTCTGCGACTACTTCCTGTTCGAGAGCAAGACTCCCCAACGGGGTGGTACCGGCCGGCAGTTCGACTGGACCTTGCTGAACCGCTACACCGGACAGACACCTTTCTTCCTGAGCGGAGGACTCAACGCAGGCAGCGCACGGGCCATCCGGCAGTTCCGCCATCCGCAACTGGCCGGCATCGACCTCAACAGCCGCTTCGAGACATCGCCCGGCATAAAAGATGTGGAAAGAATCCGCCTCTTCCTCAAAGAACTGAAAGAATACCATTAATCATTTTATTACCATCATTGACAATGACACATATCGCTATCATAGACAACTACGACTCGTTCACCTACAATCTGGTGCAACTGGTCGAACAGGCTGGCGCCCGGGTCACCGTGCTCCGCAACGACCGTTTCGCCCTGCCCGACCTCGCCGCCTACGACAAACTGCTGCTCTCACCCGGTCCCGGCATCCCCAGCGAAGCCGGCCTGCTGCTGCCCGCCATCCAAACCTACGCACCGACCAAACCCATCCTGGGTGTCTGCCTGGGTGAACAGGCCATCGGTGAGGCCTTCGGCACAAAACTGTGCAATCTGGCTGACGTGTTCCACGGCGTACAGACCGAAATCAGCCTGCCCTCGCCCCAACATCCCGAACTGGCCGACGACTATCTGTTCGACGGACTGCCTCCGCGCATCGCCGTAGGCCGCTACCACTCGTGGGTAGTAAACCGCGACGGTCTCCCCGACGCACTGGCCGTCACCGCCGTCAGCGACGAAGGCCTGATTATGGGACTGCGCCACCGCACACTGGACGTACACGGCATCCAGTTCCACCCCGAATCGGTACTGACTCCTTTGGGCGACAAAATCATCCGCAACTGGATAAATCATTAGAATGAATCAACAACCATTTAGCATCCAACATTCATGAAACAGATACTTTCACGACTCTTCAATCACGAGCACCTCAGCGAGGCCGAAGCCCGACAGCTGCTGCTCGACATTACCGACGGCCGCTATCCCGAAGCGCAGGTGGCCGCCCTGCTGACAGCCTTCCGCATGCGCGACATCACTGTAGACGAGCTGACCGGCTTCCGCGAAGCACTGATGCAGACACGTGTACCCGTGGACTTCGCGCCCTATCGTCCCATCGACATTGTGGGTACCGGAGGCGACGGCAAGAATACATTCAACATCTCCACCTGCGCCTGCTTTGTGGTGGCAGGTGCGGGCTACAAGGTAGCCAAGCACGGCAACTATGGTGCCACGTCGGTGAGCGGTGCCAGCGACGTCATCGAGGAACACGGCATCCGCTTCACCGCCAACCCCGACACCCTGCGCCGCAGCATGGACGAATGCAACCTGGCCTACCTGCATGCACAGCTCTTCAATCCCGCCATGAAATCCGTAGCCGCCGTGCGCAAGGCACTGGGCGTACGCACGCTGTTCAACCTGCTGGGCCCGCTCGTCAATCCCTGCCGTCCGGCCTACCAGCTGCTGGGCGTGAGCCAGTTGTCACTGATGCGCCTCTACACCTACGTATTCTACAAGGCAGGCATCGAGTTCGCCGTGGTCAACAGCCTCGACAACTACGACGAAATCTCCCTGACCGACGAGTTCAAGGTGATGACCCGTCACGACGAACGTATCTACCGCCCGCAGGAACTGGGCTTCGAACCGGCCAGCCCCACCGAACTGCAAGGAGGACGGAGTCGCGAAGACGCCAGCCGCATCTTTGACGCCGTGCTCACCAACCGCGCCACGCCGGCACAGAAGCACTGCGTACTGGTGAACGCCGCTTTTGCCATCCAGCTCATGGAGCCGGGCAAGGATATCGACGAATGCATCGACATCGCCCGCCGTTCGCTGGAAAGCGGACAGGCACTGAAAACGCTGAAGAAATTTATTGAAATAAACAGTTGACAAGGAAACGAGCGAACAAGACCACGAGACCTTGTAGACTGAAGCCTTGTCCACTCGTCAACACAAAAACTTAAAAACTAAAAACATGAACCGTATAGACCAACTTTTCCAGACCAAGAGCAGCCGCATCCTTTCCATTTACTTCTGTGCGGGCTGCCCCACCCTCGACGGCACTGCCGCCACCATCCAGGCCCTGCAGGACGCAGGCGTAGACATGATTGAAGTAGGCGTCCCCTTCAGTGACCCCCTGGCCGACGGCCCCATCATCCAGCAGGCCACCACCACCGCGCTGCGCAACGGCATGAACGTGCGCCTCCTCTTCGACCAACTGGCCGACATCCGTCGCACGGTGCACATCCCGCTGCTGCTGATGGGCTACCTTAACCCCATCCTGCAATTCGGCTTCGAAGCCTTCTGCCAACGCTGCCGGGCGTGCGGCATCGACGGCCTCATCATCCCCGACCTGCCCCTGCGCGAGTACTGCCTTCACTACAAGGAAACAGCCGAACGCTACGGCCTGCACGTGGTGATGCTTGTCACACCCGAAACGAGCGACGAACGGGTACGGGAGATTGACCGTCAGACGGGAGGCTTCATCTACATGGTGTCTTCGGCCGCTGTAACGGGAGCCCAGCGCTCGTTCGACGAACAGAAGCAGGCCTACTTCCACCGCATCGACAGCCTGGGACTGAAACATCCGCGACTGGTAGGCTTCGGCATTTCCAACAAGGCTACGTTCGAAGCAGCCTGCCAAGCCTCATCGGGCGCCATCATCGGCAGCCGGTTCGTCACCCTGCTCAACGAAGCCCAAGGCGACGCAGCAACCGCCATTGCCCAACTGAAAGAGGCACTGACGAAAGATTAGTCATTTCCGAAGGGAAACCTTCACAACCTCCAGGCACACGGCATCCTGAAAGGCACGCGCTTGGCGGCCCGAAAGCACATTCTGCGTCAGGATGGCAAAGGCTACCCAATGGTCATCGGCCGTCTTCAGATAGCCCGCCAGCGCATTGATACCCGTATAAGAACCGGTCTTGGCATGGACCTGCCGGAAGGCGGGCGTGCCGTAGCCCATGCGGTACTTCAGCGTGCCGTCCACTCCGCTCACGGGAAGGGCCTTGTAGAGCGGCGAGAAGATGTCGCTGCGCGAATAGGCATAGCGAAGCATGGCCACCAGCAGCTCGGGCGAAAGGTAGTCGTAGTGCGACAGGCCGCACCCGTCGGCCAGACTATAATGTTTCGGATCCAACCCGACACGTCTGATGAGAGTCCGCATGGCGTCCAGTCCGTCCTTGGCCGACACCCGCTTCTTGCCGCCCGTGGCCAGCACGCCCGCCCGGCAGAGCATGGCTTCGGCGTTTAGGTTGTCGCTCTCCTTGAGCATCACGTTGAGTACGGCTTGCAGGGAAGTTTCGTGTACAGCCAGCTTCGTGCGTCTGCCCTCCTGCGGGAGGTCGGCGAAACGGTAAGCCGCCTCAATCCCCGCCCTCGTACTATCTGCCACGGCTGTACAATGAATGCCGGCCTCCAGCAGCCGCTCCACAAAGACGTGCATAAACATGCGGCCAGAGTCGAACAGGCTGAACGAACGGCCTTCCGCCGTCTGTACATTGCCTTGCAGGGTAATGTGATTGCCGTTCTCCATCCAGTTGCGCGTCACCCGCAAGGGGCCTGCGGCCGACGAACGGCTGCGCGTGTGGTTCTCTATTGTATAATACGTGGAAGATGGATGGCCAATGACCAATGCCGACAGGCCCCGTTCGTCGGGGAGTATCGACAGCTGGAGCACGCCCTTGTTCAGCATCAGCGGCGAGAGATAAGGCTGATAGGCAGCGGGAGCGTCGTCCCACAGCCAGCCCGAACCCCAGTAGAGCGAATCCTTCATCGACACGTCGCCCACGATATCCCCGTCCACCACACGGATGCCCCGCTTCGTCAAATCGCCGATAAGTTCCTTCAAGTCGTCTTCGTCAAACTCGGGGTCGAAGCCGCCCACCACGTAGAGGTCGCCCTTCAGCGTGTCGCCCACCACGCGGCCCGTGGTCCACAGCTCCGTGCGGAAAGGCTCCATCGCCCCCGGCTGCGACAAGGCCGTGATGGCCGTCATCACCTTCATGGTCGAGGCGGGCCGCGACAGCTTGTCGGCCTGGTATTCGTAGAGCGTGCGCCCGGTCGTCAAATCGTAGATACAGATACCCGCGTTGCCGCCAGGCGGCATGTCATGCTTCACAAGAGTATCGATACGTGCCCGCAACAGGCTGTCGGCCTGCGCGCAGACAAAGGAAAGCGGTCCCAGCAGGACCGCCCATATCAGTAATATCCGAAACATATTCATCCGTTTCATTCCATTGTTCCTTTATTCTTTTCCGGCTGTGCCTCCGCCGCATCGAATACAGCTCCGCAGTGCTGGCAGACACACTCCCAATGGTTTGTACCGGGCGAACCGCCCGAAAGCAACGACAACAGTACAGCGAAGAATGCCCGTACCCGATGCCGCCTTTGCAAACGGAACTTTACATCCGCCGAACCACAACGGGGACAAAGCATCCGATGGTTCTCCACCATTCCGTTCCTTTCGAGCAGATGCAGGGCCGCTTCGTAATCGTCTTCGTATACCAGGATATCCACACCGGCAAAGTCGGTACCCATTCCCCGATAAAGATTGGAGAAGTTTTCGTTGTGGAGTACCGACTCGATACCCTCATTCTCCAAAGCTCCCTTGATGAGGTTGGCCTGGAAAGCGTCCTTACACGTTGTCAACCGTACTGTTCTCATCACTCGTTTTTATTAATTTTTTACAACGCCTCGCGGAAAATCTCGCCCACCGTGGGATGCGGGAAGACTATCTTCTTCCATTCCGCAGCCTTCAACTTCAGCTCGACGGCCATGCCGGCCAGGGTGATGATCTCGCTGGCGGGATTGCCCAGCACGTGTGCCCCCAAGATGGTGTCGTCCTCGGCCAGGATGAGCTTACAGAGGCCGTTCACGCCCTCGTTCTCGGCTACGAAGCGGCCGCTATAGGCCATAGGCAGCTTGACTACGCGGCAGGTGATGCCTTTCCGCTGCAATGACTCTTCCGTCTCGCCTACGCCCGCAATCTCAGGATTGGTATATACCACGCCGGGGATGGCACGGTAACTCATCGCGTCTTCCTTGCCTGCGATGTGGTTCACGGCCACTTCGGCCTCGCGCACGGCGGTATGGGCCAGGAGCGAGAAGCCCGTCAGGTCGCCGCAGACATAGACACCGGGCAGGGAGGTCTGCATGTGTTCGTCCACCACGATGCTGCCGCGTTCGGTCTTCTGCAGGTCGAGGTTCTCCAGCCCGAAACCCTTCGTCACGGGGCGGCGACCCACGCTCATCAGCAGCCGTTCGGCCACGACGGAGCCTGCGCCTTCGGCATTCTCATACCCCACCTGTACCTGCCCGCCTTCGGCCACGGCCAGCGAAACGACCTTCGTGCTGAGCATGAACTTCACGCCGCGCTTGGCATAGTCGGCCCGCAGGAGGGCGGCGAGTTCCTTGTCCATGCCGCCCAGTATCTCGTCCACCATCTCGATGACCGTCACCTGCACGCCCAGGCTGTTGAAGAACGAGGCGAACTCCATGCCGATGACTCCGCCGCCGATGATGGCCAGCGACTGGGGTAGCTCCTTGTTGTCGAGCGCGTCGCGATGCGTCCAGTAGGGCACAGTGTCCACGCCTGCGATAGGCGGAATGAACGTCTCCGAACCGGTGCAGAGCAGCAGGTTGTCGCACTCATACACCTCTTCGCCGCAGCGTATGTGGTTCTTGTCCACCACTTCGGCCGTGCCTGTCACGATCTTTACATTGTGGGCCGTCAGCTTGGCCTTGACGCCCAGCACCAGCTTGCGCACCACCTTCTGCTTGCGGGCGATGATTTTGGGCAGGTCGAAGCCCACGTTCTCGGCCGACACGGCATACTTCGACGCATGGCGCGCGCCGTCGTAGGTCTTGGCCGAATACAGCAACGTCTTGGTGGGGATGCAGCCCTCGTTCAGGCAGACGCCCCCCAGGCTGTTTTTCTCGAAGAGCACAACGCTCAGTCCTGCCCGTCCGGCAGCTTCGGCGGCGGTATAACCCGCAGGGCCTCCGCCGATAATGGCAACTTGATATCTTTCCATGGTGTTATTCTATTTTACTTATATATAAGGTTATTCGATCATTTCTTTTAGTGTATTCTTCATCTTCTCGTGGTCGCGGAAGTCGTTGCGGAGGCCGTACTTGCCCTGCTTGTCCACCAGCACATACGAGGGGATGCCGTCTATCTTGAACTTGTCGCAGAGGTAGGCCCACTGCTTGTCGGTGAGGCGGTAGTGCTTGCCCTTGATGCCGGGTATCATCTCCTTGTACTTGACGAGCGGGGAGGTCTGGTTGGCGATGTAGATCCAAACCAGGTTGTCACTCTTCAGCTCACCGTCCTTCAACGGCTCGTTGGCCTTGATAGCCATGCGGCAGGGCGCACACCAGGTATTCCAGAAGTCTACGAGGACGACCTTGCCCTTGTGGGGTGCGATGATGGCGTCGAAGAGCTTCTCCACAGGCACATCGGGCGTCTGCTCGATGACGGCTTTCCCTTCGACGGCCTTGAGCAGAGCCAGCGTGTTCTCCTGCATCTTCAGCAGGGCTTCGCGCCAGAAGGGGTTCTGCACGCCGTCCAGCGTCTGCAGGTCGGCTTCGGTGAGGGCGGCGTTCGAGGCTTTTTCTACCAGAGGCAACGCCAGCTTCAGTGCGGAAGCGAAGGTACCTTCCAGGCCCGCTTCCTTGGGCCATGCAATTCGGGGATTAGCTACAGCCGATGCATACTCCATCGCATGCTGCCCCATCAGCAACTTGGGGTCGGCAATGGAGAAGAGCTTGCACAGCTCCGCGCGGTTCTCAGCCGTCAGCGGGTCGATTTTGAGGTCCAGAGGTTTGGAGCGGTCCCATTGGTTATGTATCCTTCTGTAATTGTGTTCGCGGAAGAAGTCGCCTTGTGCCATGGCCTCGACCGCCTCCTGCTTCAGATTGATCAAGGCCAGTTCCTTGCCTGCGGGCGGCAGCTTGCTTTGGGCGATGCTGTCCGAGAGGGCCTGATAACGGCCGATGACATGCTGTGTGTATTCGGCAGCCGTCATCTTGTAGTCGGCAAACTCGCCTGTATATAAGTTCATACCATAATACTTATCCGAATACAAAGACGGAGCCGACAGACCCGCGTATGTGCCCGAGAAGTAACAGAAAGGAATGGTCTCGAATGCCGGCAACTGTTTCTTTTCAGCCCGACGCTTCAGAATATACTGCCCGCTACGCCGCATATCCACGTAGAGGTCTATCTCCTCGCCCGGCGCCAGCCATATTTGTCCATTTACCATACCCACGCTAATCAAAGCCTGTGCAGGTCCGTATTGCCAGAACTTGAATTCTGCCGTACCCGTTGCAGAGTCAATGGCGGCCGTATAGGGCTGCTGGCCGTTCATCAGCGTATTGAGGTAAAGTTCGGCTTCCTTGGCCAGCTCCTTCCGATAGCCCGAAAGGTGCATGTGTACCACCGTCTCGCCCACCTTGAACGGAGGTTCGGGCACGGTATCGGGGACGGTTTCCGAAGCACGGACGACGTCGGCAGGAACATCAGCCGGGCGGTCGAAGGCCTTCTTGCCCGTCAGGTCGATGCCGAACAGCTTGAAGCAATCCTCGCAATCGCCCTCGATGAAGTCGAACGAGCGCGTACCGCGCGGCAGGGGTTCGAAGGTCAGTTGGAAAGAAGCTTCGCCCGACTCGGGCATCCAGAAGAGCGAATCGGCCTCGATGCCCTGCGTGCCGGTCAGGGCGTAACGCTTGCCGTCGGCCAGCAGGTAGGATTCGGAACTGATTCTGATCCAATAGCCCGGATGGAAGTAGGCATCCGTATGGAGCACGGTGGCCGTGTCGCTCAGACAGACCTTGGAAATGTCGAGCGTCATGGTGTTGGCCGACTCAATCAGGGGGTTCTCCACGCATTTGTCCCGTTGCGTGCACGAGGCGGCCAGCCACAGAGCTACGGCTGCCGTCAGGAAGGCAATCTTGTTGTGCATACTGGTTTCGATTTAATGTTGCTACAAATATAAGTAATATTTATTTGACGCAGACATCGAGAGCTGATAAAAATCGGTCGACTTCGTCCGCCGTCTATTGACAGATTGACACTTTGATTTTCAAACCGCCCGAGAATCGCTTGTTTCGGTCCGAAGGCAAGGCCGATGCAAAAGAACGGAGCGCGGAAGGCCTTACTTGTTCACCGACAAACGGATAGCGAAATCCTTACAAAAATTTTGGAAGAAAAAACGAGGCGGAAAGCCGCCCTTCGAGACTTCGGAAGCCCGAAGGCAGAGGTTTCGAAGCCCGAAAGCGGGGAAAACAGTGCCTTTTCCCTCGGAAAACAGTGCTTTTTCCGAGAGAAAACATACAACCTGACGAGGGGAAACAAGCAATCTGACGGGGGAAAACCTACGTTCTGCCCCGCTCAAACGGACGTTTTCGGCCGTCTGAACCTGCTGGTTGATGCCACGGACGAAAGGGACGTGTAAGCAGAAAGGCACGTTTCCGTACAAAAGGAAAGCAAAAAGACTGAAAACAAAGACAGACTGTCACTCACTTCTTCCCCGCCAGATAGACGCCGCACAGCACACAAGCCGCACCCAGCAGGGCCACAGGCGTCAACGGTTCGCCCAGAAAAAGCAGGGAGCCCACGGACGTGAAAATGGGGTTGAGATAAATGTAATTGGAAGCGCGGACGGTGCCCAGCCGCTTGAGGATGACGTTCCACACCGCAAAGCACACCAGCGAAGCCAGCACACTGAGGAACAACAGGTTCATCCACACGGCAGGACGGGCGAACGCCTCCAGCGGAAATTGCCACGGGCGCACCAGGAAAGCGGGCAGAATGGTGAGCACGCCATAGAAGAAGACCTTGCGGGTAATGAAGGCCGTGGAGTAACGGTCGGCCACCTGACGCATGATCAGGCTATAGAAAGCCCAGCAGAGGGCGGCCGTCAGCGAAAGCACGTCGCCCAGCGGCGAGAGCTTCAGCACGAAATTGCCGTTGAAGATGACCAGCCCCACGCCCAGCAGGGCCAGCAACGAGCCGCCCACCAGCCACCACGTGGCCCGCTCGCTCCGATAGAAGAGCCTGGCCAGCAGCATGGTGAGCAGGGGCGTACTGCACACGATGAAGGCCACGTTCGTGGTGAGCGTCACTTCGAGGGCCGTATTCTCCGTCAGGAAGTAGAGCGAACCGCCCGTCACGCCCGCCAGCAGCATCCAGCCCTCGTCGCGCCAGGTGCGGCACAGCAGCGTCCGCGGCGAGATGAACCAGATGCCCACGTAGGCGATGAGGAAGCGCAACAGGAAAATCTCCTGCGGCGTGAGCCCGTTCTCTATCAGCACACGCGTCGAGATGAACGTCATGCCCCAGATGCCGACTACCACAATGGCCGTCAGGTGCCACTTCCAATCCTTGCCGCCTTCCATCCTCTTCCCTCCTACTCTGCCTTTGTATCCAGATTTCCCTGCTGCTTCTCAGCCTCATAGGCCTCCATCTCGGCACGGCTCTTGCTGGAAGTCACCAGCCAGACACCGCCGAAAATCATCACGACGGAAAAGACCTTGGTCAAGTTGAAGCTGTCCATACCCCAGCAGATGGCCACAATCGTGGCGACCAGCGGCTGGATGTAGTTGTACATGCCCGCTACCGTTGGCCGCAGGTTCTTCTGCCCTACGATAATCAGGATGTAACTAAGGAACGTGGCGCCCACCACCACAAAGAGGATGGAAGCGATGCGTGCGCCGTCGAGCGCCAGCCAGTCGGTTGCAAGCAAACTGCTATACGAGAAAGGCAGCAGGCAGATGAAAGCATAGGTGAACATCCACTTCATCACCGTCACCGCCGAATACTTGGCTACGAAATTCTTGAACAACACAAAATAGAAGGCATAACTGCACTGCGCCAGGAGTACGAACAGGTCGCCCAACACAGGATTGTCGCCCTTCGGTGCCGAACCGGCTGCCGCTTGCGAACTTCCCAAGATGAGCAGCAACGCGCCCGATGCGCCCACGGCGATGCCCAATATCTTCCGACCCGTGATGGGTTCCTTCAGGAAGATGGCCGCCAGTATCATGGCGATGAGCGGCATGCTGGTCGTGATGATGGAAGCATCGACAGGCGAAGTCAAACCTACGCCGAAGATATAGCTTCCCTGATTAAAGACAATGGCCAGAAGCGAAGCTACGAAGAGCTTCATCAGGTCCTTGTGACCCACATGTTCGGGCTTCTGGAAGAAGGAAAAGACCCAAAAGAGAACCATCGCGCCGAAGACGCGCAAGTCGGTCATCACCAGCGAACTGACCGCCCCTCCTATCATGACGAACTTGGCCAGCGGAGCCATCAGCCCCCACATGCTGTTGGCCGCCAACATCGCGGCATGGCCTTTCAATTTTGCTGTGTCCATAAGTGAATATTTCTGTTTCGGGCGCAAAATTACGAGAAAAGTAGGCAACGTATGCCCGCAACCCAATGTTTTTTATCGGCTTGATGAGCAAATCTGAAAATAAACCTGTAAATTTGCAACGGTTTATTAACCGCATTATAAACCGAAAAAAGAAGATATAAACACGTTTTCAATAAATTATTAACAGACATCAGTATGGAATATAATTTCAGGGAGATTGAACAGAAATGGCAGAAACGATGGGTGGAAAACAAAACCTATCAGGTAACGGAAGACGACACGAAACAGAAATTCTATGTACTGAACATGTTCCCCTACCCCTCGGGCGCAGGCCTGCACGTGGGACATCCGCTGGGCTACATCGCTTCGGACATCTACGCCCGCTACAAACGACTGCAAGGTTTCAACGTACTGAACCCCATGGGCTACGACGCCTACGGACTGCCTGCCGAACAGTATGCCATCCAGACCGGCCAACACCCTGCAATTACCACCGTCAACAATATCAACCGCTATCGCGAACAGCTTGACAAGATAGGCTTCTCGTTCGACTGGAGCCGCGAGATACGCACCTGCGACCCCGAATACTACCACTGGACGCAATGGGCTTTCCAGCAGATGTTCCAGAGCTACTACGACAACAAGTTGCAGAAGGCACAGCCCATCGCCCAGCTGGTGAAGGCTTTCGAAGCAAACGGCACCGAAGGACTGGACGTGGCTTGTAGCGAGGAACTGAGCTTCACGGCCGACGAGTGGAAGGCTATGAACGAAAAGCAGCAGCAGGAGACGCTGATGAACTACCGCATCGCCTACCTGGGCGAAACGATGGTGAACTGGTGTCCGCAGCTGGGTACCGTACTGGCCAACGACGAAGTGGTGGATGGCGTATCGGAGCGCGGCGGTTATCCCGTGGTTCAGAAGAAGATGCGCCAGTGGTGCCTGCGTGTGTCGGCCTACGCCCAGCGTCTGCTCGACGGACTGGAGACCATCGACTGGACCGACTCGCTGAAGGAAACGCAGCGCAACTGGATTGGCCGCTCGGAAGGTACCGAGGTGCAGTTCAAGGTGAAGGACAGCGACCTGGAGTTCACCATCTTTACCACTCGTGCCGATACGATGTTCGGCGTGACGTTCATGGTACTGGCGCCTGAAAGCGAACTGGTTCCGCAGGTGACCACCGAAGCCCAGAAGGCCGAAGTGGAAGCCTACCTGGACCGCACCAAGAAGCGTACGGAACGCGAACGCATCAGCGACCGCAGCGTCAGCGGCGTGTTCTCGGGCTCGTATGCCATCAATCCTTTCACGGGCGAGGCAGTGCCCATCTGGATCAGCGACTACGTGCTGGCCGGATATGGTACGGGTGCCATCATGGCCGTACCTGCCCACGACTCGCGCGACTACGCCTTTGCCAAACACTTCGGCCTGGAAATCCGTCCACTGGTCGAGGGTTGTGACGTTTCCGAAGAAAGCTTCGACGCCAAGGAAGGCATCGTCTGCAACTCGCCGAAGGCCGGCGCCACTCCCTATTGCGACCTGTCGCTGAATGGACTTACCATCAAGGAAGCCATCGCCGCTACCAAGAAATACGTCAAGGAACACCACCTGGGCCGCGTCAAGGTGAACTACCGCCTGCGCGACGCCATCTTCAGCCGCCAGCGCTACTGGGGCGAACCGTTCCCTGTTTACTATAAGGACAACATGCCCTACATGATTCCTGAAAGCTGCCTGCCGCTGGAGCTGCCCGAAGTGGCCAAGTTCCTGCCTACCGAAACAGGCGAACCGCCATTGGGACATGCCACGAAGTGGGCTTGGGACACGGTGAACAACTGTGTCGTTGAGAACAGCAAGATTGATAACCAGACCGTCTTCCCGCTCGAACTGAACACCATGCCGGGCTTCGCAGGCTCCAGCGCCTACTACCTGCGCTACATGGATCCGCGCAACCACACGGCACTGGTTTCCAAGAAAGCCGACGAATACTGGCGCAACGTAGACCTCTATGTAGGCGGTACGGAGCACGCCACCGGCCACTTAATCTACTCCCGCTTCTGGAACAAGTTCCTGCACGACCTGGGCATCTCCGTTGTGGAAGAACCGTTCCAAAAGCTGGTGAACCAGGGCATGATCCAGGGACGAAGCAACTTCGTGTACCGCATCAAGGATACCAACACTTTCGTGTCGCTGGGCCTGAAAGACCAGTACGACACGACTCCGCTCCACGTGGATGTGAACATCGTGTCGAACGACGTGCTCGACGTGGAAGCCTTCAAGGCATGGCGTCCTGAATACAATACCGCCGAGTTTATCCTCGAAGACGGCAAGTACATCTGCGGTTGGGCAGTTGAAAAGATGTCGAAATCGATGTTCAACGTCGTAAACCCCGACATGATTGTCGAAAAATACGGTGCCGATACGCTGCGTATGTACGAGATGTTCCTCGGCCCTGTAGAACAGTCCAAGCCCTGGGATACGAACGGTATCGACGGTGTACACCGTTTCCTCAAGAAATTCTGGTCGCTCTTCTACGACCGTTCGGGCCAGTATCTCGTGACCGACGAAGCCGCTACGAAGGACGAACTGAAGTCGCTCCACAAACTCATCAAGAAAGTGACGGGCGACATCGAGACCTTCTCGTACAACACCAGCATCAGTGCCTTCATGATTTGCGTCAACGAGCTTTCTGCCCTGAAGTGCAACAAGAAGGAAGTGCTGAACCAACTGATTGTAGTATTGGCTCCTTTCGCTCCCCACGTCTGCGAGGAATTGTGGGAAACACTGGGCAATGCAGGTTCCGTATGCGACGCCCACTGGCCGGCCTACAACGAGGAATATCTGGTGGAAAACACCGTGAACTACACCATCTCCTTCAACGGCAAGGCACGCTTCAACATGGAGTTCCCCGCCGATGCCGCTTCGGATGCCATCCAGGCAGAAGTGCTGGCCGACGAACGCTCAGCCAAGTGGATGGAAGGCAAGTCGGTAGTGAAAGTCATCGTCGTGCCGAAGAAGATTGTGAACGTGGTAGTGAAATAAATCAGTAAACTATGCATATCAGTAAACCAAGTAAAGCAGCATTGATGAGGGAGTTGAAAGACTATGTCATGATTACCCTCGGACTCATCAGCTATTCGCTGGCATGGGCAGCTTTTCTGATCCCCTACCAGATAACGACAGGTGGAACCACAGGTATCGGAGCCATTATCTATTATGCCACCGGCTTCCCCATCCAATGGTCCTACTTCCTCATCAATGCTGTACTGATGACTTTTGCCATCAAGATACTGGGTCCCAAATTCAGCATCAAGACGACTTATGCCATCTTTATGCTGACATTCTTTCTGTGGCTGTTCCAGAAGATTGTGAACGGTCCTGACGGCATACCACCACAGATTCTGGGACCGGGACAGGACTTCATGGCCTGCCTGATCGGCGCATCGATGTGCGGTTTGGGCCTGGGTGTGGTGTTCAACTGTAACGGAAGTACGGGCGGAACGGATATCATCGCCGCCATCATCAACAAGTATCGCGACGTGACGCTGGGACGTATGATCATGGCCTGCGATGTGGTTATCATCAGTTCATGCTACTTCATCTTCCACGACTGGCGCCGCGTGATATTCGGCTTTGTGACGTTGTTCGTCATCGGATTCGTACTCGACTACATTGTGAACAGTGCCCGCCAGTCGGTCCAGTTCCTCATCTTCTCCAAAGAATACGAGAAGATAGCCGACCGCATCACCAAGGAAACCCATCGCGGCGTAACGGTGCTCGACGGTACAGGCTGGTACAGCAAAGGTCACGTCAAGGTACTGGTAGTCCTGGCCTACAAGCGCCAGTCGGTCGAAATCTTCCGTCTGGTCAAGGATATCGACCCCAATGCCTTCATCTCGCAAAGCTCGGTCATCGGTGTGTATGGTGAAGGTTTCGACAAACTGAAAGGAAAATAAATACTGTCAAGATATGAAGAAATATGTCTTTGCAACCAACAATGCCCACAAGCTGGAAGAAGTGAAAGACATCTTAGGTGACAAGATAGAACTTCTCAGCATGAAGGACATCAACTGCCAGGCAGACATTCCCGAAACGGCTGATACCCTGGCAGGAAACGCTTTGATAAAGGCAAGATACATTTACGAAAACTATCACATGGACTGCTTTGCCGACGATACCGGCCTCGAAGTGGAGGCACTGAACGGCGCGCCGGGCGTCTATTCGGCCCGCTATGCAGGCGACGCCCACAACTCCGAAGCCAACATGAAGAAGTTGCTTCAGGATCTGGAAGGCGTGGAAAACCGCAAGGCTCAGTTCTGCACCGTCTTCGCCTTGATTATCGACGGAAAGGAACATCTGTTCGAAGGCATCGTCAAGGGAGAGATTGTCAAGGCACGGAAAGGAACTTCCGGCTTCGGCTATGACCCCATCTTCGTGCCCGAAGGCTATACCCAGACCTTTGCGGAAATGGGTAATGCCGAAAAGAACAAGATCAGCCACCGGGCCAAAGCTACTCAAAAGCTCTGCAAGTTCCTAAAATCCATCTGAAACAACACAAAATAAAAACCTGTCATTATGTGGATTACCGTAAGCATCCTCGCCCTCTCAGCCATATTTTTTGTAAACGGTAAAATCCGTTCCGACTTAGTAGCCTTATGCTCTCTCGTAGCCTTGCTGATATTTCAGATTTTGACTCCGGAAGAAGCGTTGTCGGGATTTTCAAGCTCGGTGGTCATCATGATGATAGGATTGTTCGTAGTAGGCGGTGCTATTTTTCAGACTGGACTGGCCCGGATGATAAGCTCGCACCTACTCAAATTTGCGGGAAACAGTGAAACCAAACTGTTCCTGCTTGTCATACTAGTCACTTCTGCCATCGGGGCGTTTGTAAGCAATACCGGTACCGTAGCATTGATGCTTCCCATCGTAGTAAGCCTGGCCGTCAGCGCAGAAATATCTTCCAGCCGCCTACTCATGCCGTTAGCCTTTGCCAGTAGCATGGGAGGCATGATGACTCTTATCGGTACGCCACCCAATCTGGTCATACAGGATACATTGGTATCAGCCGGATACGAATCACTTTCCTTCTTTTCTTTCCTGCCTGTCGGCATTGTCTGCGTCATTGTGGGCATCATCGTATTGATGCCGCTCAGTAAAATTTTTCTTTCGAAAAGAAAGAAAGAAGAAAAGAACCAAAGTGGAAAGTCACTACAGGAACTGGTAAACGAATATGGATTATCGACCAATCTCTTCCGCTTGCAGGTGAAAGAAAATTCAAATCTGCTAGGAAAGACCATCATCGAACTGGATATACGCCGAAAATATGAACTGAACATATTGGAAGTGAGACGCAAGGACTTATCAAAACATCGCTTCCTGAAGACTATCACACAAAAACTGGCCGACCCGGATACGAAACTCAACGAAGGAGATATTCTCTACGTGACAGGAGATTTCCACAAAATCAAGCAATTCGCTGAAGAACACCTGTTAAACTTACTAGACGGACACGCTTCGGAAGAGACTAATGGGAACTCACTCGACTTCTATGACATAGGCATCGCGGAAATCGTACTAATGCCTACCTCGAACCTGATAAACCGCACAGTGAAGGAAGCCGGATTCAGAGACAAATTCAACGTCAACGTACTGGGCATCCGACGCAAACGTGAATATCTGTTACAGGACTTGGGAAACAAATCCATACACAGCGGCGACGTACTGCTGGTACAAGGAACATGGGGAAATATCGCCCGTTTGAACAAAGATGAAAACGACTGGGTGGTATTAGGACAACCTCTCGCCGAAGCAGCCAAGGTGACATTGGATTACAAAGCACCGGTAGCCGCCCTCATCATGTTACTAATGATAGCCATGATGGTCTTCGACTTCATACCTGTCGCGCCGGTTACAGCCGTCATGATAGCCGGCATCCTGATGGTACTCACCGGATGTTTCCGCAACGTAGAAGCCGCCTACAAAACCATCAACTGGGAAAGTATCGTGTTAATAGCCGCCATGCTGCCCATGTCGCAAGCGCTGGAAAAGACAGGTGTATCAGATTTCGTATCAGACTCGTTGGTGCAAGGACTGGGCACATACGGACCTTTCGCCTTGATGGCAGGCATCTATTTCACTACCTCGCTACTCACCATGTTTATCAGCAATACGGCAACGGCTGTGCTCCTGGCTCCCATTGCATTACATAGCGCCGTGCAAATAGAAGCCAGTCCTGTGCCTTTCCTTTTCGCCGTAGCCGTAGGCGCCAGCATGTGTTTTGCCTCGCCTTTCTCCACCCCGCCCAACGCACTGGTGATGCCGGCCGGCCAATACACGTTCATGGATTACATCAAAGTAGGCCTGCCGTTACAAATCATCATGGGCATTGTCATGGTGTTTGTACTCCCTCTCCTATTCCCGTTCTGACAGACGGAATTTACAGCCCTAATTGTGCCGATATCTCCAGCATACGTCTAATGGGACGAACCGCCTTCTCGGCAATAGCGAAATCAACGGTAATCTCTGGAGTTTCGTTCTTAAGGCAGTTGTAGAGCTTTTCCATCGTGTTCAGACGCATGAAGTTGCATTCATTGCATCCGCAGGTGCTGTCCACGGGAGGAGCTGGGATGAAGGTGGTCTGCGGACACTTCTTACGCATTTCGTGCAAGATACCCGCTTCGGTAGCCACGATGTATTCTTTCTCCGGATGCGCTACGGCATACTTCAACAAAGCAGCGGTAGAACCTACGACATCGGCCAATTTCAGCACAGCACCCTTGCATTCGGGATGAGCCAAAATGACGGCCCGGGGGTGCTGTTTTTTTATTTCAACCATCTTTTCGACCGAGAACTGCTCGTGCACATGGCAAGCTCCATCCCATATCAGCATATTGCGACCAGTAACAGAGTTGATATAACTGCCCAAATTCCTGTCCGGACCAAAGATTATTTTCTCATCTTTTGGGAAGCTCTCCACGATTTGACAGGCATTGGTGGAAGTAACGACCACGTCAGTCAACGCCTTGACGGCTGCTGTCGTGTTAACGTATGAAATGACGGTATAGCCGGGATGCTCCTTGACAAACTGCTCGAACTTGTCGGCCGGACAGCTGTCGGCCAGCGAACAGCCGGCTGCCATGTCGGGCACCAGCACTTTCTTTTCAGGGCAGAGCACCTTGGCCGTCTCGCCCATGAAGTGAACACCACACATTACAATGATGTCGGCCGTCGTCTTGGCGGCCTGCTGGGCCAGAGCCAAACTGTCGCCGATGTAGTCGGCAATATCCTGTATTTCACTGCGCTGGTAGTAGTGGCCCATGATCAGGGCATTCTTCTCTTTCTTGAGCTGCTCGATGGCTTGTATCAGATTTTCCATAATCGTTAGTAATTTGTTCAGATGCAAAGTTAATAACTTTGGCAGACACCTGCTATATGTTTCCGTACAAATTCTATTTGCGTATCGCGCCCGTGCATGAAATCGGCTACGGTAGAAGGTACCACGTAATGGGGAACAATCCCCTCTCCTTCCAGCGGAAAGCCATGATGCGAACGGTCCGGCTCACGGGTGGGAATACGAAGCCAGATGCCGTGTGAGGTACAGAAATTCTTCGGTCCGTTGCCCGTATCTCCAGCGGTAGGTTCACCCACCAGCGTCACGTTACCGCTCTCCTTCATGTCCTAAGTAAAACTCTCGGCAGCCGAAAAAGTATCAGGTCCCGTCAACAGAAATACCTGTCCACGGTAAGCGTCTTGAGCGGGCTCCAACTGACGGGAATCGGAAAGGCAATGAAGCTGCGGACGGTTGATGAAATATTCGCACAGGAGTGCACCGTTGGCGCTGCTTCCGCCTCCGTTGTCGCGAACGTCGACGATGAGATAAGGCAGGTGGTTCACCGTAGGATAACACGTTGCAAACTCTTCCATGACGGGAGGCATCATGGTGTTGATGGCCAGGTAACCGATGCTGTCGTCCAACACTCTGGCCGCAACGGCAGGCTGTTCTTCATAGGAGACACAATCGTTCCGCCGTAACGGCAAGTTCCGTGTCAGTGTGTCGGTACCGCGCTGAACGGTGTAGCTGACCAGTGTATCGACATAACTACGGAAAATGCTCCGTGCCGAACGGTAATGACGGTCGGAAGCCGTGGAGCCGCAGGCATATTTCTCGTGCTCGGCCACCCATTGTCCGACGGGGATGCCGTTAATGGCCGTAATGCGATCTTTATCGCAAAAGCCGGCAGCACGCAGGTACTCGTTGGGCTTGCTTATGAACAACGAATCGTTGATAACCTTGGGTGCAGTAGCAGCCGTATATTTGCTGAAGAAACTGTTAGCGTGTCCTGCCCCCAAAGCAGCTATATATTCCTGTACCAACAGAACATATTCAGCCGGCTGCCTGGCAGCACCAATCCGAGGTGCAAAAACACGGTAAAGCGAATCCATGTCCAATCCCTTCTGACGGTAGAGCGAATAGTTGTCCACCACAATCTGATGGATTTCATCAAAGTCGGCAACATATTGGTCGGGAGTCAACGGGAGTTCGTCCGCATAATACCATACACCGGTACGGGAGTTATCCTTCTTATACATATAATAGGCATAACCCACCAGTCCGCCAAACGCCAGCAGAAGCACCAGCACAACAATTCCTGCGATTTTCAATACCTTTTTCCAAATAAGACCATTGTTTTCCATCGATAGTAGCTTTTTATCATTAAAAATTTTATTTCTCTTTTTTCTTTTTAAATCCCCATGGTGGTAATAATAGGCGGTTGATACGGTGGAAAAGAAAATCCGTTTTTTCTTGCAGAAATGGGTTATGAGTCTCCTGCCTCCGGTTATCACCAGCTTATCAACGGGCGAAGACGAGGTGAAAGGCTGATAATAAGCCCTCTTCCGTCTGTTATCAACATTCTGTTTATAACGTGCAAAGTTAATAACTTTCGTAAAATAACCTGCGGAAAAGATGCTGAAAAACCGGTTGAAGAATGGAGAGAAAAAAATGGCTATCTTTTTTGCATTATTCATAACTGGCAGCGCATATAGTTTCTTTTGAATCGTGCAAGAAAAAGTTTTCATTTTCTTTTCATCGAGTTTCCACATGTTTTCAACGGTTGTTAACCGCTCTATAAACGGAAAAGGGGCGCTTTGAACAAGACGGGCCGCACTTCGGTAGAATATTCGGGCGAGCTTGATGTTTCTGCCCTTGATTTGTCGTATCTTTGTGCAGCAATTTTAATACATTCAACTTATGGAGCATCGTAAACTGAAGATTACCGAACTGAACCGCATCAGTGCCGAAGAGTTCAAGAAGGCCGACAAACTGCCTCTGGTTGTGATACTTGACAACGTGCGCAGCCTGCACAACATCGGTTCGGTTTTCCGTACGTCGGATGCTTTCCGTGTGGAGTGCATCTATCTGTGCGGCATTACGGCCACTCCTCCCCATCCCGAGATGCACAAGACGGCCTTGGGAGCCGAATTCACGGTCGACTGGAAGTATGTTAATAACGCGGTTGAAGCTGTTGATAACTTGCGTCGGGAAGGCTACATAGTGTTTTCGGTAGAGCAGGCCGAAAACAGTATCATGCTGGAAGACATGCGGTTGGAGCAGGGGAAACGCTATGCCGTGGTGTTGGGCAACGAAGTGAAGGGTGTCCAACAGGAAGTGATCGACCATAGCGACGGTTGCATCGAAATCCCCCAATATGGCACCAAGCACTCGCTGAACGTGTCGGTAACGGCAGGTATCGTCATCTGGGACTTGTTCAAACAGTTGAAAACCTTGTAAGCATCCGCCTCTTTCCGTAGAGGCAATCCGAGGTATCTTTTAAAGGAAACGGAGGAAAGAAACCGCTTGCAGGAGGAGGCATGGTTCATAAGTTATGAACAGAACCAATCGTTTGATTCATAGCCTGCTGTATTCTTTCAGCTTTGATAGTTAACCGCTGTTTCAACAAGATATGAACATGTTTTTAAAGCCGGAAAGGGGCAGGAGCGGAGAAGGTTCGGAACAGGTTCAGAGCTGTCCGCTCTCCACAAGCAGGATGACGCGTTCCGTCAGGGCATCATCGCCTGTAGCGTCGTATTCTTTCTTGAGGCTGGCGCCGAACAGAGCGGCGAACGTCTGGTAGAAGCCGGCACGGAAGGGGCCGAGGAAAGCCTTTACCAATTCATATCCTGTTGAGCTGGTTTGTCTGTCCACCAGCTTTATCAACAGTTTTCCTTGGGCAAAAGTGAGCTTCTTCATGCGGGGCATGTATTGTTCCTTCAGTCCTTTTTCTACCCGCTTCAAGTGTTTCTGCCGTTCTTTGGGCGGAAGAGTCTGCAGGTATTCGTAGGTTTCGATGATAATCTGGTTCACCTCCTTGGCGATGGGCAATACCTTCTTGACGTCGCGCACCAGCCGGTAGTACTGCGTGCGTGCCCGTTTGTTTTTGAACTTCAGCGGTTTGAAGATATAGACGGTGGGCAGCTTGACGTAAGGAATGGTGTCTCCTTCGTAAACACACATGGGGGTGAGATACACCTTGCCGGGCTGTTTACGGGTCTTCTGCTGGGCATAAGTGGAGGAAATGCCGGTTATCAACAGGAGGATGGTTACTATGAGGAGCTTTCTGTTCACAAACGCAAAAGTACATCATTCTTTGAAATCTTTTTTTAATACTTTTGCTTTTTCCTTGTGCCGTTAACTTATTTAAGGTAACTTAGACGGCCATAAACAAATTACGATACTATGAAATACATCAGAATAGCCGTCGGATGGATGCTGACCCTGTTTGCTTTGGCCTTGCAGGCACAGACTCCCGACCTGATGCTCTGGGAGGAAAACCTGGAGCAGCTGGCCGCCGAGGCCGAGAGCACCGACTGGGAAGACGAGCTGGAAGAGCTTTCCCGACGGATGGAACAGAAGCTGAACCTGAACGCGGCTACCCGCGAACAGCTGGAGCAGTTTCCCTTTCTGTCGGAAGAGCAGGTAGAGAATCTGTTGGCCTATGTGCATGTGCATGGAGCAATGCAGACGTTGTACGAACTCCAGCTGGTGGAAACGATGGACAAGGAGACCATCGGCCGCCTGTTGCCCTTTGTCTGCGTCCGTCCTCTGGAGGAAGAAACACGTTATCCTTCGTTGAAGAATATCCTGAAGTATGGCAGGCACGAGGCGACGGCCCGCTTCGACCTTCCCTTCTATACGCGTAAGGGGTACGAGAAAGACTATCTGGGGCCTTCGATGTATCATTCCTTGCGTTACAGTTTCCGCTATGGCGACCGTCTGCAGGTGGGCGTGACGGGCGAGAAAGATGCGGGCGAGCCTTTCTTTGCTCTGCACGACCGGCAGGGATATGACTACTATTCATTCTATCTTCTGCTGAAAGGGTGGGGCAGGCTGGAAACGTTGGCTGTGGGCAATTACAGAGTCAGTTTCGGGCAGGGGCTGGTGCTGGGCAACGGATTCGGGTTGGGCAAGACCTTTTCGCTGGCTACGGCGGAGTATCGCACGGAAGGCTTCCGCAAGCACAGTTCGTCCGACGAATACAATTATTTTCGGGGAGTGGGAGCTACCGTCCGTCTGGCTTCCCGTTGGCGGGTGTCGGCCTTCTATTCGCACCGCGACCTGGACGGCGTGGTGGAGGACGGTGAAATCACTTCCATCTACAAGACAGGCCTGCACCGCACGGCCAAGGAAGCGGCCAAGCGGCATGCCTTCGTGATGCAGGCGGCGGGAGGGAACGTTGCCTACGGAGGCCGTCATCTGAAAGTGGGGGTGACGGGGCTCTATTACTTCTTCGACCGTCCCTACGAACCTACGCTGCGGAAGTATGCCCGATATAACCTGCGGGGCAATCGTTTCTACAATGTAGGTGTGGATTATGCCTACCGTTCGGGGCGTTGGGCGTTGGTAGGCGAGGCTGCCAAGGGGAAGCGGGGATATGCCTTCCTCAACCAGCTCCGCTATCAGGTGGGCGGGCAGTATAAGGTGATGCTTATCCATCGTTACTATTCGCACGACTATTGGGGGATGTTTGCTCGTTCGTTTGGAGAAAGCAGTGCTTTGCAGAACGAAAACGGCTGGTTTCTGGCCGGCGAAGCATCGCCTTTCGCCCGATGGCGTTTCTTCGGCGGCATCGACCTGTTTTCGTTTCCCTGGTGGAAGTACCGCATCAGCAAGCCGTCGCAGGGTGTGGACGGACTGTTTCAGGTAACCTTCACTCCCAACAGACGGTGGTCGATGTATACCAACTACCGCCTCAAGCGCAAGGAGAGGGATGTGACGGGCAGCGGCGGCGAAACCATTCTGCCCACCCTGCATCACAAGGTACGCTATCGGCTCAGCTATGCGCAGGGCCTGTGGAGCCTGCGTACGACGGTCGACTACAACCGCTTCGTCCAGGCACCGCTACAATGCAGTCAGGGATGGCAGGTCACGCAGATGTGCGGTGTTCGCTTGCCTTTCCTTCCGCTGGCCGTCACGTTGCAGGGCACCTATTTCCATACCGACGACTACGACTCGCGTGTCTATGCCTACGAGAAAGGGTTGCTGTATACCTTCTACACGCCTTCTTTCTATGGCCGTGGCTTCCGCTTCTCCGCCCACCTGCGCTACGACTTCCGCGACTGGCTGATGCTGATAGCCAAGTTCGGGCAGACCCTCTATCAGGACAGGAAGGAGATAGGTTCGGGTAATGACTTGATACGTGGAAACAAAAAGTCGGACCTGCAGGTGCAAGTCCGACTGAAATTCTGACCTATATGTCACGTAATTATTTCTTCAGGAAGTCGGCTCTGTAAGGGCTGAAGCAGTCGATGAGCAGTCCGGGTTCGAGGCAGACGCAACCATGCTCTACGTTGGGTTCCATGTAGAGTGCGTCGCCGGCCTTCACAATTTTCTTTTCGCCGCCGATGGTAAATTCGAATGCGCCGCTGGCTACGTAGGTCACTTGGGTATGTTCGTGCTTGTGGGCACTACCGATACCACCCTTTTCAAACTTTACCTTTACCATCATGATGTCTTCGTTGTAACCTACAATCTGGCGGGTGGCTCCCTGGCCGGCAGGTTCCCATTCCATGTCCTTTTCGTACATGAATACTTTGCTGTGATTAGTCATATCTTTCTGATTTTGTTGTTGGGCAAAGCTGCCGGTGGCAAACAGTGCCGAGAAAATGAATGCGGATGCAAAAATCTTGAATGTTTTCATATTCAGTGTCTTTATGATATTATTTTCGCAAATGTAGTTAACTTCAATCAGAATGGAGATGAATTTTTCGAAAAATAATGTATTTTGTTTTATTTTTAAAAGAAAAGAGAAGATTTCATCCTTTTTGCCTTACCTTTGTTCCTGCTATTCATGATTGATAAAAACAGGAGGTTTGTATGACTGTCATCTATCCTTCGCCCATCTTCGGGCCTATCCACTCCCGCCGCCTGGGAGTTTCGCTGGGCATCAACCTGATGCCGGCCGACGGCAAGGTATGTACGTTCAACTGCATCTATTGCGAATGCGGCTTTAACGAAGATTTTCGTCCGAAGCTTCCCCGCCCCACGCGTGAAGAAGTTCGTGCTGCTCTGGAGGCCCGCCTGCAGGATATGAAGGCCAACGGTCCCACTCCCGATGTACTGACCTTTGCCGGCAACGGAGAGCCGACGGCCCATCCGCATTTTGCAGAGATCATCGACGATACGCTGGCCCTGCGCGACCGCTATTTCCCGAATGCCAAAGTCAGTGTGCTCAGCAACTCCACCTTTATCCACAAGCCTGCCGTCTTTGCCGCGCTCAACAAGATAGATAACAACATTCTGAAGCTCGACACGGTGGATGAAGCCTATATCCGCGACCTCGACCGTCCGACAGGCAAATATGCTGTGGCCGACATCATCGAGGGCATGAAGGCGTTCAAAGGCCGTTGCATCATCCAGACGATGTTCCTCAAGGGCGGATACATGGGCAAGGATATGGACAATACGTCCGACAAATACGTGCTTCCCTGGCTGAAGAAGGTAAAGGAGATAGCACCCCGCCAGGTGATGATCTATACCATCGACCGCGAGACGCCCGGCCACGACCTGCGGAAGGCTACGCACGAAGAGCTCGACCGCATTGGCGCGCTGGTTAGGGAAGCGGGGATTGAGGTGAGTGTGTCGTATTGAGTCTTTATTAGTTCCACTTTTTCCAATCGTATGATGCTTCTACCTGTTTCTCCACGTCGTCGGGCAGGGCGGGGAAGAAGTCGATGCCTGTGATGCGCTCCACCTGGTCGACTGAGTTGGTGTAGCTGTCCAGCGGATGGTTGCCCGAGGTGTTCTTGTAGATGAAGCCGATGGCACGCGGAGGGCGGCTGTCGGCACACAGGATGACCTTGAAGAAGGCTTCGGGCACAGTCACCTTGTGCTCTTTTCCGATGGTGCGATGTTTCTGATTGTAGAGAATGGGGCCGCAGACGATGTAGATGCGGCCTTCCTGTTCGGCCCACACGCGGCAGCGGTCTTCCAGTTCCTTCCAGTCGCCGCGGTTCAGGTTGTGATGCTGGGGGCAGATGTTGGTCATGTAGAAACTCTCCTGCATGGCGCGCCAGTGCCAGCGGTTGTCGGCGGCGGGGCACATGTGGCCGCGGTCCCAACCCGAACCTTTGTAGTCGTCGGTGGTGACGGCCTCGCTTTCGGGCAGGTCGGGGTCGGGCAGGAACTTGTCTGTGCGGCTTTCGCGCTCCACCAGCTTGTCGCGGTTCAGCTCCCATGCCACCCAGTTGGGCAGATTCAAGGTACGGTTATAAGATACCGTATATCCTTTCCGTTTCAGGATGGTTTCGTCCGTGCCCTTCATCGGGGCGGGCATTTCGAGGCCTTGGACAGCGCTTGTCTGTGCTTGGGGTTTGGCTGTCTGCAAGGCCGACTGTATGCTTTGTGGAAGGCGGTCGGAGCCGATGAGCCCCGTCTGCCAGGCATTGCTCAGCGGGCCGTAGCCGACGAAGGCGGCACACGCCAGCAGGATGAGGTACAGCAGGCCTTTGGAGCCTTTCTTTTTCGTTTTTCTTTTGGCCATGACGATAAGTTTGTTCAGGCTTCAAAGGTAGTGAAAGTCGAAAGCAGACAAAACAAGCTTGCTTGATTTTTTTGCTGAGACGCATGAGGGTCAATTTTAATGTCATCCTGTTTTCTATGATTTACGCAAATGTAACAACATCTTTTTGCAATAAGTTAACAC